>Ga0187859_10002677_pt1 | contig 11071 bp, 9 predicted proteins | sample June2016WEW_10_1_2_FD_133019 | JGI IMG/M metagenome (GOLD analysis project Ga0187859, IMG submission 133019) | Peatland microbial communities from SPRUCE experiment site at the Marcell Experimental Forest, Minnesota, USA - June2016WEW_10_10 | ecosystem: Environmental > Terrestrial > Soil >... | reverse complement strand
TTACCTTGCCATTACTGGGTCCCACCCTGGCGTTCGTGCTGATCATTGCGCTGCTGAACGTGCTGACCCAGGTGGATCACGTTATTGTCATGACCCAGGGCGGTCCGTCCGACGCAACGATGCTGGTGCTGTATTACATTTATCAACAGGCGCATCAGAACTACGACGTTGGTCTGGCCTCCGCTGCGACGGTGGTCAGCGTGGCGTTCCTGTTTGCCGTCTCGATGATCTCTCTGCGCAGCCTGGAACGTGGCATCCATTATGAAACGTAGCGCGGCCTGGATGTTGTTGCCGGCGACGGCAGCATTGCTGTGGATTTTACCCTTTGCCTGGATGGCGCTGGCAAGTATTCGCCAGGCCAGCGCCGGGTCGATGGACCTTGCGTCGTTGTTGCCGGCACCACCGTTCAGCCTGGCCAATTTTGCCGATGCCTGGGCATCCGGAAATTTTCCGCTGTGGTATGGCAACACGATCCTGCTGTGCGGCGGCATCCTGGCAGCGCAGTGTGTGACCGTCAGCCTGGCCGGATATGCATTCGCGCGGCTGAGCTTCCACGGCAGAAACCTGCTGTTCTATGCGTTCCTGCTGCAGCTGATGCTGGTCCCGCCGATCCTGATCGTGCCCAATATGAGCACCCTGGTAGCGCTGCATTTATACGACACGCTGGCTGGGGTCGCGGCACCCTACGTCGCCTCGGCGTTCGGCGTGTTCCTGATGCGGCAAACATTTCGCACCATCCCGCGTGAGTATGAGGAAGCCGCCCTGGTCGATGGCGCCTCCCGGCTGCAGATCATCTGGCACGTGCTGTTGCCGCTCGCCCGCCCAGGCCTCGCCGCCTTCGCGATCGTTTCGGTCACTACACACTGGAACGAATTCCTGTGGCCGCTGATGGCGACGTCCTCGCCCTCAACTCAGGTGCTGACCGTGGGGTTGGCGTCGTTTACGTCGGGTGCCGAGGCGGGGTCGGAATGGGGCGTGGTCGCGGCCGGAACGTTCCTGGTCGCGGCGCCTCTGCTGGTGTTGTTCGTGCTGTTCCAACGCCAGTTCGTGGCGAGTTTCACTTACTCGGGAATCAAATAGGGGGACCGACGATGCGTTTGCTATCCGCCGTTGCTTTGGCTCTGGGATTTGCGGTGACCAGCGTGCCGCTGCCGGGTTATGCCGCGACCGAACTCGACCTGTTCTTCCCGGTGCCGGTACAGGGCAAACTGGCGGTGGAGATGCAGCGCCTGATCGAGCAATTCGACAAGGACCATCCCGACATCCATGTGACCGCCGTCTATACCGGCAGCTACGACGACACCAACGTGAAGACCCGTGCCGCGATTCAGGCCGGCAAACCACCGGGCGCGGTAATCATGAGCGCCAATTTCGTGCGCGAATACGTAATCAACGATGAGGTCGTTCCGTTCGACCCGCTGATCGCGCAGGATGGGCAAACGCCGGAGCAGTTCATGGCGGAGTTCTGGCCGGCATTGCGGCTGAATGCGATGGAAAACGGTCATGTCTATGGCGTGCCGTTCCAGAACTCGACGCCGCTGCTGTATTACAGTGTCGATGCCTTCAAAGAGGTCGGCCTGGATCCCGAGCGGCCGCCGGTCACCTGGCAGGACTGGGTGGACGATCTGCGCAAGCTGACAAAACACGACGGTGCGCAAACCTCGCGTTGGGGCCTGATGTTCCCCGGCACCACCGATTACCTGGGCTGGATCACCAGCGGCTTCGCGATGTCGAACGGCGGCCAGTATTACAACACCGGCTACGGTGGTGAGATTTATTACAACCAGCCCAGTACGCTCGGTGCGGTTCGCTTCATCGATGCGCTGGTGCATAAATGGAAAGTTATGCCGGAGGGCGTGACCGATGCCAACGCAGTGACGACGGCGTTCTTCCAGGGGCGAACGGCGATGATGGTGCTGTCGACCGGCTCACTGTCGTTCGTGCGTGAGAACATGAAGACAGCGTACCGGGTGGCATTCCTGCCGCGCGCGCTGGTCAACGCGGCGCCGATCGGCGGGGCGAGCCTGATCATTCCCAAAGGCAACTCGCCGGAACGCCAGGCGGCGGCATGGACTTTGGTGAAATGGCTGGTCAGTCCGGAGATCGCCGGCGGTTGGAGCCGGTTCACCGGCTATTTCGCGCCACGCATCGCAGCCTATGACCTGCCGGAGATGAAGCAGTACATGGCCAAATACCCTGATGCCAAGGTGGCACTGGATCAGTTGGTTTATGCCCGCGGTTGGTTCTCCACCTACAACACGGTGGCGGTGCGCAAGGCACTGGAGGATGGCGTGCAGGCCGTACTGTCGGGCAAGACGACGCCGGAGGACGCTGTGGCTGCGGCGCAAAAGCAGGCGGATGCGCTGATGAAGCCGTATGTGGATCAGACGGCGTTGAAATTGCCGGAGTAGGTTTGGTTCACGCCAGGCGGCCCGCTGCGCGTGATGGTTCGCGGATTTCGTCGGCACTGAAGCAATAAATCACGCGCGCGCCGCCGGTGCCTTGGATGATGGGCCATGCGTCCGGTCGCGCCACGATGGCGGCTTCGGCGGCAGTACGGGTGTCCGGCGGCGGCATTGCCGGCTGCAAAATGCTTCTATGCGCCGACCGGCCGAGACAGCATGTGCACTCCCGGCGCCGGCCATATCTCTGCCAGAACGGGCATCGATCGAAGCAACGGAAGCACTGCCGCTTCGGGAACCGGCCGGCTGAACAGGTAGCCCTGGATCTCGTCGCATCCCACCCGCTCGAGCATCTCAAGTTGTTGCCGTGTCTCCACACCCTCTGCGGTAATTTCCATGCCGAGGTCGCGGCCGAGGGCGATCACCGCGCGCACGATTGCGATGCAATCGTCCTGCTTGCCAAGTTCTCGGATGAACGATTGGTCGATCTTGATCCGATCGAAGGGAAACCGTCGGATATAGCTCAGCGATGAAAAGCCGGTGCCGAAATCATCCATGGCGATTTGCACACCCAGTTCGCGCAATTGATGCAGTGTCGCAAGGGTGGCATCGGTGTCCTGGAGCATCACCGATTCAGTGATTTCCAGCTCCAGGCAGCTGGCGGGCAGGCCGGACTCCTGCAACGCGGCGACCACGGCGGAGACCAGATCGTGGCCGCGGAACTGCACCGCCGACACATTGACGGCAATCTTTAATGCCTCCGGCCAGGTCGAAGCAGCATTACAGGCCTGGCGGAGCACCCATTCGCCGATCGGGACGATCAGACCGGTTTCCTCAGCCAGACCGATAAAGCGATCGGGCGAGACCAGTCCCATCGACGGATGCCGCCAGCGCAACAGCGCTTCACAGCCGGCGACCCGCCCGCCGCGGACATCGATTTGCGGTTGATAGAACAATTCCAGTTGCCCGTTGGCCAGCGCCTGGCGCAGTTCCAGCTCCAGCACGCGGCGTGCCTGGATTGCTGCATCCATCTCGGCCTGGAATAACCGGTAGACGCCGCGCCCATCCTGCTTGGCCCGGTACAGCGCCAGGTCGGCGCATTTCAAAACCTGGTCGGCGTTCACCCCGTCCTGTGGCGCAAAAGCGATGCCGATACTTGTGCCGATAACAATCTGATGCCCTTCGACGTCAAATGGCGCTTCGATTAACTCGTTCAACCGGCTGGCCAACGTAGCGGCATCCACTGGCGAGGCGATCGTGGTTTGCACGATGGCAAATTCGTCGCCGCCGAGACGGGCAACCGTATCGGTCTCGCGTACGCCGTCGCGCAATCTCTGAGCTACCTGTTGCAGCAGAGCATCGCCGACCGGATGGCCCAAAGTATCGTTTACGGTCTTGAACTGATCGAGGTCGAGGCAATGCAGCGCGACAAGGTGACCCCGCCGCGCCATTGCCAGTGCGTTGTCCAGCGTTTCGTGGAACAGCACCCGGTTGGGCAAATCGGTCAGTGCATCGTGCCGCGCCATATGCGCAATCCTGGCTTCGGCGGCGCGTCGTTCGGTGATATTCTCGTGAGTTATCAGCCAGCCTTCCTCTACGCGCTGATAGGTCACCGCGAACACCTGGCCATCGGAACGCTCCCAGACGAAGGTCTCGCAGGCATTCGGGCCGACCAGTTCCTCGCGCCGCCGACGCAACTCATTCAGGTCTTCGGGTGTGTTTTTGCCCGCCGCCAGAACCAGCTCGACCAGTCTGGCGTTGCTGGTGCCCAGAGGCAGTAATTCCATCGGCACGCCGGCTGACTCGCAAAATATGCGGTTGATCGCCAGCACTTTTCCGGCGTGGTCGAGCATGATCAGGCCCTGCGGCATATTTTGCACCGCCGTATCGAAGCGGCGTTCCTGCACCCGCAGTGTAACGGCGGCGCGCTGGTGTTCTTCTGCAACGACGAGCTCGGCCTCGGCCCGCGTCCGCGCGGCTTGCGCCGTTCGTAGCCGCTCCTGGCCGCGCAGCTGACGTACGGCCAGCCACATGGTGCCGGCGATCATCATTTCCAGCAGCAACATTGTGGCGACGAGGACGTGCATTTGCTGCCGCCAGGACTGCAGGATCGAACCCATCGTGTCCGTCACCGTGATGATCAGCGGAAAATGTGCCATCCCGTGCGGCACGATCAGCCGGTCCTTGCCATCGAGTAAACTCGTCATCCGAATAACGCCATGGTCCAGCGCCTTGAGCAGGCGGCCGAAATTAATTGTTGTAGCGTAACTCTTGCCGATCCTGGGGTCGACATGTGGATAACGTGCGATCAACATGCCGTCGCGCCGGTACAGCGCGTACGAGCCGTCGCCGGTCAGCGGCAGCTTCGCATAGAATTGCTCGAAGAAATCGATCTCGATCGTGCTGATCACGAAGCCGATCAGCGTTCCGTTGGGGGCCTCGAACCGACGGCTGAGATAGATGGTCCACTGGCCAGTGATTTTGCTCAGTGACGGCTCGCTAATGAATGTCTCCGGCCCTCCGTCCAGGGCGAGAGCTCGAATGAAGTCCCGATCCGCGTCCATGATCTTGGGTGGCGGCCAGGCGCGGGAGAAGTTGAGCAGTTCTCCGTCCGAACCGGCGAGCCAAAGCGCGGCGATATAGGGTAGATTGGCGATCCGGTCCTTGAGATCGTCGTGCGCCTTTCGCGAGGCCATGACCTGGTCGAATTGCTCCGACGAGTCGATGCCGATCGCGCGCATATGTTGGATCAGTCCAAGCTGTGCCACATCGACCGCCTGGAGCAGCCGATCCTCCTGGTCGGCAAGCAGCAGCGCATCGTTGCGCATTTCCCGCACGGCGTCGTCGATGACAGTCTGCCGCGACATGACACTGTACCAGGTCACCGCGATTGCCAGAACGATGCCGATGCCTAGACCACAGGCCACGAGCAGATGCCCAGAGCGGAAACGCCCTGGGCGCAGCATGAGCGCGGTGAAGCGGGACAGCATGAGGCGCATTCCATTCGGCGCCACAAGCTTTGGCGGAAACCGATTAAATATCGGTTAACGCCAACGCCGGAGCTGGATCCCCAGGTGGAGCAATCCGCACCGAACCTGCCACAATGGGCCGGAGGTCCTGTCGCTACCGTCACGCCCCCGCTGTCACACCCCCGCCCGTCACTCCAAGGAGTCGCCTGATGCTGATCTGCCAATTGACCGACCTGCATGCCTGCGCAGTTGGAATGTCATCCAACCGCGTGTCGGAAACCAACATGCTGACCACTCGCGCGTTCCGCACCGTCGCCGCGATGCGGCCGATACCGGACGTGGTCGTCATCACCGGCGATCTGACCGAAAGCGGGATGCCAGCTGAATACGCCAATCTCGGCGCGCTGATCCGCCAATATCTGCCGATGCCGGTCTATGTCATCCCGGGCAACCACGACCGGCGCGACAACTTCCGGCGTGACCTCGGGTTTTTATCAGGCGTGACAGCCGATCCCGACTACGTGCAGTACGCGATTGAAGATTACCCGGTGCGGTTGGTGATGCTGGACACGGTGGTGTTCGGCTTCGGGCACGGCGAACTGCGCGACGACCAGTTGACATGGCTCGATCGCACGCTGGCTGCAGTGCCGGACAAACCGACGTTGATCGGCATGCACCATCCGCCGTTCGGCTGCGGCATCGCCCATATGGACCGGATCAACCTGCGCAACGCTGAGGCGTTCACTGCAGTGATTGCAAGTCATCCTCAGGTACGGCGGATCATTTGCGGCCACCACCATCGGCCGATCTTCGCCCAGGTAGCGCACGCGATCGCGTCGATTTCGCCGTCGGTGGCGCATCAGGTGGAGCTGTGTTTCGATCCGGCCGACAAGGGCGCATTCAATTTTGAGCCGCCCGCATTCCATTTGCATCGCTGGTCGGCGGCGGATGGGATCGTCACCCACACTGCCTATGTCGACACGTTCCCGGGTCCTTTTCCGTTCGTTGCTGCGCCGGACTATCCGGGCCGCTCGTAGCCCGGATTGGCCTGGTTGCCGTCGGGCGCAGCTCGGGTCCATGGTCGCATGAACAACAGATGAGGGAGCGGCGGAATGGTGCCTGTCATGATCGTCACCGGCGGCAGTCAGGGCATTGGCGCTGCCGTCGCTCGCCTCGCCGGGGCACGCGGTTACGCGGTCGCTCTGACCTACCAGAGCAATCAGCGGCTGGCGGATGCCGTGGTCGCCTCGATTACTGCCGGCGGCGGGCGGGCGATCGCCATTCAGGCGGAGATGGCTGACGAGGCTTCGATCCTCGCAATGTTCCGCGAAGTAGACGAAAGCTTCGGCCCAGTGACGGTGCTGGTGAACAACGCGGGCGGCCCTGGGCCGACGTGTCGGCTGGAGAATATTACCGCGGACATTCTGGACCAGGTGCTGGCGGTGAACGTGCGCGCACCGTTCCTGCTGGTCCGTGAGGCGGCTGCGCGGATGGCGACCGATAAGGGAGGGGCGGGTGGTGTTATCGTCAATGTTTCATCGCGCGCAGCGGAGATCGGCGGCGCAGGGGAATGGGTGCATTACGCTGCCTCCAAGGGGGCGTTGGACAGTTTGACCATTGGTGCTGCCCGTGAACTCGCGCCGCGCGGCATTCGCGTCAACGCGGTTTCTCCCGGGCTGATCGAGACCGATCTGCATGCGCGTGCCGGGCTGCCCGACCGGTTGACGCGGCTGGTTTCCGGTGTCCCGATGGGACGGACCGGCAGCGCCGAGGAAGTGGCGGAGGCCGTGCTCTGGCTCGCCTCGGACGCTGCGTCGTATATCACCGGGATCATTGTCCCCATCTCAGGAGGCCGCTGATGGCCATGAAATCCGCGTTGATCGTTGGTACCGGGCCGGGGTTGAGTGCCTCGCTGGCACGGTTGTTCACAAAGCATGGGTTGCAGGTGGCGATGGCCTCGCGGAACCCGGACAAACTGGCGAAGCTGGCCGAGGAGACCGCCGGGTTCACCTTTGCCTGCGAAGCGACCGAACCGGAAGAGGTCGCCGGATTGTTCGATGCCGTGGTTGCGACGATCGGCACGCCGGATATCGTGGTCTACAACGCCAGTGCGCGGGCGAGGGGACCGGTCACTGACCTTGACCCGGCGGATGTGGCGCGCGCGATCGCGGTCAGCGCCTATGGCGGTTTCCTGGTGGCGCAGCAGGCGGCGCGCCTGATGGCGGCGCGGGGCTCGGGGGCGATCCTGCTGACCGGAGCGTCAGCGAGCGTGAAGGGCTATCCGAACTCTTCCGCTTTTGCGATGGGCAAGTTCGCGTTGCGCGGGCTGGCGCAGAGCATGGCGCGGGAGTTGTCGCCACGCGGCGTGCATGTGGCGCATTTCGTGATCGACGGCGGGATCCGCAGTGCAGCGCGGCAGGTGCCGAACGACAATCCGGATTCGTTACTCAATCCGGATGAGATTGCGGAAACCTACTGGTACGTGGCGAACCAGCATCGCAGCGCGTGGACCTGGGAGGTGGAGTTGCGGCCCTGGGTGGAGAAGTTCTGACAAGGGAAGGGGCGTGTGATTCGCTCACCGCAGGCCGTGGAACGTCAGCCGCTGGCGGCTGCCGGTTTTTCCAGCCAACCACCTAATGCATATAGGACCGGGCGATCGCTGGGATCGCCTGCCGCTTGAAGTGCTTCGAAGAGCGGTGCGACGAACTCTCGCAATGGCCGGTTGGCACGGCGGGCAGCGAGGATGGCCGGAAGCGCACGGTCCGTAATGACGAGAATGCCATATTCCTTGTCGGTCACGCCCAGATATTCTGCGAGGGGCCGCTGTTCGTCATCGCCGGCCTCATGCCAGGCATCGACAAAGTCGTCGATTTGCTCCGCGGAAACACGCCCTGCGTCGTAGAGAGAAAAAAATGTGTCCAGCCCATGAACCGCATCAGACACGAATTCTTCTCCCTTTGTTTGCCGGTTTGCGCCAGGCGCCGGAAATCGGGTCGATCGCGCCGCAATGTCGGCCATGCCGGTCAAACAGTTCAACTTCGCCGTGTAGCCCGTCCCGGGTGTAGATACGCCGTTCGGCACCGCGCCACCGCCGTTCACCGTAGATTTATCCCAGGTACTCACATCCGTCGAGGAAACCTGGTTTCGGAATCGGTACGCGTCCCATCTGGCCTCCGGTCTGGCGGCGCAGGCGCCAGAAGGGAGGCAGGATGGGTGAATCGGCTTAACGAAGCATTGAAGTGCCTGAACGTTGGAGGTGGAGTTGCGGCGCTGGGTGGAGGAGCTCTGAAGCGGGATTCGTCATCCCGGTGAATGCCGGTTCAGCCAGTAGCCCATCCTGTGCAGCGCTGGCCCGTCTTCAGCGTCTCCGGCCGCTCGCAGGGCCTCGTAGAACGGCGCGACGAATTCTTGCAACGGCCGGGCGGCGCGTCGTGCGGCCAGGATGACCGGCAAGGGACGCAGGGTCATCAGCTAAATGTCGTATTCGTCATCGCTCATGCCAAGGTATTCAGCGAGCGACCGTGTTTCCTCATCACCGGACTCATGCCAGGCGTCGACGTAGTTATTCGCCTGGTCGGCGGTCACGCGACCTGCGCTGTAGAGTGCGAAGAATGTTGGCGACTTCTGGGAAATATCAGACAGGAATTCGCCTTCATTTGCGCGGCGGTTTGATGCGATGCCCCGAGATCGCGTCGAGCACCGCGATATGCTGGCCACGGCTGCTGAACATCTCGATCTCGCCGTGTCGCCAATCCCAGGTGTACAACGATCCGTCGCGATCTCACCATACCCGATTGCCCTCACGATATCCGAGATACATGCAACGGTCGAGGAAGCTGGGTTTCGGTATCGGGACAGGTCCCATCTTGCCTCCTGGTCCATTGCGCATGCGTTGGCCGGCGGCATGATATTGCGGCGTTGTTAGCGGATCATTGAGCGAAGCGGGTTCGCTGACCGATTTCTGCTTCGGGTCAGGTCTCGGTCGTGAGTCTGGCGCTGCGGCGCCTTAGGCGATCGTAAAATCCTGCGGCATCGCAAGGGCCGGACCCTACGCTCGCCCATGCCCCCGTGCCATCGTCCGTTCGACCCACGACAACACCTCAGTCAGTCCTACGCTCATAATGACCAGCACCAGTATCGCGGCATAAGTCCCGGTCGCGTCGAACATGCCGGAGTAATACTCGATCAGAAAGCCGATGCCCATGTTGGCCGAGATCAGTTCCGCCAGCAGGGTATTGGTGAATGCGTAACGCACCGAAATCCGCATACCCGTAAATATCCACGGCAATGCCGCCGGCAACAGCACTTTCCTGATCACCTCGGACCGCGTTGCGCCCATCAGGCTCAGCGCCTGTGTCAGATCGCGGTCGACATTGCGCACGCCGTCCAGCGTGCTGTTCAAAATCAGAAAGAACACCGTGATCGCCACCAGCGCGACCCTGGACTCGATGCCAATCCCAAACACAATGATGAACAACGGCGCCAGCGCGATCTTCGGCATCGCATACAACGCCGCAATATAAGGCGACAGCACGCGATGCAGCTTTGGCAGGAAGCCGAATACCAGACCGAGCGAGATCCCCACCGCAGTACCGATCCCATAACCCAATGTCATTGCGGTCAATGTCGCCCCGAGGTGCTCCCACAACGATCCGTCGAGGATCCAGCTCCACAGCCGTGCAACGATATCAACCGGCCCGCTCATCCAAAAACGCAGCGCCTTGCCGGGAGCGAACTGCCAGAACGCCAGCAACGCACCAATCACCACGAGCCGTGCCGCGATGCGACCGGGTACGGTCGCAACGAAGCGAGTCATCAACTGCGATGGTTCGGCAATCGGCATCACGACCTGGCTCATACGTCGGTGCCCATCACCACTTCGTCCTTCAGGACATCCCAGAGTTCCTCATGCAACCGGGCAAACTCCGAGGTAAACCGCACCTTGAACACGTCGCGCGGCCGCGGCAAATCGATGCTGCGGATCGTTCTGATACGCCCGGGACGCGCACTGAATACAATGACCCGGTCGGCGAGGGTGATCGCCTCGCCCAGATCGTGCGTCACGAACATCACCGTCATACGCCGCAACATCGTCAGATTTTGCAATTGATCAAGTAACAACAATTTCAACTGGGCGTCCAACGCACCGAACGGTTCATCCATCAACAACGTTTCTGGTTCGTAAATCAACGTCCGGGCCAGCGCCACCCGTTTGCGCATGCCGCCCGACAGCTGCGCCGGGAAATGCCGCTCAAATCCCTTCAATCCGATCAGCTCAATGATTTGTGCAACCCGCAACGCCGCCTCGTCGCGCGGCATGGCGCGGCACTTCAGTTCCAGAGCGATCCGGATATTGTCGGCCGCGTTCCGCCACGGCAGCAACGTATCCTTTTGTGTCATGTAACCAACGGAACGATTGATCGTTGTCACCGGTTGGTCATCGTAAAACACCATGCCGTCGGTCGGACGCAGCAATCCGGCGGCAAGATTGAGAATGGTCGACTTGCCGCAACCACTGGGCCCCACCAGTGCAACGAATTCCTGTGGCTGCACGATCAGGTCAACCGGTCGCAACGCCTCAAGCTCTCCGTCGTGCACCGCGAACCGCTTGCTGGCGCCGACCAAGCGCAGCTTTGCCATTGTCCCCGGATCACTCGGTGGCATCGCGCCACCTCAGCAATCGACGCTCCATCCTGGCCG
>Ga0187859_10002674_pt1 | contig 11076 bp, 21 predicted proteins | sample June2016WEW_10_1_2_FD_133019 | JGI IMG/M metagenome (GOLD analysis project Ga0187859, IMG submission 133019) | Peatland microbial communities from SPRUCE experiment site at the Marcell Experimental Forest, Minnesota, USA - June2016WEW_10_10 | ecosystem: Environmental > Terrestrial > Soil >... | reverse complement strand
TCAACCGCAGCCTCGTGGGCTCCGAGAGCAAGGACGAGGACATGGCGCGCTATCTGGGCGCCGCCGATCGGCTCGCTGGCGAACTCGGTAGCGCGGTCATCATCGTGCACCATTGCGGGATCGACGCGACCCGGCCGCGCGGTCACACGTCGCTCACCGGCAGCGTCGAGAGCCAGCTCGCCGTCAAGCGCGGCGAGGCGGGCGAAGTGATCGTCGCCGTGGAATACGCCAAGGACTTCGCGGAAGGCACCGAAGTTTACTGTCGGCTCGAGCCCGTGACCGTCGGCATCGACCCGGACGGAGACGAGATCACCACGCTTATTGTGCTGCCGGGAGAGCAGCCGATGACAAGTAGCCAGCGCCGGCCCGTGAAGGGGGCCAAAGCCGTCGCGCTCGAATTGCTCCGCAAGGCGATCGACGAGGCCGGATCGGTCGCGCCGGCAAGCAACCATATCCCTCCAAATACCCGGACAATTTCGATCGAGACGTGGCGCAGCTATGCCTACCAGGGATCAATCACCGAAAGCGACGAACCGGACAGCAAGCGCAAGGCTTTTGTCCGGGCAGTGAAAGACCTCCAAATAGCAAAATTGATCGGTGTATGGGGCGATTACGCATGGATCATGTGAACCACCCGGACAGACCCGGACAGACCCGGACAACTCAAATTCTGTCCGCAGACACTACCCGGACAGGACAGGACACCCCCCTATAAGGGTGTCCGTGTGTCCGGTGTCCGGACAGCGATAGGCCGTGATGCAGAGAAGTGACCCGCCGATAGACCGCGAGCGTTGCGCATCCATCGATAGAAAAGTTCGACAGTCAGGCGCCAACCAATGTCACACAGAGAGGGCAAAGGGGTATTTCTCACACGCTCGCGAGCAAAACCCATCGCCGCTGGCTCGAAATTGCGGAAACGCCGAGCTCGAGCATCGGGGCGGCGCGGTGCGCGGTCGATTGCCAGGCGCGTCAGTGGTTTTGTGTGGTGCTTTCGATCGCGTCAGCAGTGTGTCAGCGTCGATAAAGGAAGGCTACTCCGACGTCTAGCGGTTGCCTAAACCGCTTACCCTGACGCAAAAACCGCGCTAATCGCGCAATTCCGAAAAGATCGACTATCCGTGTCAGTGATAAGTCAGCGCGGGGTGACGCGGCCGGCGCCGATTCCGGCCCGGCGAGGCTTTACGGGCGCGCGATCACCGAGAGGCAGAGAAGGAAGCCGCGTGCGCACCCGCGCGAGGCCGATGGGACCTTCCCGGCGGCACGATTGAGCTCGCGGACCGGCACCCGGCACCCGGCAGGGGCAAAAACCAAGCGAAACCGCCGCCTGTATGCCGCACACACCGTGTAGTTATTTTTCCTTTGTGGAGGTTATCGCCCGTCTGCCCCTTTGATCCTGCGATGGGGCGCTGGGGCTGCTGGCGAGTCGTGGATTCGTCGGCTGCAGGGGGAGGGGTGGTTTTACCGGTTGAGGGCTCGGGCGCACTGGCGGGCTTCTGGCGGGCAATTGTGGGCTTGCCGCATTAATTTTTTCTCGGAAACGACACGTGAGGGCGTGGCGCTTGGCGGGGAGTGGCAAATTAGGGCACGAAGGCCTCATGACCGATCTGCAAATCCTGCGCCGGTATGCTGCCGGGCGCCAGCTTGAAACTGGTTTCGAGTTTAATCCGATGCCGGGCAGCCGCGGGGTATCTCTCGATCCTGTCTCACGTGCGACCTGGTATCGCAAAGCCAAGCCTGCGGATGAGACAGCCGTCTCAGAGACGCCAGTCAAGCCCTGGGTCGCTGCTGGCGTATCGCGCGCGAGTTGGTATCGCCATCATCGAGGTTGACGGAGGGAACGGTTATCGAGCGACGGCGGCGCGCTCTGCCGTGTTCGCTTTGCCGTTGGCGGCGCCGGCTCTCCGTCCGTTTACTTCGATGGCGTCCTGAGCAATTTTTCTTTTGCGCGCCGCTGCGGACCGCAGCCCGAAATAGCGCTGGACCCGGCTTATGATGCGCTTACTGACCTGCTGTTGAGCGAGGTTACCTACGCGCGCCTGATTGCCGTTGCGTTTTAGGCCGCGCTCGGCGTAGCGGTGCAAGGCGTCTCGATCGGTCGCGAGGATAAATTTTAGCCCGAGAGCGGGCAACAACAGATAGAACGTGTCGAAGCCAAGCCCCTTCGATCGCGACGGCCCGAAGACCTTCCCCACGTGCCCCTGCGCCAGCCCGCACACGTCCTCTAAACTCGCGTGGCTGTAGCCGAGTTCGGCGGCTCTCTCCGCCAAGGCGTTTAGCAGCGCCTCTTTGTGGGCCGGCGAGGCGTAAACGTCGGAGTCGTTCATTCCGATTCCCGAAGGGAGGCACGGGCGACGCAACGCTCTGCACTGATTTGCCGCAATTCGACAAGAGCCGGCCGTTGTCCGATCGTACTGGTGCGTTGCGGTTACGGCTGGCACCCGTAGCATGACCGCATGAGCGCACGGTTTGAGATCAAACTTTCGGCTGAGCGTCGGGCTCAACTTGGCGCTCTTGCCGATGAGGCGGGCTTGAGTTCTGCGGCCTTAGCGCGGCTGGCGATCCTGCAGCTATTGGATCAGCGAGCAGTGCGGCTGCCGGTGCCGGCCGAGCAACGGTCGGAGGCGGCATGAGCGGCAGGATGTACCACGTCACCATCCACGACCCCGATTGGCCCGATCGCCCCAACGGTTATGAGGAGCAGCATCGACGGAACGCGGCCGTTGCGTTTGGGCGCACCGTGGTCGAGCGGATTTCGATCGGCGGGGAAGCTGACTTTGAGCGCGACGGACTGTTTGCGACGCTGCGGATCGCGGCGGACGAATCATCCGCCGACGCGGCGTAGGAGAGCAACGTCAATGGCGACGCCGACCTTGACCGTGACCGCGACCTTGAACAGCGCGCCGGTTTCGCGCAACGCCGAACTCGAAGCGCTGGATCAACTCTGCAAAATGGCCATTCAGCAGGCGCGCAGTACTGGCGGCAACAACGCCCAAAGCGGCACCGTGAACGCAGGCTTCGGCGCCGGCAGCGCGACGTGGGCCTTCACGTCCAACGCCGCGAAATGATGGAGGAACGACAATGACGTGGACCGAGAAGGACGCCTATCGCCACAATAAGGCGGTCGATACGGCCGAGAAAGCCGAACGTTGGGCCAAGGTCGCAGCGAGCCGCCACCGCCGTTTGTCGTTGCAACAGAACCACAAAGGCGCGTGAAATAAAATGACCGATCAAACAAACAGTGGCGCCGGTTCGGGCGCAGGAAATTCGCAGGGCGCGGGAGGCGGCGGCGATTTGCATCCGGCCTTCAATCCCGTTTCGAAGCCGGCGAATCCGCCGCCCGAATACAGTAGGCCTGGCATTCCCGAGAACCCGCGCAGCCGCGGCCATAGTCCTGCGCTCGATGCACGCGGGCGCCCGCAGCAACAGGACGCGGGAACTGGCGATCAACAAAGCGACGCGCAGCGCAGCCAGCAGGGCGACGGCAGCGGAACCCAGACGATCGAGGGCTTCACGCCGGAACAGATACGCGAAGCGATCGCACACAAGGTCGAACAGGATGCGCGCAAAGCTGCGTTGCCCGCGTCGCCGGACAAGTACGAAGTCAAGCTACCGGCCGACTTCAAATCGCCGGAAGGCGTCACGTTTGAATTCGATCAGCGCTCCCCGGAATTCCAGCGGTTCCGGCAATTGGCACACGCCCGCGGCGTCGACCAAGAAACTTTCAGCGACATGCTCGGCGTGTACGCGGCGACACAAATTGGTCAGCACCAGCAACTTGCGCAAGCGCGCGGTGCCGAGCTCGCCAAGCTCGGCTCGGCCGCGCAGAACCGAATCGACGCGATTGGCACTTGGATGCGTGCGCGAATCGGCAACAAGGGGGATTTGATTGTTGCGCAGTTGAAAAATTATCCCGTCGCCTCGATGGTCGAAGCCTTCGAAGGCATCATGCAGCAATTCTCCGGCCAGGGCGGCGCCGACTATAGCCAAAGCGGCCGCCAGCAGCAGGAAACCACCGGTAAGATTCCGGGCTACGAAAACATGAGCTTTTTGCAAAAGCGCGCCGCGCAGGATGCGGCCGCCGCTCGAGGAGGTCGTGGGCGGTGATGTTTGTTTGCTGCATTTGCGACGTGAGCGGCGAGCATCGTGCCGGTTCCATTCGCGAGGGTCACCGCGTCCCAATGTGCGCCGAGTGCTTCGCGACGATCTACTGGCGTTCACGTCAACCGGCACCCGCGCGCGTCGTCTCGTTGTATGAAATGCAGGCGGGACGCGCCGCGCTCGCCAGCGCTGGGCACTGAGGGCCGCGATGACAGAGACGCCAGCATTGCCAGAGCCACGGAAGCGCCCGATTCCCAAGCGCGTCCGCGAGGCAATCGACCACTACGTGAGCGGCCGAGCTCGCACGCTGACGATCGCAGCCAAAAGAGCGGGAATTTCCAGGGAATATTTTTCGAGAAGTCTCGCGTTGCCTCACGTCGCCGCGTTCCTCCGCGATAAGGCCGCGCGCGTCGTCGCCATGGGTGCCGGCCGCGCAGCGGCACGCCTGAATCAGCTTTTGGACAGCAAGAGCGAGCACGTCAGTCTCGACGCCGCGAAGTTCTCGCTCGGGGTGGCTGGCATCAAGCCAACCGCTGACGCCAGCGTGAATTTGAACGTCGAGGTTCGCGCGGGCTTTGTGATCGATCTCAGCGGGCGCAGCGCCGCACAACCGATGAAGATTGTCAGCCCGCAGCCCGCGGCTGTTGCCGCCTCCGAAGAGGGCTGAGACGGGCGCCGGGCAAATAACCATGCGGAAAGTTTTGCGAACGTTGTGGCTGATCTTTGTTGCCTCACACTTTCGAGAAGGCAAACGACAAGAGAGCGGCCCGATGCGCGACGGCCGCGCATGCGCCAGCAGCTCATATTTTCCGGGGCTTCCCCCAGGCAGTTGACGCTCGGTTAACTTGGGCCCTATCATAATGCGCAGTGGCGGGCCGTTACTAGCGACCCGCCACCACTTGCCACCGTAGCCATAGGCGGGCTGACGATGACCGATTCCTCAATTACCACGAATCTGTACGGCTTCCCGCCTTGGCGTGGCATTCACCCACAGCACAAGGAGACGAAGCAATGTCACATGCCAATCTTAGCCGCCGCGCCATCCTGGCCGGGGCAGCAGCCGGCCCGGCGCTAGCATTCCCGGCCGGCGTAATTCCGCCCGAACCTGATCCGATCCTTGCGGCGATCGAGAAACACCGGCGCGCTTGGTCCATGGCGAGCGAAGGCAACGAAGAGGCGGCCCAAGAATTCGATAGGCTCTGTGAGAGCCTCGACGCCGCTTTAGTCAACATCTCTCCCACGACGATTGGAGGTGTCGCGGCCATTCTCGCCTACGCTGCGGAGTTTGTGACAAATTATGATGGCGCTGGCTGGCCGGACGGCGAAGCGTGGATAGACAGGCACAAACTTCCATGGGAAGTGATTTTGCATAAGAACCTTGCGAAAACCCTGCAAGCGATGGCGGTGCGGTCATGACCGCCACGAGCAAGCGAACCAAAGGGAAGTCCGCAAAATCAGCGCAGTATCTATCGGGCAACGACCTATTCCACCATCCCGCTGCGGTGACCTTAACCGGCAAAGTCGATAAGCACTATGACTCAAAGTTCGTGGCATTACCCTTCGTGCGGCCGGGCAAACGCGGTGGGAATGGTCACCGCTTTTGGTCCGTTAAGCCGTCTGGCAAGTATCAGGAAGACTTTGCGCAAGGACGTGATTGGGCTCGCCTCGCGGTGGGTTTTCTAAAATACAACATTGGAGCATCGCTGATCGCGTATATCGTCGCCGACATGATAAAAGCCGGCCCAGCTGGAAAATACGCGAACGGCGAACCAAAAGTTGATGCTCTTGCGATCGGCTTCGTCACGGAACTTGCCGACCAAATCAAATTCTACCGCGGCGAAATGCTCCGCGTAGCCTAGACCGACCAAGCGCGGGGCCGGCGGCATGCTCGCCCCGCTACGCAAACAGGAACCCCAAGCGCCGCGGCGATGGGAGCGCCAGCGCTTGGGGCCCAGAGGCAAGTGGGTCGCAGATTGACGTGGAGTGAGGTTTGCCTCTGGCAAGAATCGGAGCACACCACTACCAAACATTCCACTGTGCTTTGAGGTCATGGTTACGGCGCGGTTACCCGGCGGCAATGCTCGCCCCGCGCAACGCTACCAACGATGCCGACTCTAGCCGCCGGGACGCCATTGCTACCGTTGGTTCGCCTCTGGGAGCACTTGGACGCCAGGAACTATGCCCGGGGACACCGCCTCGCTACTCGCCGCATGGATTTTGTCGGACGAGTCCTGTACGTGCCATTTGCCTAGACTCTCGGAGATAATCTTGACTGAGGCCGATGCGGTCTGAGTAAGGTGCGCATACCGGGTCGTTAGCCGGTGCACGCGGTCGCCTTCAGCTTTGAGATAGTCACGCGCGATCTGCAGTTCCTCGATCAGCTTCTCAATATCTTCGATGGAGGTTGCTGCAGCAGCGAGGATGTCGTCGCAAAGCCCAGCTGAACTGGGTGATCTGAGGTCACGTACCATGGTGCGAATGTTGCCTTCGAACGCGTCTAGTGACTTTAATTCTGTCTTCATGTGTTCTCCTTCGCGGGTCGCGCTACAAAGGCCCAACCTTGTCGTACCAATGTAAACAGATCGTTGCCGATGGGCGGCACGAAGAGTGCGTTGGGCTTCGCAAAAGCAGGAACCCCAAGCGCGGCTGGCGAATGGGAGCGCAACGCTTGGGGCCCAGGGCAGGCAGTCGCTACTTGCAACTCAAGCGCCGCTGCCCCACAAAACCCGGAGCACGCCACTTCCCAACATTCCATTGCGGTTTGAGATTAAGGTTACGGTTGGCAGGAAGGATCGATAAACAATGATCGAAGATGGTCGCGCATACGGCTTGATGATCGCGCTCAAGCATTTATTGCGCACGCTTGAGCACAAAGGAGTGCTGTCACAGACTGAAACTTTCGCAATGTTGGACAGCGCCCTGGAGGAACTCAGGGGTATTCCGACTTTGGCGGGGCCTGCTGGTGCGGACGCCGCTACGACGGTCGGCGGCCTGTACCTAGGGAGGTAGGGTGTCGGCTGGGCTTACCGCCGCAGCAGCTCCGGCAGCTTGGCGAAGTTGAACGCCAGCCGCCCGCGCCTCGTCGCGGGTCAGCAGTTTGGCCGCCGCCCATGCGGCGCGCGCGCTGGATAGTTGTGCTACTCTGGTTTGCGTCGAGGGTGTCTGTCATGCCGAAGCACCGGAAGCTCGCCGCGATTTTGGCAGCGGCCAAGCGCGGTATACATCGAAGGCACGGCGGAGCCATTGGCCAATCCAAGCGCTACAAACCAGAGCGCCCCGTGCCGTCGCGCCTATGAATACGACTGATCTTGTCAGAGCCGTAGACAATCGCCTCGAACGACTGTTCGATGCCGTGATCGATCCGGCGCGCCGCGAGAGCGCCATGGCACTTCTGCTTTGCGGGTATGCCGCCGCCTGGTGGCTTTACGCCGTGATTTCCAATAGCAGCCAAGACGTTCACTTCGACATGGGCGAGATTTCGCCTGGTCGCACCAGGTCACTCTCGGGACGCCGAAACACCCACCGCTAGGGGCATGGCTGGTGCGTGCCTGGTTCAGCGTGATGCCAACCAGGCCCTGGACGTATTATCTGTTCGCGGTGATTTCGGCGACGGTGGCGCTGTGGATCGCCTGGCGCATTTCGGCACGCTACCTAACCGTCGAGAAGCGCGTGGTCGGCCTCGTACTGCTGACCTTCGTGCCGTTCTACAATTTTCACGCGCTGAGGTTCAACGCCAACGCTGTGTTGATTCCATTCTGGGCGTTGACGACGTGGTTTTTCCTGCGCTCCTTCGACACGCGCCGGGCCGGATGGGCCGTGCTCGCCGGAGCGGGCGCCGCAGCAGCAATGCTGGGCAAATATTGGTCGATTTTTCTGCTCGCCGGACTTGCCATTGCCGCGGTGACCGATTCACGCCGCGGCGCCTATCTGCGTTCTCCGGCGCCCTGGGTGACGGTCGCCGTCTTTACCTTGTTATTTGCACCGCACGTCGTCTGGGTCGTAGCTCACAATTTCGCGCCCTTCCATTATGCACTTGCGGTGCATCCGTCGACGTTCGCGAACGCAATTGGATCAGGTTTCATCTTCATCGTCAGCGCGCTCGGCTACATCGCCGCGCCGATCGCTTTCACCTTGATCGCCGCACGACCCGGCATGACGGCACTCAAAGATACGTTGTGGCCGGCCGAAGCGGAACGTCGGATGATCGTAGTCGCATTCGCTGCGCCGTTCCTTCTTGCCGTGCTCACCGGAATATTGCTGCAGGTCAGAGTCGGCGCGCTCTGGACCATGTCCGGGATGACTTTGCTGCCGGTGGTGCTGCTGTCGTCGCCGCGCCTCACGGTGTCTCGCCAGGCTGCCGTCCGGTTGCTCGCTTTGGCGGTCGTGTTTCCGCTGCTGATGGTCGCGGTATCGCCGGGAGTTGCGACCGTCATTCACCGCCTGGGCGTGCCGGGCTATGCAAGCCACTACCGGCTTATCGCCCGGACCGTCGAGCGCGCCTGGCGCGCGCACACCAATCAGCCATTACGCATCGTCGGCAGCTACGATACCATCGTCAACGGGATCGTCTTCTACCTGGACGATCGGCCAGCGACTTTCGACATCGTCGCGTCGGCGCAGACGTCGACGGTCAATGAGGATCGCATTGCCAGTGAAGGCATGGCGATTGTCTGTCCCGAGCCGGAAACCTCCTGCGTTGCCGCGATGCACGCCTACGCCGCGCGCTATGCCGCTGGCCCGATCGAGATTACATACCTGGCGCGTCGCCATTTCGGCGTACTCGATCGGCCCGTGCAATATCAAATACTGATCATTCCGCCGGGATCGCCCTGACCCGTTTCACCCGATATGGGATAGCCGCCAATGTCGGAGATGGGTCATTCGCGACGGAGCCGTCTCTCTCGGAACGCAACACATGACCGCAGTTGCCTTAAAGCGGACATCCGCCGAGCGCCGGCCGGGTTCCTCCTCGCAGTAAGACTTGCTGCGCCTGCGTCGCCGGGCATGCCGCCATTAAGCGAGTATTTAGCATTGAGACCGCAAAATGACCCGCGAGGAGTTTTTGAATTGTAGCGTCGAGGGTATCCTGTGCGGTGTTCACATCTAACTGATGACGAGCTGTGGTGCGCTGTAATTAAAAATACAAATGAAATGGCAGCGCTCTTTGATGGGCAGTTTGGGACGCGAACTAGGGGGTCGATGTTTTCGATTTCAAGGACGATCGACAGCCTTGAGCGACAATATCAAGGCTATGCTGCCGAGCTTCGGCGCCGCTATCCGAGCGTCGGATTAGATCAGGCACTTGAGCCAACTGTCGCCGCCGCGCCTCATCCTTAGATTACCTAGGCCAGCGTGCGGCCTCATCGAGATATGCCTCCAACGTTGCCTCACGTGCTTCCGCCCATTCGTCGAAGGCTGCCCGCCAATTGTCGCCTTTTGCCGCAGCATAACGTTTCCAGGCATCCTTTTCGGCCAGTTTGGCATCAGCAATCCTTGACGGAAGCACATCCTGCATTGCGCAATCTCCTAAATTGCCAGCCTTACTATTTGGCGAGCGCTTGCCCCGTGCTGTTGCGCACGACCAAGCAGGCGTCGTTGGCCTCATCGATCGTCCAGGGCGGCGGGTAGTGGGGCTTCTTTGTTTGTGGTGGCGCGTCTGCCATCTTGACCGCTGCGCCGTAGGGGCCAAAGTAGCGCGATGGGCCTACTGCGCCAAATGCTCGCGCATTACCGTATGATGCGGTTTATGCGTTTTGGGCGCTGGCAATCAGCCAGAAAGACCATCCGAGCCTTCCGGAACCGAACGTGAGCCGCATAACTCTGACCTAACCCTTTCGGAAGGGTTCAAGAAGATCCGCCAAGGTTTCGGCCTGTCCGTAGCTCAGCTTGATTGTGACGGGGGTTAGCTTGCCCTCGATTTTGGTCCCTAAAATCACCTCTGCGTTCCGACCTGCGTCTCGGACATCGACATCCTCTACAGCCGGGAAAACGTTGGGCTCAGTACCATCGATTTTGACTGTCATGGGTCACCTCTTACTGCTGATCGACCAGGACGGCGGGAAGCGGCGGGGCGCTCATTTTTTGGACGACTGCTCCTTCGCCAATTCTTTTTCGTCCGCAATTGCCCGATCTATTGCCTCGATCGCCAACTGGGTTTGCACAAGCTGCCGTCGATGGGTGTCAGAGAGGACGCTTCTGTTTCCCTCTTTCAGGGTGGACGCGAGCTCCCGCCGCACTTGGACCGCGAATTGTCGCGCCGCCGCTAAATGCTCGATTGGTCCGTCTTTCTCTTCGTCAGCCATGTTGTCCAATCGTTGCGAATTGTTGCCGCTGAGCTGTTCGCCATCCCTATGCTGACTTTTCGCTGACGTAATTTTCTCCCTCAATTAGGTCGCTCCATAAGTCTTTGATTTTGTTGGAGGCCACGCCCGGAATTGAACCGGGGTAAACGGTTTTGCAGACCGCTGCGTAACCACTCCGCCACGTGGCCTCAGAGGCATCCGCCGACTGCACGATGCGGCGATGCCTCGCGTTCTATAAAGGAAGGTTAGGAGCCCGACAACGGCAAGCGGGCACTGGCCCCGACAATGGTTATCGGCGGGGCCGACCGCAATTCCTGCGCGCAACTGTGCCATGCCCGGCCAGGCGCTTGCGTTTTGTCCGGCCGTGCCGCACAACGCCCCCGCACAAATGGGGGAACTCATGTTCGACACCGCCACCGCGCGACGGATGATGGTGGATGGGCAGATTCGTACTGCCGACGTCACCAATCTCGACTTGCAGGAGGCGATGCTGACGTTGCCGCGCGAGCACTTTCTGCCCCAATCGCTCGCGCCGCTCGCTTATCTCGACAAAGATATTCCGCTCGGCAACGGCCGCGCGTTGCTCAAGCCGATGGTGCTCGCCAAGCTGATCCAGGCGGCCGAGGTCCGCCGCGGGGACCGTGTCCTCGATGTCGGGTGCGGGACCGGATATTCC
>Ga0187859_10002671_pt1 | contig 11081 bp, 10 predicted proteins | sample June2016WEW_10_1_2_FD_133019 | JGI IMG/M metagenome (GOLD analysis project Ga0187859, IMG submission 133019) | Peatland microbial communities from SPRUCE experiment site at the Marcell Experimental Forest, Minnesota, USA - June2016WEW_10_10 | ecosystem: Environmental > Terrestrial > Soil >... | reverse complement strand
TTTTTTTTTCGAACGCATCCGGCGCCGCGAGTCGCCGGAACGCTCATGCTGTGCCGGCGTGCCCCAACCCAGCCGTCAAAGAGCAAGCCAGCGTAAAAGGGCGGAGCCGGTGTGCTGCGCGTAATCGATCCTCAATTGCCAGTCGACCTCGCTTCCGGGCATCGCACCGTTGATTGCGGCGGGGTCGACGAGAAGGTGTCGCGGCCCGGGCCGAAACTGCTGCCTCAGCAGCAGCGCCAGCGATCGTCGCGTTTGACCTTCCAAGCGCATCAGCTCATCGGCCGATATGCCCGCACGGCGCGCCGCGTCGAGAGTGGCGATGCCGGCCTCTGAGCGACTGGCGACCGGCGTGAGGCGAGGGGTCAGAATGGGTCCGAACCCGTATGCTCCATCCGCGTCAAAAGACGTGTCGCCGTTGCGGTACTGCAGCGCGCGATTGAACGCTTGCCAGCGAAGGCAAAAATCGAGGGCATTTCGGCTTGGCGCGCGCGCCCAAAGGTCGCCCATCGCCTGGCATGTCCAGTGCTCTTCTGCGAAGTAGTAACGACTTCCGAAGAAACTCCAACCGACGCCCACCAAATACGACAGGGCACGCGATGCGGCTTCAAGGTCGCGTGCGTCGCCCAGAAGCACATGCGCGCGCGATAGAGCCAGCGAAGCCTCTCCCGAATAATACAGAAACTGAACGTCGGTTGGACGGTTGGAAGCGCGGTCATACAGGTGCATGAATTCGCCATCCGGCCGCTGCTGCGAACGGAGGAACTCGGTCAATGCGGGCACGAGAGCCGCGTACTCCGGGTCTAGCTTCGTTCGAGCTATCTCGACGAAAGCGACTACAGCGAGCGCCGAGGAGCCGAGGTCAACGACCGCGCCTGTGCCAATGCATCGGTGGTCGCCGCAACTCAGGGTTGCTCGATCTCTCAAGCGACTGGCCGCGCGCAGCGTCGCCGCACTCATGTCGTCGTCGCCGGAGAGCGACGCGGCCTGAGCGAGAAAGTACGTCGCCCCGGCGTGGCGAGGCCAATCGTACCCGGACTGCACGTGATTCGTCGGTGCGTCGACGAGGTACCGGAACCGCCCTTCGCCGTCGACACCGCGGGCCAGAAACGAGCCGGCCGCGATGACCGCTGCGCGCACGTCGTCGTCGGTCATCGTCTCGGCCGTCACCGCAGGATGCGGAAGAACGCGTGGCGTCGACCGAGTAACGCGAAAACGCGCGAACCGCGCTTCATCGAGCAGAGTTCGGACTGTTGCGCCGAACCGCTGCGACAGCAGCGCGAGCACCAGCGGCACGTCCACGCCTGCGGTGAGGGACAGACTCTTGATTTCGACGCCCTTGTCGTACGCTTGGCATGCAAGCAACTCGTCCGGTGTCAGATACTCGGTGCGGCCCAGATACGTCGCCCGAATGCCGTCGTGCCCGGCGACGAACCCCATGGCTAGTAAGAAATCGGGGCGTACCCAGACAGGACCCTCGGCGACGATGCTCTCGTAGACGAGGGTCGCGCCGTCGTGCGCAGTGAGCGCCGCGTCGAGCGCCGGCGCCCTCTCACCTGCGCGAGCGAGAACGGCCCGTGCCCGAAGCTCGCCACCGCTCCAGACGCTCGCGATGACTGCGCGCGGATGCAGTTCGTCGATGTCGAGCTCAAATATTCGGTGAACAACGGCGCACACAACGAGGGTGCCAATCGCCCACGTGACGAATAGCCAAAAGAGCGACCATCCCCTCATTTTTGGCCCTGTCCTCGAGAGCTGGACCCTAACCAGAAGAGCTTCACCGCGGGAAAGACAACGAGATACGGCAGTGCAAGCGCCGCGACGAGAACGAGGACGAGCGCGCCTCCGCGACCGACCGCGCCGTAGACTCCACTCAGCCAACTCGCCGTGAGCGCTAGCAGGGTGACCAGCACGAGTCCGACCCCGAACGCGAAACCCGCAGCCACCGTGGCGAGCCGCTCCGCCCAGCTCGCCCCAGAGAAGAGGGCGGCGGAGGACCCCAGCTCGAGCGCCAACACAGCCGCAGCCGTCGCGTCGATCGGCGCCCACCGCGCCGGGAGTGCGACGAACACGCCGAGGGCCGTCAGAGCGGCCGTGACGAGATCCAGGGTGCCGAAGACAAAGGCGGCGCGGCGCGAAAGCATTTGCGGGAGCGGCGTAACACGGCCCAACTACCGCGTCGCGCGTTCGCGGCGGTCGGGCCGTCAGCATTCGATTGCCTGACGAAAACGAATCGCCAGGGTGCTGGGAACGTACTTTCCGACGAGGGCGCGCGTGCCGTTCCTACGTCCAGCCGCGCGCGTCGGGTTGAGGGCCCCACCCTCATTCGGATTCGGACCGAATCTGCGCCTCGATTCGTCGGTCTGGGACAAACCATAGAGCGGCGACCAGTGCGTAGATGGCCTCGGACATCCAGGGGCGGACGAAGGCAAGCGCGATTCCGACAAGGTAGAGGACCCGGGACACCTTTCCCTTGGCATCCCCACCGACCGCCGTCCCCAGCAAAGAGTCCTGACCATTATAGGCCACGATCGCGAGCTGCAAAATCGTATATGCTGTTGCGGCCATAAAGAGGAGCATGCCGTAGACGGCTGCAGGCACCGACGCTGCGCCGTTTTCGCCGAGCCATTCCGTCGCTACAGGCACCAGCGACAACCAAAACAGAAGGTGGAGATTGGCCCACATGATTCGCCCGTTGATTTCGCGGGTGGCGTGCAACATATGGTGATGATTGTTCCAGTATATGCCGATGAACACAAAACTCAGCGCGTAGCTCAGGAGCGTAGGCACCAACGAGGCCAGGGCGCCTAAGTCCGCGCCGCGCGGGACTTTTATCTCGAGCACGGTGATGGTCACAATGATGGCGATCACCCCGTCGCTAAACGCCTCGAGCCGCGCTTTTTGCATCGTCGATCTCTGAGCCGTATTGGAGTCCGTTGAATCCTAAGAGTGCCCGAAGTGACCGCAACAAGCAAAATGATGGGCTCGCTCTTGCGGGATCACGTCGAGCGGCCCACGCTTGCGACCTCGCTTCCGGCAGCCATGACGCCGCGTCCGCGGATGCACACGCCGCCCCCCGCGTCCACCGACTCTCCAGCCTCCCCGCCCCCCCCGATAAATCGCATAAGCCCGCGGAGCTCGCGACTCTCAACTTGAAGCTTTTCGATGACTGGCTCGACCGCCACCACGCCCACGTCGATCCGCGCAGTCCGCTGCGCGCGGCGATCACCTATGCCGACAATCCACGTGAAGAACTCCGCCGCTTTCTCGAAGACGGTGGACCTCGCATGGACAATAACGTGTGTGAGGGGGAGCTGCGCAATCACGATGCCTCTACGACCATCATACGGACTGCACGTGCCGGCACGCTCACTTCGAGCGCGCCGGCGGTTCGTGCAACACGGCGACCGTCGAGAGCATCAACCAGTGCAGCGACGCCCGTAAGAGAAAATCGGGCGGTGGCGTCTCCGGTCGTGGGATTCATGACGAAGACGATGCGGACGGCGCCGGAGTCGTCCTCGTGGACAGCAACGTAGGCGTCGACCGGATCGACCGGCCAGGTGGGCAAACGCAGTTCGTCGATTCGCTTCGCCACGAGCGCGTCTGCGCCCGCCAGGTCCTCGAGCGGCTCGATCTCGATACCGCTAACGTCGACCGGACGTCGCAGAGGCCGCATCGCGCCGTCGAGCTCGGGGAGACGCGGCCCTAAGGTGACGAGAACCCCCGACTCTCTTGCCGCGTGCAGACTGTCTACGAGATGCGGCTTGAGCCCGCCTGCGCTTGCGCACACGATCCATTGAGCCCCCGCGGTCGAGTGCTCGACCGTCTCGCCTCCCACGTATGCGAACGGAACCCCGCGCGCGTGCAACGCGCGCTCAAACGCCCTTAGATATGCTTCGGCCGCCATCACGGGAGGTGCGTCCAGACCAAAGTCGCGCTCAAGCACGGTCTCACGCCAGCCTGCGCCGGCGACGTGAAACAGCGCGGGGGTGAGCGGGCCAAACGCGTGGGTAACGCGAGCCAGCCGCCGCAGCGCGCGTGGCACTACGAGCCGGACCGGCGAGCGGCGCCGCAGCGTGTGAAATGCGCCCCGGTCCAGCGCCGTCAGCAGGCGTGTGTAGCGCTCGGCCAGAGGACGCGGACGCCCGTGTACGTCGATGGGCGCGCCCACCCAACGGTCACGCTCGACAGCCATATACAGGTTGAAGCCACGCAACCCATAAGCCAGTGCGCACATTAGTGCATACATCGAGTCGTGCTCATCGAGCGGCGGAAAGAAAGGCGGGAAACCCGCTCCGACCTCGGCCCCAAACGCGGGGCGCAGTCGGCCTTCGCACCGGCAGGCGAGCTCGGTCGTCCGACGCAAGATCGCCCAGTGATCGTTAGGGCTGGCGCGATGGTAATAGTCGAGGCCGACGAGGTCGATTGCGGTTAGCCGCGCAGGGTTCAGTGGAGTCGCACTCTCGCCAAGCGGCAGGTTGTGCGTGAGCGGCAACCCGTCAAACCCGGCGTCTGCCAACGACGCAGCCATTCGATCCATCGCCGTCGATAGGAGATGCTCGTGAAATTCGGCCCAATCGACATGCCTCGAGAGTCCACGTGTCTCCCGAGCGTCGAACCGTTTGGGTGGCTCAACCGTCGCGAAGCTGAGCGTTTCGTCACTCCAAGAGTAACGGAGCGCGCGCACGCTGCGCCGGTACTTGATCCGAAGGAATTCGCGAAACGAGTGCACTGCGTCGGGGTGATAGTCCTGGTCATACTGACCGTCCCGAAAGTAGAGCGCCCCTTCGTTGTCAACTTGCACGAGGACGATCGGCCCATCCGGCCAGCGCAGACGCGACAAGCGGTGACCAACTGCCCGATACCAGCGCGAAGTCTCCTCGAGGAACGCGTCGCTCGCGTAACTCGGAACGGGAAACGCCACCGGGACCATCGGCAGCATCACCGGATGCCCACCCGGCGTTCGCGCCTGACACTCCGGATCCCAAACGATGCGCTCGGGCAACCCGAAAAACGTAAGTTCGGCGTTAATGTGCGGTCCCGGCCGAAGCAGACATCGTAGGCCGACTTCGTGTGCGATCTCTAGGAATTGGACGACGTCGAGCCTTGGGTCATGCTGCCCGAAGTCGTACTCGCCCGGCGCAGTCTCGTGAATGCCCCAAGGTACGTAGGTATCAACAAGCCGAAGACCAATCCGGCGCATCGCTTCCAGACCCGTCCGCCATTCGGAAGGCCGGTTGCGCCAGTAGTGCATCGCGCCCGCCCAGAGCGGCAACACTTTGCCGTCTCCCAGGTCGAGCCCGTGGGCCGTCAGGCCGACGCGGGGAGGCGGACCCGGCGGGCGGGATGTGACGACCTGTCGGACCGGCACGCGCACTCACCCTGGCAGTACACGCCCGAGCAAATCGGAGAGCGCCCGCATGTCTTCGTCCTCAGCGAGCCGCGCCAGACTCGACCGCACCCTTGCGATCGTCGGCTCGACAAACCTCAAGAACGACGCATTACCTTTGGCCCGCTCGATGTAGACAAACCGGCCCGCATCCTTAAGCTTGCGCTGCACAGTCGCGAAATCAAACTCGCGGCCGAGAGTCGCGCGTTCCCCGGCGTCAAGCGGCGCAACGCGCGCGTAGTCGTCGAGACGCGCTTCGACGAACGCCCTATCGAAACTCTGATAGCTGTCGTTCAATAAAGCGACCAGGTCGTAGATGCGCGGCCCGAGGAGCGCGTCCTGGAAATCGATCCAGCAAAGCGCGCCGGTCGGACGCACCATCAGATTCCGTGACTGGTAATCGCGGTGCACGAATACGCGCGGCCAGGAGGCGATGCGTCTTGCCAGGCGGACAGCGATCCTGTCGAAGTCCGCGCGGTCCGCACCCGACAGGGCTATCCCGCGCGCCTCGACGCCCCACTCGCGAAAGTGGTGTATCTCCCAGAGTAGCAAGTCTTCATCGAATGCGCGTGAAGCCACGACACTGCCCGGCGGCATCCGTCGGAGCGAGGCTTGAGCCCGAGCGAGGTCGTTCACCGCACGCACATAAAGCTCCTCTTTGCGATCCTCGTGTGCCGCAAGGAATGCGGCCAATGTGACATCGCCTAAGTCCTCAAGGAGGACCCAGCCATGCTCGGTCGCCTGGCCGTACAGCAGAGGAACATCTATTCCGTGGGCCGCGAGCAGATCGCGCACTTCGAGGAAGGGCCAGCGCGTCGACGCGGTGTTGGCTTTGGCAAATTCCTCCGGCCGCGCGCCATCCGGCACGAACATCGCCACGGCCGTATGCTCGCCGACCCGCAAGCGAAAATATCTTCGTGCCGAGGCCCCCCCCGGCATCGGCTGCCACCCGAACCGACCATCGCTCTCAGGAAAGGCACACGCAACCAGCGGCCCGAGCGGCGTGAAATCGAGCGTATGAAGAGGCTGCGGCTGCGGGAGGGCGACGTTCATGCGTTAGGGCTCGCGGCGGGCGGCTCCGAGAGGTACCACTGGGTCTTGGTGGCGGCCAAGCGCGTACCCGACAATGCACCGACGAAGTCGAGTTCGGGCACGGACGGAGCGCTCGTCGCGGGAAATTGGACCGTACTCGTGGACCATGCTGCCCGCATCCTCGGTGCAACGGTGGCGCCGACGGCACGCGCGGCAGTCGAGACGTGGCTCGGTCGGCTGCGGGACTGGAATGCGCGCATCGACCTCACAGCCGCGCGCACGCCGGAAGAGCTGATCGATCTCATGCTTGCGGACGCACTCGTGCTTGCCGGGATGCTGCCGCGGGGTGTGCGCGTCATCGACGTCGGCACCGGGGCGGGCGCCCCCGGACTCGCCCTAGCCTTGCTGCGCGACGACTTGCAGGTAACGCTTGTCGAGCCGCTGGCAAAGCGCACGAGCTTCCTTCGGACGGTGATCGGCGCCGTGGGGCGGGGGGACATCAGCGTCGAGCGGGCGCGCGGCGAGTCGCTATCCTCTCGCCGTGAGTGGGACGTCGCCATCTCTCGCGCGACGCTGCCGCCGGAGGCATGGCTCGACCTCGGCACAAACCTGGTCGCAGCGGGGGGCGACGTTTGGGTGCTGCTCGCTAAGGATGCGCCGCCGAGCCATCATGCAGCGAGACTGGAGCACGAGAAACCGTACACGTGGCCCTTGACTTGTGTCGAGCGACGGATGGCCCGGTATCGCGTCGACGCGTAGGCGCCGGTTTCTTGGCCCGCGCGCGGAGCTCGTGAGAGCCGTCGTGCGATGACCGGCGGGCACGAATCGGACCTGGCTTCGTTGCGAAGGCTCGCTGAGGAAATGGCCAAAGAACGCGGTGAGCGGGCGACTACGGGTCATTTGCTTGCGGCGATCGCGTCAAATGGGGGAAGCGCGGCCGAACTATTGAAGGAGCGACGCCTAGACTCGGAGGTGCTGCTCAAGGCGGCACGCGTCCTCGTCGACGATCACGCCGACGCTATGTCGCGCACGCTTCAACGCGCGCGAGAGCTCGCAGCCCGATCGCCACTGCGCGAGGCCGGCGCGATTCACGTGCTATTCGCGCTTTGTCAAGAGCGAGCGACGGCCGCGTTTCGCGCGATCTCGCAGTGCGGCTCGGACGTTGTCAAGCTACGAACGGCGACCATGCAGCTTGCAATGGGGATTGTCGGCCCGCGCCGAATGTCAGGCGTGACCCAACTTTCGCTGCAACCTTCCGCATCCGGCGCGATGCCGCGTCCGGGGGGACGCCAGGTCGCTTCCTCGCAGCCCGCCGTGAAAGCCGCCGCAGCCGCACCCGTCGCTCCCAGCCCGTCACGGCCGAAGCGGCCTCGGCAAGGCTCGTCGTCGCCGTCGCTGTCGGCGATCCGGTCGAGCCTAACCCCCGTCGCGCGCTTCGAAATTGACTCGAAGAGCGCCCCAATGCTTACGTCTGTCGGGCGCAATCTGACGCTGGCGGCGGTCCGCGGAGAGCTCGATCCCGTCGTTGGGCGGGAGATCGAGATCGAGCGTACACTCGATGTGCTTGCGAAACGTCACGGCAACTGCCCGTGCCTCGTCGGTCCTGCGGGCGTCGGTAAGACGAGTGTGGTTCGCGGACTTGCCCAACGCATCGCCCACGCGGACGGCGCCACGTCGCTCGACGACCGCATCGTCATCGAAATCGACGCGGCGTCATTGCTCGCCGGGACGGGGGTGCGCGGTGCTCTCGCCGAGCGGATGGCCCAGCTCAAGGCCGAGGCGTCCCGCTTCGAGGGGCGTGTTGTATTATTCTTCGAGGAGATTCATGCGATTCTGGCGGCCGACGAAGAGGCTACCGCCGAACTCAAAGCCGCGCTCACTCGCGGCGACTTGCCATGCATCGGCGCGACGACGCTCGAACACTATAAGCGCGTGGTCCTAGCTGACCCAGCCCTCGCGCGGCGACTGACAGCCATCGAGGTGTCGGAGCTCGCGCCCGACGAGGCGGTGCTTGCCCTCGAGCGGGTGGCTCCAGCGTTTGAGCGACACCACCGGGTCCACTTTGCGCCGACCGCGATGGCGGCGGCCGTCTCGTGGAGCGCTAGGTACGTTCCTGACCGGGCGTTGCCGGATAAGGCCGTTGGCATTCTTGACCTCGCAGGAGCACGTGCGCGACGTCGTGGTGAGCGTGAGGTCGCACGCGCGCAGATCGCGGAGGTCATCAGCGAAACAACGGGCGTTCCCTTGGAACGCCTTCTCGAGACCGACGCTGAGCGCATGTTGCGCCTCGAGCAGTCGATGGGCACACGCATCGTCGGCCATGCACACGCGCTTGAACGCATCGCCCGCGTGCTGCGGCGCAATGCGGGCGGCTTTCACTCACAAAGGCCGATTGGCTCGTTTCTTATGCTCGGCCCGACGGGCGTCGGCAAGACGGAGACTGCCAAGGCGATCGCCGAGTGCCTGTTCTACTCGCCGCATGCGATGACCCGCCTGGATTTGTCCGAATACGCGGAGGCGCATACCATTTCGCGCCTGGTTGGAGCGCCGCCAGGGTATGTGGGGCACGAAGTGGGCGGTCAGCTAACCGAGGCGGTGCGCAGGCGGCCGTATCAGGTGCTTCTCCTTGACGAGATCGAGAAGGCACATCGCGACGTCCTGGAGGCGTTCCTTCAGGTTTTCGACGAAGGGCGGTTGACCGACGGCAGGGGACGCGTTGTCGACTTCACGAACGTCGTCATCGCGATGACCTCGAACTTGGGGGCCGATTTCTCGCGACAGACTACGGGCGGTCGCATCGGCTTCGGCGCACTTGAGGGGAGGAATGTACGCGCCTATGAGGAAGCCGTTTGCGCCGCCGCCCGCTCGGCGCTCACGCCCGAGTTCTACAACCGAATCGATGAGGTGATCGCCTTCGCTCCCCTCGACCGGGCGGACGTGGCGGAGGTCGCGTGGCGCATGCTGCGCGCACTTGGCGCGGACCTCAAGGGCGCGCGCGGCGTGGGCCTCGACATCAACGACACCGCGGTGACAGCGCTCCTCGACCAAGGAGGTTTCGACGCGGAGCTCGGCGCGCGACCCATGCGGCGCGCGATTGCGCGGCTCGTCGAAGCACCCATCGCCGAGATGCTTTTACGGGGCGAGCTCAAAGCGGGCGACGTCGCGATCGTCACAACCAAGGACGGACGCGTCGCGGTCGAGCGGGCGAGCCGAGACCCAGTGCCACTCTCCAATAGACGCGTCGGTGAGACGAAGGGCGTCGACTCGCCGGCCCGCTGAAGCACTTCACCGACCGCCCCTGCGACGTGCGCCGCTGCGATCGCGTGTCGGACCGACGTCATGATCTGGGTTGCGCGGCGGCGCGCGAGTAGCCTTTAGAGCGCTGCGCACCCGCTCGAGATCGGTGGCAAAGCGCGAGTTGAGCCGCTTGTCGCTACTGATGGCGGAAATGACGTCGCGTAGCTCGGGATCCTCGCTGGCTGTCCACTGAACGAAGAGGTCGAAGACGGGAGCGCCGAAGCGAAGCGCGACAGCGATTGGGGCGCGCCCAAGCGCTTCGACGAGCGCCTTTCTGCCCGGATAGCGAGCCGCCGCTCGGGGGGCGGCGCGCGCGAGTTCGAATGCGTCGGCGAGCCGGCTGACTGCACCCGCAGCGCCGTGAATTCGTGGCAGCCATGGCTCGCGTCCGATCGCCCGCAAGACAGCCGCAGCATGAAAGTATCCGTCCATCCATTTCGCCGTTTCGCCCACCAGAATATCGCCCGACGCGCCTCCGACACGCCCGAGCGCGTCGACGACTGCGTCACGCACCCGATACCGCAGGTCATCGGCGTGCGAATGGATCTCGACAACCAAGCGCCAACGCGCCGCCTCGTCCGATGCGGCGCGCGCGCCTAGGGCCAGGACTCCGCACACCGGGAGAAATTCGAGGGGCGTGGCCCCGGGCGCTTCGTCCGCTGACAATCGCGCCATCGCGAGAACGACGCTGTCAGCTCGGCCGCCGTGTGCCCGACAGGCGAGCGCGAAAGCCTCGGCGAGGGCATCGTTCGCGCGCGGACCGGGCAAGTGCGAGCCCCGCGCGAGGAAGTCGAAAAGGCCCTCCCTACGACCGATTATCGCCTCGTCGAGAGCTCGGGACATGGCATCGGGGACTCCGAGGGTCATTGGATGGTGGCTACCTATAGAGCGCTTCTGCATTCCGCTAGAGAAAAACGCGGCGTTCGTATGACTCAGACCGACCGCAGGTCTGCCTCGACGAGACCAGCAAGCAGTTGCTCGAGCACACCCGCAAGCCCGTTCCTGAGATCCCCGGCACACCGGCCAGCGTCGATGACGAATACAAGCGGTGCGGCACAGCTAACATCTTCGCTGCCGTGGAACCGTTGACCGGGACCAGCGCATCGGCAGCATCGACGCGCTCCACACAAACGTCTCCGAGTGGCAGGCCCCGCGACCCGACCGCAAGGTCAACTGGCGCTTCACCACGACAGACGCACGCATCAAGCTGCACCGCCTGTACCCTTCCATTCCGTAGAATTGGCTCATAAGTTGGTACTTAGGGATTCGGGATGGCGCGCTACCACACAAGTGCGAGTGGCTCGAGGCCCATAGCGAGACGACCGCGCTTTCGATCGCGAGCAGGATGAGCGCGGCGCGCGTTGGA
>Ga0187859_10002666_pt1 | contig 11097 bp, 4 predicted proteins | sample June2016WEW_10_1_2_FD_133019 | JGI IMG/M metagenome (GOLD analysis project Ga0187859, IMG submission 133019) | Peatland microbial communities from SPRUCE experiment site at the Marcell Experimental Forest, Minnesota, USA - June2016WEW_10_10 | ecosystem: Environmental > Terrestrial > Soil >... | reverse complement strand
CGCTTGCCGGATCCGCTCGAGCGCGCAAATCAGCGTCGCCGCGCGGCCGAGTTGATCGAGCGTGAGAAGGCGCAGCGTGTAGCGAAGCAGGACGGCCACGCCGAGACCCGCGTCGGAACGCTTCTGGCCGCGGAGGCGCCGCAGAAGAAGGGTGAAGCCGATGACGCCGAGGTACGCCTCGGTCTTGCCGCCGCCCGTGGGGAAGAAGATCAACTCCACTTCTTCGCGATCGGGGTGACGGTCGTGGGCGATCCCGGCGAGGTTCAGGAGAACGAACGCGATCTGGAAGAGGTGCCATGAGGGTCGGACGCCCTCCGTGTAGCGTTGGGGGCTCCGCTTGCGTGCGGCGGTCGCCATCGCTCGGTTCATGAGCTGGAACGCTTCGCGCACGTCCTCATCCTCGGCGAGCAGCCGGATTCCCGCGCGCACGCGCTCGTTGGCGCGCCGGGCGTTGTCGGGAAGCTTCTTTCGGCGCTGACGACGCGCGTCGCTATCGAGGTCGATGTCGGCTTGCTTCCCGATCCACGTGCCATAGGCCTCGACGAGCGGCGTGAGGCGGCGGACGAGATCGTCAGGTGCGAGCTCGGCGAGATCCTCCATCGCCGTCGCAACGGCCGGTTCCTCGTGTGTACGCACGGCCCGAACCTTGGCGGTCGGAACCCATGTCGTTCTGATCCGGGTGATCCTCTCTTGCGCCCCGGGCTCGTCGACGGCGATTCCGTGTCCGACGGCCCACTCGAAGTGGTTTCGGAACTGCAAATCTGCCGTTTCGTCGTCCGGGTCCCCCGAGCCTTCGCCTTGCCGATTCGGACGGGGGATGAACCCCCGTTCGAAGGCGATCTCCATTTCCACCTGGAAGATGAATTGCTCGTCGAGTCGTCCCTTGTCGCCGGGGGTCCGCTCGTTGACGACGAAGACCGCAAGCGCGCGGGCTTGGGCCGGCAGCCCCGGAGCTTCGGCGGTCTCGAGCTTGCCGCACACGCGGATGCCGGGGGTGTCCGGCAGCGGGCGGCCAGTCTCGATCGCGTCCTCGGTCAACTCAAGGGTAACGGAACGGGCCGGCTGGGGGACGCGACGCCAGACCGCCTTTTTCTTCTTTCCCTCCCCGGTCTCGCGATCCTCGCGAACGTATTCGGCGAACGACACCGTGACTTCGATGCTCTCGACCGCGGCCACGGCAGGCGGCAAGAAGACGGAAAGCCCCATCGACGCCGGAAACGTGTTTTTCTGCTTCGGTTCGGGCTCGGCGGCGGGTTCGTTCTCGTCTTCGTCCGCGAGAGTCGTGCCGGCCGCGTCGTCTTGATCGTCCGGGTTGTGCGTCTCACGATCGGCTTGCGGCGCGAGAAAGCCCGTGAGGTACCAGCGCGACGGCGCGATCGGCAGCGTCTCCGCGCCCGAGCCCTTCGGATCGAACGGTCCGACGAGATCGGCCTGCAGGGCCGCGACCAGAGACGCTCGGGTGTCGATCGCAGTCCCCACGCATTAACGATCGCCCGGGCCAACGGTCGGACACAAGAGCATTGCGGCGTCGCTGTCCGAGCCGAAGAGCGGGAAGAAAATTGGCGCTAGGTCGGTTGGTGTATGCTGAACCGCTTGTCCCGCCGACTAAAGGACCCCCCCATCGTCGAGGTCGTCTGCGGCTTTTTCTTCTCGCCGCTCGCACGCCTGGATCCCATCACGGTCGGGAAATATTGGTCCGAGAAGAAAGAGCGCGCCTTTCCGAAGACCCAGCTCCAGCCGCCCGTCGCCGACCGACCCGGTGTGCGTTTGGGCGACGGAATCGGGCCGTTACGCTGCTGGCTCATTGGCGAGCACGACGAATACCTCCTTCAGATCCAGCCGGACCGCTTCTATTTCAACTGGCGCAAGCGCGAAGGCGAGTATCCGCACTTCAACGATTATGGGGAAAAAACCGGGGTCCTCAGTCGGAGCCTGGCGGAGTTTGAGCAGTTCGCCGAATTTGCGTCCGCGGCGCTGGGCCAAACGCCGAAGCCTGGGCGACTGGAGCTCGCGAAGATCGACCTGCTCACGAGCCCGAAGCACTGGGAGCATTACTCGGACCTACAGTCCGTACTGCCAATGTTGGGCAAGTTGCCAAAAATCACAGAAGATCCGAGCGTGACTGTGTCGTTCGAGGGTGAGCGAGAGGGCTTTCAACTGCAGTTTGGCCTCACGAACGCAGTTCTTGCCCCCGACATGTCGGCTGCGGTTCAGATCGAGACGAGGGTCACGACCCGACATGCCGTTTCTGACGACAGAGAGACATTCGTGAAGATGAATGCGCTGGCAAACCAAGTCTTCTTCGAGAGCCTGGCGGATGCCGAGTACGCGCGATTTGGAGGGCTCATCGAATGATGTTTGCAGAATCCTCACCTGCGACCGAGACCCGGTCGGAAGGGCGTGTCAGGCCAAGCACGTCCCCGAAAACGTACCGCGCCACGCTTGCCATTCCGACAACCCCGGAAGAGGCGAGCAATCTTCTGACTCGGGTCGAGCGAATCGTCGACAAAGGCCGAGTGACGAACGAGCTCCTGCTAGACCTCGCGCGCTTTCTTGGTGCGAACAGCGCCGCCTGGACGCCCGTCAATCGCGCACGGCTCCGACGAGCGCTGGCGGGCTTCGACGGGACGGCGGTGGTCGATGCGATTGTGGCGATGATTCAGAGTCACCCTCGGACCGACATTCTCGACGAGGCCGAGCTCGCTCTCCGAGGGCTCGCGCCCCATTCGGCCAGCCGCATGCGGCGTCTTGTGCTCGAACCCGGTCTCGATGCAGGGGTTCGCGTTTGTATTCTTCGGGCCGCTGCCCGGTTGGACACTAGCGGTTCCGCGGAGTCCGTACGCCTTGCGCTGAGCGACCCGGAGACGGAGCTCCGCGATGCAGCCATCGCTTTGCTGGCCGAGCTTGCCCTACCGACCGGCCGCGCCTGGCTCCAACAGCGGCTGGACCGCGAATCCAGTGCGATGGTCCAAGACGCGATTCGAGACGCGCTCGCGTCGTTTCCGCGGTAGCGCTCGCAGGGCGCCATGAGCTACCTGCTCCGGCGTACGCGCAGAGCGGTTTGGGTGGGTGGTACGCGGTCACGCGATGCGGCGGTTCGCGAGTTTGAGCGAACAGACGCGGACACGGATGGGCTCTCCGTGTTCGAAGTGGAGAACGACGAACAGCGATCCGCGGTCGTTGCCGCAATCGCTTGCGAGCGCCAGCGCATGAGCCGTGTTGACCTTCTCGAAGTCGAGCGCGACGTGATCGAGCGCTATGGGGTCGTTCAGAACACCCCCGACAAGGGCACCACTCCGGTGCCCGCTGCCAACGCGCTGCACTGTTCGCTCGACTGGGATGCCGAAACGCTCCGGCGATTCGCGGAGGACCTGTTCGCCGAGGGGCGTGCACCGCGAGAGCATTCGGCCGCCGCTGTTCGCGCGGTAGTACGGCGGCTCGATCCGGACGGCGTGCTCGGCGACGAAGCGCAAGCCTTTGTGCGTGCTGAACGGGCGAAGTCTGCGCCGTCGCACGAGAAACCCTAAGGCTCCTCGTCCGCTCCCAGTTTGAGCTGGTCCTTCTCGGCTTTCTTCGCCCGCCGCGGTTTCTTCTCGCCGTCCTCGCGACTCGCGCCCTTCTTCGCAGGCCCTTTTTTCTTTCCGTCGGTCGTGCCAAGCCCTCGCAGCTTCTCCTCTTCGGCGCGCTTCGCGTTGAGCACGAAGAGGCGACCGATCACAGCCTGCTCGAACGCAGCCAGCTTCGCCTTGTCGTCGTCGTTCATGGGGCAGAAGGGCGAAACCTCCACGTCGAGCCACCGGCCCTCCGGATCGCCCTCGGCGTACGCTTCGAGAACTTGGCGGTCCATTTCTTCGTGAAGCGCTCGGAGTTCGAGGATGCGCGCGTCGGTGCACGCCGGATCCTTGAGTCGGTTGTACGCGATCGTCAGGCCAACGTTCTCGTCGACCATGTACTCGGCGCGCAAGTCATACAAGCGCTCGCCGATGTCTTCGAGTGCCTGGATGATGGTGCGCGGATCGGGCTTGGGGAACGGGAACGTCTCGAAGCAGTCGGAGACCGAATAACGCAACGCGACACCGAGAGACGACGACAAGGATCGGGCCCACACTTCGTGAACTCTGGATTGCAGAATGGCCAGATCCGTGAGCCGGGAAAAGGCGAAGACCGCGAGCTGGTCGGAGAACACCCGGCCCGCGGGCTGAAATGAAACGGCGAGGTGGGTCGTCACGCGTGCAGCGACCATGCACCGCTCGAGGGGGGTCAGGGCCTTGCGCATGTCCTCACGCGAGTTTGCGAACTGCCACCAGCGCCACTTGTGCGCCTTGTCTTGACCGTAGTCCTGAAGAGATTCCCGATATGGCTTCACATGTTCCAGGATGTGGCGGAAGGACATCGGGTAATCGCGCTCGGCCTGCTCGGCCGACATGCCGGTGAAGTCCACGACGTAGCGATGAAACGACTGACCCGGGTCCGTATTCACCTCCTCGCCGCCGAGGAAGGGGAGGACGACGCGTCGCTCGTGGGGTGCTGCTTCAAGGATTTCGAGTGCGCGCTCGGACGAAAGAACAAAGCCCTCACCACGAAGAAAATTTCCGACGAACGCCAGATGACCGTTGCTTCCGAGAGGCCGCGCGTCGTGTCGCTCCGTGCCCTCCCGAAGGTGACTGTCGACGGCCTCGACGGCCTGGCCATCGAGCCGCAACGGGGTACACCCACTCCGGGCATTTCCCTTCGCGAGGTGGACGGTGGCGACCTGGACGTTGGCCTCCCCGGGCCATGGGACCGAACGAGTCGCGTCGTAGATTTGAAGTCCCGCAGCGACCAGTCGCTGCAACCCGTCACGGCGTGTCTCTCCCTGCCCGATGGCGTGCGTCGCGATGAACCCCATCGTTCCATGCGCGCCGAGAAGGTCGTTCGCTCGCAAGAAGAAGCGACTCACCAGGTCCGCATTTTTCGAAGTTCGCCAGATGGCGCTGAGCCAATCGGCGTACCGATTGCCGAGCTCGGTTGACGTGCGCTTCCCGCCCAAAAACGGCGGGTTGCCGACGAAGGCGTCCATATGCGCGGGTCGATGGTCCGGCTTTTCTTCGAGGGGATCCCGTCTGCCGGCATGAAAAACTTCCGGAAACTCCACCATCCAGTGAAATACCGGCAGGCGCTCCCGGATCTCGCGCTGCATCGCGAGCAGCTCCTCCGTGGGTGGGCCCCCTACCGCGAGCCAGGTTCTCACGATCTCCTCTCTCTTCACGCGTTCCGCCTCGCGGGGCGTGATCCTGTCGTGCGCAAAAAACGCGCCGACGATGACGTCGGCGATCAGTCGCACTCGGTCGAGGGCGTCCTGCGCGTCCCAGAGCAGTCGTGCCTTCTCGCGATCGTCGATCGGCAAATCGCCCAGACTTCCGATCTTCTGGCGGATCAGAATGGCCTCATCGAGCGCCACCGCAATCTCACGGCCGAAGAGCTGGAGCTGATTCGACGGATCCTTCGCCGGGGGCGTCCAGTGAAAGGTCCGGATCTGCTCGAGGTCGAGGCCCACGAGCGAATCTCCGTGCCTCAGACAGTGATCGAGAAACGTGAACGGGAGCGTTTTCGACAGGGTCACAAGCCAGAGCGACAGCTTTGCGAGCTCGACGGCCGCTTCGTTCTTGTCGACGCCGTAAAGACAACGCTGCGCCACGAGCCGGCGTGCATGAAGAAGCAGGTCGCCATGCGCCGCCGCGATCGCCTCGACTTTGTCCTCCCGCGTCCATGCGGCGAGCACGCGATCGCCCAAAAAGCGGCAAGCTTCGACGAGAAATGCGCCCGAGCCCATCGCTGGGTCGCACACGTTGAGACTCAAGATCCGCTCGGACGCGGGCGCGTCGCCCAACACCACAAGCAGTGGCTCGAGGGTCCGCCGGACGATGGGTTCGGAGAGGCTCCGCGGCGTATAGTGCGAGCTCGTGCGTCGGCGCTCGCTACCGGGTTGAAGCACAAGTTGGCCAGATCGTGCCCGGCAGAGCGAGGGATCGGCCTGCTTGCCCGCCGCCGCGTACGGGCGGAGCACTTCGAGCACGCCTTCGGTGTCCGTCACGCTCTCGAGCTCCGTGGCCAGTTTCGTACTCTGCGCCGCGTTGAGGCCGACCGTCTCCCGGAGCCACTTCGCGCGTCCCGTCGATTCGACCTCCGTCACTTCGTCGGCCGTTACCCACAGGTGCTGTGGCTTCAGGCATGCCGCTGCGGACCGAATCCGCTGGACATGAAAACCCATCAGCGCCTCGTAAATGCTGCCGATCTGTTCCACATCGAGCGCCCGGTACGACAAGCGCTGCCCCTCGAAGACGAGGAGCTTCTCGAGCACGTGAAACACCGTTTCGTCGTCGACGCTCGGGACGTTGACGGCGGCGCGGTCCTCGGCCTGCGTGATCGGGGCACTTCCAGCCGGCCCCCAGCCCTCGAGAAACGGGTACTCGTGGGGATTGAAGAGCGACCCACGCCGCGGCGGCATGCGGAGATCCCCGTGCGACACGCCCAGGAACACGGCGCGAAAGAGCGCGACGAGGCGACCCCATGCTCCGAATCGGCGCGACATGGAGTCGGGATAGGCGCCACGGTCGGTGAGCAGCTGCTCGAACAGACTCACGACCGACAGATGCTCGGCGTAAATCGGGTGCTCGACCGGCAGAAGCCCCCGATCCTCCGCGTAAAGGACAAACACGAGACGCAGAAGGACGGTGAGAAGTCCGCGGTAGAGGTGGTCGCCCTCGCGTGCGAGCGCATCGTCGAGCAGGTCGCGGCCGTCCCGCTCGGCGGCCGCCTCGAAGCCGCGCAGCAGGATCTGCAGAGCTTCGAAGACTTGATCGGCCAGATCGTTCGTGACGTTCGCCTGACGCTTGCGGCTTTCGGCGAGCAAGGCTGGTAGCGTTCGCTCTTCGGCCACGCCGAAGAAGCGGTTCGCGGCGAGCAGCATCACGAACGCGTCGAGAATCGGTCGGCCCCCGACGCTCGCCATGTCGTCGACGCGAAACGTGATCGCGCCCGACGATTCGCCGTGGGGCGCGTAGACGAGTCGCACCGCATCGCGGTTCGTCAAAAGGCCAATCGGAACACGGACATGCCGAAGCAGGCGATCAAACTTGGCCGCTGGCGGGTAGTCCCACGAGCCGGTCACAGTCTCGGGCTTGTCGAGGTCCAGGCTGGCGGGGATCTCCCAAACGAGCATCGCGTAGGCGGCTCCCGCGAGGCTGGCCGGCGTCGCGTCGCTGGTTTCTGCTTGGGCGGGTGCAACGGCTTTCTTGAGGCCGAGCGTCGCTCGCAACGTCTGCCGCCCCTCGGGTACGTAGAGCGAGAGCGCTTCCGGGAGCGCGTCGCCGGCGTCGAACGCGTCGGCGGCGTAGCCGAGAAGCGTCGAGAGAAACGTAGCTACGTTCGCGATCGCGTAACCCTCGGGCCCGCTCTCGCCCTGGCGCGTGGGCGGACAGAGGTCGACGAGTTGACCCTGGACGTGCGGCGGCTGCCGCTCGGCGCATTGCGCGTCGACAAGGACCGGAATCGAGACGACGAGCCCGTCGATGGGCTGCACCATCCCGAGCCAGGTCTCGTGAAAGCGTCGATCGACGTCGCTCATCCCCGCGTTTCCGGCCAAAGGAATACGAGGCCGACCGGCTCGAGGCGGCGCAAGGCCACATCGTAGATCGCCTGAATCTGGTTCGGCTCGCGCTCGATCTCGCGCTCGATCGCAATGAGGCGGTCCCCCATGAACGTCCGCTCTTTCTTGAACTGGTCTTCCTCGCGCTTGTCGAGCTTGAGTTCATCGAACGTGAGCTGGGCGCGTCGCTCGATTTCGGCGTGGATGGACGCGCGTTGGGCAGCGAGGATGGCACGGAGCGCGTCGGACTCCTCTTGTCCGCGCGCGGTAAGCATCCGCTCGGCCTCGTGAGCGATCGCGTCGGCTTCGTCGCGAATGGGCTTCCAGAGGGTGGCGAAAACGTTCGGCGCGGCCGCGATCAGCTTTTGTTGCACTGTGGCGGAGACGCCTTCGAGCGACGGGGACTCGGCCAGCACCTGTTCGAGCATTTCGATGGCCTTGCGGTCCGCGTCTTCGGCGAACGGCCGGAGCTCGCGGTCGTGGCCTTCGATCCATCGCGCGGCGACCGAGATGATCTGGTCGTGGAGCCGCGTCGCGCCACGCCCGAAGAGCGAGAGGCGCCCGAAGGCGATGACGCGGGCGAGCGCGTCGTGGCGCGTCCGCACGACCGTGACGCGGCTGAGATCATGGGCGCTGAACCCTTGCGACAAAAAGCGCCCGAGGACTCGTTGCACGAACGGGTGTTGCAAGTGCACATGGGCGAGGTCGCTGTTCATCTTGGGCGGCGGCCGGAAGACGAGCGGAAGCGGGGCTCTCTTGCGAAATTCCCAAAGGTATTCGCCTCGACCGCGCGGCGGCCGCAGCGTGTCGAGCGTCGGTTGCCAAGATTCCGGCAGGTCCGGAACGTGCCATGCGTCCTCCCCGTCCTGCTCGGCGCGTTTGAGCTTGCCGGCACCGGCGAGTTCGAGGCCGACGTCGAGGGCATCCCGAAGCAACGCGGGATCGAAGTTCATCACGCGGGCAGAACGGTTGAGGATCTGGCCCGCTTCTTCGATGTCGTCCCGCACGCGCGCCAACTCGCCGCGCTCCGACTCGAGCTCCTCGCGTGCCGTCCTTTTGAGGGCGCCGGCCTCCTCCGCCGCTTCGAGCCGCTCCGGGGTCTTCGCGTCGATGCCCCGGTCCATGACCTCGCCGAGCCGATCCAAGAGGACCGAGCTGATCGATCCGAGCTCGCGCTGAATCACATCGACCTTCTCGACAAGCTTCCGGAGGACGATGTCCTCGGCGCGATCGGGGTAGATGAAATAGTGGCACCGGACTTCCGGTTCGGGCTGCAGGGTCCGATCGATGCGCCCGTTGCGCTGCTCGATTCGGGCGGGGTTCCAGGGCACGTCGAAGTGGAAAAGGTCCGCGCAATGGCCCTGCAGGTTCACGCCTTCGCGCGCCGCGTCGGTCGCGATCAGAATGCGAACGGGGTGCTTGTCGGGCGGCGAGTTGAACGCACGTTGCACCTCTTCGCGCTGCTCGTCGGACATCCCGCCGTGCAGCTCCAAAATGCGGGATTCCGCGCCTTCGGTCCCGTCGATGGCAGCGTTGAGGACGGTGCGGAGATACCGTTTGGTGTCCCCGTACTCGGTGAAGATGAGCACGCGCCGGTCGGTCCAGGCTCGAGCGGTCCTCGCCGATCGGGCCGCCACGCCCCCGACGGCCACCGCGGGGCACTGGTGTTGGCGCATCCACGCGACGAGCGCTTCGACCTTGGCGTCCGCGGCGCCTCGGCGCTCTTGGGCCCTGCGAAGCATCGCTTCGAGCAAGGTCTTGGCGTCTTCGGGCGGGACGATCAGCCGAGAATCGGCCTCGACCTGAGCTTCGTCGGCTTCGTCCAGGGAGTCGTCGTCCACGCCATACTCGTCGTCGTCCGCGGTGAGCGGAAGCGGAACGGCGACTTTCGCACGCCCTTCGAGCACGGCCCGGTGATGGGCCTGGAGCGTGCGGTAAAACGCCTCGACGCTCGAGAGAAGCCGCTTTTGCAGATTGATGAAGACGAGCGCGCCCTGATCGCGCTCCGGCCTGGCGAGCACCGTATACGCGGCAAGCTGTTCAGCGAGCAAAAGCTCCGGAGTCTCTTTCGTTCCGACCAGGAGCTCGACGAGCGTTCGGCGGGGGAACTGCTCGACGCCGAGGACGCGGAGATCCTCTTTGAGCCGGCGAACCATCACGGCGTCCAGTTGCTGTCGTCCCCGCACGGGTACGCCGCGCGTGAAGCGCTGTGGGTCGAGCAGCTCGAGCAGCGCCGAAAAGCTGTTCGAGTGTCCGTTGTGCGGGGTGGCACTCAGAAACAAGCGGTTCTCGAACCGAGGGCCGATGTCGCGGATGACGTCGGTAATCTTCGAGTCGATCGCGTACCGGTTCGCCCCGGCTGGAGCCGCCACGTGTGCCTCATCGAGGATGAGTAGGCTCTTCGCGGCTCGGTCGCCGAGGTGCTGCAACAGCGGATCGCGGTACTCGGGACGCCGGAGAATCGGGTGCGACACGATGAATCGCGTGTGCGTGCCCCACGGATTGACGCCGAAGCCTCGCTCCTGCCGGCGGCGGCCGATGAACGCGCGGTTCATCACTTCGAAATGAAGCCCGAAGCGCTTTTGCATCTCGTCTCGCCACTGGAGGCAAACCGAGGCCGGGCACACGATCAAGATGAACTCGATCCGCTGCCGAAGAAGAAGCTCCTGTGCGATGAGCCCCGCCTCGATCGTTTTCCCCAGGCCGACATCGTCGGCGATGAACACGTTCGCCCGCGGGAGCGAGAGGGCTTTGCGAAGGGGCGTGAGCTGATGCGCCATCAGCTTGATCCCCGCGCGGAACGGTGACTGGAACAGTTTCGCGTCCGTCGCCGTGACGCTGCTCCACTTGAGAGCATGCAGGTACGCCGCAAAGTGGCGTGGCGGATCCATCCGATCGATCTCGCCCAGCCCGTGCGCTTCGGGCTGAAGGACTTTGGCCCCGAGCTCGAGCTCCCAGACCACCTCGAGACCGCGCCCCTGGTTGTCGTCGTCCAGGCAAACCAGCTTCACGAGCGTCCCGTCGCCCTCCGCCGGCGGCGCCACGACTTCGTCGACGAGCCACTGCCGGTGCCGTACGCGAGCGATGTCGCCCGGCCGCGGCGCGTACCGAGGAATGGCATGCGCCGCGAAGAGCGGCTTGGGCGGAGCGCTTTCGGCCGCGCCATGCGCCTGAAGCAAGCGCGCCGCCAGAAGAGGCCGGGCCCGACCCGAGTCGTCGAGCTCGTGGGCGCGACAGGCGGCCTTGAGTTCGTCGCGCCCAAGCGCACCGAGGAGCTCGCGAAAGCGGAACGTTCCCGAGCGCACCAACGCGTCGACCTGCTCCTCCCGATTCGCATTCGGCGGCACGACCACCGCGAACGTGCGCCCCAGCTCGAGCAAACGGGGCTTCGGTAGCCCGGCGAGAATCGTTCGCGAGGACGGGCTCACGGTCGCATAGCGTACGCGAGACGCGACCGCGTTTGGCGCGCG
>Ga0187859_10002660_pt1 | contig 11117 bp, 5 predicted proteins | sample June2016WEW_10_1_2_FD_133019 | JGI IMG/M metagenome (GOLD analysis project Ga0187859, IMG submission 133019) | Peatland microbial communities from SPRUCE experiment site at the Marcell Experimental Forest, Minnesota, USA - June2016WEW_10_10 | ecosystem: Environmental > Terrestrial > Soil >... | reverse complement strand
TTCGAACTCGCGATAGTGGCGGATGTTCTTCCAATCGTCGCCCAGGAACATTTCCACGACGTCGCGATCCCAAAGTTTGTTGCGCGGTCCACCGCCCATGGGAGGCAGCCAGAGGTTCAGCACTTTGTAAGGGCACTCGAACAAGAGATACAGATCACTGTCGGTCCAGAAACCACGCACTGTGGAACTGATATCGGAATATTCGAGGACGTGCGTGCAATCCTTCACGATGACGGCGCGGGCGGCGGAAGACCACAAAGCCGAGCTTGGGTCCGCGTTCAGTTCCGGCTCGCCGGATTGGTGGTGAATGGCGAAGCTGGCGGTGGGCTGCGTTACTTTGCAGACTTCCTGGGATTGGGCGAGCAAGGCCGGGAGGCAACAGGAGAGAAACAGGAGAGCGGTTTTCATGGGCGATGGAATCTTCTGGCTGATAGTAGCATGTGAGAGCTATTTGTACGGGACAAAGCCCGTTACTTTCGTGCGGAGCTTCAGGACTGACGTGCTGGAGGTGATGTAGAGGGTTCCGTAGTCGGGGTCGCCCCAGGTGAGGTTCGCGGTTTGCTCTGGCAGCACGATGGTGCCTAGGTGGGTGCCATTTGCGTCCCAAACCCAGATGCCGGATTGGCCTGTTACATAGAGGTTGCCTCCCGTGTCGACGCGCATGCCGTCCGGGTCGCCTGGGCCGTCCAGCTTTCCGAACAGGCGGCCGTTGCGGACTCCTCCGTCGCGCGTGACATCCCAGACGCGAATTTCTTTGCGCTCGCTGTCATCCACGTAGAGTTTGCGGCCGTCGGGTGAGAATGCCAGGCCGTTGGGCTGGGCCATTTCTTTGATCAGCAGGCGGACTTTGCCGTCAGTCCCGAGGCGGAAGACGCCTTGATAGGGAAGCTCCTGCTTTTCGCCTTTGACGAGATCGAGCGTGGGATCGGTGAAATAGAGCGCGCCGTCGGGGCCCAGGACGACATCGTTGGGGCTGTTGAATTTCTTGCCTTGGTAGCGATCGGTCAGGACTTTGTATTTGCCATCGGGCTCGACGGCGATGATGGCGCGGAGGACGCTGGCGCAATCGATCAGGCGGTGCTGCTTGTCGTAGGTGTTGCCGTCGGGGTCGCCCAGGCTGACGATATCTTCGTGATGGCCGTCGGGGAATAATCTTAAAATCTTGTTGGTGACTTCGTCGCTGACGTAGAGAAAGCCGCGCTCGTCCCAGACGGGGCCTTCGGTGAATCCGAAACCTTTAGCGATGGTTTCGAGCTTGGTATTGGGTGCGATGAGATCCCAGAATTTTGGCGAGTTGGCTTTCAGCTCATATTTCGCCGGACCTTTCACGGCGACGATGGAGATTTGTTCCAGGGCGGGATATCCCTCGCGTGTGGTCGCCTTGTGCTCCACAGCGGCACGCTGCTGGACCGTGGTTCGCGTGGGAGGAGCGTCGGAGAAGAAGAGCTTGTAAATGCTATTCATCTTCGCGAAATCTTGAACGTCGTCGAGGTAGACGTTGGCGGCCACTACGTTCTCGAAACCGAGACCGGCTTCTTCGAGACCATCCAGCAGGTTGCGCATGGTCTGGCGCATCTGGCCTTCCACGGTCTCGGCAAAAATGCCGCTGTGCGGGCCGGGGATGAATCCGGATTTGGCGGAACAGTAGAACGTGTCGCCGGCGAAGACGCAGGGGCTGGCGGTGGGGCTGGGTGGCATGTTCTTGGGACGCACCGCCAGGCGCTTCGTGAGATCGCGAACGGCGATGCCGGTGAATTCGATGTGAGCGCCACCGGGGAGCGCGGCGACGTTGATGGTGGCGCGCGCGGGCGTGTTGCCGAACTCGAAATATTGCGCGTAGACATGGCCCATTACGTCGTAGCCGACGGAATCCAGCATGTATGGATTCATGAAGACCATGTGGCGATGATCCAGGCCGGCGGTTTTCAAAACTGCTCCCATGCGGTCGAGCGCGGCTTTCACTTCGGCTGAGATGTCGCTCGCGCCGGTGCCGCGGCAATCGGAAATATAGGCGCGGTCGGCGGTGAGTACGGCATCCGGGACGGGGCCTTTCGCGGAATCCGGCGCGAACACGGATTTCTTGGTGGCGGGATCGCGAACTAGAACTGCGTTCACTTCGACGGGCGTGTTGTCCGGAAGGCTAGCCACGCCGATGATGGAACGGGCGGGACCATTGCTCGGGAAGTATTCGGCCCAGGCGCGCTCGACTTCCCCGAACGCCGCGGCATCGCGCACGTAAACCTGCGAGTAAACCATGCCCTCCATTTGGAATCCTGCTTCGACGACGATGGTTTTGATTTTGTCGAGACACTCGCGGGTTTGCGCGGCTGCGTCGGAGGGGAATGTCCCGTCTGCTCGCCTGGCTCCTTGTCCCGAAACGTAGAGGTAGTCCCCGGCAACGATGCCAGGGCTATAGGGGCCGATTGGTTTGGCGCCTGGTGGAAAGACGGGCTTTAGAGTGGCTGCTTGAGCGCCAATGATGGCGAGAAGAAACATCGCAGAGAGAGAGAAGCGTAATTTGATTGACATCGTGGTGTATGTCATATCATAATCGCTCCCATGAACAATGGGGTACGAGGATTACGAAATTGTCATAGTCTTCGGGTGGTCGCGCTGGTGTTGTTCTGCGCAGCCGTCTTGCGGGCCGATGTTACGGGCTCGATATTTGGGTTCGTTCGGGACAAATCACAGGCCGTGGTTGCGGGCGCGAAGGTCACGGCGACCAACGTGGAAACAAATCTGGTGAAGGAAACCACCTCGGGCCCCGATGGCGAGTATCGCTTGCTGGCCCTGCCTGCTGGAACTTACACAGTATCGGCCAGCGCTACGGGCTTCCAGGATTTTCAGGCTACCGGAATCGACGTGAAGGTGAATGATCGGCTGAAAATCGACGTGGCTCTTGAGGTCGGCACTATTAAGCAAGCCGTGAGCGTGGAAGCGAACGCGGTGCAAGTAGAGACGGAGTCGACGCAGCTGGGTGATGTGATCGAGACTAAGAAGCTTTTGTCGCTGCCGTTGAACGGACGCAGCTATATCGATCTGTTGGGGCTGCAAGCGGGCGTGATTCCGGTGACCTCGGGAGCGATGCAGCAGGATCGGCCGGTGTCGGGAGATCTTTCGGCCGGCAACGTTTCGGTGAACGGGCAGCGCGAGACTGCGAATGCATTTCTGGTGAATGGCGCCGACGTCAGCGAAGGACGCAACTTGGGCGCGGGTCTTATTCCCAATCTGGATTCGATTGCCGAGTTTCGACTGATCACGAATAGCTTCGACGCGGAGTACGGGCGGTTCAGCGGCAGCGTGATGAACGCGATCACGAAATCGGGCACTAACGGGATTCACGGATCCGCTTTCGAGTTCCTGCGCAACGATAATCTGGATGCACGCAACTTTTTTGATCCCACCAAGGCCGAGCTGCGGCAAAACCAGTTCGGATATGCGGTGGGCGGCCCGATCTGGAAAAACAGGATTTTCTGGTTCACGGATTATCAAGGGACCCGGCAGGTTGCGGGTGCGAGCACAGGTTTGGTATCGGTACCAACCGACGCACAGCGAGCAGGAGACTTCGGCGCGGGCGCGTTTGTAACGGCCAGCGGCACTCCCGCGACTGTGCAGGGCGCCTATTGGGCGCAGGTACTTTCGCAGCGGCTGGGTTACCCGGTTCAAAACGGTGAGCCATACAATGCTGTATTCCCGGGTGGCGTAATTCCTAAATCAGCGTGGTCGGCACCGTCGATTGGCCTGTTGCCGTACATTCCCGCGCCAAATCAGCCGGGCGGGTTCGCGGACGCCAGCCAAAAGGGGACCATCAACGACGACAAGATTGGCCAGCGCGTGGACTTCAACAATCAGAAGACTGGTAACTGGTCGTTCTACTACCACAACGACTGGTCGACCGTGTACGCCCCGTTGGCGGCCGCGAGTGTTCCTGGTTTCCCTGCGACCACACCGACCAGCGTTCATCTCGGCACTCTGAGCAACGTGAAAACCTTTGGCCCAACCATGGTGAATGAGTTGCGCGTGAGCTTTTTCCGCACTGACACAACGGTCACCAAGCCTGCCGGGAGTTTCGCCAGCCTCTCATCTCTCGGCTTTGTTACAGGGCCCGGCACGCTCGGCATCATTCCTTCCGGGCCTGCCGGTTTCCCGGAAACTGTACCGCCGCTATATTTCAACAACTTCTCCATTGGCGTACCCACATTGACGACCGGGCAACCGGACAATACCTGGATGTTCTCCGACGGATTGTCAAAAGTGATAGGGAAGCATCAACTGAAGTTCGGAGGCGAGTTTCGGTACTTGCAGATTAACGAGCGAAACACGTGTGCACCCAACGGAGATTTCACCTTCAGTGGGCTGGAGACAGGCATAGACTTCGCGGATTTTCTGATTGGCGCACCGGCCAGCTACAACCAGTGCAGCCAGCAGTTCCTGGATTCGCGCACGCGCTACGGCGCCGCTTACGTCCAGGACGTATACAAATTGAAACCGAATTTCACGGTCAACCTCGGCCTGCGCTGGGAAGTGAGCATGCCGTGGTACGACACGCAGGGCAAAATCGAGACCATCGTGCCGGGCGAGCAGTCCACGCAGTTCCCGACTGCACCCAAGGGTTGGGTGGTTCCAGGCGATCCGGGCATTCCCAGCACGCTTGCGCCAACGCGCTATAACAACTGGGCTCCGCGCGTGGGCATCGCTTATTCGCCCGATTTCAAGGACGGTTTGCTTGCGAAGCTGACCGGCGGTCCGGGCAAAACCAGCATCCGCGCGGCGTACGGTATCTATTACACCTCAATCGAAGATCTGAATCTGTTCTACGAAGTGGGCGATGCCCCGTTCGGTCTTTATTGGGTGAGCCCCACTCCAACGATGTTCGCCACTCCTTTCCAGAACCGCTCGGATGGCACTTCGCAGACCCAACGCTTCCCTTTCACCTTTCCCATTCCTGGGTCGCCGGCGAACAAGACTCTCAACTACTCCACCTATCTGCCGATCTCGGACTCGCCAGGTTACGATATCCACAACCGGCTGCCGTACGCGGAACATTTCAACTTTTCCATCCAGCGTGAATTGTCCCGCAATACGGTGATGACTCTCGCCTATGTGGGAACCGAAGGACACCGTCTCATTTCACAACGCGAAGCGAACCCCGGAGATCCGGCCGAGTGCCTGCAGCTGGCCCAGGAAGGGGCGACGCCCACTTGCGGACCGGGGTTGGAATCGGCGACATTTACCTTGCCTAACGGGACCCAGGTTTTCGGCACCCGCAATGCATTAGGGCCCGCTTTCGGAGCCGGCAATACGTTCACAGCTAACATTTCCAACTCGAACTACAATTCGCTTCAAGTTAGCGTGGAGCGAAAGGCGGGCGATGTCACGTTTCTGGCTGCCTACACTTATTCAAAATCGATTGACGACGCCTCCGGCTTCGGTGATCTGGTGAATTTCTCGAACTACGGGTTGAGCCGCGCGTTGTCCTCGTTCGACATCACTAACAACTTCGTAGTCAGCTACAACTGGGCGGTTCCCTTCGCGCGAGCCTTCAGCAATGCGCCTAAGAGATTGGTCAATGGATGGAACATGGTGGGCATTAGCCGATTTTCTTCCGGTTTCCCCATCAGCTTGAGCGAGGGCGGGCTGGATCTCTCGCTAGTAGGCAGCGGCGGCACGGACACGCCGAACGTGATTGGTCAGGTTCAGATCCAAAATCCGCGAGACCCTGGCCCGAATGGTCCCAACACGTATTTCCTGCCCGGAGCTTTCGCCGCGCAAACACTCGGAACATTCGGCAGCGCAAACCGGCGATTCTTCCACGGGCCGGGAATCCTCAACACAGATTTCGCGTTAGAGAAAACGACGGCTATTACCGAGAGAACCTCCCTCGAGTTTCGCACCGAGTTCTTTAATATCTTCAACCACGCGCAGTTCAACAATCCGTCTGGAAACTTCGCCAGCGGCAACTTCGGCGTGGTTACCAGCGCTCGCGCTCCGCGCATCGGCCAGTTAAGCCTGAAGTTTGTGTTCTAGATTCAAGGCGTGTTTTTCAATCGCGGCGCTGCTGGCAGCGGGCGCCGCTGCACTGGCGCAAACTGCGGGAGAGTATCGCACCCAGGCGCTGGAAGCGGCGCGGGCTAAGAAGTGGCCGGATGCGATCGCGCTGTATCGCCGGGCTCTGGAACTCGACCCTAAAGACGCGGGAACGCATTACAATCTCGGTGCGATTCTGCTGGCCCAGACTGATGTGAAAGAGGCGCTAGTGGAGTTGCGCGCGGCCGATCAGTTGCGCCCTGGCGATGCCGGTATCCAATGTTCGCTGGGTCGCACTTATCTTCAGAGTGGGCAGCCGGCGGATGCCATTGCGGAATTTCGAAAGTGCCTTCCACTGCGTCCCAAAGATGCTGAGAGCCGTTACTACCACGGCATCGCGCTGGGGCAGGAGGGGGACACGAAAGAGGCGGTGGTTCAATTCCGGCAGGCCATTGCGATTCAGCCGGAGTTTGGGCCGGCGCATCAGAGTCTGGGAGTGGCATTGCGTCGCAACGGCGACGACGCGCAAGCGCTGGAGGAATTCAAGGTTGCCGCAAAGCTGATGCCGGATAATCCGATTGCGTGGTGCGATCTTGGACTGGCCCTGAAATCGAACGGCGATAGCCATGCTGCTGTGGAAGCGTTTCGCCATGCGTTGGCTATCCGGCCGAATTATGAACGCGCGCAATACGGGCTGGGCGTGGCATTGAAGAAGGAAGGGCAAAACGAGGCTGCCGCCGCTGAGATGCAGGCGGTTTCGAAACAGCACCAGCAGCGGGCGCTGCGCGATCAGGTTCAGAAGTTGCTGTTGGATGGCGCTGGGTATGAGAGGGCGAATGAGCCGGAGCAAGCGAAATCCACGTACTTGCACGCGTTGGAATTGATGCCGGATTCCGCGGCTGCGCACATGGCGTTGGGGATTCTATATGCACGCAGCGGCGATGCCGGGCAGGGCGCCGAGCAACTGCGACAAGCTACGCTCGCCGATCCGGATGTGGCCGATGCGCATTATAATTACGCGCTGGTTCTGGCGGGGTCGGGAGAGCTGGATGCCGCTGGGAAAGAGTTGACGGAAGCTATTTCGATCGATCCGGATCATTTTGAAGCGCGCATGCAGCTTGGCCTGATTTTGATGCGCGAGAAGAACTATGAGGATGCTGCCGCGGTGTATCGCGAGGCGATCCGGAGAAAGCCGCGATCGGCGGAGGCTTACAACAATCTTGGATTGGTTTGGTTGGACGCGGGCGATCCTCGGAAGGCGAAAGAGGCACTGAAGCAGGCGGTGGTGTTAAAGCCGCGTTATGCCGTGGCGCATTACAACCTGGCGCTGGCGCTGCATCAAGTGGGTGAGGATGCGGAGGCGCAGAGGGAGTTGGATCGGGCGTATCAGTTGGATCCGGAGTTGAGGAAGCAGTAAGCAAAGACATCGAGATGAGTCTCGATGCAGCACGCTGAGAGCGTGCGCCACGGTCACTCGTGGGTGAATTTCGGGCCCAGTCCTAGCTTTCTGCCTAGCCTTAACCACCGGGATTCCGAGGCTAAGCGGATTTGATCTGCTAGTTGTCGGGCGCGTTCGTGCTGGTGTGCGGCTTGGTTTCCTAGAGTGCGCCATTCATCGATCATTTGACTGCGGACGCATTTATCCATGACGAATGGGTCCTTCCGTGCGATCAGGGGCTGTGAGACTTGCTGATCGAAGAAAATGCCGATGCGCGGCAGGTTGTCCGTGAGGAGGTGAACGTCGAGGAATCCGGCTGCTAACAGCTTGGCGCTGAGCTCCGTGACGCCGAACTCACGCATTTCAAGCGTAGCGCCCGGGCCGCCGTGGAAAACCAGGTCATCGCGGATCTCGAGGGTTCCATCGCGGCGGCGGTTGACTAGCACTGGCGATTTTCCTAGAGGAACAATTTTGAATTCGTTTAATTCGGGGAAATGCTCGCGCATTTGATCGATTGGGTTGCAGAAGATGGTGATGCCGAGAAAACCGTGCGGCTTGAGCAGACGGCAGGCTTCCTCGAGGGCTCGCTCGATGGGTGGCGCGATGTGTTCGATGACGTCGGCCAACAGAATGAAATCGTACGTGCCGTAGAGCTGAGGGTGTGGCTCGGAAAGATCGAGATGCGGTTCGCGATCGTAAAACGTGTTGGTATAGTCGAATTTGTCCGCTAAGATTCGCGCGTAGCCGGCTTGGTCGCTGATGCCTAGGCCTCGGATAGCTTTCAGTTTCGGAAATTCCGCCAGAACGAGGTCCTGTCCGAATAGCTCGATGGAGAGCAAGTGAATCAAGGCGCGTAAGCGGACGTTGGATCCGCATGCGCAACTTGCGGGTTCGGTTTCGAATGATTCGATGTGGTTGTGGGCGCCGCAAATATTGCAGATGAATGGCATCGTGCGTGGTGCAAACGAAGTAACTGTTAGTTTACTCGACCGTGAATGTGCCGAAGGTGAGGCCGAAGATGCGGGGGTCCCCTGGGACTTGGGTGGTTCGGCTGACTTCGATCTCGATTTCCATTGTAGATTGGCCGATTAACTGGGATGGCAGGGCGAACTGCCACTGAAACTGATCGGGCTGTTTCAGCGCGGCGCTCCCGATCAGAATCCCGTCGGCGCGGAAGAATACTTCGAGGGGACCTGTGGCAACGACGGCGGCTGGACAGTATCCTTTGATCTTAAGCACCTGGCCGGATTGGGCGGGCCGTGCTATTTTTACGCTGGCCGTTTTTGGCATCCAGCGAAACCCCGACTCGGACGGATACCAAGTTGGCCCGAGGCGGCCGGCATCGTTGGGATTTGCGACATCGACGCGGTCGAAGCTCTTTCCGTTGAGTGCTTGTTCGAGCTTCGGTAGATAAATGCTGGTGACATTCCGCAGGTGGCGGCCCTCGGGCTGGAGAACGATCGCCTGGTGGCTCTTCACGTCTAAAACAGCTTCCTGCGGGCTCATGACGAATCGCGAGATGCCGCCCCATTCCGGATGCGGATCGATGTTTTTCTCCGAGCCCGGGACAATATAGATCTGGCTGAGGCCGATCAGGCGGAATGGATCGCCGTACAGGCCGCTCCAAAATAGGTCGTTGTCGATTCCCGCCAATAGGAGCTTCTTCGTCGCATCGGATTTTGGCAGCGCCTCAAGGCCCGTTACTAAATATTTCACTTTGCGTGCGCGTTCGTAGTTGAATTTTTCGGCCGAGTGAATGTCGGCGATGGAGACATTGAGATAGAGCGCCGTGAGCGGGATTGCGATAACGAGAGCCGAGCCTCGTGCTTCGGCGATGGCCCAGGCGCCGAGCAGCGCGAGTCCAATGGCGGGGACTGTGACGTAATACTCGGTGAAGTGGTGGTTCAGCGGCAGCACTGGCAGGATCACGAGGACAAACCAGCTAACGAAGAACAACGGGAGCAGATTCCCGCTGCGGAGCTTTTTCCACGAAAACAGCGCGAGGCCGGCGCTGATGGATATCACTACGCAGAGGTTCAGCCAGAGCGGGCGCCAATCCACGGGTGCGTTCCGGAGCGCACCGATGGTGAAACCCCAGTAGGCGAAGAGCATCGGGAGGCTGGACGCGACATGCATTTGGTAATAGGGATCAGTCGGGGTAGGGACAAAGATGAAATGCGCCGCGGTAAACAGGATGGAAGGAATGAACAGGAGCAGCGTTTTTCTTGTATAAGCGCGGGCGCACAGGAGTGCGTAGCTGGCAGCGAGGGCTGGGTACATTACGTTCAACTCGAGCGCGCCAAATCCGAGGAGGAAGACCACCCATTGCCAGATCCAGTATTTCTTTTCGCCGGTGTCGATGTGGCGTAGGAACAAATAAAAGGCCAGCAGGATGAAGAAGGCGAAAGCGATTTCGTTGTAGGCGGCGCTCCAGCCGAGCGCCACGGCCAGTCCGGCGTTGGCCGTCCAGAGGATCGCGGCAATGGGCCCGGCGGCAGTGGATCCGGTCAGTTGGTTAGCGATTTTAACCAGAAGCGCGATGTTGACGAACTGCGTAAGGAAAGCCCAAACCCGGAAGGGTGGTGCGTGAAGGCCGAAGATGGAATAGAAGATGAGGAAGAAGAGTCGCTCGCTGATTGTCCGGACGGTTCCTTGCGCTTCGGGCCTGAACAGGATGTGAACGAGATCGCGGGGAGAGTGCAGCTCGAGACGGAGGCCGAGCCAGGCGAAGTCGTCGCCGAGAAACCAGGTTTTGAGAGCGAGCCAGTGCACGGCCAGGCAGAACAACATGGGAAGGCCGAAGAGGAGGGCGGTGCGTTTCACTGAAATGAACCGCAAGTGTAGCAGACGGCGGAGCAGGCGGCAGGCCGCAGGCGGCAGGCTGCAGGAGGCAGAAAGCAGAAGGCAGGCAGCAGGCTGCAGGCGGCGGGCGGCAGGTGGCGGGCCGCAGGAGGCAGCGCGCGGAACTTATTCTGCTAGGACTTTGTGGACGAATTGGACGGCCATGGATCCTTCACCCACGGCTGAGGCTACGCGCTTTGTGCTTCCGGCGCGGACGTCACCTACGGCAAATATGCCGGGGCGGCTGGTTTCCAGAAGAAAGGGGGCGCGCTGTAACGGCCATTCGCGTCCGAGGTCGGTGCCGGTTCGGATGAACTGCTTCGAATCCAGAGCCAGGCAGCCGCCTAGCCAGGCCGTATTCGGATCGGCGCCGGTCATCAGGAACAGGTGACGAATGTTGTGAGCATCGGTGGCTCCGGTCTTGGTATTCCGGCAGTGAACCCGCTCGAGATGCCCATTGCCTTCGAGGGCCTGGATTTCGGTGAAAGGCCGGAGCGTGATATTGGGGCACGATTCAATGCGGGCGATCAAATAGCGCGACATGCTGTCCTCAAGCCCGGGCCCGCGGACCGAAAGAAGAACGTGCTTGGCGAATCCGGAAAGGTACAACGCCGCCTGGCCAGCCGAGTTTCCGCCACCGACGATGGCGACTTCCTGGTTCTGGCAGAGCTGCGACTCAACCTGCGTGGCGCCATAATACACGCCGACGCCTTCAAATTGAGCGAGGTTCGGAAGATTCAATCTTCGATATTGGGCTCCGGACGCGATGATTATGCTACGGGCTTGCACTGATCCGCCGTCGTCCAGTTCT
>Ga0187859_10002654_pt1 | contig 11139 bp, 9 predicted proteins | sample June2016WEW_10_1_2_FD_133019 | JGI IMG/M metagenome (GOLD analysis project Ga0187859, IMG submission 133019) | Peatland microbial communities from SPRUCE experiment site at the Marcell Experimental Forest, Minnesota, USA - June2016WEW_10_10 | ecosystem: Environmental > Terrestrial > Soil >... | reverse complement strand
CTCAGGAAAGGGCGGGACAACATGATTCAGCTCACACGTCTCAATAACAAAGCCCTCACCGTCAATTCCGACCTGATCAAGTTCGTCGAGCAGTCCCCCGATACCCTGGTCACTCTGATCACCGGCGAAAAACTTGTGGTCCTCGAGAATGCTGGTGAAATCGTCGCGCGGATTATCGACTTCCGGCGCTCGGTGCTGCGGGGGCTCTCCCTTACCTGGGATCCATCTTCGGCGCACGCTCTGATCGCCCGGTCTCCCAATCCGGGAGGCCGCGAGCCGGAGAGGTAAAGCGTGGATAAGTCCAGTTTCGGTGGGATCATCCTCGCTCTTGGCGGCATCCTCCTGGGGCTTTTGCTCGAAGGCGGAAACCTTCGCCAGATCGTGCAGCCGACTGCCGCCATGATCGTGTTCGGCGGCACTCTGGGCGCGGTCATGCTGCAGTTTCCTCTGCCCGTCGTTCTGCAGGCCCTGCGGCGGTTTGGTTCGGTCTTCATCAGTCCCCGGCAAAATCCTCAGGAGATGATTCGCCGCCTGGTTCGGTACGCCCAGAAAGCCCGCAAGGAAGGCATCGTCTCGCTCGACGCCGAGCTCCCCCAGATTGAAGATCCCTTCCTCAAGAAAACTCTCATGCTGGCGGTCGACGGCACCGAGCCTGAGGAATTGCGCAAGATCATGGAACTCGAACTCGACAACCAGGCTGAGTATGAAGAGCAGGTTCCGCAGGTCTTCGAGTCTGCCGGCGGTTTTGCACCCACCATCGGCATTATCGGCGCGGTGCTCGGACTCATCCAGGTGATGCAGCACCTCGACAAGATCGATGAAGTTGGCCGCGGCATCGCCGTCGCCTTCGTGGCCACTATCTACGGAGTCGGTTCCGCCAACCTGCTCTATTTGCCCGTGGCGGGAAAAATGAAGCTCCGCATTCGTGACGAGCAAATCGCGCGCGAGATGACGCTCGAAGGCGTGGCATCGATTCTTGAAGGCATGAACCCCCGCATGCTCGAAACCAAACTTCTGGGCTTTCTGGTTGAGGCGGGCGAGTCTGCCAGAACCGCGGAGGACACGCTCTGAGCCGCCGCAAACGTCCCCGCCCGCACGCCAACCACGAACGCTGGCTGGTTTCCTACGCCGACTTCATCACTCTGTTATTTGCCTTCTTTGTCGTTTTGTATGCGTCCTCGCAAGTCGACCAGCGCAAAGTGGGACGGCTCTCGCTCGCCATTCAGGTTGCCTTCCAGGAACTCGGGGTTTTTCCCGCCTCCACTACCCAGGTGCCCATCGACATGAACGAGCCTATGCCGTTCAGCACCGTACAAGCCATCGCGAGCGTGAAGCATAATACTGATCTAAGCCGCGTCTCCTCTCCCCCCGAAGACGCCCTCGGCGCAGCTTCGGAAGAAGCCAATCTCTCGGCCTTGCAGGCCGAACTGCAGCAGTCCTTGCAGCACGAGATCGCTCTGCATACCGTCGCCCTGCATCGCGAGACCGAAGGTCTGGTGATCAGCCTGCGTGAGTTCGGATTCTTTGACAGCGGCTCCGCCGCTTTAAAGCCCTCCGCTCTTCCCGCGCTCGATCGCATCGCCTCCATCCTCTCCGTGCGCAACTGCCGTCTGCGGATCGAAGGTCACACCGACAACATTCCCATCCATACTCCACAAATGGCGTCGAACTGGGAACTCTCGACCGCCCGTTCCACCGAGCTGGTCCGTCTCTTGATCCTGCGTTACCGCTTCTCTCCGACGCGCCTGGCGGCCGCCGGATACGCCGAATTCCACCCCATCGCCAGCAACGACAGCGCTCAAGGCCGAGCCCAGAACCGGCGCGTCGATGTGGTGATCCTCAGCCAACACACCGGCAGCACCAACGCTCTGGCCGATGCCAACCCGTCCAAGCCTTCGCCAGACAATCCCGTACGAACGATCCCCTAAAGTCGCCCCTCGCGCAGGCCGATGAAATATTAGGTACCGCTGCGAGCCGAGCGGAGCCTTGTTTCACCAAGCTTGTTTTCACTGAGAGCACACGACTTGAGTCAAGCCATTTCGCCAGCGCAATTGGACGCGCAATTCGAAGTGCAATTCGAAGTGCAATTTGAAGTGCAATTCGAAGCGCAATTTGAAGTGCAATTCGGTCTACCCACAAACCCACCGCGAAAGGTCTCGGCATGATAACGGCTGTAGCGCAACCCGCCATGGCTCTCGACGGCCCACCCGACCCTGACTTGGTGCGCATCCGTGACGTCGTTTATCAGGTAGCCGGCATCTTCCACCCCGACAACAAATTGCGCCTGCTGCTCGACCGCTGTAGCCGGCGCATGAAAGAACTCAAGACAGAAAGTCTGCGCGAGTATTTCGAATGTCTCACCATCAAGGCCACCCGGCAGTCCGAGCTGGTCGCGCTGCTGAATGAAATCACCATTGGCGAAACCTGCTTCTTTCGCAGTCAGCTCCAACTGGACGCGCTGCGCCAGATTGTCATCCCCAAAGTCCTGGAAGCGAAGTCGGGTTTCCCGCTCCGGCGGCTGCGCATCTGGAGCGCCGGCTGCTCCACTGGCGAAGAGCCCTACACCCTCAGCATGCTGCTGCTCGAGGAAGCGCAGGGCCGGCTCAAGGACTGGACGGTCGAGATTCTTGCCACCGACCTCAATGAGCGTTCCCTCGCGCATGCCACCAATGCAATCTATGGCACCTATAGCACCCGCAATCTGACTCCCCATTACCGACAGAGATATTTCACCGTGGCGGGGGACCAGTTGCAGGTCCAGCCTGCAGTTCGCAGCCGGATCACCTTCAGCCGTCTGAATCTTTCCGATGACGCTCGCATGACCTTCATGAAAAGCATGGACGTGATTTTCTGTTGCAACGTGCTCATCTATTTCGACCTGATTTCCAAGCGGCGGGTCATTCAGCACTTCTACAACAACCTTCTACCCCACGGATATCTCTTCCTGGGGCATTCCGAGTCGCTCTACGGAGTATCGGACGAATTCCGGCTGGTCCACCTGCCGGGAGCCACCGCGTACATCAAAGGCGAACGCACACAGGCGGGAAAGTAGGCGCATATGACGACGGCAGCGACCAAAGCAACCTTGCTCAGCCGGATGGAAGGACTCCAGCACATTCCCACCATCCCCGCAGTGCTGGCGCCCCTGTTGAGCTACCTGCAACAGCCGGTCGAGCAGCTCGACGTGCAAAAGGTCACCGACATGATCGCGCAGGATAAGTCTCTGGCCGCCCAGTGTCTGCAAATGGCGAACAGCCCTCTGTTCGGACGCTGGCAGAAAATCGATTCGCTGCGCGGCGCCATCGTTGGTCTCGGATTTCACCGGGTCAGCGACATCGCCATGTCTTGCGGCGTGCTCAATATGATGCCCAAGGACGGCGGCGCCGTCGATCCCGTCGTATTCTGGGAGCACTCGCTGGGATGCGCCCTCGTCTGCCGCCGTTTCGCCCGCCAGATTTCCTATCCCGATCCCAGCAAGGCCTATCTCGCCGGCCTGCTGCACGACCTGGGCATCATCGTCAACCTCTGGATTCTGCCCAAAGAATTCGGCGAAGCCTACGAGTTCGCGCGGGCCCACGGAATCCCCCTCCACGAAGCGGAACAAACCGTCATGGGATTTACGCACTGCGACAGCGGCCGTTTACTGGCCAATAAGTGGGAACTTTCCAATGACCTCAAGGAGGTCGTCTCGCTGCACCACAGCCTCCAGGAATCGCAAGACCATGCCGGACTAGTGGCGCTGGTCGAACTGAGCGATCTGCTTTGCCGCATGAGTGGACTGAACTACGGCTACATCGAAAACCGCCAGGTCAACCTGTTCGAACAGACTGGTTTCGCCGTCCTGTCGCGGCAGTGCCGGGGCCTCAAGGACTTGGACTGGGCCCGCCTCACCTTTGAAATGGATTCCTATATGGACGAGGTGCACGCGCTGGTCCGCGCAATTTATCGCAAATGATTCGTCAAAACATGATTCGCCAAAACATGATCCTCAAAACATGACCCTCGACGCCACAACCCGCCCGCCCATCCGCGTGCTTGTCGTCGACGACAGCGCTTTCATGCGGACCGCGCTGTCGCGCATGATTTCTTCCGAGTCCGGCCTCGAGGTCGCAGCTACCGCTTGTAACGGATCGGAGGCGCTCGACAAAATCGCTTCTCTTAACCCTGATGTCGTCACTCTCGACGTCGAGATGCCCGGCCTCAATGGGCTGCAAACTCTGCGTCACATCATGCAGCGCTTCCCCCGCCCCGTCATCATGGTAAGTTCGGTAACTGAGCGAGATACGGAAAACACGTTTAACGCGCTCGCCGCCGGGGCTTTCGACTACGTCCCCAAACAGCTCTCGCCCACCTCACTCGACATTCACCACATACAGACAGACCTCGCAGCCAAGATCCGCGCCGCCGCGCAATCCCGGGTGTCGCTTCCCGCGAGCGTATTAGACAAAAAGCCTCCTCAGTCCTCTTCAGTAGAGACTTCCGATAGGCCTTTCGCTTCGACCGCGGCGATTGTTGCTCTGGGAATTTCCACGGGCGGCCCAAAAGCTCTTCAGGAAATCCTGCCTCTTTTTCCTCACGACCTTTCCGTGCCCATCCTGATCGTGCAGCACATGCCGCCGGGCTTTACCGAGCCTTTCACCCAGCGGCTGAACACCTTGTGCGCCGTCGCCGTGCGCGAAGCCACCCATGGTGAAAGCATTCAGCCGGGCGTGGTTTATTTTGCTCCTTCCGGTAAGCACATGACTGTGAATCGAGTGTCGGCTACGCGAACCGTCATCTGCCTCGACCCTCAGCCAGACCATTACCTGCACATTCCGTCGGTCGACGTGCTGATGAACTCGGTCGCCGCAGCCTTCAAAGAACATGCCCTCGGAATCATCATGACTGGAATGGGCTCCGATGGCCTGGCGGGAATGGAGTCCATTCATCGCCTCGGTGGCCTCACCATCGGCCAGGACGAAGCGACCTGCACCGTTTACGGCATGCCCCGCGCCTGCGCCGAACTCGGCATCCTCACCCGCGTGGTCCCGCTCTCCCAGGTACCAGACCAGATTCTGGAAGCTGCGCACTACCGCCGGCGTGCCCGGGGAGCTTCTCCGTCCTGATCGATAGTGGGCAATTTCAAGATTGCTCAGCCCGATGATGTCATCCTGCGCGCGGCGATAGCCGGGTGAGGGACCTTACGACAGCCGACGCAGTCGATGCCGTAGACGGGACTGCGTGCGCTTCATGTAGTGCAAGCGCTCCTCGCATCCGTACAGCCGAGATCCAGGCTTCGTAAGGTCCCGCAGGAGCGCTGGGCGCGCTCGCGCGGGACGACTCGATGAATCCCTAGCAGTTTGCTGAAAAACTCGATTTTGGGTGGCGCAGCGCTTCCAGCGCTGCGATAAGGCCTCTCTTATTAGCAAGGGCTTTAGCCCCGGAGGCTACTAATCCCAGTTTTTCAGCAGACTGCCAGGCGCGTAACTTCAAATTGTGCCGCTGCGTTCTGATTTTGGGCTTGTCGAGATCGGTTTGTCGAGATCGGTTCGTCGAGATCAGAGATCTGTCCCTAAATTATTGGTTCGACAATTCTTGGTTCGACAATCATTGGTTCGACGCTCTCCAGCAGTTGCTTTATTCTCCGCAGCAGAACCGCCGAGGAAAACGGCTTCGCCAAACATTCCTCGCGCCTCGGCTCATGCTTCAATTCCTGTTTTGCCTCGAGCAGTCCCATCTGCTCCCCGTATCCGGTAACCAATAAAACTTTAAGCTCCGGATTCTCCCGCCGAAGTCTTCTCGCCAGCGCGCGTCCTGTCTCCCCCGGCAGAACAACATCCGTCAGCAAAAGTTCCACCTCGCCGCGCCGCCCCTCGTACACGCCGACCGCTTCCGCCGCATTCTCTGCGGTCAGAACACCGTAACCGGCAGATCGCAGAACCTCACACGTCACTTTCCGCACAAAGGCCTCGTCTTCTACGAGCAGAATCGTTTCCGCTCCCGCTTCCGCCTCTGCCCCACGACACCGCTCGCCGACAACTTCTCCTGTCTCGGTGGTCTGAACAAACATGGTCTGAGCTGAGCTGGTCTGCGCTGACTCGGTCTGAAACAATCTAGCCTCGGCCGCCATTGAAAATCTCCTCGACGATTGCGGTATTCGCCCTCGAGCTGCCGTTCGCAGCCGCACGCATCCATGCTGTAAGCAGATAGGCTGCCATCGTCATAAGCCACCTAATCGCGGCCCGAAGCTAAACAGAATGCAGCCCTTAGGTGAGCAGAGCCTTAGAAACGATCGCGAGAGAGATTCCCCGATTTCCCTTTTCGGGAATCGCCAGCGGAAAGAATGACCAATTCAGTCCGGCAAACCTGGGGCAGCAACGCCGAAACAGTCCTCTTACTTCGGAGTGGTCAGAATCGTCTCATTAGGATCGAGCACGATCTTGCTGGTTCCAGCCGGAGCCGGCAAGTGGAACGAAGATTCCTCGCCGTCGGCGAATACCCGTCCCAGCAGCACGAACTGCTTCCCCGCCGACTTCCCCGTCACCACCGCATACACAGGAACCGACGTCACCAGATCATGCGGCGCGTCGGTCTGCACAATCGTTCCACTCGCGACCACGCCCGCGCCCTTCGCAGCGAATCTCACCGCCTTAAGTTCCAGCTTGGGCAGAGCCGTGCCGTTGATCCACCCCTCCAGGAACCAGTCCAGCGAACTCTTGCCTTCGTAACGCAGCGCGGGCGGAAGGTTCTCCGCGAAAACGTCGAGCAGTTCGCGCGTGCTGATCGCTTTGCCCTCATACCGTTGCCGGACTTTGCGCAGCGCCCGCACGAACGGCTCATCGGCGCTGTTGACCGGCCCGTTGCGACCGCCTTCCTGCAAGGCAGCGTCTCTCAACATGGTCCGCAGCATGTGGAACAGCCACGTTCCCCGCCCATAGAGAATCGCTTCGTACCCTTCCGGAAACCGTGACGACTGCAGCCGCGGACCCAGAGTCACCGGCCCCGCGTCCCTCGCCGACATTCCATCTTTATTTTTCTTGACCAAATCCCGGCGATAGACCTCCATAATCTGCCGAAAGCCCACGGGATTCTTTTCTTGCAGCATCATCAGGGCGCAGTAATTCGCCAGTCCCTCGGAAAACCACTGATCGCGGTAACTGCTCCAGCTGATGAGATCGCCCCACCATTGATGCGCCGTCTCGTGCGCCGGAATCGACTGCTGCAGCAGGATCTTGTACGGCTCGTAATGCAGCTGCTCGCGCTGCTGCTGGTCGAGAAATGCATACGACGAGAGAAACACCAGGCCGGGCCAGCCTTGGCTATCCCGCCCCGGCATTTGGGTTAGCGCCAGATGACTATATGGATAGGGGCCAAAGCGCTCGGCGTAATACTGGATGGCCCGTGCCGCCGTCGCTCCCACGGTTAGTTCGTTCTGCGCCGGTGAAGGCCGGCTGGGCACGATCAGTTCGTGTCGCCCGGAAGTCGCTCCCGGGGGAGTCTCAACCACTCGAACCTCAGGATCCGGGAAATTCCGCTCCATCCCGGTCGTAGCATAGGTCTCTACCGCAATATCCCCCGCCTGCGTGGTCGCGACCTTGTACTTGCCCAGGTTGAATCCCGCCAGAGGAATCGGCCTTTCTGACACCCAGCGGGATGTCTGCTGACCACTCGCCTTCGGTGCAGTCGTTGAAGGCGGCACCGGCGCAGGCGACACCGAGGAAGACGGTAACGTTGCAGCCGATACCGGCGTCAGTTTTCCTGTCGCCACCAGTGTCCAGCCCTGCGGGTAGTCGAATTGCAGATCGAAGTCCGCCATCGCCATCCCGCGATTTGGATACCAGGTGCCGCGCGCTCCCACATAGAGCAACCCGTCGCCCACCTCCGCCAGAACTTCGCCACCATAAACAAATTCCAGGTCCAGTTTTTGTCCAGCCCGTGCGAGTTCGGGCAGGATCACCGCCACCAGATCATCCCCCCGGCGCGAGAGTTGTGTCCCTTCCACCGCGGGATTGTGAATGAACTCCACCGGCTGGCCGTCCAGCTTGACGCTTTCAATCTGCAGGTATCGCGACAACTCAAACAACAGCGCGCGCGCCCCGCCTTCCTTCACGTCACATTGCAAGCGGGCCCGCGCATGAATTTCAGGCGGCCGTATTTCGGTCGCGATGGCGTAGCGGCGAACTTCAACCCGGTTCCCATGAGTTCGCTCGTTCTCCGGCGGCGACGCTTCGCCACGCTTCCTCGGCGGAGTTCCAGGCCGTGCAACCCCACTTCGTGCAAGATCGAACGGCGAAAATGAGGTCCAGACGTCGTAATACTGATCGCCATCGGCCGTTTTCGCCTGCCCCACCTGAACCTGCTCCACCGCTTCCGAATCGTAGTAGATGTCGAACACTCCCAACTTGGTTCCTTGCAAACGCGCATGCAGGAACCGATCGTCCGCTTCTGCCTCGGCTGAATCCGCTGGTTTCGGTAAAGTCGCTCCAGTCACCGGAAGCATCCGGCTGAAGGTCAACAGCAATCGCATGGCGTCGGCGTTCGCCAGATTCTGCGCGGTAGCTCCCCAGCGTTGAACAAATTGTCCGACAAACTCCTGCGGGTCATCGGCTGCGCGCAAGTCGGGCCGCAAATCGGCCGCGACATCGTAGTTGAAGCGAAAATAAGCGGTGGCAAAGTGTTCTTCCAGAATTGCCATTCCCGTGAACAGGCTCATCGATTCCCGTTCGACGGTGCTCGGAGGCGTCACCAGCACCTCGCCGTCGCCTTCAAAAAATGCTCCCGTGATCCGGCCCATCACGTCCTGAGTGAAAGCGATAGTGCCATCCTCCAAAGTAATGTGGACCGCAGACCGGTCCAGGGTCGCGCCCCTCACTCGAAATACCCGCGCTGGATCGAGGCCCACTTGCCGCAGTTGCAGATAGAGCCCTTCGGCGGGCTTTTCCGGAGGGCTGCCAGCCGCCGCGTGCACTGCCACTGCCCCTGCCGGCCACGCAGCCAGCGCCAGCCAGATCGCAGCCGCGATCTGCCAGCCACGCCTCTTCCTCAGTATCAGCATGTTCAGTAGTACCTTCGTCACGTGGGTGAGAGTGTCCTCAGTTGCTAGAATGCGCCTGAATGCGTCTTCGTGTCATCTTTATAGGCCAATTTATGATTGGCCGATTTATAGGCCAGCTCGCCCTGGCGTGGTCGCTCGCCATCACCGGCGCAGCGGCGGACACCATCCACCTGAAAAACGGCCGCACCATCGTGGCCGATACCGTCCGCGAGAACGGCAATCACTACGAATACGACATCGGCGACGATTCGTACGCCATTCCTAAGTCTTCCGTGGATCACGTCGATGCCGGGGGCATGCCTGCCCATAGTGCATCGGGATCGGCGAAGGTTGGCGATCTTCCCGCCTTCACTCCCGCCGACAGCCTTGCCAATGAGGGCGATCTGGTCACCAAGATCGTCAAAGAAGGCAAAGTTAACCCCGAGGTTCTGGCCGGCCTAGAAGCCAAGGGCAACCCCGAGTTAAGCGCGACCGCCGATTTTATCGCCGGGAAGTTCGAGTTCGAGCACGGCAACATTGCCCAGGCCCACCAGTATTTCGAGAGCGCCCTCCGTTTCCAGCCGGATAACTCCACCATTCTGATCTATTACTCCGCATTGCTGGTGCGCACCGGAAACGCAGCTCAGGCGCTGCCCTATGCCGAGCGCGCCGTAAAATCTGCGCCCAGTTCGCATCGGATCACACCAAGGATGCTGTCGCCAGCTGGAAACGTTCTCTCGAGTTACGCCCCGATCCTGCCGTTCAGCAGTTCCTGGCGAAAGCCCAGCGCGAACAGACCGTCGAGTCTGATTTCGCTCAGGGCGAGAGCAGTCATTTCGTTCTACATTATGAGGGCAAACAGACTTCCGAGGCCCTTCGCGGACAGATCCTCACCGCGCTAGAAACCGACTATGACGACCTGGTTCGCGATCTCGGCAACCCGCCCCGCGACAACATTCTCGTCACTCTCTACACCGAGCAAGCCTTTTTCGATGTCACCCACGCTCCCACCTGGTCGGGTGCAATCAACGACGGCAAGCTGCGCATCCCGATCAGCGGCCTGAGTTCCATGACGCCGGAACTGGCGCACGTTCTGAAGCATGAACTCGCCCATTCTTTTATTACTCAGCTTTCCGGCGGCCGCTGCCCGCCCTGGCTACACGAGGGCATTGCCCAGTTCCTCGAACCCAAAAGCCTCGGCAGCGAAGGGCACCAGCTCTCTCTGCTTTTCAAAGCGCAGCAGAATATTCCCCTCAATGCCTTGGAAGGCAGCTTCCAGAACTTTTCCGGCCCTCAGGCCTACGTCGCCTATGCCGAATCGCTGGCCGCCGTGTCTTACATCAACGATACCTACGGCATGAGCGATATTCAGCGCATCCTGCAACTGCTCAGCCAGGGCAGTTCCACCGAAGCCGCCCTGCGCGCGACCATTCACTCCGACTACGGCCAGTTCGAGTCCGACCTGACCCGCTATCTCGCTGACAAGTACGGCGAGTAGCTTGTGTCGTTCTCAATCTTAAATGTGGGGACAGCGCCTCGCGTTTCTCCCACCCCGTTTGCCCGCGATCCATTCCTGTGCTAGCTTCGCCTTTGGGCCTGCCTTCCATGCCTCTCTTTCACTCTAATTCCGCCGACCCCGCACCCACCACCGAGCCCGTCCCAACCGTATTTCCCACCATCGAGGGGGCTGACATCGCGGCCGTCTTCGTGGGCCAACGCGTGGCCGGTGATTTTTACGATTCCCTCCGCGTCGGCCCGGAACGCATTCTGTTTGGTCTGCTCGATGTTGCCGGCCGCCGCGACGAGAACCGCACCATCCTCGCTGTCGCGCAGCAAATCTTTCGCAACGTCGGAACCGAGCTTTTCTCGCGCCTCGACATCAACGAATCCGATGCCATGACGGAACTCAGTCTTCGCATCAATCGCGGCCTCATCGACACGTCCAAAAATGTCCATCCCTGCCCAGCTTTCATTGCCTGCTATCACGAGAAGTTCGGCACGCTTTGCTACACCAACGCCGGACACACGCCTGGCCTGGTCCGCGACAGCACCGGCGTCGCCGAGCTGGCTTCGACCGGCTTGCCTCTGGGACTCTTTTCCCACGCCACTTGCGACGCTCCGACCAT
>Ga0187859_10002652_pt1 | contig 11144 bp, 9 predicted proteins | sample June2016WEW_10_1_2_FD_133019 | JGI IMG/M metagenome (GOLD analysis project Ga0187859, IMG submission 133019) | Peatland microbial communities from SPRUCE experiment site at the Marcell Experimental Forest, Minnesota, USA - June2016WEW_10_10 | ecosystem: Environmental > Terrestrial > Soil >... | reverse complement strand
GCGGCAGGTGCAAAGGTGCAAAGGGTGCAAACGGTCGTTCTCCAAGTTCGACCGTTCGACCCGCCCCTCCGGTCCGAACCGATCACGACGAACTCGGCCCGTTCAGGCAAAGCAATAACCTCACCCAGAACACGTGTCTCGATATCAAACACAGGTTCGCTGGGACGCTTTACACGTTTCGGGCATGAGGATATTTTTGTCGCAGTTCGACACGGGACGGAATCTGATCCTCTGACCCGACTTAAGGCTCTTCATGTTCCTCGGGTTCTGGACAGGCTTCAGGTCAATATGATTCTATGTGGCTCGGGCTCAAGTGGATAGGCTGCAGCACGGTACCTCCATGGATCAGTCTCGGGCGAGCCCGGGAGCCAAGACTGGTCTCCATTCGCGTTAACAACAGCACTTTGATACTCGAACTGCAAAATCGGATGGATCGCAGATTCAAGGCCTACCAAGAATGACGATGGAATTTGTGTAGTTCTAACCTTCAACAGAGCTACGATTTGCACGCACAACTTCGCCAGCTCGGACCTATTCTGCGAGGCGAGACGGTTTGCCAATTCGTAGTAGTGCCTCAGCGCCTCGTCTTCTCCATAGCGTTGTATTTTCGCGTATGAAAGACAGATATGCATAACAGCGAACAGGCAGAGCCGAAGACCATCGTCGGTCCTTTGTCGTCGGATCAATGAGATAATGAGATCCCGAATGTTAAGAATGTACTGTTGACGTACGATGTCAAGACCGCCCCACTCATCCCTTAGCCTTTGCGATCTGCGAACAACATAAGTAAGGATAAAGAGAGTGACTCGAATTGCATCGTCGTATTTCACTGGCCGCAGCGCAGCTAGCTGAACTCGGAATCCCCAGTCACGAATATGTCGTCGACGCTCAGACACTCTGCCGGGCGTGAGTCGATACGGTACTCCGAAGGCATCGGCTATCCTGCTGAGCAATAGGCGGATCAGTGCAGACATGGCTACACGGTCACGATTCTGAACAGACCAGAGAACAATTTCATGAAACGGGGCTAAGGGGTCTTCCCGTCCATGCTGGTATCCATACACGTGCAGCTTGTAATGTATAGCCCGGGTCCGTTTATCGTATTCCACCTCGCTCAGATTGTATTCAACGATCTTGCGCACACTAATGCGATGTACCAACTTCGTCGCTAATATGTAGGGATTCATGTTTGCAATCTGTGAGGCGGTGAGAACAAGAAGCAAGCACACCGATAGCACAGCGAGGCAAATGTTCCAATCCAATAGAAAATAACGGTGGTGCACTATCAGGGCAGCTACGCTAGCTAAGGTGACAATCCCCGTCACTATCGACAATACAAATATCGACAGCACGAGCCATGTTACGCGGTCACGATAGACTTCGGTCACAGCTCGGGCATAGTTGGGCCGCGTGTAGACCTGGGCGGCTAGAAATAATACGGCGACGGTAATCGCGAAGATGCTACCTAGAGTCTCAACTTCAGTGCTGAGAAGGTAGTCGGCAGCCATAGCCGTGTCTGTTGCAGATGATGAAGGAATGAAAATGTGGATCTTTCCCGCATAACTCAACCACAAAATGCCAGCTGCGCCCGAGAGAAGAATTTCCAAGATAAGGCGACGTGGCGGCGGTGCTATAGTCATTTATCGAAGTGTGGTTCCCAAATAGTCGGCCATTTTCTCGACCACCGATTGGGCATCAGACGGGTGATGCTGCAACCACGCGTGAAGCTTGTGATCTGCACTTGGGATAATTACGAGTTCTTTACGCTTCGCCCTTTCCGCTGAATCAATCAACATGCCAGGAAGAGCTGACGGCACCACTTCGTCTCGTTCTCCCATGAAGATCAAAACCCTACCTTCGTAGTTTTTTAGAATCGAGAATGTCTCCGATTGCAGCCAGCTACCCGGCTCGCGAATGATCTTGGAGAAACCCTGGTCAAACTGTACGTCGTAAGCAGCCGAAGAATAAACGGCCGGACAAAACAAGAAAAGGTTCTCTGAAGGTGAAAATTCAAGCATCCTGATCGCAACATGCGCACCCATGCTGCTCCCACAAATACCGATGGGCTGTTCGTCTGTGAACAGAGTCAGCAAGGCCTTCGCTTCTTGAGTTCGTTTGTTGAGACTCGAACTCGGAAGAGTGCCCGTACTCTCGCCGTGCCCGGAAAAGTCGATGGCAACCGATGAACGACCAACTCTAGCGAGTAATGCAGTCAAATACGACACCCTCTCCCCACTCGACGTTCCAGCACCGTGAAGGAACAAGAGTGTGGGGCGATCTTCACCAACCTTGGTGGTAGCAAACGAAATCGTCTCGCGGCCAACTTGCAAGCGACGAATGTCGTTGATTCCTGCGTCACTCATAGGAAACCTGAAGCTGTGAATTAATAAGTCTGGACTCCGATGTAACTCTTAAGCGTCGAGACTTGCGAAGATCCGACGTTATGTAGATCCTTTTCAGCCAGCGGTCTGCTCCGGCGTATTCTGGCTTATAGGAGGAGCGTCCGTGTGCAGCTCTGAGGTTGTCAAGTACGAAGCAGTCTCCCGGTTCCAGCACAACTTCTTTTGAATGCTCGCGAAGTTGATCGACCAACTCGCGGTAGGCGTTAAGAGCTTGCTGGTCGTCTGCCAGTTGCGGGTCTACATTGGTGTTGATACGTAGATATGGGCGCGAGCGTGAACCAAACAACACTGGAATACGGCGAGCTGAAACGGGAACGTCATGGGCTACATTGGCACCAATGACAAAGCGCCTTTCAAACAATAATTTCATCGACTCCCCCCCCAGGGTAATATCGTCGATGCAGGCGATCAATGTCGGAGTCCTGCTGGGGTTCCGTAAACAAAGGAGGCCTAAATAGTCACCCGCCCAGGGATGAAATGCATCTTCCGTATGGAAGTCAAACAGGTGAGTACTGCCGGAACTCATTGGCTTGTCGGCATTCTCGCAGATCGGTATCACATCATTGATGAGATTGCCGTTCTGAATCGAGGACCATGCGAAGGGTTCCCCAATGAGCGAACAGTAGAGGACATGCAATATTTCTTGTCTGTCAAGAGTGTTACGGCGCCCGGAAATCTGACTGGGAGTCGGCGGCAGGTTTGGTGAAATTGGGTTGTTCTTGATGCAGAGCGCTATCGCTGATTCGGCTAGCTTGAATCGATATGCCTCCATCCGAATCCTTTTCGGCAGTTCTTGAGCAAGGACGTGAGCGTCCTGCAGAAATCCATCAGCGGACACAGTCGAACGTTCTCGAAGAATATCGTCCAAGAAGCGATCGACCAACAACCGCTCCCCGGCTTCGAGGCTGACGAATGCCACATTCATGACTGTCTTCACTCCATGAAGAAGCTGGTTATAGAGGGAAGGAACCAACCGCGAAGCTTAAACTCTACCATTGTCGCCGAGGAAATCAAGGGATCGGTACGTAAGTGGCTCGTGGGCGATCAGTCTGAAGAAGGGAAACTCTCAAGCAACCGGAGCGGAAAACCGGGGACAGAGGAACCGCTCCCCATCTTCCCAAAAATGGTTCGCCTGCGGTGGATATCAGCAATGATGAGGGAGAACGAGCAGTGACGGCGAAAGGATACCTCCAAGGTTCGAGGGTCAGACGGCACGGCGCGAACCGCAGGGACTGAAAGAAGAGGTGAGTAGCCGTTCACCAGTGCGCGTTCAAGAAAAGAAGCTTCAGCGGTCGGAATTATAGACCGTTGACACCGAAGGGCTGGCCTCCTATCCAAAAAAAATGGCGGAGTGCGAACTAGCACTCCGCCAGAAACTTAGGGTACTTGGCTTACGCCGCCGTTTTTCGGCCATTCGGCTTTGCCGTGGCCTTTGTCTTTTTATTTCGTTTTGCCGCAAGTTCCTCGGCCACAGCCTTCTGGAGTTTCTCAGTATCCACTCGATAGCGTTTGGCGGCGTCCATGAGAACGTCGTCGCGGCTTGCGGTGGATCGCTGATACGCCGAATCTAGCAGACTGATTTCCAGAAGCAGCTTGCAGAGTTCGGACTCATCGTAGGTGTCTGCTTGCTTGGCCAGAAGCTCCTGCGCGGACGCAGAGTCCTTCTTCGCCTCTACCTTGCGCCGCTTCGCCAGAGCCGGTACTTGGCTGTAGGAGAGATGACCGATCAGGTAGTGGGCAATCGCCAGCAAGTCTGCCTTCTTTAACGGAGCCGTTACGCGTTGGAGGATAGTAGCCAAGATACGGTGGCGAGTCGTAATGGCTAGTTTCTCCTTTTCGATGCGCTTCCTTTCTTCCGCCCGCTCCCGTTCGACTTGCTGCGGAGAAGGCGTGTCGGGATGGTGGACTCGGCAAGCTGGATCGGCACAGACCTTGATGGTCTGGCCGCGATTGCCGCCGTCCATCACGATGGCTTCTGTCATCTTGTCGCAAGGCTTCTGGATGGGCGGCTGCTTGGTAGCACTTCCGTTCGTCTTGGCCTTCTTGATCTGCAACTCCACGTAACGACTACGCCCAAGCGGTGCGCCTTCGCGGGTATTCCACGCGGAGGAAATCTGTACAAGATCCGGCTTCTTCTCCATCGCTTTTGCGATGTGAGCGTCTACCTTAACGCGAAAACAATTCGGATCGGTACAGGAATCCTTGCGAACCTCGGCGAAGAGTAGCTTGTTGAATCCGGTTCGCTTGGGACAGTTGACGCATGAACCTGCTGCCGGAACAAGCGTCTCATCCTGTTTATCGAACGGCACCGACGCAAGTTGCAGCAAGATGTTCGATTCAATCCACGCTGCGAGTTCACGTACAGGAATGAGCACTTGCGAATTGCCTTCGCTTGTCCACATGCCACGGAAAGCGGCTGCGAAGGCTTCCTGCTGCTGCGAGGCTTGGAGCTTGGCGATTAGCAAAGCGTGGCCGATGGTGATTTGGTCTTTCAGAAATGCTTCGGCAACAGGCGGAATAAGATCGCCCAATTTCAGCCGACCATAGATGTACGCTTCGCTTTTGGCCGCTCGGGCTGCAATATGCGCGATGTTGTAGGGTTCTCCGAGTTCCAAGAGGGATTTGAAGCCCATAGCTTCTTCCAGCGGGTGAATATCCTCGCGTTGCAGGTTCTCTACGCATTGGGCTTCGATGGCTTCCGCGTCCGTCAGCTTGACCACACGAACGGGAACCTTGTCCAGTTCAGCCAGTTTGGCCGCTCTCAGGCGGCGTGCTCCGGCGATAACTTCATATTTGCTTTCGCCCAGTTCGCGCACCAAGAGGGGGGCGAGAACGCCTTGCGTTTTGAAGCTAGCTGCAAGTTCGCTGAGGCTGCTTTCATCAAACCGCTTGCGTGGATTGCTGGCCGACTCGGTAAGAGCGGTTACTGGTACATCGTGATATTCGGTGGTTTTCTGCGTAACATGAGTGTGCATTTCGTATTCTCCTTTTGAGGGGCTTTCAATTTCGTTGCTTCGTGGTGAGCTGCATTCAGAACGAGATGTTCTCGACTGAGGGCGACTCCGCCATTGGCGGAGGGCTGAATGAGGCGGATTCCGTGTCGGAACTGCTAGGGGCTGATTCCTGGGGTGCTTCCGGCTTCGGGGCGATGGCTCCGAGGATCACGGCAGCGGTCTGCTGAACGGCTTCCAAACTCTCGCGCAAGAGATTGGCGTCTCCGTGCCAAAGCTGGATATAGTCGGCAGAACTGCTCCCTGACTGGAGCCCTATGGACTGGCAAACCACAAAGGCCACGGCCTCGGCTTCGGTCTCGCGGACTTTCTTAGTGGTCAGCGTCCGGCGGTCGCCGCGATGCAACATTTCGTGGCCGATTTCGTGTACCAGCGTGGAAAATTCCTCGGCTGGCTGCATCCCGGAAAGCAGCGTGATCTTGCCACCGTAGGAGAGACCTTTCGCGGGAGCAATGCGCTCGGAGTAGTTCAATTCCACGCCCTGCGCTTGCACGAACTCAATGAGCCGTTCGCGGTATCCGCTCACGTCGCCTTGCACATCGGTCAGTGCCGGAAGTTCCTTGCCTTCGGTCTGGCTGATGTCGAACACGTACACGGCGCGGAAGCCCACGAGTTGCTGTTCTGGCTTGCGTTCGTCGGCTGTGTTGTCGGTGTCTACGTCGGTCGCGATTTCGTTCTGGCGCGACCTGCGGTAGCCGACCATCGGGGCAAGAATGAGAATGCCTTTTTCGCCGCGTTTGACGAAGCGGCCAAGCGAGTTCCACGTGCGAATTCCGGCAACGTTCGAGGCATCCGGCTTCTGTCGGGCAATCAACATGACATTGCCGAACGAGTAGGTGTGGAATCGGGCCATCGCGCCGAGATACTGCGTGAGGACTTCGCTATGCCCGGATTCGAGGGACTGCACGAGGTAATCGACTGCGTCTTTGGTTCTGTTCTTGATGTCTTCTAACTTCATTGTTTTTCCCTTCCATGAGAAGGCGCTGTGATGTCAACCGAAGTCTTGGTTTTGGGCTTCGATTGTGTGCCTTCGTTTCATAGCGGAGAGGTCTAATGCAGACGGGCGAGGGTTCAGTCAAGGTCGAGCGGAGCGAGCCGAAGGGCAACCTTGACGGGTTCCTCGCCCGTCTGCATGATTCGCAGCAAAACGAAGGCAATGACTCCTTCCTTGTTGCCTTGTTGGAGCCTGCAATAGGGGGCTATTGGGAAATCTGGGGTGCAAATTGGCCGCGGTTGGATTGGCTCGGGTGAAGCGCTGTTGGCCTTTCCAGCTGTGCGATTTCAGGATGTTTGATAATCAGCGGACGCCTCCGCATGCTCGGCCCGAAGTTTAGGAGCTGTCGGCTACAGGGTAGTGCCGCCGCTACTTCGGGTTCCAAGAAACTGCAGGAGACGAAGCGCACACCGGCTTCGGCTCTTGCGTTTCTGCTGCGGACAGGCGGAATCCCGCCTATATCGAGCAGGCTGGCCGCGGACTTCGGCCACGATGTCATGTCCGACCTCACGGGAACTCGCGTGCTACCCGCTGCCCAGTGCTGCCTGGGAGATTAAACGGGAGCTTGGGTGGGGCATCTTCGGGTGGGGACTTAAACTAGCATGGGCCATCTGCTCCCGTCCGGGCTATGGCTGCCACGTCTCTTCACAGGCAATGATTGAAACGCGATTTGGCTCGCGGAATGCAAACAGATGGCTGGTTTCGTGATTACACCTACCTTCGGCAAGTCGAAATTCGTAGATAATTATCGCGAGTCCGTTAGTATTGGGACTGAATCGCCACTTTTTAGCGTTGGATAAGCAGTCCGGTATTAGGAGTTTTGCCCCGGAGATCGCGGTCGTCGAGGTTACCCTGCCAGCACCGTCCAGTGTTGCCGATATGACGACGGTGCCCTGTATTCGCGCTTCTCGTGCTATGGGCGGATACGACATCTCTTCGTAGGATTTGACATTGATATCGTTGTCATAAACCGGTCCGTTCTGTTGTGCGACTAGAATACGGCCCGTCGCAACGACCATGAGAAAAGTAATTCTGACCAAAATAGCCCTCTTTTGAATGGTCATCGAATCCCCTCGATTAGGCTTCGGCAGTTCTGATCGACCATCTTGTCGTTTGCCTTTCCCGCCTTGGGGACTCCGTTGTCATGTTGGAACCCTGCGATCGAGATACCGTGGCCTAGCTCGTGCAGGAGAATGAAGGCTTGAGCTCTCAAGGTGCCTCCGGTATAGCTTCGCGGGCCGACCTCGAAAGTCAGTGTTTGGCCCTGACTATTGGTTGTGGTGGCATTGAAGAAAGCTGAATTGTCGTTCACGGCGGTAATAATACCGGCAGGGATGCCTGTCGTGCCTCCGGTGCCGGTTATCGCTGATGTATTGATGTGTAGTGCATCGAAGCTTCCGTGGCCAAACAGCGTATTTTGAGTCATAGTCTGAATGAAACTTGTTCCGCTAATGCCCTGGAAGGCTCCCGTGCCTTGGGCCCAATTGTTGCAAGAGGTATAGGACGGAAGGCCCGCCAAGATCTTCTGATAGACGTTCAAGATTGTCGTTTGATTTGGTCCTGTCGTTAGGAAATTCGTGACGTTCAGCATCTGAATGGCTTTATTCTGACCGCCATCTTGTGGCTGAAACCAATCAGAGCTACTCAATTGAACCGGCGGTGCCGAATAAGCAACCACTTGGCCGGAGGTAGTACCGGTCCATTCGCTCCCGATGAAATAATTGACACCGTTACCCGTCCACGGATCCGCTGATGCGGTGCCTGTTGAACTGAAACGGATGACTGTATCGTTGCCGTTTTGGTCTGTTGTCTTCGCGACGAGACCCCCGCCGGAGACGGCATCGATCAGCGAGAGCGTATACTGCGTCGCGACCTGATAGGACCAGTTGACTGAGCCCGAAGTTGGGTTGAAGGACACGATCTGGGGCCCGTTGGTGGAGTTCGTGCCGTCTGTTGCGAATACGGCACCTGTATCGGCGAGTACAAATGTTGGATTTTGTCCGAAAGTGACAGACGGGGGACTGAATGGGAGGCTGTACGGCGTCCCTACCGCTCCTCCGCTCACATCTACCACTTGGACGGGATACTGCGGCGGCGCTCCCTTTGCCGGTGAAATCGTCCAAGTCGCCAGCACGCCTCCGTTTCCGTCCGGAATTATCGGTCCAGGAAGAAGAGCCTCGTTCTGAGTCGTGCTGCTAAGTAGTGTATACGGGCCATCCACCGAACTGTAAAGGTACAACATGTCAGAAGTGATCACGTTATTGTCGGTGGTGCGGACCTCGTACTCCACATACATCGTCCCGTCCGTATTCACCATGGGCGGACCGACACAGCAATCTATATCCGTGTTGTTTACGACTGATGGCTGGAACTGAAATGACGAGATATAAGTGTTGGGATACGCAGTGGTTATCGAGGGCAATCCGGCGTTGGTCGGCTCGGCTATGTAGGCAACTCCGTTGCCGTCGACCGCAATTTGGGGAGGGTAACAGATATATCCGTAGCCGCTGACCTCCGCAGATTGTACTTGCCACACTGGTTGTCCCGTGGCATCGAGGTCCATCACGGTCAGAGGACTACCTGAGGCGCAGGTGGTGACGATCAGACCTCCAAAACCATCGGGAACGGCGTTGTTCAGCATCGGCGGCAATGTTGTCTGCCAGAGTTGCTCACCGTCCGCCTGCAGAGCCTGGATGGTCGATTTCGTTCCATCGCTGCTTAACTGGACTGAGTACAAGTCGGGCAAGCCCCATGGTGAGAGTGCGCTGGTCGGAGCCGTCTGGATAGTCTGCAAAGGAGAAAAGCCAGCGATAGGTGCCGCAGACCACAGAACCGTGCCGGGCAAAAAAGATGCGGAGGAGAGAATTGTGACTTGCTCCTGCGCGCTTACGCCATCGGCGGTGGCGGTGATTGTCACCTGCCCCGCCGCCAGCGCAGTCACTAGCCCCGTGCCGTCGCCGTTTGTCGTGACAGCAGCGAGACTCGAATTGCTCACGCTCCAGCTCGCATCCGTGCGCGGAATACCCTGGTTGTCCACGGCGGTGAATTGCTGCACTCCGCCGATAATCATGTTTACGACTGCCGGGGTGATTTGCAATGTGAACGGCGGAGGCTGCGTTGAGTTTGGATCGTATGTTTCGGCGCTATCTGTTGGGTCCCCGGAATCGTCGTTTCCTGCAGCGAGCAGGACGAGGCCGTTGTTGAGTGCGACTGCCGAATGATAACCCCTCGGGACGTTGAGGTTGCCGGCGATGGCGGTGGTGCCGCTGTTTGGATTGTACAACTCCCCCGTACCAACCGTTTCAGTGGTGCCTTCACCCCCCGCTATGAGCACCTGTCCGTTGCTTAGCAGAGTGGCGGTGAGATACTGCCGTGCGGTGGTCAAACTGCCGCTGAGCATGAATGTCTGGTTGGTGGGGTTGTAGATCTCTGTCCGGGCGAGCGGTGTGTCTCCATAGGTGCCGCCGCTACCTGCTGCGATAAGAACCTGGCCAGTGTTTAAGAGGGTTGCAGTGTGTCCGGCGCTGGCGACGTTCATGCTTCCGGTGGCGGTGGTAAAAACTCCGCTCGTGGGACTGTAAATCTCCGCGCTGGAATACAGTAATGGGAGCCCGTTCAAATAGCCTTCCCCTCCCGCAATCAAGACCGTTCCGTCGTTCAGAAGGGTTGCTGAATGGGACTCTCTTGGCGTATTAAGGTTGCCCGTATTTGAGAAGCTGCCCGAGGTGAGTGTGCTGGGATTGTAAAGCTCAGCCGTGGCCGGGTAGCCACTCAGGCCTTCCCCGCCGGCTATCAGGACCATGCCGCTTCCGAGAAGAGTGGCAGTATGGCTCGACAAAGCCTGTCCCATATTTCCGGTAAGTATAAATTGTCCGGTGCTGGGGTTGTAGAGTTCGGCGGTGGCGGTTTCGGTGAATGTTCCTGAGTTCTCGACTAAGCCGCCCGCAATCAAGACGGTCCCGTTATTCAGGAGCGTGGCGGTATGGTTGAAACGGGGAATGTTGAGATTTCCGGTCACGGAGAAGGTCCCAGTGGTCGGATTGTACAGCTCACACGTGGGCACGAAGGCAGACCCGTAACCTATTCCGCCCACGATTAACACTTGTCCGTTCTGGAGAACGGTGGCGGTAAAGAAGTATCTGGCATAGGTTAGGCTTCCAGTCAATCTAAACCGTGATGGAGTTCCCGTGAGATTGGTGGAGGCATTGATGCTGCCAACAGCGGCTTGAATCGTCGTTTGTCCTTCGTCGACTACGGCTGCTACTCCCGCAGACGAAACGGTCGCGACGTTCGTGGCAGACGAAGCCCAGGTGGCGCTCGCGGTTATGTTGCCATTGGTTCCGTTGGAAAAAGTGCCTGTGGCGACCAACTGCTGTGTGGCCCCAATGGGAACAGAGGGGCTTTGCGGCGTCACTGAGATCGAACTTAACGCAAGGACGCTCTGGCTCAGCACTGGCGATGTGCTTCCGACGTAAGTGCTGCTTCCACCGTAGACGGCCGTAATGGAGTACGTCCCGGTGGCCAAGCTTGAAGTGCTGAAGCTTGCGACGCCACCGCGGGTGGCCCACCCTTGCGTTTTGTGCAAGGGTGGGATTCCCGAATGCGACCACTACAGGATTTTGATTTTGATCTTCCCATCCCTTCGCCTCGCCTTCGAATAGAGTGAGAGTATGCCCGCCGGTCTCAAGCGCTACTCCGGCCACGACTATCTCCACTTTCTCACCTGTAGTTGTTATC
>Ga0187859_10002650_pt1 | contig 11147 bp, 4 predicted proteins | sample June2016WEW_10_1_2_FD_133019 | JGI IMG/M metagenome (GOLD analysis project Ga0187859, IMG submission 133019) | Peatland microbial communities from SPRUCE experiment site at the Marcell Experimental Forest, Minnesota, USA - June2016WEW_10_10 | ecosystem: Environmental > Terrestrial > Soil >... | reverse complement strand
CTCCGTGGCATGACGGCAGACCAGTGTGGAACATCCCAGCCCGCCCGTGACTGCCGCCCGGCGTTCGGCAATACGTGTGAAACTCTGCCCGGCCGCTCCCATCTTTGCGACCGCCTCGCAAAAACGTGGGAGCCAGGCATACAATTCCACCGGCAACCCGGCGAGATCCACGTCGAGCGCAACATAATTCACGCCATTGGTGAACACGTCATTGCGCAGCACCTCGATGCCGGCCACCGTGGCGATTTCGGTGGGGATGTGGCGCGGCTTGGCCGGAAGATCCTTGACGCGAAGCTGGGGGAGTTTCGCCAGTGCTTCGGGAGGATTGGGCTTTCCCTGAGCGGCTTCCAATTCGGCGGCAGACCGTGCAATGGCGGCAATTTGGTCGGGGGTGAACCCGGCTCGCTGCCTGGTCATTCTCTGGGAAAGCGCAGCATCGGCTCTGGCTTGAGCCTCACGGTCGGGCCGCAGGATCACCATTAATCTGTGTTTGTTGTCCAACAGGCCGTCCTGAATCAGCCGGTTGAACATGTTGTTCTGGGCGGCATAACGCTGTCGGCACGCTTGGAGGTGATCGCCCATTCGCAGGAAAGTCAATGGATCGCCGCCATAAGGCCAGCATTGATCCACGGCAAACACCAGGTGCAGCGGGAACAACGTCTTGACCTCGAGGTGGTCGTATGCCAGTTGCTGAAAGGCGGCGTCCACGATTTGTTCGGAGATCGGTTCCGACGCAATCCGCTGCAACGTTTCGAGCACGAGCGATTCAAACTTGTCGGCTCGATCCGTCTCACTGCCTCGAAGACCCACGTGGAATTCCTGTTCGTAAGCCAGCGCACCGGTGCCGGCAAAGAAGACATCCGATCCGAGCCTGGAATCAACAAGCGCCTTTTTCAGCGGTGCAGCTTCGCTGCCGATAAGAATCCTGGAGAGGACTTCCCAGGCCGTAACCTTCGCCGGATCGAGGGCATCGCCCACGACCCAATTCAGCGTCAGGAATGTGCGAGCATCCACGGCCTCAGTTGCCCCGATGGGGTATTCGCCTTCCACACGACCAGCGGCCGGCCATGGCTGTGAGTACGGGAACTCCATCTTGACGGACCGTCGATCAAACGCATCGAGCACGGGCGAAAGGTGGCGCAGGTGTTCTTCAGTCGGGATGTCGCCATAGATGAAGATGAGTGCATTGCTCGGATGATAGAACGTCTCGTGGAAACGGCGGAATTGCCCGTAAGTCAGGTCGGGAATGTGATTCGGGTCGCCGCCCGAATCGTGACCCAACAGCGTGTCCGGGTACATTCTCCGTTGCGTCAATCTCGACAGGAGCGACTCCGGCATGGAGTATCCGCCCTTCATTTCATTGTACACAATGCCCGAAATGCTTAACGCCGAGCTCAGGTCGTCATTGTTCACCAGGGTGAAATGGTGTCCCTCACGACGAAAGGTATCCTCCTTCAGTTCAGGATGGAACACCGCATCGAGGTACACCTCGACCAGGTTGAAAAAGTCCTTCTTCACGGGGCTGCATATGGGATAAACGGTGAACGCCTGGTCGGTCATGGCGTTGATGAAACTGGCCATGCTCATCTTCACCATCTCAAAGAACGGCTCGCGGACCGGGTATCTCCGGGAGCCGCCGAGCACGGAGTGCTCCAGGATGTGCGGCAGGCCGGTGTCGTCGGGCGGTGGCGTGGGAAATGTGACCGCGAAACAGTTTTCTGAATCGGCATTGTGGACATGGAGCAGTTGCGCGCCGGACTTCCGGTGCCGTGCCCGAATCGCCGCCGCCTGAATGTTCGGCAGGTCGGCGATGTCGGTGATCTCAAAGCCGTCAACTTGCTGGCCGGCCTTCAACGTTGTATCGGGAAGCATGGCCACCTCATCTCTGAATAAATGTCTCCGTGCAGCTTAGCACAAAAACTCCTGACCGCGCACGTCTGTGACCTTTCATCGGGATGAGTGCCGTCCATCGGTTTCGGCGGTCCCTCCCGCGGGTGGGCCTCTTATTGGAGGCCGTTGAGGATGATGTCCAGCAACGGCAGGAACATGGCGAAGACGATCGTGCCGACGATCACCGCCAGGAACACAATCATGATCGGCTCCAGCAGCGACATCAGTGCTCCCACGGCGTTGTCCGCCTCTTCGTCATAATTGTCCGCCACTTTGGTCAGCATGTCCGGGAGAGCGCCGGTCTGCTCGCCGACACCGACCATGCTGATGACCATCGGCGGAAATACCTTTGAGGCTTTCAGAGGCCGCACAATCGGCTCGCCTTCCTTGACTGCATCATGCACGCGGGTGACAGCGTCGGCGATCACCGCATTGCCAGCAGTTTCGCGGACAATGTTCAGGGCCTGCAGAATGGGCACTCCGCTGGAAATCAATGTGCCCAAGGTCCGCGCGAACCGGGCGATACCGACCTTGCTGACGATTTGACCGAACACAGGTGCGTGGAGCTTCAGCCAATCGATCGCCCAACGCCCTTTCACCGTCCGGCCGACGATTTTGACAGTGATCAACACGCTGATCGCGGCAACTACCATCAGCACAAATTGGTGCCGCACCGCGTTGCAGACACCCACAACGAAAACCGTCAATCCCGGCAGCGGTCGACCATTCAGCAAATCGCGGAAAATATCCTGGAAGCTTGGCACAACCTTCACCATGAGGAGAACCACGATCATCATGGCTATCGTCATCACGACGGTCGGGTAAGCCATTGCGGCAATGACTTTGCCTTTGGTTTTCTGCGCTTTCTCCTGGAATTCCGCCAACCGCTTCAACGTGGTCTCGAGCTTGCCACCGGCTTCACCTGCCCGCGCCATGTTCACATACAACTTGTTGAAGATTTGCGGATGCTCGGCCAGAGCGTCGCTGAATGTGCTGCCGTCTTCGATGGCTTGCATCAACCGGGCCATTGTCCGCCCGAGAACGGGGTCCCTTTCCTGTTGGCGAAGCACCTCGATTCCCTGCAGAAGCGGCAGACCCGCATCGATCAAGGTTGCCAATTGACGCGTAAACGAAGCCAGAACTTTGGATTTCACCTTGTGGTTCTGAAGGAACTTCAACTCGATCTGACCGACGCCCTTCCTGGCGGGTTTCTCGCCAGGCTTGGCGGTACAGGTCGGGGCGGGCAGGGACCGAATTGGCTTTGGGGTCTTGATAGCCCTGGTGACATTCGTGGCGAAAAAACCCATGTCATGAATCCGTCTGAGGGCGTTGGTGGTGTCATCGCCCTCGAGAACACCGCTGATCTCCCTGCCTTTCGTATCCATCGCTACGTAATTGAATTTTGGCATATGGACCTCCCAGGCGGTTCGTAGTCGCCAGTACTCGCGCGCATCTTCGTTCACCATCCATACTGCTGCGCTCCGTCCGGTTAGACCGAGCCAGGGTCAAATTCTCACGCCATATCTGTGTGGTTCAATCAGGCTTCCGCCTTCTGCGCCCGGGAGGAGCAAGAGGAATAGCCGGAGTACCATCGGCAACAGACGGGACGACCAATCAACGACATGGAGCAGACGAGTCGGACCCGACAGGGGAGCCAGGGTAAACTATTCGTCCCTACCTGACGACTCGGGCCAGGGCGGCGCGCAGCCCGGCGATGGTGAGCGGTTTGCCAAGGATTAGATCGATCCCCGGCGGTATTTCGCCTGCGGCTTTCATCATGTCCCCGAAACCGGTCAACAAAACCACCGGCAGATCCGGTTTGAGTTCCTTGACGGCGACAGCCACTTGATCCCCGCTTAACCCGGGCATCGCGCGGTCCAACAGGACGATATCAAACTCGGCCTTCACCACGGCGTCCAAAGCGTCACGGCCGTTGGAAGCGGTTTCGACGGAGTGCCCATCGCCGACCAGATACTCGCGCAGAATCTGACGCACCGTATCCTCATCATCGACCAGCAACAGGCGCAACGGTCGCACGCTCGCTTGATCGGTATCGGGTTTGCTGGTCGTCGGCGATTCCTGCGCGGATGGCAAGCTCAGCCGGAAGGTGGTGCCGTTGCCGAGGCTGCTGTCGATTTCAATGGAGCCTCGGTGACGCTGCACCGTGCCGTAGACCATCGACAACCCCAAACCTGTGCCCCCTTTACCTTTGGTGGTGAAGAATGGCTCGAGACAGCGCTGCCGCACTTCCTCCGACATCCCCGAGCCGGTATCCACCACTTCCATAATGACGCGCGACCCTGCCGGGCGTGTGCGCATCGTGATGGTGCCGCCTTTCGGCATGGCGTCCACGGCGTTGAGAATCAGGTTGGTCAACGCTTCCCGCAAATCCGACTCACTACCGATGACGTTGGGAATCTGTCCGAGTTCCAGGGCGAATCGGATCGCCACGTTCCGGGCTTCGGCCTGGTTCTTCCACTTCGGTTGCGTCAACGACACCGCTCCCTCAATCAATTTGTTGAGATCGACGGGAGCGAAAACTTCTCCCTCTTCGCGCTGGCGATAGAACTCGCGTAGCCGGCTGACGACAGCCGCCGCGTCCTGCGCCGCCGTATTCATCATCTGCAGGTAGCGCAGCGTCTTTTTGGTGTCGGCGAGATTCTCGGGACGATGACACAATAGTTCGGTGAAACCGAGAATGGCGGCGAGGGCGTTGTTGAAATCGTGGGCGATGCCGCTGGCCATGGTCCCCAGGGCGCTCAGCCGCTCCTGCTGGACAAGCTGGCCGTGGGCGGCCTGAAGCTCTTGAAGCGTGCGTTCGAGGTTCTGTTTGCTCTCGCGCAGTTGGTCTTGGGCCTGATGGTGATGGGTGGTGTCTTCGATGCTGCCGACGAAGCCGATCGTCGCCGACGCGTCCGAGAGCAGGGGCGCCGCCCGCATGTATACGCACCGCGTGGTCCCGTCGGTGTTTTGAATTCGAAACTCGTACGAATACTCGCCCGTGGCCGAGCGCACGTAATCCAGCCAATGGCTGGTGGCGGTCTCGCGATCCTCCGGATGAATGCATTTCACCCAACCATCATTCTGGCTCTCGATCAGCGAGCAACACAGAATCTGCCGGCACCGTGGATTGACGTAGGTGAACTGGCCGCGGGTGTCTGTCAGGAAAATGCCCAGCGGCGAACTGGCGCTCAGCGAGCGGAACAGCTCCTCGCTCTCGTGGAGCGCGCGCTCCGTCTGCTTGCGACCGGTGACGTCCTGCTTGATGGCAATGAAGTGGGTGATCTCGGCTCGATCGTTGCGCACCGGCGCAATCGTCATCTCCTCATTGTACAAGGTTCCGTCCTTGCGTCGGTTGGTCATGTCTCCGCGCCAGACTTGGCCGGACAACACGGTTTCCCACATTTTGAGGTAGAAATCCGCACCGTGCGCCCCGGACTTGAGGAGGCGCGGATTCTTCCCGAGCACTTCTTCCGCGGTGTAGCCGGTCAGTTGCGTGAACGCCGGGTTGATCCACAAGATCGAGCCGCTGCGGTCCGTAATGATGACCGCATTGGCGGCGGCTTCCAATGCGGCGCCTTGCAGGCGGAGACGTTGCTCGGCCTGTTTGCGTTCCGTGAAGTCCACCACATGGGCGACGGAGTGGATGGGCTGGCCGTTTGCGTCGCGGATCACCATGATGCTGATCCTCACCCACAGCACGTGACCGTCGCTGCGGATGTAACGTTTTTCATAGCTTCGGATCGGCGTTGTTTCCTCGCGCCAAATTTCGTCCCGGGCCGCGGCAGACCATTCCCGATCATCGGGATGCGTGAGGTCATGGCCTGTTTTGGTGAGCAATTCCTGCTCGGTGTACCCGAGCATTTCGCAAAGCGCGGGATTGACTTGAAGAAAGCGGCCCTCGGGCGAAGCCATGACGATTCCCGTCGGGGCTTCCGTGAAGATCCCATGGAATCTCGCCTCGCTCTGCCGCAACACTTCTTCCGCCCTTTTTCGGTCGGTAATGTCGCGAGAGTTGATGACGATGCCGCGTATGGCAGGGTCGTGAAGCAGGTTCTTGCCAATCGCTTCAAATACGCGCCACGAGCCGTCCTTGTGCCGATAGCGAAACTCGCAACGCCGAACCGTACCGGGCCCCTTCAAGGCTTCGTGGAAGATAATCTGGATGGCGGGGAGATCGTCCGGATGGATGAACTCGAAGCCGTTGCATCCGATCAACTCCTCGGGTTTGTAACCGAGAATGCCTTCAATCGATGGGCTTTCGTAGCGGATCGTCCCGTTCGCCTCCAGAACCGTGATGATGTCCAGAGTGCTCTCGATCAGGGAACGGAAGGAGGCCGCATCCGCGCAGGGGAGTTCCGCCGCGGGTTGGGGGACACTGGTGCGAGCTGCATTCATCCACAAGAAATGGCAGCAACTCCCGCGCCGTGCAGCACCCGCGCCGGTTCAGGTGTCAGGGTGGCCGTAATCTGCACATTTGCCCGACGTGGCCGCGCGGAAGCCCTGGTCCCCTTCGGCGCCGCCGAAAGCGGGTAAACGCGGCCCTCCGAAAGTGTCCGGGTGCCCAAAATCCGCACATTTTTGTGCGTGAGCTGCACCATTGCCAAATCCGGTTTCGAAGTGCCGCGCTTGGCAGGCTGCGGTCACGGCGTGGCCTTTTGCCGAGTGGGCTACTGATCCAACACTTCGCGAATCTTGTGGCTGAGCGATGCAGGAGTAAACGGCTTTTGCAGGAAGGCGATGCCCGGTTCAAGTTCGCCTCCCCGATCAATGGCTTCCTGGGTGTATCCCGAACAAAACAAGACTTTGGCGTCTGGGTATGCCGCGCGAAAGTGTTGGGCGAGTTCCTTACCACCCATCTCCGGCATGATGACGTCGGTCAGCAATAGCGCGATCTCGCCTGGAGTATGCTGCTCAGCCACACGCAACGCCTCCTGGCCATTGCCCGCCTCGAGGATGTTGTATCCTCGGGAGCGCAACAGTCTTGCGTTCAGGCCACGGACGGACAGATCGTCTTCAACGAGAAGGATGGTTTCCTTTCCGGCTTGTGGAGGAACCGGGGATTGCGCAGACGAACCCGCTGCAGCCGGCACCGGGATGAACGGCAGATAAATCTTAAACGTCGTGCCGTGGCCAGGCTCGCTGTACACGTTGACACAGCCGCCGCTCTGTTTGACGATGCCATAGCAGGTGGAGAGACCCAGTCCCGTGCCATGGCCTTGGGGTTTGGTGGTGAAAAACGGTTCGAACAGGTGGGCCTTTACCTCGTCCGTCATGCCGCTGCCGGTGTCGGTTACGGCGATCATCACATAGTCCCCTGGCCGCATGTCTTCGGGGAGGCGCGCGGTTTCCGCATCCAGCGCGACGTTGGCGGTCTCGATCAGCAGCTTGCCCCCATTGGGCATCGCGTCCCTGGCGTTGACGGCCAGGTTGGTGATCACCTGTTCGATCTGGCCGGGATCAGCTTTGACGCGACCCAGGTTGGGCATCAATTTCGTGATCAGGTCGACGTCCTCGCCGATGAGGCGGCGCAGCATCTTGTCCAAATTTCCAATAACCGCATTCAGATCGAGGATCTTCGGCTGCAGCGTTTGCTTGCGGCTGAACGCCAATAGCTGGCGGGTCAGGGACGCGGCGCGTTCGGCTGCGGCGGCGATTTCCTCGATATTGGCGCGGGTTTCGTGATCGACGCTCAGTTGTTCGCGCGTCAAATCGCAATAACCGATGATGGTGGTGAGGATGTTATTGAAATCATGGGCGACACCTCCGGCCAGGCGGCCGATGGCCTCGACCTTCTGCGCTTGAAGGAGTTGCTCCCGCAGCCGCTTGCGGTCGGAGGTGTCCCGGGCAATCGTTGAGGTGCCAACGATTCGCCCCGACGCATCCTTGACCGGCGACACGGAAATGGAGACATCGACGCGTTTGCCCTCCCGAGTCATACACACGGTTTCCAGTTGATTGATACGTTCGCCCCGGGCAATTTTCCTCAGGATTTCCTGCTTCTCCTGGGAGTGGTCGGGAGTAATGATCATTTGCACGGACTGGCTGGTCGCTTGCCTGGCAGAATAACCGAACAGCCGTTCCGCGGCCTCGTTCCACGTGGTGATGGTTCCGTCAAGATTGGTGGCGAAAATGGCGTCCTCGGAGGATTCGACGATCGCGGCCAGTTGAAGGCGGATCTCTTCGGCTTGCTTGCGTTCGGTGACGTCCCGCGCAACCGCAGCAGCCCCGATGATGGTTCCGGAGGCGTCTTTGACGGGAAACACCGAAACGGAAATATCGATTCGGCTTCCGCTCTTGGCGATCCGTTGTGTCTCGAAGTGAGAGACATGCTCGCCGCGCCGGGCTTTGTCCAGGATCTCCTGCCATTCCTGCGGACGGTCAGCCGGCACGATCAATTGAATCGAGCGCCCGATGGCCTCGGCGGCGGCATAGCCGTACAGCTTCTCAGCGGCAGCATTCCAGCTCGTAATGATGCCATCCAGGTCCTTGCCAATGATGGCGTCGTTGGAGGACTCGATGATTGCCGCCAACTGAAGACGGGTCTGTTCGGCGTGCCGGCGCGCCGTGATGTCGCGCACCATTACCAGGTACCGATCGTTTTCGACTCGGCGGAGGGTGTTTTCCGCAGGGAACCACGAACCGTCTTTGCGGCGGACGTTTCTCTCGAACTGCGCGGTGCCGCCGATCTGCAAGTGCTGTCGCCGCTCGGTGCTGAGAGCCCGCTCCTCAGGGAGATAGGTATCCTCGGTCGTTAGCTGTAAAAACTCCGCCGGCGAATACCCGAGCATTTCGCGTACGGCCTGGTTGCCGAACACAACATTTCCCTGGCCGTCAATGATAACAATTCCGTCCGCGGATTGCTCCACGAGTTGCCGATACTGTTGATCGGCACGATTGTGCGCGGCCACCTCTTCGCCCAGATCGCGCCACCGCCGCAATGAAAATATGGCGAATCCGACACTGAGCACGCCCGCGACGAACACAAATTCATTCAACCCGATGCCAAACCAGTGATGGTTTTTCGGCCAACGATCGACCAGTGAATCGAGATCCAGGTAATGGACAGCGGCGAGCAACACGATGGCGGTGAACCCGAGTAGCAACAGGTCACGCCGAGCTTTTTCTTGACGCCAGAGTCCAGGTACAGCCGATGCGAACGGAGCAACCGAAACATCCATGGTGCAGAACGAAGCAGTTTATGTGCCTTGGAAGCTGGTTTTGGTGTCTGTTTGTTGTTGTAGACGAATAGTTTCGGTTGTTCTGTGGGCCTTTGATCACAGAAAATCGGTTCGCATCGGTGGTTGGGTTTGGTTATTGTGCGGTTGTGATCCGATTGCTGTACACAGTTCTGTATGCGGTGGGATTCGTTCTTCTCAGCCCGAAGTTCCTCTACAAGATGTGGAAGCGGGGAAAGTATCGCGAGAATTTCTGGCAACGCTTCGGGTTCTATTCGAACGATCATCGCCAAGGGCTTACCGTCAAACAGGGGCGTCGTTGTTGGATACAGGCTGTCAGCGTGGGCGAGATCAACGTCGCGCTGCACTTCATCAACGTCCTGCAGCGTAAATTCCCCGACCTGCGCATTGTCGTGACCACCACCACCTCGACCGGCTACACCCAGGCCTACGAGCACCTGCCGCAGGACGTCGAGTTGCTGTATTTCCCCCAGGACTTTCCCTGGTGCGTGCGGCGCGCCTACAGCCTGATTCAGCCCGATTTCGTCGTTCTGATCGAATCCGAGTTGTGGCCGAATCATATCTGGACCGGGGCGGCGCGGGGCGTTCCGCTGTTTCTGGTCAATGGCCGCATGTCACCCCGCTCGGAACGCGGCTACAAGCGGCTGGGATGGCTGTCGCGGCGGGTATTCAGCCAGCTGTCGCTGGTGTGCGCACAGAGCCAGGAGGACGCGGCGAATTTCATCGCGGTGGGCGTGCCGTCCGACCGCGTCCACATGACCGGCAACATGAAATACGACATCTCCATGCCCCACGCCGACGCGCAGACGGTCGATCCAGTCCAATTGCTCAAGCAGATCGAGGTGTCGCCGGCGCAACCGATCCTCGTGGCGGGCAGCACCCATCCCGGTGAAGAGGAAATCCTTTTCGACGTGCTGGCGCAGCTCCGGCCGAAATTCCCGCGCCTGTTTCTGGTGCTTGTCCCGCGACACGTCGAGCGCACGCGTGAAGTGGTCGATCTCGCGAAGCGCCAGCAGGTCAAATTCATACTGCGCACCGAAATCAACTCGCGCCTCGAACAGACCGCCAAACCGTATGATTGCCTGATCGTCAACAGCACGGGCGAATTGAAGTGGTTGTACAAGATCGCCACCGTCATTTTCGTTGGCAAAAGCCTGGTGGGACAGGGCGGCCAGAACATCGTCGAAGCGGCGGCCAGCGGCCATCCCGTCGTATTCGGGCCCCACATGCAAAACTTCCGCGCCATTGCGCGCCAGTTCGTCACCCAGGGCGCTTGCGTCCAGGTGGCGGATGCCGACGGACTGTGCCGGGCCGTGGGGGAATTGCTGGAGGACGGTGTAAGGTGCCACACGATCGTTGAGGCTGCCCACCGGGTCATTCAATCCAATGTCGGGGCCACCTCCCGGAGCGTCGAGCTCATCGCCAAGGCGCTGGTGGAAAGCCACACCGCGCGCCGCTAGCGTTGTGTCCCGGAAACTGCATTGAAAACGCGGCTTTGTAGGCCAACCGGTTGGGTTGGCCCAGTAGTAGGCGTTCCTACAACAACTTGCCCTCTATCCAGACGGCCTTCTCCTTGGCCACATCTCGCGCCGGCCCTTTTCTCCGTCCGGTGTAGCCGCGCCTCTATGAGGCGCGCACCGTCCCCGTTCGTAGAGGGCGAGGTTTACCCCGATTCCGGTGTAACTGCTTCCAGGTCACATAGAACCGGCTGTGCTTGCGATCTCAATTCCTTTTTACAAAAAATCCGTTTACATTCACTCACGTTGTGTTTTAAGTTAGCGTTCACTTGGAGAAGGGGCTGCTCGAGGAACCCCGGGGGGCAAGGTTAGCACCGCCGTGTGGGGCACACGGCCTACAGTATGGATAGTGGCCGCGAGGCAGGAGGAGTACCATGAAGAAGGCGGACTTATTGGCAAAGACAAAAAGCGAATTGTTGAAGATTGCGCAACGTCTTGGTTTGCGAGGCGTGTCCACGCTCAAGAAGGAGGAGTTGGCCGAGCGGATTCAAGGCGCCAAGGAGCGTCCCAAGGTGGCGGCCAAGCCGGTGGCGAGTGCGGG
>Ga0187859_10002646_pt1 | contig 11152 bp, 11 predicted proteins | sample June2016WEW_10_1_2_FD_133019 | JGI IMG/M metagenome (GOLD analysis project Ga0187859, IMG submission 133019) | Peatland microbial communities from SPRUCE experiment site at the Marcell Experimental Forest, Minnesota, USA - June2016WEW_10_10 | ecosystem: Environmental > Terrestrial > Soil >... | reverse complement strand
GCGCGCCTGAATCTTGCTGGCTCCCTTGAGGCTACGGTGTTGTGACATGACTTTTCCGGTTAATGCTTCGCGAATGCAATTCGTTCCTGCAGGCGGATCGCGAAACGGTGTTGTGACATGGGTTTGTCGGTTAATGCTTCAGTGACAGTTTTAGCGCTTCAATCTTCGCGGCGACCTCGTCGCGGTACTGGGGCGTTTTACCAGATTCCAGATATTTTTCAAATTGTTTTATCGCCTCCGCCGGTTTGCTCTCCTCATAGAGCAAACCGAGCTTGTAGTAAACCAGGGCATAGTCAGGACGCAATTGAAGGGCTTTGCGATAGGAAGTCAGGGCCTTGTCGGTGTCTTTCAACTGGGCATAGGCATCTCCCAGACCGCTGTATGCCAGGACGTAATTCGGGTCCTTCTCCACAGCCTTCTGGTAGTAAACCATCGACAAGTCCGGTCGCTTCTCAAAAAGATAGATGTCGCCCATGGCATTGTTGAAATACGGCACGCTTGGATCGATATCGATCGCCTTCTGCATCGCGGCCTTGGCATCCTTGTCGCGCAATTCCTGCAGATACAAAATGCCCAGGCTGTAGTACCCATCGCCGGGGGCCCGGCCCGCGTCCTCTTCGAGTTTCACGAATGCGGTCAGATGCGTCTCCGCGGCCTTCAGGTCGCCCTGCTCCTTCAACAACACACCCAAGTTATGGTGCGCGCGCCCAAACTTCGGATCGACCTCGATCGCCTTCTCGTAGGCGTGACGCGCCTCGCTCTTGCTGCCGACGTCGTCGTACAGCAGCCCCAACTGCGTCCAGACGTCGGGATCGTTCCCCTTGAGGTCCAGATACCGCCGGTAGTCATCGATGGCCTCGCCCTTTTGACCGAGCCGTTCAGAAGTGATGGCCAGATTGTAAAGCGCGTCGAGATGTTTCGGATAAACCTTCAGCGCCTTCTCATACTCCTGTTTCGCACGCGCCAGCGATCCTCCCTCGACGAACTTGTTGCCGCGTTCAACATATTTATTGGCCTCGCTCAGAGCGCCTTTGTCCTGTCCGGAGCCGTTCCCCGCCCGAGCGACGGTCACCGGCAGTGCCGCGAGGATTGCCGCGACAACGAATAGTTCAATGGCCCGCTTCATTCTTGTCCTCTTTCTTATTCAGCTTGTCCAACGCGGTTTGGGCGCTTTGGGCGGTGGTACTATTGGGGAACTCCTTGACCAGTTGTTCGAGATGGGCGCGTCCATTGTCCTTCTGCCCGATCGCCAGTTCGCTCAGTCCAAGACAATACAGCGCCTTGTCCTTGTCCTTGTAGTTCGGCCAGCGCTCCAGCAGTTTTTCGAAGCTGTAGGCCGCCTGCCCGTATTCGCCGCGTTTGCCGAGAGCAAACCCCAGCGCAAACATCGCCTTGTCCGTGTAACCGTATTGATTCTCCTCGTCGTGCCCGATCACATTCCGCAAATGCGGCTCGGCCAAATCCTCGTTGCCCTCTTCCAAATATGTTTCGGCAACCTTCCAATTCGCCTGCACGTCCCCCGGGTTCCGCATTGCCAACCGCCGGGCCTCGCGAAAGGTCAGTTTGCTGCGTTTGGCCTCGCTCATCTTCGCCAGCAACTGCTCCTTGTCCACCAACCCCGCCACTCGCGACATCTCGTTGCCCTCGCCATCCAAAAACAAAATCGTCGGCGCCCCGCGCACGTCCAACCGGCGCGTCTCGTCGGCATCCTTCGTCGCATCGATCCGCACGCAGACAAACTCTTCTGCCGCCGCCACGACCGATTTGTCCGCCAGCACGCCCTGCTCCAATTTCTCGCAGTAGTCCGAGCCTCGCAAAAACACGTACGCCAGCACCGGGTTTTTCAATCGCCGCGCGTTCTGCTCTGCCTGCCCCAAAGTCCCCACCCATCGGATCGCCGACCGTAATTTGGCCACCGCGTCTCGCGCCGCCTCCCGCACCGAATCGGCCGTATCGTCCCTGGCCACTGCCTCCAGCCACGGAATAGCCTCGTACCGGCCGCTATTCTGCAGCGCGACCACGGCCGACCATCGCACCTCCGGGCTCTCATCCTTCAAGCAACCCCGGACCCGCTCCAAATCCTCCTCAGCATCGCTGACCTGCAACAGCCCGACGACCGCCACCTGCCGCCTTTCCGGGCCCGGCCCGGCAATCATCTTGCGGAACTGCAGCTGCACGCGCTCTCCGCCAACGCTCGTCAACGCGTCTGCGGCCTCCGCGCGTTCCTCATCATTCGTGCTGCCGAGCTGCTGGATCGAATCATCAATCCGATCCGCCCGCGCCACGCCGACGCAGCCTGCCACCAGAATCAGCGCGGCGATTTTCGACACGGACTGGCGCAACCACTTCAAGTACCGCCGTTCGCCGGCGGCAATGGGCACAAAGATGATCTCCGGCACCTCGTAACTGTGCGCCGTCTTCACCGCTTCCGCCACCACCCGCGTCCGGTCCCGTGTCGTCTTGATCAGCAGCAGACACTCCTGGGCGCGCTCCAGTTTCCCCCGCCACCAGTAATGCGATTCCACGCCGCCCACCACGTTCACGCACGCCGCCAAGCGCCCGGTCAAAATTTTCCTGGCCACCTTCCGCGCCTGGGCGCGCGACGCGCAGGTCACCAGCCCCACCACGGCATTCGTCATCGCTTTTTCCCCTCAATAATATCGATCACTTCCATCAGCGTCGTAATCACGTACGTGGCGTCCCCCGCCCACTCCGGCGCGCCCTCGCCGTTGATCAACAAGGCGCACGGCGCTCCGGCATTTTTGGCGCATAACACGTCCCATTTGTAATCGCCCACGATCAACACCTCCGCCGCGTTTGCTCCCCATCGCCGCGCAATCTCCCAGACTGGCTCCGGCGACGGCTTGTAGGGTCCGTCCTCCCTTGTGACCGTCATGTCGAACTTCAGGTTCAATTTCCGGCACACCCCGTCCACCGACCGACGAGTATTGCGCGTCAGCAACGCCGTCGGCAAACCCCGACGCGCCAGCTCATCCAACAACTTCCGCGCTCCGCGATTCAGCTTCGCCTCCGCCACGCCCGCGTCCTCGAACTTCGTCATGATCGCCTGGACCCTCGCCCGCTCTGCCGCCGGCGCGCTGGCCAGGTAATCCAGCATATCCACGTCGCCGATGCCCGCCTCCTTCTTAATATTGACAAAATCGAAGTACGGTTCCGTGATCGTGCCGTCCATGTCAAATATGACACCCTTCAGTTTCATTGGAGTCGCGACTTAACCACATCCACGCCAAAAATCCAATGCCGAACGGTAGACGAAACACGAAGGACAGGAAGCAACCAAGTAAAGCCACAGATGGACATAGATCAAAACACAGAAGACAGAAGTAGCGACGGGATTTCACCACCCTTCGACCCCGATCTCGGAATCGGGGCAGGCAGGCTCAGGGTAAACTCCGGACACGAAGAACGCATAATTGAACCACAGAGACACAGCGCGGCGAAGCCGCAACCAAGGTGGTGGAGAACTACGGCACAGGCTAAGCGAACCACAGGCGGGGACGCGCCTCCCCGATATGGGAATCGGGGCGGGCTGCAAGGCGCGGCTACACCACAGGCAGCCCCGAAATCCTTCGGGGTAAAGTTGCGTCGAATAGGAATTTGAGGCAAGTCTGTGCCACCAATTGAGAGGCACTTGCGGCATGAAAAAATCTTCGCAGAATGCAACGATGTCACAACATTGTACTACAGAGGTCACGGAGCGGAGCCAAGAGCGAAACAGCGGCTATGAGGGCCGAGGCTAGGGTGTCAGGTACGGGCGGACACGGGTCGCCAGCAACCTGTAGCCCTCGGCATTGAAGTGCAGTTTGTCCGGACCAAACAGGTCGTTGCGCGGGAGTCCGTCGGAGCCGAGCACCATGGAGTAGGTGTCGATGTACTTCAGGTGCGGGACTTCGCGTGTCCAACGTTCCACGAGGGCGTTCAATTTCTTCTCCTTGTCGGCTTGTCTCCAGCGGGCCGGTGTTGGACTCCATGAAATGAAGACGATGTCCGTCTCCGGCAGCCCCGTGCGTACGTTGGCGACGAATTCCTGGAAGTCGGCGAACACTTCCTCGGGCGACTTGCCCGCCCACAGGTCGTTGCCACCAGCCCGGAAGAATATCTTCCGTGGCTTGTACGGGAAGATGATGCGATCCGCGAAATGCGTGGAATCCACAATCTCGGAACCGCCGAACCCACGGTTGATGACGGCGATTCCGGGAAAGTCCTGTGCGAGAGTTGTCCACCGCCGGACCGTCGAGGAACCGACGAACAGCACAGCGCCCTTCGGCGGCGGGTTGGTTCGATCCATTCGCTCGAAGGCAGCGATCTCATTTTCCCATTTCCCGAAATCGTGACCGGGCTCGGCCGCCGCGACGTTGCGCCAGGGGGCGGCAACCAGGCAGACGAACAGCAATGACCGGGCGGTGAATTTCATCAGCGTCATATTGCCGCCAGGACCTCGGCTGTGCGCCGCACCCGCCCCATTCGGGGAAAGATCTGCGTAACGGCATGCTGGTGCTGGGCCGCCGTCATGGAACCCATGGCATCCTCCACGAAGACCTGTTCGTATCCCAGTTCGAAAGCCGCCCGAGCGGTGCTCTCGACCCCAAAACAAGTGGCGATGCCGGTGAGCACGATGGTCGTCAATCCACGGCGCCGCAGTTGCAGGTCGAGGTCGGTGCCGTGGAAGGCGCCCCATTGCCGCTTGGTAATCACATGATCGGAGGGTTGGACCTGCAACGCAGGAGCCAGTTCGGTTGGGTGTTCGGGCATTTGTTTCGGCGGAGTCCAGGTTTGGTCGCACACGGGTTGCAGACGATCCTTTCCGTCCTCGGAGAAAGCTACGCGCACCCAGACAACGAACCCGCCTTTCGCCCGCAAGGCAGAGGCGATCCGGGCAGTGTTCTCCACCACGGTCCGAGCGTCGTGCGGTTGCGTGGGCAAAGAGATCACCAGCATTTGCAGGTCAATTGCCACGAGGGCGGTCTGTGCGGGTGACAAGGTCAATTCGTTCATCGTTGCCTCCTGTCTTGATTCATTGCGGAGGGATCATGTCCCACGATGTACTGCGAATCAAGCGTTCCAGAGCGAGTATCAATGGAGCGGCACGGTCTCGTGCGGCTTGCGGGTGTGAACCCGGGCATAAGACCTACCGAAGGGACAGATGCGGCTCTCGATCTGCTTCACGAGACCGTAGGCAATGCCCCGTTGCTTCTTCCGAGCACGCCTACAGACGGGGCAATTCCAACAGACTTTGGCGAGGATGCGGGTGGTGCGTGTGGTCATGGCACCCATGCAGATCAGACCTTCTGGGACCGGATGAATTCGGCAAGGGCTCGGCTGTCTGGATCCTCTGCGGATGCCAGGGCACTCAGCATCGTCTCTTGATCCTCCTTTGTGCGGTTCTGTCCCAATTTGAACCTGGCTTCGATTCTGGTGATGCGGATGGAGAATCCGACGGTCGCCTCCAACATCGAGGTCACCAGATCGTTTTGGAGGCGTGTCGGAGATCCGATCTTCGATTCGTACTTCGATGTGACGTCGACGACGATCTTCCTCAATGCGGTCGGGTCGTCGATGACCCGTGGGACGCCGTAGACATGCACCGTGGTGTAATTCCAAGTGGGCACTGCGAGTCTCGATGCGTACCAGGAAGGGCTGATGTACGCATGGGGACCGAGAAAGATGCACAGTACCTCCTGGTCTGAGCGAAAATGCCGCCACTGGCCGTTCGCCCGCGCCATGTGACCGAGCAACTCTCCCTTGCTCCCTGCACCTTCGTCCAACAGCACGGGCAGGTGACTTGCACAAGGGATCCCATCGTTCTGGGTGATGAGCGTGGCGAACCCAAAAGCGTGAATAAACGCCCTGATTTCCGCAGGATCATCGACGCGATTTGGATCGGGGATATACATTCAGGTTTGGCCCAAAGAGAATCGCAGGCGATGGATCAAAGCGCACAGTTACTGTTCCTTCCCGGTCTCGGCGCAGACAGAACGCTCGCATGGGCCTGGAGGCTTTATAGATCAGCGCTTTGTTCGAACTCAAGCTCTTTCATTTCGCGGGGGTGAGGGCAATCCGGCGGATGGTCAATGGTTGATGGTTGAAGGCGGATGGTCGTTCTTTCTTAAACGGACGCGACGGAACGCGTCCCTCCAGAGGCGATCGCGCTTTACCCGCGAAATCGAGCTTGGACAGAGTACCAGGGGAACGGATTGCTGATGGCAAATCTCGCGCCAACTACACTCCGTGCCATGGGTAGCAAGGCCGCACCTCTCGCCCGCAGACTCACATACGAAGCGGCGGCGTGGGCTACGCCGCCCTACCAACCGACAAACGGCGGTCATAGATCGCCGCTACAGGGACGGCGGAACGGCAGGAGGGCGGCGGTGGATGGATCACAGGCAGGGACGCGTCGAATGGGAATTCGAGGCAAGCCTGTGCCACCACTGGACGGCGGAGGCAAACAGGCGAGACGCCTGTTTAACAGTGGCAAACGGGCGAGACACCCGCGCTACCAAGCGGGAATGCACATTTGCCTTGCGCAGGGTGTCTGCCGGTTTCATCATAGGCGCCATGTCCTATCGAGCCTGGTTTCAGTGCATCAACGAGCAGTGTCGGGCCACGTACCGGCTCAATGAAGTGGTCTATCGCTGCCGGACATGCGGGTCATTGCTGGAGGTGGCGCACGATCTCCATGCGTTGGCACGACGCGACGCCAAAGGGTGGATGAAGCTGTTCGAGGAGCGCTACAAATCCAACGAGTGGCCCTACGGCTCCGGCGTCTGGGGCAAAAAGGAATGGATCCTGCCGCAGATCGCCGACGCCAACATCGTATCGTTGTACGAGGGCGGGACGAACCTGTTCTGGGCGGAACGTTTCGGCAAGATGATCGGCGTGGACGATCTGTGGATCAAACTCTGCGGCAACACGCACAGCGGCTCGTTCAAGGACCTGGGCATGACGGTATTGGTGTCGCAGGTCAAACAAATGATCAGCGAAGGCGCCCCCATCAAGGCCGTCGCGTGCGCTTCCACGGGTGACACGTCGGCGGCGCTGGCCGTGTACTGCGCCGGCGCCGGTATACCGGCGGTGGTGTTGCTGCCGAAAGGCAAGATTTCCATCGCCCAGCTCGTGCAGCCGATTGCCAACGGCGCGCTGGTGCTGTCGTTGGATACGGATTTCGACGGCTGTATGAAGGTGGTGCAGGAGATCACGAAGAACGAGACGATTTACCTGGCGAACTCGATGAATTCGTTGCGCATCGAGGGACAAAAGACCGTCGGCATTGAAATCCTCCAACAGTTCGACTGGGAAAGCCCGGATGTGATCGTCATTCCAGGCGGGAATCTCGGCAACGTGTCGGCGCTGGGCAGCGGGTTGTTGATGATGCGCGATCTGGGCTTGATCACCACGCTGCCGCGCATCGTGGTGGCGCAGGCCGAACGGGCCAATCCGCTGTATCGGTCGTATCTGAAGGATTTCAAGAGCTTTGAGCCGATGCAGGCCCAGAAGACCCTGGCCAGCGCGATCCAAATCGGCAACCCGGTCAGCTACGTAAAGGCCGTGCGCGCGCTGCGGCAGTTCAACGGCATCGTCGAAGAGGCGACCGAACAGGAACTGGCCGACGCGGCCGCGTTGGGTGACCGCACGGGCATGTTCAATTGTCCGCATACCGGCGTGGCGCTGGCGGTGTTGATGAAGTTGCTCAAGGCCGGCAAGATTGACAAGTCGGAGCGGGTCATCGTCATATCGACCGCGCACGGGTTGAAGTTTACCGATTTCAAAGTGCGCTACCACGAAGGCAAGCTGGAGTTTCCCGCGAAATACGCCAATCGTCCCATTGAACTGCCACCGACCGTGGAAGCCGTCAACGCAGCGCTGGCCCAAGCGTTGCAGAAGAGAGCCCAGATCGATGCCTGAGAAATCCACCCAACCAAAACGATACAAACCGGCCACGCTGGCCGTCCACGGCCTTGGTCGCGAGCCGAAGGCGAATTTTTCGGTCACCACGCCGATCGTTCAGACATCGAACTTCTACTTCGACTCAACCGCCGACGTGTTGGAGTTCATGAAAGCCAAGAGTGAGGGACGGGTGCTTCGCGAGCACGAGTACGGTCGCTATGGGAATCCGACCCAACAAGAATGCGAGCGCAAGCTCGCCGCCATTGAAGGCGCGGAGCGGGCGCTGCTGTTCTCCACCGGCATGAGCGCCGTCGTGATGACGTTGCTGGCCTGCACGCGCCAGGATGTGCACATCATCTTTACCAAGGACTGCTACCGGCAAACCCGCGACTTTGCCACGAACTTCCTGGCCGGGTTTGGCATGCAGGTCTCGATCGTGGACCCGACTGCCGAGGAAATCGCCAAAGCCATCCGGCCCAACACCACCATCATCTTCACCGAGTCGCCGACCAATCCGTACCTGCGGGTGCTCGACGTTCCGGCGGTCGTCAAGGTCGCCCGGCAGCACAAGGTAAAGACCATCATCGATGCCACCCTGGCCACACCCTATAACATCCAGCCGTTGGCCCTGGGCGTGGACATTGTCATTCACTCCGCCACAAAATATCTTGGCGGACACAACGACCTGCTGGCCGGCGTAGTCCTTGGCAACAAGAAGATGCTCGACGACCTCTACAAGATGCAGCGCATGATCGGGGCCACCCCAGGACCGTTCACCTGTTTCCTGCTGGAACGAGGTCTGAAAACATTCGCGCTGCGGATGGAACAGCATAACCGTGCCGGCCTCGCCGTCGCCCGGATGTTGGAGTCGCACCCCAAAATTGAGAAAGTCTGGTATCCCGGTCTGGAGTCGCATCCCGACCACAAGATTGCCAGCAAACAAATGCGCGGCTTCGGCAGCGTCATCACCTTCCTCGTCAAGGGTGGCGAAAAGGAAACGCTGAAGTTTATTGATTCACTGGAGTTGTTTCTCATCACCCCCAGTCTCGGCGGCAGCGAGAGCCTGGTCACACAAATGGCTACCATGTCGTTTTTCGACTACCCCGAGACGTACCGGCGCTCCATCGGAATGGTGGACAACCTCGTCCGCATCGCCCTCGGCCTTGAAGACACGGACGACCTCATCGCGGTTCTCCAGCAGGCCTTGGCCAAAATCTGAGCCGGTTGAGGCGGGACCTCAACTGACTGGTCGTTCTTGTACGGGCATGGTTATGATAGCATCTCCATCGACATGCTCGAGATTTGCGAATACCAGCCGGCCGATCAGGCTGACGTGTGGAACCTGCACAACCTGGCGTTGCAGGGGACCGGCGCCCATCTCGGCAACGGCCCTTGGGACGACGACCTGAAGCAGATTGAGACGGTTTATTTCGGCAACGGCGGCACATTTCTCATCGGCAGGTGCGAAGGACGGGTCGTGGCCATGGGCGCGCTGAAAAGGACCTCTCCCACGAGTGCGGAAATCAAACGGATGCGCGTTCACCCGGACCATCAGCGGCGCGGTTACGGCCAAGCCATTCTTAATGCCCTGCTGTCACGAGCGAAACAATTCGGTTACCAAGTCATTCATTTGGACACCACCACGCTGCAGACCGCCGCGCAACGGTTCTACGAAAAGAACGGCTTCAGTGAAACCGGCCGCAAACAACTCGACAGCTTCACCGTAATCTTCTACGAAAAGATACTCGCCTGCTCTGGCGCACGCTGAAAATCGACGGTCGAACGACCGCAAGTCGTTTCCTGATGCGGCTTGTCACTCCTTCTTCTCGCAATTGACCATCCACGGCGTGCCGAACCGATCCACAACCATGCCAAATCGCCGCGCCCAAAACGTCTCCTGAATCGGCATCACCACGTTTCCCCTCTCCGACAGCGCCTTGAAAATGCGGTCGGCTTCACTGGGTTCCTGCATGCCAATGGACACGAAAAAACCTTGCGGCGGTTTGAACCGGTCCGGCGGCGCATCCGCGCCCATCAGCGCCTGATCGCCCACCATCAGGCGCGTGTGGAGGATCTTCTTCTGCCAGTCCGGGGCCGTCTGTTTTGCCGCGGGTGATTCGCCGTAGGTCATCATCAGCGCAATCTTGCCTCCGAGACATCGTTCATAAAACTTGAACGCCTCCTCGCACTGACCGCTGAACATCAAATACGCGTTTAGCTGCATGGTGCCCTCCGTTGATGGTTTGACGTTGCGCGACCCTGCGTTGCCGACGCGGGCAACGCCGCAATAACGCACAGAACCCAGCCCGTCGCTACAAGTTTTGTCCAGCGTTCATCGAATGAATCACCACGTGTAGCGGACCGTGTAAGTGATGACCTGTTCGCCGTCCTTGTCCACTTTCACGGGAAAATGAATCGTGTTCGAATCGTATTTCGTCCATTTCTGGTTCGATTCGATAATCTCCCAGTTGTTCCCGCGATACAGCGTCTCCTTGACCAGGACTTCGACTGGCTCGGTCTTGTGGTTGCGCACCCGTATCTCGAAACTCTCCGTCATGACGTGGCCACTGACATCGACTTTGAAATTCGTCCGTTTGCGCTCGCCCACCACGTCAAACGCGTCGCCAATGTGGAGCCGGACCATCTCATCCTTCGGCGTGTGGTCGATCTCGTCCTCACCGATGAATTCCAAAGAGCCGTCCGCCTCGTCGCGTTTGTACAGCCGCATCTTGCCTTTCGGCAAGGCCATCCCCATGTGGTTTTCCTTCGAGTTCTTCACCTCGATGAGTACCTTCACCTTCTTGTTGCTCTCTTCGCTGCCGTAATTGGTGTCCTGATTCAATCCCCCGTAAAACCGATACTGCGGCGCGCCCTCATATAGAAACACCTTCTTGACCGGAACTCCTGCCGTTTTGAGCAATTCGATCTGCTTGGTCTGGTTCTGCGCTACCGTCGCCGGCCGCCCCAGTGTGTACAGGTGATATTCGAAAAACGCCTTCTCCTCAAAACCGGCCACTCCTCCCCTGAACGCCTTTGCCGCCGCCATGGCCATGTATTGTACTTGCGGCTGCTCCGCCCGGCGCACATCGCCCGCCATCAACTTCAGCTTCGCCTCTTTGTAGGTCGCGCCTGACTGATTGTTGATCGTCACCCAGCCGCCGAGATCCAGCGCCGTGTCTTTGGCGTTGAGCACGGCGTTGTAATCCGCCTGCCAATTGATCCCGCCGGTCTGATACGCCACCTCGAT
>Ga0187859_10002639_pt1 | contig 11162 bp, 6 predicted proteins | sample June2016WEW_10_1_2_FD_133019 | JGI IMG/M metagenome (GOLD analysis project Ga0187859, IMG submission 133019) | Peatland microbial communities from SPRUCE experiment site at the Marcell Experimental Forest, Minnesota, USA - June2016WEW_10_10 | ecosystem: Environmental > Terrestrial > Soil >... | reverse complement strand
GTCGGGATGCGCAAGTTAGGGATCGGTGTACTCGGCGTAGGGGCGATGGGCAGACGGCACGCGGAGAATATCCGGCGGCTGGTGCCGGGGGCGCGGCTGATTGCGGTGGCCGATATTGCGGTCGAACAAGCGCGGCGGGTTGCGGCCGAGTTGGAGATTGAGCACGGATTTAGCGGGCTCGACGAGATGCTCGAGCGTAAGGACATTGAGTGCGTGGTTATTGCGAGTCCAGATAAATTTCATGCTGAGGGAATTCGCTCAGCGGCCGCGGCCGGGAAACACATTCTTTCGGAGAAGCCGCTGGCTCTGAATCCTGCGGACGCGCACGCGGCGCTTGATGCGGTTGCGAAGGCGGGCGTGCATTTGCAGATGGGATTCATGCGGAGATATGACCCTGGCTATGCCGCGGCGATGAAGCGGATTGAGGCGGGAGAGATTGGCGAGCCGGTTGTCTTCAAGTCGATTGGGCGGGATAAGGATGCTCCGCCGATTTCGTCTTATCAATCGAAACTGAACGGCATGCTTTTTTATAACAACACGATTCACGATTTCGATCTGGCGCGCTGGCTCATGCGAGACGAGGTCAGTGAGGTGCAGGCTTATGCGACCGTCGCGATTCGGCCGGAGGTCGCGGAGTTTGGGGATATTGTGGCGGGAGTGGTGAATCTGAAATATGGGCGCGGAGCGATTGGCAATATCGAATCGTATGTGCAAGCGGTGTATGGCTACGATGTGCGGACGGAGATTATGGGATCGAAGGGCTCGATCCTCGTGGGCACGCTGCAACAGACGCCGGTGACTTTCTTGACGGATGAGGGCGGGACACAAAAGCTAGCCGATCATTTCCTGACGCGGTTTGAAGACGCGTATGTGGCGGAGATGCAGGATTTTGTGCAGAGCATGCTGCATGATCGTACTCCGCGAGTTACGGGAGAGGATGGATTGCGGGCGCTGGAGATGGCCGTGGCGGCGGAGAAATCTTATCTTCAGTCCTCGCCTTGCCGTGTGGGTGGGGGCGAGCTTACCGTTAGCGGCGCCCCGAGCAACCGCGCGAGGGACTTATGACACGAGTAACTACTGCTTATAAGAGTCCCCTGCACGAGATGACGCAGTCGACGCCGACTTGCTTGTGGAATGATTCGGCGTCGATCAAGGAACTTAGTTACTCGATGGAACATGGCGGGGTAGGCGCGACTTGCAATCCGGTGATTGTGCTGGGAGTGCTGAAGCAGGAGATGGCGGCGTGGAAGGATCGGATTCGCGTGCTGATTGACGAGCAACCAACGGCTACGGAAGAAGAAATTGGTTGGCAATTGGTGCGGGAAATTTCGGTGAATGCGGCGCGATTGTTGAAGCCGGTTTTCGATGCGCAGCGAGGCCGGAATGGGAGGCTGTCGATCCAGACAGATCCGCGGCTCTATCGCGACAGCCAGGCGATTGTGCGCCAGGCGCAGGAATTCGATGGACTGGCGCCGAACATGATCGTGAAAATTCCGGCGACGCGGGCGGGGATTCCGGCGATTGAAGAGGCCACTTATCGCGGGATCAGTATTAACGCCACGGTGAGTTTCACACTGCCGCAGTGCATCGCTGTGGCGGAGGCAGTGGAACGCGGGCTCGTGCGGCGCGAGAAGGAAGGAAAAGACATTTCGCGCATGGGGCCGGTGTGCACGATTATGGTCGGGCGGTTGGATGACTGGCTGAAGGTGGTCGCAGAGAAGGAAAGTATCACGATCGATCCGGGATATATGGAGTGGGCCGGCGTGGCGGTGTTTAAGAAGGCGTACCGAATTTTTCGCGAGCGCGGGTATCGCATACGGCTGCTGTCGGCCGCGTTTCGCAATCACATGCACTGGAGCGAATTTATTGGCGGGGATGTAGTGATTTCTCCGCCCTATGCCTGGCAGGTGCGCTTTAATGCCAGCGACGTAGAGGTGCGGCCGCGGATTGACGAGCCGGTCGATCCGAAGATTGTGGAGGAGCTGTCGCGGAAATTTGCGGATTTTCGCAGTGCTTATATGGAGGGCGGGCTGACGGTGGAAGGGTTTGATTCGTTTGCGCCCACGCGGCGGACGCTGCGGCAGTTTATTGGGGCTTGTCATGATCTGGATGGGCTGGTACGCGAGGTGATGTTGCCGAATCCGGATGCGGCTTGAGGGTGCGAATTTTAGATTGAGTGAAAGGATGGCACGTGGCTCGTTCTAAGCGGGTGGGATATGCAGTGGTGGGGATGGGGTTCATTGCGGAGACTTCGGTTTTGCCGGCGTTTCGCCATAGCAGGAAGAGCAAGCTGGTTGCGGTGGTCAGTCATGATCCGAAGCGGGCCAAGCAGATGGGCGCGAAGTTTGGGGTCAAAGATTGTTATGGGTATGGAGATTACGATCAGTGCCTGAGCCATCCTGAGGTCGATGCGGTTTTCATTGCTTCGATCAATGGAGAGCATGCGGAGCAAACGTTGCGCGCGGCGGCGGCGGGGAAGCATGTGCTTTGCGAGAAGCCGCTGGCGAACTCGGTGGAAGAATGCCGGCGCATGGTGGAGGCGTGCAGGGCAAATCGCGTTCTTCTGATGACCGCTTATCGAAAGTATTTTGAGCCGGGGAGCGTGGCGCTGAAGAAGTTGATTACTGCGGGGAAGCTCGGGCGGTTGCGGCACATCTTTTCGACTTATACGGAAGCGGTCGATCCGGCGAAAGTTAGGTGGCAACTGAACCGGCGGATGGCGGGCGGCGGTTCGCTGATGGACATTGGGATCTATTGCGTCAACACGATGCGATGGCTGGCGGGCACGGCGCCGATTGACGCGACGGCCCATGCGTGGACGGATGATCCAAAGCGGTTTGCGGAGGTTGAGGACAGTATCGCGTTTCGGCTTACGCATCCGGAGGGATTGGTTTGCCAGGGTACTTCGAGCTATAGCGCGAAGGCGGCTTCCTTCGTGCAGGTGCATGGGGATATGGGATGGGCTGCTTTGAATCCGGCGTTTGCATTCGAGGAGGAGCGGCGGTTGTTCGGCAAAATTCAGGGGCGATGGTTTGAGGAGACATTCAAAGTGATCGATGAATTTGTTTTGGAGGTCGATCATTTTGCCGATTGCATACGGCGCGGGCGCAATCCGAAGCCCGATGGCATGGAAGGGCTGCGGGACCTGGCGACGGTCGAGGCGATTTATCGTTCCGCGCACGAGGGGCGGACGGTAGCGGTTGAGCCGAACGCCAGAGGCTAAGCAAGGGACAACAGCCAGGAAAGGCTAAGGGCTAGGAAAAACCAGAAGCAAGAAAAAGCTGAAGACTGGGCCACTACTCACGAGAAAAACCACCTTAGAGCAACGGGCAGGCGAGTTTCTCCGTGGCGCGCGAACAGCAGTATCCGGAAGAACTGCTAAGCGCCATCAAATTTTCCAATCGCATGTATCGAAGCGTTTTGTCTAGCAAAAAAGGCTTGACATTGTGCCGATAACGGCGGTATATGATAAGCGCTTATTCGGACTAATTGTTTTTGGTTACGGACGGCACACCGTGTTTCCAGAGGGGGAAACGTATGACCAAGGGCACTTGTTTCGTAGCGAGTCTGATGGCCGGCGCAGTGTTGATGTTTTTTTCAACGCAGGTTGGTATGGCGCAACTGACGACTGGCGGGATTGTCGGGACGGTTACGGATGCGACGGGTTCAAGGTTGCCAGATGTCACGGTGACGGCGAAAGAACTTGAGACCGACACGGCGACCGCGGTCAAGAGCGACGCTTCGGGAAATTACAGCATTACGCCACTGAAGATCGGGCAGTACACGGTCTCATTTGAGAAGGCCGGATTTCAGCGCGTGGTGCAGACCAATGTGACGCTCGATATCGGGCAGGTGCTCAAGGTCGATCCGGTTATGAAGGTGGGCGCGGTATCGCAGACGATCGAGGTGGACGCGGCGCCTCCGCTGCTGGAGACGGAAACTTCTTCGCTGGGGACGATTGAAACGGAGCAGAGAATTGTCGAGCTGCCGCTGAACGGGCGGAATTTTTTCAAGCTCGCTTATCTTGGGCCGGGCGCGAATGCGGGAGCTTCGGGAACGAGTGCGGGAGCGGGATCGACAGACAATAACCGCCCGGGCAATTCCCTGTCGGTGAACGGCCTTCGCATCTTTGACAACAACTATCTGCTGGATGGCTTCGACAACAACGAATTCGGCAACGGAACGGTAGTGGTGCAGCCGCCACCTGATGCCATACAGGAATTTCGCGTGGAACAGAGTTCGATGAGCGCGGAGTTTGGGCGCGGCGGCGCGATGGTGAACATTCAACTGCGCACCGGAACGAACCAGTTGCATGGCGAGGGGTGGGAGTTCATTCGCAACAATCATCTTGATGCGCTGAATTATTTTGCGCCAGGGCCCACGCCGTTCCAGAGAAACCAATATGGCGGGCAGCTGGGCGGGCCGATCGTGAAAGATAAAATGTTTATCTTCGGATCGATTCAGCGGTCGGATATTCGCGAGGCGCAGCCGTTCGTCAGTACGGTGCCGACTGCGGCGGAGCGCGGGGGAGATTTTACGGCGTATTTCGCTTCGTTGGGCTCGTCGGCTCCGCCGTTCATTAATAATCCCTATGATCCTGGGACTCCCCTGAATCCTGATCCTACGCAGCCTTACGTCGTTCCGGCGGGGGATATCAATACTACGGGGCAGAACATTGTAAACCTCTTCCCGATGCCGACGCCGGGGAATACCAATCTCACCAACAACTTTGTTTATGACGGGAAGTACAAGTTCGATGAGACGGCGGTCGAGACACGTTTCGACTACAACATTTCAAGTAAAGACCGTTTCTTCGTTCACTACGCGATCGCGACGCCGGTCGCGACCAATCCGTCATACTTTCCTGGAGTTGATGCGGGCGCGGAATCGGGAGGATCGAGCACGTTGAATGACCGCGTGCAAAGCTTCGGTGCTGACTTGACACACATCTTCCGGCCCAATCTGGTCAATGATTTTCGCGCGGGATTCATACGTTATCGCGACGGCACGTTGCCGATCGATGAGGGAACGAATCCGACGGAAGCGCTCGGCATTCCCAATTCGAATCGCGGTGGCAACAGTTCGGGGCTGGCGAAGCTGTCGATTTCTGGATATCAGCAACTGGGCGATTCGTTGTGGGTTCCAGAGACAATTGTCGAAAACATTTTTCAATTGGCGGACACGGTTAGTTGGACGCGCGGGAAGCACACGATTAAGTTCGGCGGCGACTTCCGGCGACAGCAGAGAAATTTCTTTCAACAGACGGCACCATCGGGGTGGTTCCAATTTACCGGAGGTTACACGAACCAGGCGGTAGCGGATACCTTGCTGGGGATTCCGCAATTCGCGTTTCAGGATCATTTGAACGGCAGCGATCCGACGCGCTACTTTGACGTGGCGGAGTTTTTTCAGGACGATGTTCGCGTGCGTCCGAACCTGACGTTGAATCTGGGTTTGAGGTATGAAGTGAGTTCGCCGGCGAATGGGCCGAAGGTCGGGAACTTTAATCAGACAACGGCGATTGTGGTGTCGTCGATCGAACCGAACGGCGTGCCGCGGGCGGGAGTTGGATTTGATTTCAGGGATTGGGCGCCGCGAGTGGGATTTGCCTGGTCCGCGGTTCCGAAAACCGTGGTGCGCGGCGCGTTTGGAATCTTCTACGCAGCGGAGGGAAACATATTCGACGACCTGGGGTTGAACCCGCCGAATCTGGTGATTGCGCTGAACCGGAACTACAGCACTTCGGAGACGCCGAGCCAGTTGGCGAGCCAACTGGTCTCCAATGGCTTTCCGGCAACAATCCCGGCGGTAGATCCCGACAACCCATCTGGCACTGTGCGGACGACGGGGCCGGTGCGAAAGATCCCGAGAATATACGAATGGAATTTAACGGTGCAACGGGAGTTGGGCTCGAACTGGCTGGTGCAGGCGGGATACGTGGCCTCGAAGAGCAGCAACCTATTCGACCACGAATCTTCGAATTTGAATCAGCCACTACAGCCGCTGGACTCAAACTTTTCGGATTCCACCGGTAATTTCGGGCGTCCGTACTTCGACATCCGGCCCAATCTAACGACGGTCCTGCCGCTGGATGTGGCGCGGCTGAGCATGTTCTATAACTCGTTCCAGGCTTCGGCGGAACACAGATTTTCGCAGGGATTTAATGTTCTGGCGTCTTATACGTATGCGAAATCGTTGGGAACGGCGGATGGCAACGTGCAGCAGTGCGATGTGCAGAACGCGCATAACATTGCGGCAGAAAGAGGGCCGACGACACCGGACTTCCGGCACCAGTTGACCATCAGCTATGTTTACGATTTGCCTTATGGGAAGGGCAAGCATTTCGGCGGGTCATCGGGTAAGGTGGCGGAGGCTGCGCTGGCGGATTGGCAGGTCAGCGGCGTGACGTCGATACACAGCGGCGAGGCGTTTAATGCTGAGACCGCCGGCGATATGACCAATACCGGCTCGGCCAATCCGCGGCCCAATCAGATTCACAATGCCTACGACTTCTCTTTTAACACGGCGCAGCAACTAGCGTTTGATTGCAGCCGCCCCGGTCATCAGACCCTGGATTGCTGGTTCAATCAGGGGGCGTTCGTGATTCCGCCGCTCGCTCCCGGTCAGACTTCAGCTCACGAGTTCGGAACGGTGGAACGGGCCGTGCTGCGAGGGCCGGACTATATAGACTTCGATTTCTCGATCTATAAGACCTTCGCGCTGAGTGAAAGATTCCATCTGACGTTCCGGTCGGAATTCTTCAATCTGTTCAACCATCCCAACTTCTGGCTGCCGAACATGGGTTCGGGCGGTGGAAGCAGTGGCGCCGGGTTCATCAATGTCCCGGGCGGAGCGGCGATCACCCAAACCCTCCCCGACGCCCAGCGCGAGATTCAGTTCGGGCTCAAGTTGGCGTTCTAGTGGCGCGGCAGCGTTATTTATCGGCTCGATGAGGAATTGGCGCTGTGGGCGAAGCATAAGGTCCTTCAAATCCGCCGCGCCAATCGCTGCGTTCACGATGACAACAGATGAGAGGATCGGGGAATGGGGATTCGCGTAGCTAATGCGCCGATCAGTTGGGGGATCATGGAGCATGTCGAGCTCCCAGTTGATTATCCCTATGGACGGGTGCTCGATGAGATCAAAGCGGCGGGATACTCAGGCACAGAGCTTGGGCCTTATGGATTTCTTCCTTCCGAGTCGAGCTCACTGCGCAGCGATCTGGAAAAACGATCGCTCACGCTTTGTTCGGCGTTCGTCGATATTGAGCTAGGGAATGCCAGCGCGCTCGCGGACGCGCTCGCCTTTGTTGCGCGCTCGGCGCGGCTGATCAGCGATGCCGGCGCTCGCCTGCTGATCCTTTCCGATAAAGTGATGCCCGACAGGAATGCGACGGCGGGGCGGCGGCATGACGCAAATCAATTGTCGTGGAGCGACAAGCAGTGGATGGCGGCAGAAGCTGCCATCAAATCAGTGATTGCGTTGTGCAAGGCAGTGGGTCTTCGAGTAGCCTTTCACCATCATGCGGGAAGCCATGTGGAGACGCCGGAGGAGATTGACCGGCTTTTTTCTTTGTTTCCGGCGGATGAACTGGGGCTCTGCCTGGATACGGGTCACTATGTGTATTGTGGCGGCGATACGGTGGCATTTCTCAAGCAGCAGGTGGCACGGGTGTGGTGCGTGCATTTGAAAGACGTGTATGAAAAGAAGGCGGAGGAAGCGCGGACGGCACGCATGAATTTTCACGCCGCGGTAAGGCATGGAATTTTTGCGCCGCTGGGACGGGGCAGCATCGACTTCCCCGCAGTTGTATCGCTACTGCAAAAAGGAAAGTTTGACGGGTGGGTGGTGGTGGAGGCGGACGTGCTGCCGGGCGGTGTGGGAGCGGACGCTCCGCTGGCGAATGCTATCGCGGGACGGGAGTATCTTCGGCTGATGGGGGTGTAATGTTTTTTTTGCCACGGAGTCACGGATCCAAGTAGAAAAGCTTGAACGTGTTATAAGCAGGGGCAGGCGAGTTTGCCGTGCCGATCGGCTTTTTTGTGTGATGCAGTGATTGGGTGGTGGAAACCGAGTTAGGGCCCTCCTTAGGTGTGGCTGCGGGCAGCCGCGAATCAAGCTTCCTGCTATCCTCTCTGGTGAGTTAGTTCGCCTCGACCTTCTTTTGGGGCTTGATTGACCAAAGATATGGCGCCAGAAAAAAAGACACGCAAACGAAAAGCAAATAAGGCGCCGAGCATTTACGACGTCGCTAAGGAGGCTCGCGTCTCGGTTTTCACCGTGTCGGCGGTGGTGAATGGGAAGAGTCACGTCGGCAAGGCGCTCAAGCAGCGCGTGGATGCCGCGATTCTGAAGCTGAGCTATCGTCCTAATCTGCTGGCGCGCGGATTGGCGGCGCGGCGCACGCATACGATCGGGATTGTGGTGCCGGATATTTCCAATCCTTTTTTTCCCCTCGTGGTGCGCGGGGCGGAGGATGCGGCGCAGAAGCATGGATACAACATTCTGCTGTGCGACAGCGACGATCGGCTGGAGCGGGAAGAAGAGTGCCTGGAGGTTTTGCTGGCGAAGCGGGTCGACGGCATCCTGCTGACGAAGGCACCGGGAGCGTTTCGTCCGGCGCTGCGGCAATTAATTGATGATGCGAAAATTCCATTTGTGCTGCTGATGCGCACTTATCCGGACTTAACCAAGGATGCGGTGCTAACCGACGATTATAAGGGCGCGTACGAGGCGGTGTGCCAGTTGGCGCGAGCGGGACATCGGCGAATCGGGCTGATGGGTGGGCCGATGACCATCAGCAATGGGCGAGAGCGGTGGAAGGGATTTCGTGATGCGCTTGAGGCGAATGGATTAACCCACGAGGCCGATCTCGTCATTCAAGGTGACTATCGCATCGAGTCGGGCTATCGGGGCGGGCACGCATTGTTATCGCGAAGTCCGGATGGAATTTATGTTGCGAATTATCTGATGACGGTAGGGCTTTTGAAGGCGGCGGAAGAGATGGGGATGCGGTGTCCGGAGGATTTTGGGCTGGTGAGTTTTGACGATTATCCGTGGCTGGCGGTGTTTCGTCCGCGGCTGACTACGGTGGAGCTGCCAAAATATCAAATTGGATTTGAGGCTACGGAGATGTTGCTGGCGCGCATCAAGGATGAACCAACTCGCGGAGGGACCATAAAACTCGCGCCCGAGCTGCACGTGCGGGAGTCTTGCGGTTTTCAGCTGCGGCCTAACCGGAATCTGGCTGAGTCGCACAGTGAGGTTAGAGGGTAATTGGTTTCGTAAGGCGAGGAGAGGCATGTCCAACGAACTGAGAAATTTTCTTGCTATTCCGTACGATGCGCTTGAAGAGATGAACCTGAAGGTCAAAGAGCAGCGGAAGAACCGCGTCGCCTTGCATAAGATCCAGGAGGAGCGGCTGAAGTATCTGACCGACGAGAAGCGCATCAAGGCGCTGACCGTGCTGTTCAGCGATCTGGAGGGGCGTCTCCACATGCTGGACTATGACAAGAAGTTTCTGCTGAAGAGCTGGGACAATTTGACTTTTGACGGATCGTCGATTCGCGGCTTCACCGCTCAGCGGGAGAGCGATTTGCGTCTGGGGATTGACTGGAGCGCTTTCTATTGGGGGCCGGCGGACGTGTTTGGTCCGGGGAAAGTGCTGGTGTTCGGCAACGTGATTGACAAGGGCGGAGAGCCTTATGCAGCGGATATACGCGGAATCTTGAAAACCTTTGCGGATGATTTGCATGCAAAGAAGGGATACACGCTCAACGCGGCCAACGAAATTGAGGGTTTTATTTTTGAGGGGAAGGATGCGGAGCGGAATTATCACCAGACGGGAAGATTCGAGTATGTAAATACCGGCGGGTACTATCACTCGCTGCCGGGCGATCCGCTGCGCACGTTTATTGATACCACTGCGGAGGTGCAGCGCGCGATGGGCTTTCAGAATGAGAAGGATCATCCTGAGGTTGCGCCTTCGCAATTCGAAATCAACTATAGCTATGGCGAGGTGGTGGCAGCGGCGGATCAAATTCAACTGTATAAGCTGATTTGCCGCCAGGTGGCGACGAATATGGGATTGACCGCGTCGTTTTTGCCGAAGCCGGTTGTCGGCGTGAACGGCAGCGGAATGCACACCAATGTTTCGATCAGCAAGAGTGGAAAAAATCTTTTCTGGGATCCAAAGGGCGAGGAAAAGCTGAGTGCGTTGGGCTGGGAATTTCTAGATCGCATTCTAACGCATGGGAACGATATTTGCCTGATGTTGAATGCCAGCGTCAACGCGTACAGGCGGCTGGACCCGCACTTTGAGGCGCCGAACCAGTTGAAGGCGTCGGCGGTCGACCGCGGTTCGATGATTCGCATTCCGATTGGCAATGAGAAGAGCATGCGGGTAGAGGTACGGTCGGTGAGTCCGGACGCGAATCCTTATATGGTGATGTACGCCATTTTCAAGACGGGTCTGGATGGCGAGACGGCGAAGATCAAAAACCTGCGCCAGGCGGAGCGCTATCTGCCGGACAACATATATGACGCGATCGACAATTTCCGGAAGGCGAAGTGGACATCGGAGATTCTGGGAGAAGATGTGAAGGGCCGCTATGCGGATCTGAAGCAGGCGTCGGCGGACCGGTGTCCACGGCTGCTGGGAACGTTTGTGAAGGCGCAGGAAGTGCAATATCACCACGATGTTTATAACCAGTTTTTGTGGAATTTGTTTTAGTCGGGCCGCGCCTAGGTTGGCCGCGAAGGCTTACCTCACCGCTAAAGCGCATGAATTGTAAAGGGACTGCAGCGGCACGACTGAAGAGGTTGCGGAAAAATTCGGATTTGCGTTTGCCTTTTGGGTGGCGCGGCGGTTTACCGCTGCGATAAACGGCTTGTTTTCAAATGCCGGCTTCAGCCGCTGAGGTCACGCTGCCACTGGAGAACGCTCTTACTTAATGGCTTCGGCCGCTATTCTTTCGGTGACAAACGCTTCGATTACGTCGCCAGTTTTAATATCGCCGTAGTTCTGTATGGAGATGCCGCACTCCATGCCGCTGGTGACTTGCGAGGCGTCGTCTTTGAAGCGGCGCAGAGACGCTACTTTCCCTTTGAAGACGACTACGTCGTCGCGCAGCAGGCGGACTTCGGAGTCGCGCTTGATTAGG
>Ga0187859_10002638_pt1 | contig 11168 bp, 8 predicted proteins | sample June2016WEW_10_1_2_FD_133019 | JGI IMG/M metagenome (GOLD analysis project Ga0187859, IMG submission 133019) | Peatland microbial communities from SPRUCE experiment site at the Marcell Experimental Forest, Minnesota, USA - June2016WEW_10_10 | ecosystem: Environmental > Terrestrial > Soil >... | reverse complement strand
TTGGATGGAAGCCCGAATAGGACAATATCAAGAGTCGGAGGAATATTCTGTAATACTTCTGTAATCCCCAAGGACTAAAGGAGTTACGGGCGTAACGAGGGACTGGCGCGGAAGAGCTTAACGCGGAGGTACGCTGAGGTTTCGCAGGGAAGGAACGCGGCTTTAGCACGAGACGGAAGCTCGCCTGACACTTTTCAGAACGGCGTTTGCCATCCAAGCTTTCTTGGTGGATCCGGTGAATATGACGCATGCCAAACTGGTTGCGATGGCGGTGCGATGGCTGCGACGCTATCGCTGTGGAGTGGCGCTCAGCGAGCAGGCCTGCGTCAGCGGCGAAATGCCGGACGCCATTGGCTGGAAAAAGGCGTGCCATTCGGTGCTGGTGGAGTGCAAGGTGTCGCGCGCGGATTTTCTGGCCGATCGCGACAAACCATTCCGGCAAAGGCCAGAGATGGGCGTTGGTTGTGAGCGCTATTACCTGGCGCCACGGAGTCTGATTCGGATCGAGGAACTGCCAGCGGGCTGGGGGTTGCTGGAAGTGTGTGGGCGCGAGATTGAGCGGGTGAAGGCCTCGGCGAGAAATCTGCGGTCGGCGGTCGGGTTCGAGAACGAAATGAATTTGCTGCTGGCGAGTTTGCGACGTGTGGAGATTCGAATTGAACCGGAGAGCATCACGGACTTCCTCAAGTGGAAGAATCGCATGGCGGAGTACAACCGGGGCACACTGCCCGAGGGTTTGGTGAGCGCGGAAAAGGAAGCCAACGAATTCTTGCTGGGAACGGCTGCCGACTGAGACAGGTGGATATGGAGTGAGACCATAGAGGTGTCGGAGTGGTCTCACGGCGGGATGTAGAAGGATGCGGCGGTCGGCACCGACAACGCACCTTATATTGCTCGATTTCTTCGAGCGCTACCACCCCAAGAATGTTATGATTCCGAGCAAACAGGATGAAATACCGGCAATTCGGCGGTAGCGCCAATTATCGGCAGAACAACCGAGTTCCAGCCGCTTGGGAAGAATCCGTTTATTCGAGGTGTACGTTGATAGAGGACAACGGGGTCCTAGCGGAGCCTGAAGACGAGGAACTGCCCCATGAAAGCCAAACCAAGAAACTTTATATTAAGCCGGCGTTCCGGTTCGACCGTGTGTTTGAGACGCAGGCACTGAGCTGCGGGAAAATTTACTCCTTCGTGGGGCAGTGTCATCACAATCGCAAGAATTCGTAGCCAGCCGGCAGACCTCAGGGCGTCACCCACAATTATGGGTTCGACTGTGATGCCTGTGTGGCTGAAATCGTAGCGGCGGTGCCAGCGGCGCAGTTGGCACTGGTGGGACCCGCAGAACCGCCAGCAACGTTGGTAGCTAGGCCTATGAAGTAAGTCTGGGAAGCTCCTGCCAAGGTGCCGCTCGGGACGCTGTTGTCGATCACAATTCCACTCGTCGGCCAGCAGCCACTCCCACCCGGAGTTGTAACATTCAAGCCGGAACCGGACAGGCTGACGGAGGCTGGATTGCTCACGTTATAGGACAACACGCAGCCGTTTCCGGCACTGTTCGTACACCCGGCCACAGTTCCGCGGTAGAGGCTGAAGAAAATGTAGTCCGTGCCCGCGGTAGTCCGGGTTGCGCTGGCGGTACACGCGCTCAGACCGTTGTTGCAGAACTCATTCAGGGGAGACGGCCACGGATGCTGGGCTCCGCCGCTAAGACCGCTAGCAACGGCGACAGGAGTTCCCATCGATGAGCTAGTGATGGGTATCTGGTACAGAATCGCTCCGGTCGTTGCGCCGGTGTTTCCTACCGTGTAAAGGTTGCCTGTAAACGTTGCCGACGAGTAGTAGACGTTGTCGAAGGCGCCAGCGTAAAAATAATATCCCGCGCCGCCCGTGCCCACTGCCTGGACACCCGGAGTGGAAGGACTGGTAAGGGTAGTGAAATTGGTTGGGAGTTCATACACCGCGTTGTCGCCACTGTCGGTGTAACTGCTGGTGGTGACAAAAGCGTAGAGTTTTTCCGCACCGCTATCCACCAAGGGCGCGTCGGCAATCACGTCCCCAACGCTGACCGTTGTACCAAAGACGATTCCACCCGACGCCGTAACGGAATGCAGGACGCCCCCAAAGTCGCCCACAATCACGTTCCCTGTATTGCCGTCGTAGACCGGAGACGAGAGTTTACTCGACGCGCTCAGATTGACCGGCCAAGGGCTCCCCGCTTCGGCAGGGGTTCCGGCAAACACTCCGGTGAATTCGTGGAGATTGCCGCTGTCGTCGCCCACATAAACTTCATCGCTGCCGTAGCTGTAATACGGTGCGGAGAAGGTGTCGTTATGGCTGCCACTAAAGGCCAAGGTCACCATGCAGGGAGCTATGCAACCCCGATAAGTAGCGAGCGTTGCGGCCGCAGGCGTCACCGGCAGGGTGGTCGTCCCGCTGTTCGCCGACCACTTCAGCAGCACCAAGCTCGCGGTTGTGCCGCTCACCTGAACGAACACCACTTGTGTGCCATCCAAGGAGGGCACGGGAGAAGTCGTGACCATGCCGCCCGTGTTATAGGCCCAATCGACCGACGGAACCGTGCCCGAGCATCCGCTATAAAGATTCGAAAATGCGACAATGCTCGCCGCTCCCGTCGCTCCTGCGGTGCCTGTGGGATAGACCACAAAGTCGCTGCAACTGGCGGTGGTGGCGCTAAACGAGTACTTGGCAGGATACATGTTCGGTTGCACCACAGCGCCCGCTGTGCCGCCGGCGAGCGTCCCGGTTACCCAGGCGAAACCGGCGAAATTCGCTACCGTGGTTGCATAGCTGTTGCCAGCCGTCCCCGGCGCGTTGGCTGTAACGGTGACCGAGGATCCACCGTTCGAAGTTGCGGAAACAACTGTTGACAGAGTGGTGTTCTCGTTGATGGCGGTCGCGATATTAGCCGCCAATTGCGTCGTGCTGATGGCAGCGGCGCCCGACCAGTAAGCAAAGGTCGTCCCCGAGGTTAAACCGTCGGAGCCGCCGGTCATGGTACTGCCTGCCCAGGTGAAGTTCGACGTCGTATTCCCAAGCGCGATGCTGTTTCCACTCGACCCGGCGGAGTCGGCCGTCAAGATGACGCCACCCAGGGTTGAAGATGCGGTGACTCCCGCCGCAGCGGTGCAGGCGTTAATGGCCGCTGCCAGGTTTGAGGCCAGCGTTGCGACGCTGTTGCTGGTGGCGAAGGTCCCCGAGGTCGAACCCGTGCAGGTGTTTGATCCGGCAGATCCGGCGGTGACAGTTCCCCACGAAAAGAGGCCGCTATTGTTCGATGCACCGACCGCCAGGTACGGTCCTCCAGCCACGCTGGAAACCGTAAATGTACTGCCAGAGGTATAGCTCGCGGTGACCCCAACGGCCGGGTACGAACTGTTGCAGGCATTGATGGCGGCTGCGATGTTTGAGGCAACGGTCGCGGTACTACCGCTGCCAAAGGTTCCGGTAGTGGCGCTGGTGCAACCGTTGGTGGAGGGCGAGCCTGAAGTCACGGCACTCCAAACGAAATTGCTGGCGGTGTGGCTGAGCGTAAGCGAACTGGCGGGACTTCCCAACGTCGTACTAGTGATTGTGACTACGTTGCCAATCGCGTTTGCAGTGACCCCAACGGCGGAATACGCAGTGCTGCAGGCATTAATGGCGTTTGCCAGGTTGGTGGCCGAAGTGGACGGATAGGTACTGACAATAAAAGTTCCGGCGGTCGCGCTGCTGCATCCGTTCGTGCCACTGGTATAACCGGGAATCGGATTCGGATTCGCCGACACACCATTCACAGTCAACAACCAGGCGGTCTGGGAGGAGGTCCAGCTAAAGGGTATGCTGTTGCCCGTGATGTTGGTCACGGTGACGGATCCTGTATTCGCCGAGTACGAGTACGTTTCAGTCGCCGTGACAATGGGATTCGGCGTCGTGACATACGAGTAACAGGTGTGCTGCCAGGTGCCGTAGAGTCCATTGGCGACCGTCGGACAAGCTGACGGGTTATTCGTGATGGCCGCGTAGAGAGCCTGCGTTTGGTTCGCCTCGTTGGTCCCCCACCACACACACGGTGTGGTCGTATTTTGGCAGAGATATTGTGAGCCAGAAAATGGCTCTCCAGAATATGCCGATTGCGACATCTCGAATATGTATGTGACCGAGCCAATGGCAACGGTGTCGTTGTTCGCAGCGCCATTGGCATTGTTAACACTCACTGTACCCGATCCATACGTTCCGTTCTGCGCGGTTAAGACCAGCGTATTGGTGCCATTCTTGATGGTGATCGTTTGGCCGGAGGTGGAGCCGGTGCCCGAAAAGGTGCCGGTGGCCGTCGCTCCGGTCGCGCTCGTCGTCAGGGTTAATGTGTTGGAACTGCTTCCCGCCGAATTAGTAAGGGTGATGGTGGGAGCCGTGGTGGATGTTGGAGCCGCTGCCACAGTGCCCACGACGGAGGACGCGGTTGAATTGGTTGTAAGGTTTAACACGTTCGAGCCGTGGGTGATAGTGACGCCCTGACCGAGGTTAGGCGCCCCCGTGAAGATTCCCGAGCCGCCTGCCGTCGTCGGTGCGCTCCCGGTCAAGGTCTGGCCGTCAACGGTCACTGTTGAGCTGCCACTCGCGTTGTTGGTGGTGACGGTGCCAATAGCGCTCGCCGCAACTCCGCCGATCGGCACGTTCCAGTCCTTCTTCAAAGGGCGCTTCGAACTCTTCAACGAATTCGTTACCGCGGTGCCCGGTTCCACGTCTGGCCCATCGGCTCTGGGAACATCGGCGTTGACCACGCCGGCGGCGGGAATGCCCATACCTGGCAGCGCCTTTGCGCCCGCACTCCTCTTGAGCTGCTGCAGAGTAAAGCGTGGATCGTTCACGATCTTGAGCCACTGCTCATACTTGCCACGCTCGACCGCCTGTTGCTCGGTGCCGGGATTGGAGAAAACTAGATAATGGTGAGTCCAATCGTCGGGCAAACCGCGCTTCTGGAGTACCCAATCCTCCATGTTGCGCTGCACCACCGGATCCACTACCGGATCTGCTGTGCCCGGAATGGGGAGCGCATCTTGCGCGCAGAGCGTCCCGGTTACGATCAACAGCACTCCACCACACAGTAGGACCCGTTGCGCGAAGGAAGAAACATGTTCCATAAGGATGAATCCCTCAAAGAGAGATACGAAAGTCAAGCGCACATTATACGCAGGAGGTGCGACGGTGAGATATAACTCCCCGGTGACCTGACCGGCAGGCGAAACAAAAGGCGAGAAGCATCGTTTGCGACAGACTGAGCGGCCCTACATTTCCCGGCGGCCTTCCATGGCTTTCAGCATGGTGACTTCGTCGGTGTATTCGATGTCGCTGCCCACCGGAATGCCCATGGCGATGCGGGTGACGCGCAGTCCCTCGCGCTTGAGTTGTTGGGCAAGGTAGGCGGCCGTGGCTTCGCCTTCGACGGTGGGATTGGTAGCCAGAATGACTTCTTCGACCTCGCCGCAGGCGACGCGCGTCATCAGATTCGCGATGCGTAGCTGGTCCGGACCTATGCCGTGCAAGGGAGAAATCGCGCCGTGCAGCACGTGGTAGACGCCATTAAAATGCCGTGTCTTTTCGACCGAAGAAATATTAGTCGGCTCCTCGACCACGCAGACCAGCTTTTGATTGCGTGTCGGATTGCTGCAATAGACGCAGGGATCGACGTCGGTGATGTTGTTGCAGATCGAGCACAGCCGGAGCTTGGCTTTGACGTCGCGAACGGCCGAGGCGAGAGCTTCGGCGTCATCATCGCTAGAGCGCAGGATGTGAAAGGCCAGGCGCTGCGCGCTCTTGCTGCCGACGCCGGGCAGCTTCTTGAGCTCGTCGATGAGCCGGGTCATGGGTTCGGCAAAACGCGACATTTTGCTAGAGTCCCCCGAGGCCCATTCCGCCGAGCATTCCGCCGACGCTCGATTTCATCGCCTGATCGACTTTGCGGCTGGCTTCGTTCAGTGCAGCCATTACTAGGTCCTGCAGCATCTCCACATCACCGGCCTTCACCACTTCCGGATCGATCTTGATGTTGAGCACCTGCTTGCGGCCGTCCATTTTCACGGTGACCGAGCCGCCGCCGGCCGAGGCTTCGACCACGGTCTGCTCCATCTTCTTTTGCAGCGTTTCGTACTGCTGCTTGGCTTGCGCCATGAGTTCCTGCAAATTGAATCCAGACATAAGGAAATTTGTAATTGGTGATTTGTAATTGGTAATCTAAGAGCAAACCACGCGGAGTGGGCCTTTCAATTACAAATTACAAATCACAAATTACCAATCGCTTCACCCTTTCTCCCGATAATCAATCACAGTCCGAATTTCGGCTCCGAATTTCTCTTTCATGCGCTGCACGATTGGATCTTGTTCGGCGCGGCTGCGGGCGCTTCCGTTCGGTAACGCCCGCCGTGGAGCAGTTACCGCCTGCGCCGTTCCGCCCGGCTCCACTTGCACCTTGATCGGTCTACCCGCCTGACCGCTGGCGGCGGCGCTGGCGATACGGCGCGCCTCGGCGGTGAATGACATTTCGATCATCGTGGAGGATGCCGCTACTTTTGCGAGCACCGAATTTCCGTGCAGCGTCCACTCGGCGTTCTCAATCAACGAGACCAGCATCGGCTGATTGCCGAGCGCGTTGAGAACGGCGTCACGAAGAGAATCCGCGTTGGCTTCTCCTCGCGGCTCGACTCTCATCTCAGACTTGACTTCGTTTCTTTCGGCCACTTGCGGAACCGGTTCCGTTTGCGACTCGGCAATCGCTGGAGCGGCCGATCCCATGATGACGACGTTGCCGCTTTGTGTGGCGCGGGCGCCCCCGCCCGCGAACGCTGCGGGTTCGCCGGACGTCTCCGCCTTGGGAGTGCTCTTGCGAGCCGAATCAGCAGCAAACGGCGACACCGAATTCGATCGCGCCGAAACGCCAGGTTCCGTCCGCCGCGCTTCCGTCGGCGACGATATAGAGCGAGAAACTGGACTCGGCGCGAGAGTTGGCCTGGGTGGTGTGCCGGTGGTTCGCGACGCGGACGCCTCGCTCAGCCACTGTTCTATCGGCAGCAACCGCTGTGCATGCGCCATCTTCAACAATCCCAGTTCGAGATGGAAGCGCTGTTCCTGGCGGTATCCAAGTTCCCCGTGCGTGCGCAGCATGATCTGCAGATGCCGCGCCAAATCTTCCTCCCCGAACAATTCGGCGATGCGGCCCACGCGCGCGCGCTCATCGGAGGAAATCTGCAGCAGCGGCGAATTCTTGCCCGCGATCTTTGCCACCGTGACATTTCTCAGGAAGCGCACCAACTGGCGCGCGAAGTGTGTGGGACTGTGGCCTTCGCCGATCAGTTCATCGACCAGCACCAGAATCCTTTCGCTCGAACTTTCCGCGACCGCCTGCATTACCGTTTCGAGCGCGGCTGCGGGAGCGGAGCCGATCAGGCTGCGCACCGAGTCGGCGGTGAGGTGGTCGGCAGTCGAGGCAATCGCCTGGTCGAGGATGGAAAGCGCGTCGCGCATCGATCCGTCGCCTGCTTCGGCGAGCAGGGCGAGGGCGTCTTCGTCGGCGGGAATGCTCTCTTTGGCGACGATGTCGCGCAGTTGCCCCATGACGGCGTCGAACTTCATGGCGCGATAGCTGAAGTGCTGGCAGCGCGAGCGGATGGTCTGCGGAATATCCTCGGGCTGCGTGGTCGCCATCATAAAGACGACGTGGCTGGGAGGCTCCTCCAGGGTTTTGAGCAGCGCGTTGAAGGCCGCGTCGGTGATCTGGTGGGCTTCGTCGAGAATGTAGATCTTGAAGCGGTCACGAGCGGGGCGATAGCGTGCCGCTTCGCGCAATTCGCGGATCTCGTCGATGCCGCGATTGGTGGCGGCGTCGATCTCGATCACGTCGACAGAATTGCCATTGCGAATCTCGGTGCAGGACTCGCAGATGCCGCAGGGCTCGATGGGGGGCTTTGCCGACGACCGGCAGTTCAACGCCATCGCCAGGATGCGAGCGACCGTGGTCTTACCGATGCCGCGATGGCCGCTGAAAATGTAGCCGTGCGCAATGCGCTCCTGCGCGATGGCATTTTGCAGCGTGCGGGTGACGTGGTCCTGGCCGATGACGTCGGAGAATTTCTGCGGCCGGTATTTACGCGCCAGGACCTGGTAGCTCATCGGAATCCACGATTATACAGTCTGGCATGCGATGCGGTGGGCATTCGCCGTCTTCTAAGAACGCCCGAAGAACGCCGTGCATTCGTCTTCCGCCGCAGCGACAGGTGTAAAATTACGCCTATCGTTCTTTGTATAGAAAGGAAACCTATGGCAACCATGGAAGCCCCGCCCCGCCTGCAAGTCCGCCTTCACGAGGGCGCGTTTAAGAATGAGCCGTTTGTCGATTTCAGCAAAGAAGAGAATGTGCGCAAGATGCGCTCCGCACTCGAAAAAGTGCGTGGCCAACTTGGTCGCGAGTACGACCTGATCATCGGCGGCAAGCGCTCCAAGACCGCGGAAAAGATTCGTTCCCTCAATCCCGCCAAGCCGTCGGAAGTGGTCGGCGTTCACCAGAGAGCCGGCAAAGAGCACGTGGAGCCCGCCGTGCAAGCAGCTTGTCAGGCCTTCAGTCATTGGAGCCATACCTCGGTCGAGGAGCGCGCTTCGCTCCTGTTTCGCGTCGGCGACGTAATGCGCGAGCGCAAGCTGGAATTCATGGCTTGGCTGGTCTTCGAAGTTTCGAAAAACTGGGCCGAGGCCGATGGAGACATTTCCGAAACCATCGACTTCTGCGAATTTTATGCGCGCGAGGCTCTGCGCTTCGCCAAGGCCGAACCCCCGGTGCAACTGCCGGGCGAGCGCGGCACGCTGACGTACATTCCGCTGGGCGTGGGCGCGGTGATTCCGCCGTGGAATTTTCCTTGCGCCATCATGGCCGGCATGACTCTGGCTTCCATCGTCAGCGGCAACACCGTCGTGCTCAAGCCCTCGAGCGATTCGCCCACGATCGCGGCGAAGTTCGTGGAATTGCTGGAAGAATGCGGCATGCCCGATGGCGTGGTCAATCTTTGTCCTGGCGGCGGTGCGAGCTTCGGAGATTCCCTGGTCGCGCATGCCAAGATTCGCTACATCGCTTTCACCGGCTCGCGCGAGGTTGGATTGCACATTAACCAAACGGCAGCGCAGCAGCAAAAAGGTCAGCTCTGGATCAAGCGCACCGTGCTCGAGATGGGCGGCAAAGACGCGATCGTCGTCGATGCCGACGCCGATGTCGACGCCGCCGTCGAAGGCGTAGCGCAGGCGGCCTTTGGCTTCCAGGGCCAGAAGTGCTCGGCGTGTTCGCGCGCCATTGTCGACGAGCGCATCTACGACAAGTTCCTCGAAAAACTGAAGTTGCGGGTGGAGCGCATTACCATTGGCGATCCCGCCATGAATCCCAACATGGCCGCCGTCATCAATGAAGGTTCGATGAACGACATTCTGCGCTACATCGAGATCGGCAAAAAAGAAGGACGCCTGATCACCGGCGGCGCGCGCGCCACGGACGCTGGCGAAGGCTACTTTATTCAGCCGACGGTGATTGCCGACATCGCACCGAAGTCTACGCTGGAGCAGGAAGAGATCTTCGGCCCCGTGCTGGCCGTGATCCGCTCCCGCAACTTCGATCATGCGCTGGAGATCGCCAACGACACCGAGTTTGGGCTGACCGGCGCCGTCTACTCCGGTTCGCGAGAAACTCGATCGTGCCGTGCGCGAGTTCCACGTCGGCAACCTCTACCTGAACCGCAAATGCACGGGAGCGATGGTGGGCGCGCATCCGTTTGGCGGCTTTAATATGTCGGGAACCGATTCCAAGTCGGGCGGCCCGGATTATCTCTACTTGTTTACGCAAGCGAAGAGCGTGGCGGAGAAGGTCTAATACAGTCGGTGGGGCGACGGGAGCGGGTATCCGGCGCTCCACCAGCGTTTCAGGCAGCGTTCACTTCACGCTTCCCGACAAATACATCTCTGCCACATGGTTCGCAACGATATAGGGCTTCGACTCGGCTAGATTTGCCAGGACGGCTACCGTTAGTTTGTCGTCAAGGTAGCGGGAAATGTCAGTCTCAAAGCCCTGCCATGAGCCTTCGTGCTCGACCACCGAATGTCCGTTGCGCTTTCCGGTGAGCCAGCCGAATCCGTAGTGGCCGGAGTTTGGCTGCGGTCCACATCTGTTCCAGGCTTGATCGTTTCAGAAGCTTCTCGGTGTATAGCGCTGCATCCCACTTGGCCAGGTCGACAATGGAAAAGTACAAACTTCCATCCGCCGTCGTATTCAGGGTGGGCGCGACCCACTCCTGATTTTTCAATTCCCCATTCAAGAGACGATATCCCGCCGATCGATTGGGCACGATATCGGCTTCGCTGATGATGCGAGCGCTGTTCATGTCGAGCGGGCGGAAGATGCGGTCCTGCAAGAAGTCTCCATAGAATTCGCCGGTGACTTTGTGAATCACGATGCCGAGGGTGAGATAGCCGAGGTTGCTGTAGTTCCAACTGGTGCCGGGCTGGTAGGCCAGCGGAATGGCCTCGACAATCTTGAGCAGCTCCGCTTCGGTATAGTCTTTGCGCATGTCGAAACCGTTTGGATAGTCGGTGAACCCGGCGGTGTGGCTCAGCAGTTGGCGAACCGTGACCTGGGTCCAGGGGGCGGGCGCGTCGGGGAAATATTTGGTTAGGGGATCGTCGAGGGCGATCTTGCCTTCCTCGACCAGCATCATGACTGCGGTCGCGGTGAACTGCTTGCCTACGGAGCCGGATTGAAAGATCGTCTCGGGCTTAACCGGAACCTGGAGTTCTACATTGGCCAAGCCGTATCCTTGCGCGCGGATCACATGGCCGCCGCGGGAGACCAGCAACGCGAGTCCCGGAATGTGCTGCGTGGCCATCTCGGCAAGAACGTAGTTGTCGACTGGGTCAGCTTGATCTGCGGCCGATGCCAGACTGGCCAAGCAGACGAGCAGCGAAAGGACGGTGAGGCTACGCCAGAACAGGAGTGTGATTTTCATGATCCAAGAATAACTTCTTCACAACGAAAAAGGCCGCCCGCAGGCGGCCCCGCTAAAAACGAAAAACCGCTAGTTGCTGATTCCGGCACTTTGCGCGACCGGGGGGATAGCGGCGGCTGCGGTTGCGGCCGCGGCTTC
>Ga0187859_10002634_pt1 | contig 11173 bp, 7 predicted proteins | sample June2016WEW_10_1_2_FD_133019 | JGI IMG/M metagenome (GOLD analysis project Ga0187859, IMG submission 133019) | Peatland microbial communities from SPRUCE experiment site at the Marcell Experimental Forest, Minnesota, USA - June2016WEW_10_10 | ecosystem: Environmental > Terrestrial > Soil >... | reverse complement strand
GGATACGGATCGGCGAACCTGGAATGGGATGTGCCGAATTCACCTGCCACGAAGTTCCGGCTGGGGTCCATCACCAAACAGTTTACGGCTGCTTCGATTCTGCTGCTCCAGGAGCGCGGGAAATTGAACGTGGAAGACCCGGTGAAGAAGTACATGGCCGACGCCCCGGCGGCATGGGACAAGATCACCATTTATAACCTGCTGACGCACACTTCGGGGATTCCGAGTTTCACCAGCTTTCCGGAGTACGCCAAATGGGAGCCGTTCGCGACCACGCCCGCCGAAGCGGTGGCGCGCTTCCTCGACAAGCCGTTGGACTTCGCGCCGGGCGAGAAGTGGAGCTATAGCAACTCTGGTTATCTGCTGCTGGGGTACCTGATCGAGAAGATCACCGGTGGCAGCTATGAAAAGTTTGTGCGTGAGAATATTTTCACGCCGCTGGGTATGCGCGATTCGGGGTACGACTCGAACTCGGCGGTGATTGCGCACCGGGCGGCGGGGTACACGCTGGGCAAGGACGGTCTGGAGAATGCGGGGTTCGTGCACATGACCGTCCCGCAAGCGGCGGGATCCCTGTATTCCACAACCGAAGACCTGCTGAAGTGGGAGCAGGGATTATTTGGCGGGAAATTGCTTTCGGCGGCATCACTCAAAACCATGACTACACCGTTCAAGAGCGATTACGGGTGCGGGCTGTTTGTGGCGACCAAGGACGGACGCAAAGCGATCCAGCACGGCGGCGGCATCGAAGGCTTCAATACGCAACTGACCTACTACCCGGACGACAGGCTGACGGTGGTGGTGCTGGGGAACGTGAACGGCGTGGCGCCCTCGGAGATTGCCGCGAAGCTGTCCGCGGTGGTGCATGGCGAGGTGGTCAAGCTGCCGGCGGAGCGGACGGAGGTTCAGGTAGCGGCGCAAGTGCTGGCGAAGTATGCGGGGACGTACGAGCTGGGGCCGGGCGTCAGCGCAACGGTGACGGTGGAGGGCGGCCGGCTCATGACACAGCTAACGGGGGAGCCAAAGCTCGAGCTATTTGCAGAGTCGGAGGCCAAGTTCGTGGATGCGCAGGTGGAGTTCTTCACGGACGCGAGCGGAGCCGTGACGCACCTGGTGGTTCACCAGGGCGGGCGCGACCAGAAGGCGGCGCGGGTCAGCGATAAGGCGGAGGGACCGGCTCCGCGCAAGGAGATCCAGGTTTCGCCGCAAGTCCTGGCGAAGTACGCAGGGACCTACGAGCTGGGGCCGGGCGTTGAGGTGACCATGACGGTGGAAGGCGGGCGGCTCTTGACGCAGATCACTGGACAGCCGAAGTTCGAGTTATTTGCGGAGTCGGAGAACAGGTTCTTTTTGAAGGTAGTGGAGGCGCAGGTAGAGTTCTTCACGGACGCGAGCGGAGCGGTGACTCATCTGGTGATTCATCAGGGCGGGCAGGAGACGAAAGCGGCGAAGAAGTAAGTGGCGAGCTTCGCTCGCGGGCGGCCTGAGAGGCCGGGCCCAGAGGGCACCCCGGCCGAGAGCCTGCCCCACTGGGCTCTTCACTTCATTTGGCGGGCTTCTTCACTGGATGGGACTTGCGCCACTCGTCCCAATCCTGACTCACGGCTTTCAGCATCTCTTCGGCGGCCTTGGGCAACCAGCCGCTGCCGCGTTTCTTGAGATCGGCCTGGATGGCGCGGGCCTTCTTGCTGCCGAGATGCACGTTGGCCGTTTCGAATCCCATGGCGTGCAGCAGCACCTTCTCGGAACGTTCCTTGGGCAACTCGGACAGCTCGATGCGCGTGCAATCCGGGGCCAGACGGCGCACGATCCACTTGCCTTTCTGCTTCACATATGGATCGCAACAACGCACCGCGGTATCCAGGATCTCCTGGTAAAGGATGCGCGAGGACCCCTTGCAGCCCGCGACCCACCAACATGCCGAAGGGGCCATGGCCTTGGCTTCGCGCGCGATGTTGCCGGCGTGCCACTGGGCCAGCGCCACGAAACGCTGGCGGCCCAGGCTGCCCAGCCCGGCCACCCGGTGCATGTGCCGCCGCGTGATCTCGGGATCCGGCAGCATCCGCAAGATGCCCTTCTCCGCACCATCCGGAATCTTGCCTTTGACGGGCTGGCACTTTTCGAGCTTCTCCCAGAAACCGCAGACGTCTTTCAGCCGGTGCACCGCCATTTCGCGCAGCAGCGGGTGATGTTCGGCCAGCACGAAGGGACGCCCGCCCATCGCCATCGATTCCGAATAGCCCTGCAGGATGGCTTCGGACGCATTCTTCAGATCGAGAGCCAGGTGATTTTCCGAGATGGCAATGTGCGCGCTAGCTGTCAACCTGACGAGGTCGTGGGTGTAGGGCAGCCGCCAAGTCTCGTCGAAATCGTTGATGCCCCAGATCAAGCGGCCTTCGGAATCGCGCCACGTCCCGAAATTCTCGACGTGCAGATCGCCCACGCCCAGCACTACCGGCGCGGAGGCCAGGTCGCGGCAGACCTCCGGAAAGATCTGTGCCCAGCGATAATAGGTCGCGCGCATGAAGGGGAACAGGGCCGCCGACATCTGTTCGTGTTTGTGCTGCAGATCGGCGGGGACGATGGTGAGTTGGCCGGCCAGCCACTCCTCGTACCGGGCGGTAGCTTTTTGTATTTTCATAGGAGGCAGAGACCAGCTTATACCAAGCGCGGCGTAAGCATCCACTTCAAGATGCCGCGCGGCGCGCCGCTGAAGCTCTCCTGATTGATGCGCACCAGCGCAGCCTTCTTGAGATCGACCTGCAGCGCGGGCGCGCCGAGCAGATACCCCACGGTCAATCCCAGCAGCGGCTCATGCCCGGCGAGCAACACGGCAGGCTCGCGGCGGCGCGCGCAGAGGGCATCCCAGACGGCCTTCGGCGCGGAACTGGGCACCAGGATCTCGCTCTCCACGATCTTATGGCACCCGAGCACCTGCCCGGCCATGTGGGCTGTCTGCAGCGCCCGCTTGTAAGGGCTGGTCACAATCAGCGAAGGCTTGACGCCCGATGCGTGGGCCTGCTCCAGCACGGCGCGCAGCTTCTCGCGGCCGGTGTCGGTCAGCGCGCGCTCCGCGTCCGGCGCACCCGCTTTGGGTTCTTCGGCGATTCCGTGGCGCAGGATGTAGATCTCCATTACTCGATGGTAGCCCGACGCTTGGCACAAACGGCGGCCCGCCTGCCCCACCAGCCGCCGAATTTCCCCTATAACTGGTATATGCCCCGCTACGCTGCGATCGACATTGGCAGCAACTCCATCCGCATGGCTGCAGCCGAAGTGCTGCCGGGGTCCGGCATGCGCGTGCTGGCTTCCGAGCGCGTGGTCACGCGGCTGGGGGAGAGCGTCTTTCGCCATGGCATCCTGGCGCAGGAGCCGCTGGAACTGACTTGCACGGTGCTGGCGCGCATGGCCCAGCAGTATCAAAAGCTGGACGTGGTGGGAGTGCGGGCGGTAGCCACCAGCGCGGTGCGGGACGCGCGCAACCAGGCCGAGTTCATCGAACGGGCGTCCAATGCCATCGGCTCTCCGGTCGAGATCGTTTCCGGACGCGAGGAGTCGCGGCTGATTCACTTGGGAGTGCAGGCCCGCTGGCCGCATCCCGACCGCAGGCTGCTGATTGTGGACATCGGCGGGGGCAGCGCGGAGCTGATCGCCGGCGAGCACGGCATTCTGCGCGACTCGTTCTCGAAGCCGCTGGGCGCGGTGCGGCTGCGTGAGATCTTCCTGCGCAACGATCCGCCGCAGCCCGACGAGTTGCACCAGATGCACGAGTATATCGAAGAGAAACTGGCGGGCATCGGGAAGCGCTTCGCCAACACGCATTGGGACCGCGTGATCGCTACGTCGGCCACGGCTTCGGCGGTGGTATGCGCGGTGAACCGCATCCCCCGCATCAAGCGCGACCAGGCCGACCGCATGCGGGCTTCCGCCCACGAGGTGCGCCGCCTCTACAAGAGGCTGAGCGTGCTGGACCTGGCGGAGCGCCGCAAGGCCATCGGGATCGGCCCCAAGCGCGCCGAAATCATCGTGCCGGGCGTGAGCGTGTTGCTGCGCGTGCTGGAGGATTTCCGGCTGCCATGCCTGTATTACTCCGCGGCCGGGGTGCGCGACGGGATCATCGCGGATCTGCACGCGCGGGGCGTGGGGCGCGAACTGGCGCAGCTTGGCCGCGACCAACGCAAAGAAGTGGAACAGATGAGCCGCCGCTATGGCGTGGCGCTGCCGCACGCCCGCAAGGTGGCCGGGCTGGCGCATACCCTGTTTACCGACCTGCAGCCGCTGCACCAGTTGCCGCCGCATTTCGGCAAGCTGTTGGAGGCCGCCGCCTATCTGCACGACGCCGGACATTTCGTGGCCGACTCCAACCATCACAAGCACTCCTATTACCTGGTGAACAATTCCGACATGCCGGGCTTCACCAATCGCGAGCGTGAGATCGTTGCCAATTTATGCCGCTATCACCGCAAGAGCATGCCCACGCCGGTTCACTCCAACTGGCAGGCGCTGAATGCCGACGACAAGCGCGTGGTGCTGATGCTGATTCCTTTGTTGCGGCTGGCCGACAACCTGGATGTCAGCCACGAGGAGCGCATTCAATCGCTGAGCTGCCACATACGCGATGGGCAAGTCGTGCTGCAGCTCTGCTCCCCGGCCGATATCAGCCTGGAGCAGTGGGCGGCCGCGCGCGCGGGCGACGCCTTCCGCCAGGTGTATAACCGGTCCGTTGTGACGGAGAGAGGGTGATGGGTGCCGGGTTCCGGGTGCTGGGCCCTGGCCTAACACTCCTGCTCCTGGCCATGCCGGCGTGCCGGAGCGGCGAGCCGCGCGCTACGGCGATCGGCGAAGCCTACGCGGGTCCGGCCACGGTGGGCTTGCGCCGGGACATCCCGTTGCAGTCGCCGGTGGTGGCGACTGTCAGGCACGGCGATCGGCTCGAAATCGTGCAGCGCCGCCGCCGCTTTCTGAAGGTGCGCGCGCCGGGCGGCGCGGAAGGCTGGATCGAAGACCACTTGCTGCTGAGTTCCGAAGAAATTGCCGCCTTGAAGGAAGTCGAGCGGCGCGCCTTGACGCTGCCGTCGCAGGGCTTGGCCAGCACTTACGACCAACTCAACGTACACACCGAGCCCAATCGCCTGTCGCCCAGTTTCCTGCAAGTCAAGGAGGGCGAAAAAGTGGACGTAGTGGCGCACGTCAGCGCGCCGCGAACGCCGCCGGAACGCAAACCGCTGATTCCGCCAAAGCCCAAGACGCTTCCGCCCGCACGCAAACGGGCCGAATCCAAATACCCGCTGCCGCCGATGCCGCCCGCTCCACCGCCGCCGGCGAACTGGAAGGAACTCTCCAAAGCGCCGCCCGAAGTGCAGCAGGCCATCGCCGATAGCCATGCCGCGAACACGCCGCCGCCTGAAGACTGGAGCCTGGTGCGCAATGCCAAGGGCGAGAGCGGATGGGTGCTTACGCGCAGGCTCTATATGGCCATCCCCGACGATGTGGCGCAGTACGCCGAGGGCCATCGCATCACCTCGTATTTCGCGCTCTCGGACGTGCGGGATGGCGAGGTGGTGAAACACAACTGGCTGTGGACGACGATCTCAAGCAGCTCAAGCAGCGGAAGCGGCGACCACGCGTACGATTTCGACAGCTTCCGCGTGTTCACCTGGAGCCTGCGGCGCCACCGCTATGAGACGGCCTACATCCAGCGCAATGTGGAGGGTTATTTCCCAGTGCTGACGCGGCCAGCAGGCTTCTCGGTGTGCGTGGTGAACCGCTCCGGCGCGCGCACGCGACGCAGTTACTCCTTCATCGCGACCACCGTGCGTTTGGCGGGTGAGCAGCCGTGTGAAGCGCCAGCCGGACTGCTGCCCGGCGCGGGAGTTGCGGGGCCGGCCCCCCCGGCGCAAGCCCCCAGCCCTGCGGCCGAAAGCCGCTCCCTTTATGGCCGCCTGAAAGCCCTGGTCAAAAAGTGGTTCAGCCGGTAACGAGCGGCGCCGTCGGGCGCCTTGCGGAGCGCGCGGAGCGCTGAGCGATTTGACTTCTGACGGTGCGCCTGAAAAAATAGAATAAGCCCAGCCAAATTGTGCGGATGTGGCGGAATTGGCAGACGCGCTAGATTCAGGTTCTAGTTCTCGCAAGGGAGTGGAGGTTCAAGTCCTCTCATCCGCACCATACGGAAAACAAATATCTTAAGCCACTATTTGAGGCGCCTTTTTGACGCCCAAAAAGTGGGTCTGGTAAGGCGCCGCCCCACTGACCCTGGTCTGGCTGGCGAGCGCAGCGCCATCCCACTTGGCCACGCTCTTCATCACGCCCTTCATTTCGTGGGCGCCGAACGAGTTGGCCGTCTCTTTGGCGCCTGTCGAACAGAAGATTCGAAGTCGAAATCGCCATTGTCGATAGCCATCTTGAAGGGGACTTGGCACGCAGGCTGCAAATTCTCAAGCCATTCCAGCTAGCGCCTGCTCCTCACTTTGGCAGCGGGTCGCCCCGCCCGATCACCCAAGGGTCGGCGTAGGCCGTCTTCAATTGGTCCGCCTGCCATTGAACTCCGCCGGCCCAATCCATAAACCAGACCCACTTCGGCTGTGACTTCAACACTTCGGCGGGCGGCGGACTGCCAACCTCGCCCAGTGCGATGGGCTTGCCATTGGCCAGGTCGAGAATCTCCCAGTAATACCTGTCATCCAGCGAGCGGTAGTTATCGTAGCTCACCACATCGACGAAATTCTGGCCTGGGAAGAACTGGTGGAACTCGCCGAAAGGGGCCGGGCCGTTCTGGTTCCACACCCAGAGTAGATTATCGAGATGGTGCACGTTGACCAGACGGTAGTAAGCCTCGCGATAGAGTTGCGCCGTGCCGGACTGCCCCGGCCGGCCGCCCCACCAGAAGAAGTTGCCGTTGTTCTCGTGCATCGGCCGCCAGAGCACTGGAATGCGGGCCTCCTGGAGTTGTTTCAGGTAGACGGCCACGGTGTCGAGGTAGCGCTCCCAGCGCTGGTGCAACGGCGAGTCGGAGGTGATCAGTTCCTGCCACTGCTCGTCGCTGAGGCGCGCCTGCACGCTGCCGCGCCAGCTCTCGCTGGGCCGGCCGTTCTCGCCCGGCTTGCCCGGCTCGTCCTCGGTGGGACGCAGCATGTGCCAGCACAGGGTTACGATGGACCCGGCGGCGGCCTGCTTTTTGGCCTCTTCGATCATCAGATCGCGGTGAATGATGGAGTCTTTGTCTTCGCCGTCGAGGAAGCCGAAATCCGAGCCCCAGACGGCGGGGTACTTGCCGGTGATGGCCTGGACGCGGTCGGTATCCTGCGCCCGATGATTGGGGAAGTTGTGCTGGCCCGACAGAATCCCCTTGCCCGAGAGCGCGCAGAGGCTCTTCAGCAGCGCGCGCGCTTCTGGCGAAGCGTTGGGATTGACCGGGTCACAGGCATAGGGCGCCGGCGCCGAGGCCCGCGGCGCACCCGGTCCGGAAGGCGCCGGTTGTGTGGCGGCCGGTGGCGCAGCTTGAGGAAACGCAATCGGGGCTGCGGCCAACGCGAGAGTCCAGACGACGAACATCGATTTCCGCATATGTTTATCCGCTTCCCATGGTATATCACAAAGGCATTTAGCGTGACTTGTCGGGGGAATGTCGCGGGCGGCACCAGGAACTTTCGCCCCGCGCCACCTGTCTAAACATCCAATGCTTGAACTGCGTGCGCTGACCAAGCGGTATTCCGGCACCCTGGCCGTCGACGACGTCTCCTTCTCCGCCCTGCGCGGCGAGGTGACCGGCTACCTGGGACCCAACGGCTCCGGCAAATCCACGACCGTGAAGATGATCACCGGGCTGCTCGATCCTACCGCGGGCGAAATCCTGTATCGCGGGCGGCCCATCCGCGACCACATCGTAGAGTTCAAGCGCGTTCTCGGATATGTGCCCGAGGAGCCGTACCTCTACCCCCACTTGACCGGCGCCGAATACCTGGAACTGGCCGGCGAGCTGCGCGACCTGCCCGCGGCCACGCTGCCCGGCAAGATCGGCGCGCTGCTGGAGTTGTTCTCCCTCGCCGGCGACCGCCACGCACCCATCTCGTCCTACTCCAAAGGCATGCGCCAGAAGATCCTGATCTGCGCCGCGATTCTGCACGACCCCGAAGTGATCGTCCTCGACGAGCCGTTCTCCGGGCTGGACGTGCATGCGGGCCTGGTGCTGCGCAGCCTGATCCGTGTGCTGGCCGCTTCGGGCAAAACGGTATTATTCAGCTCGCACGTGCTGGAGATTGTGGAGAAAGTCTGCCACCGCGTGGTGATCCTGCACAAAGGGCGCGTGGTGGCCAACGACTCCATCGAAAGGCTGCGCGACCTGATGGCCTTGCCCACGCTGGAAGACATCTTTGCGCAACTCGTCACCCAGAGCGATCCGGACGCCACCGCGCGCCAGATCGCCGAGGTAGTCCGCCAATGACCGCTCCGCCGGGGCGCGAACGGCGCCAGTTTCGCGCGCTGGTGCGCCTGTTCGCCGGCCGCTTTTTCGATACGGACATTATTTCCGTGCGCGGCGATCTGTCGGCGCTGCTCTCGCAGTTCGCGGCGCTGCTGGCGGCCCTCAGCCTGGTGCTGGTGCTCTTGACGGGGCCGAAGTACGCGGGCCTGTACCAGCACTTGACGGCGAAGCAGCTTCACGCCGCCGCATGGGCCGATCAGGAGTTCCTCATCTCGACCTCCATGGCGATCATCGGGGTGTTCACGCTGCTCCTTTGGGATGCGCTGTTTCCGGACCGGCGCGATTGTATGATCCTGTGCGCCATGCCGGTGCGGACTCCGGCGGTGTTTGGCGCTAAGCTCGCCGCACTGGGGGCGGCGGTGGGGCTGGCCGTAGTGGCCGTGAATTCCTTCACGGGACTGGTCTGCCCGTTTCTGATCGTCCCCGGCGCATCGGGCGTGCTCGACGCGGTGCGTGACTTTGCCGTCTTCTGGATCGTGATTCCGCTCGCCTCGGGGTTTGTCTTCCTGCTGCTGCTCGGCGTGCAGGGAGTCGCGCTGCACGTGTTGCCGCACGCGCGATACCTGCGGTGGTCCAGCCTGATCCAGACCGCCGCATTCTTTGCGGTGCTCACGTTGTATTTCCTCACTCCCCCGCTGGCCGATCCGCGCGCGCTAGCCGCGCCCGAAAACCGGCTGTGGTATGCGCTGGTTCCTTCCTATTGGTTCTTCGGCTTGTTTCAGGTGCTCACCGGGTCCACGAATCCGGCGTTAGTCGCGCTGGCGCGGCGAGCCTTGTCCGGCGTTGGCTTGGCGGCGCTGGTGGCGGCCGCGACTTACCTGCTGGCCTTCAGACGCCAGATGCGCCGCACGGTGGAGCAGTCCGGCATCGCCCCTCCGGGCCGCGCCTTCACAATCTGGGGCGCCCTTGCCGGGGTGCTCGCCCGCCGCGGGCCGGAGCGGGCCATCCTGAAATTCATCGGACGCACGCTGGCGCGCAGCCGGCAGCACCGCCTGCTGCTGGCGATCTATGCCGGCCTGGGGACGGCGTACGTGTTCAGCCAGGCGGCCTACGTGATGTATCGTTCCAGGGCGACCGATTTCGGCGCGCTCGCGGGTCGTGCGCAGACGGCGCTGGGCATCCCGCTCATCTTGCTCTTCTTCGTGATTATCGGCCTGCGCGTTTCCTTCTCGATCCCGATGGACGTGCGGGCCAACTGGCTTTTCCGTTTGACCGATCCATACGCCCGCGGCGCTTACCTGCGTGCCACGCGCACGACCCTTTTGTGGTTGGCGCTCGCACCGGTGGTGGCGATCGCGGCGCCGATTTACATGGCCGTGTGGCCGTGGCCGAGAGCACTGGGGCATGTGGCGTTCCTTGCGGCTTTCGGACTGCTCGTTGTCGAACTGGCCTTGACCGGCTTCGCCAAGGTGCCCTTCACCTGCTCGTATCTGCCGGGCAAAGCGAACCTCAAGATCATGTTCGGCGTGTATTGGGGGCTGCTCATCATCGTGTCGGAGATCGTCACCGACGTCGAGCAGCGCGCGCTTGACCATACTGTGGGTTACGCCTGCCTGATGGGGCTCACGCTGCTGGCGTGGCTCGTCGCAGCCTTGCGGGGCCGCTGGGCGCGCGCCCATATTCCCGCACTCAGCTTCGAAGACCAACCGGAACCGGCCGTAGTGGGCTTAGGGCTGGCCGGGCCAAGCTAGGCGTGGCGCAGACGATCGTTGTCTGTCGTCTGCGCACCGTGCTCGAACTCGGCAGGCCTCGAAAAACGATGGCCTGCCCCACAGCTAACGCTGTGTTTCAGAAACATGTTTCAGGAAGATGTGGACGTTTCGCCCCAGATGCTTTCAAAGGCGCGCGATATCGACCCGAAAGGCGATTACCGGGTGATTCCCGACGACGATATGACAGGGTTGCCACGCGGCAGCTTCTCGCTCGTTCTCTCGGCATTCACTTTTGACAACATCCCGGGGCACGGACACCAAGATACGCCTGTTTGGCGACTTGGGCGCGCCGTTGCGGGCCGACGGAGCGATCGTTAACATCGTGTCTTCGCCCGACATTTATCTTCACGAATGGGCATCGTTTACCACAGAACTCGCGGACACGTCGCCGGCGGTTGACATTCTTTGCCCCGACGAGAGCTATCGCGATGTTTACGCGAGCGCGGATCTGCGGGTGGCCGACGTGCTAAAGCCTTTGGCCACCTGTGTGATTTATGTTTTGAAGCCGGGATCGGCGTAAGGTGCGCGCCTCACGCCGTCACGGGCACCTTGGCCGCCTTGCGCAGTTCCACAAACGAAGCGTCCAGAAACTCTTTCATGCGCTCGCCATCGGGCGCGGCTTGCGCGTCGATGGTGAAGCTGAAGAAGAGCTTCCCATCGTAGCTCTGGATGGCCAGGGTGACGCCGAGGTCCCAGCCGGCGGGCACGTAAGGATACATGGTCAGCAGGCGCCTTCCATTGGAATAGAGCGGGACCTGCGGACCTGGAACGTTGGTGGCCACCATGTGCATGATGGGCACCGGCGTCGAGAACAGCGACAGGTTGCCGGCGAGCGCTTGCAACGGCGGCGGAAGCGCGCCCAGCCACTGGATTCCCGCCCAAATCAACTCCGCCACCCGCGCGTGCTTCATGGCTCCCGTCTGGGCCGCGATGCGTCGCAGGCGTTCGACCGGATCCTTGATGAACAGCGGCAGGGTGACTG
>Ga0187859_10002633_pt1 | contig 11178 bp, 8 predicted proteins | sample June2016WEW_10_1_2_FD_133019 | JGI IMG/M metagenome (GOLD analysis project Ga0187859, IMG submission 133019) | Peatland microbial communities from SPRUCE experiment site at the Marcell Experimental Forest, Minnesota, USA - June2016WEW_10_10 | ecosystem: Environmental > Terrestrial > Soil >... | reverse complement strand
GCCGGTCCGCGATCTGGGCGATCTCCTCCCGGCCGGTGCCCGGAGCGGGCGCGTAGGCCAGGTTCTGCCGCACCGACAGGTGCGGGAACAGCGCCGGATCCTGGCGCAGCAGCCCGACCCGGCGCTGCCACGGGGGCACGTCGCGGCGCGGCGCCGCGGTCCGGGTCAGCACCCGGCCGTTCAGTACCACGGTGCCGCGGCGGGGCTCCAGCAGCCCGGCGATGGCCTCCAGGATCGTGGTCTTCCCGGCGCCGGAAGGGCCGAACAGGGCGAGCCGCTCCCCCGCGGCCACGCCGAAGGCGGCCGACAGCCGGAACTCGCGCCGGTCAACCTCGACGTCGGCCTCGAGCACGCGCGCTCCAGATGTAGGCGGCCAGGGGAAGCGGCAGGGCGACCACGAGCAGCACCAGGGCGAACGGGAGCGCCGTAGGCAGCCCGGTCTCCTGCAGGGTCGTCCAGATCTGCAACGGTATCCCGAACGGGTGGTACGCGATGATCACCACGGCGCCGAACGCGCCCATCGCCCTCGCCCAGGCCACGGCCAGCGCCATGGCCAGGCCGGGCGCGGCGAGCGGGAGCGTGACCCGGCGGGCCACCCGGGACGGCCGGTCGCCGAGCAGCGCCGCCTGCTCCTCGATGGCCGGCTCGACCGCGGCGAACGCGGCCTGCGCGCCCAGCACGTAGTACGGGGCCGACTCGTACACCTCCGCGATGACCAGGGCCAGGAACGTGTTGGTCGCGGACAGGTGGACGCGGCCGAGCAGCTCACCGATCGGCGTGTACGGGCCGACCATGAAGATCAGCAGCAGGCCGATGACCAGGGGCGGCAGCAGCAGGCTGCACAGGACGCCGGCCTCCCAGAACCGGGGGAACGGGAGTGACCCGCGGGCCAGCTTCCAGGCCAGCGGGGTGCCCAGGAGCACCAGCACGCCCAGCGTGATCGCGCCCGACTCGACCGACACGACCAGCGGGTCGAGCGCTCCCGGGACGGACAGCGCGGTGCTGACCTGGTGCCAGGACAGGTGTGCCAGCAGGGTGATCACCGGTCCGAGCAGGGCGAGCCAGATGACCGCCGCGACGGCCAGCGAGGCGACCCCGCCGGCCGAGCGCACCGTCCGGCGCAGGGCCGACCCGGCGAGCTGGGCCGGCGGGCTAGCCGCCCAGCTCACTCTTCACGGCTGAGGGAACCGCGCTGGCATCGCCGGTGACCGTCGGGGTGATCAGCGTGAACCCTCCCTGCTTGTACTGCGCCAGGCCCGCCGGGGACAGGGTGTACTTGACGAACGCGGTGCCGGCCGGGGTGGGCTTGCCGATGATGGTGATGTCGATCACCTGCGGCGAGCCCGACTTGGTCGTCTTCGGCATGCCGGGCGGCTTGATCGTCACCGTGGCCTTGGCGTACTGGTCTGCCAGCGCGGCATCGCCCAGGTTAATAGCGCTGGGCAGCTTGATGTAGGGCAGGTGCAGCTCGACCGCCTGGGTGATGAACGCGCTCGAGGCGTCCAGCTGGCCGGACTGGAGCGTCGCGTCCAGCGAGGACTCTGCGAAGATCTGCGACGAGTTGGACGTGCCGGTGTCCGTGGTGCCGAGGATCTTGCTGACCGTGTCCGCCGGCAGGTGGTAGTACATCTGGGCCAGCTCCAGCATGTAGATGAAGTCCCGGCCCTGTGGGTCGATGTTGGGATCGGTCCGGCCGAGCTTGAAGCCGGGTGTCTGCATGAGCGTGAACAGGCCCTGCAACGGCTTGGAGCCGTCCGCGTAGGCCTTGAAGTCGCTGGCGTACTTGCTCTTGGGGTTGTAGGCCACCACCATCTGGGTCCCCGCATACGGGATGTACCACTTGGTGAACTTGGGCTGCAGCGGCATGATGTTGTCGCCGCCGACCGCCTCGAACACGTTCGGGCTGATCTCCTTGCTGGCGATGTCAGCCTCCAGCGCGCCGGAGGAATCGCCCCGGCCCGTGTACTTGTACCCCGTGGCCTTGGTGAAGGCCGGGCCGGCCACCTTCTCGTTGAGGAATTCGAGCGACGAGGCGTAGGCCACGCTCGCGGTGCCCTTGGCGGCAGTGCTCGGGGAGGCGGAACTCCCCGAGGAACCCGAGGAGGAACTGCATCCCGCGGCCAGCAGGCCGGCGCAGACGATCGTCAGCGCCGGGAGCCGCCAGGGCCGCCTGCCCCGTCCCGCGGTGCCCGGACCGGCCTGCGAATCCATGCTCATGCGCGCGCTCCGGCGCGGGATAGCGACCATGTTCCCGAAACTAGCTACCTGTGATTGCGCGGCGCAAGAAGATCTAACATCAAGATCCCGCAACGAAGACCGCCCGCACCGCTGATCCCCGCCGGGCCGCGGGCCGCGGCCCGCACGGCGCCCGGGGCCGGGGTGCGGGGGACGCAGCCGCGCACAGGGTCCGGGGAAACGGGCGGCGGGCCCCCCGATTCGGGGGCTAGCCCAATTCGCAGGCGACCGTCAATGTGGTACCGCAAGCGAAGGTCATCCGTCTCGGCAGCATCAGCGGTACACAATCGGATTGCCCGCCAATACTCGGCATAACTGACTGTTCAGGCAGTTACGAACTATCGCCTCAAAGGTGCTTTACGTGCATCAGGTGCCTATACTCGCAGGCCAGGCCCTACTGGGGCGGGGTAGCGCCGGATGATGCGACACCGACCGTGAGCGGGCAAACCTGTCTAAAGGGAAAATGAAACCAGAGGCACTGGAATCACAGGGACTGACGGCTCAGCTGCCTGAGGAGCCAAACCGGTTCATCGGGCGCGAACTCGAACTCGGCTACCTGAGCGACGCGCTGCACCGCACCCGGGCCCTGACCCTGTGCGGCGCGGGCGGCATCGGGAAGACCCGGCTGGCGCTGCGGCTGCTGGCCACGACGGCAGGGGACTTTGCCGACGGCGTCTACGTGGTCGAGCTGGGTGATCTGTGGGAGGCGGACCTGATCGTCTCCCGGGTGGCCGCTGTCATCGGGATCGACGGCGAACCCGGGCGCCCGCTGCCGGAAACGCTGGCTGACGCGCTGGAGTCGCGCCAGGTGCTGATCATGATCGACAACTGCGAGCACCTGGTCGCCGCCTGCGCCGCGCTCTGCCAGCGCCTTCTGGCCGCCTGCCCGGAGCTGCGCATCGTGGCGACCAGCCAGGAGCCGCTGCGGATCCCGCAGGAAGCCGTGTGGCAGGTCGCGCCGCTTGCCGTGCCGCCCTCGGACGGGCCCCGGGACGCCGCGGATCTGGCGAGCTTCGAGGCGGCCCAGCTGTTCGCGGACCGGGCGGCGGCGGCCCGGTCCGGATTCGCGATCACCGAGCGGAACGCGATGGCGGTGGCGGCCATCTGCCGTGCCCTGGACGGCGTACCGCTGGCCATCGAGCTGGCCGCCGCCCGGGTGACCGTGCTGTCCGCCGAGCAGATCGCCGCGCGGCTCGGCGACCGCTTCACGCTGCTCGGCGCGGGCGACCGGACCGCGCCGCCCCGGCAGCGGACCCTGCGGGCCACCATCGACTGGAGCCACGACCTCCTGTCCGCCGCGGAGCAGACCCTGCTGCGCCGCCTGTCCGTGTTCTCCGGATGGTCCCTGGAGATGGCCGAGCAGATCTGTGCGGATGACCGCCTGCCCACCGAGGATGTGGTCGGCCTGGTCTCGGGGCTGGTGGACAAGTCGCTGCTGGTGGTGGAGCCGGAGGTGCTCGGCCAGGCCCGCTACCGGATGCTGGACAGCATCCGCGCCTACGCTGCGCAGCGTCTCGCCGAGGCGGGCGAGTCCGCCGCGATCCAGCTGCGGCTGCGCGACTACACGCTGGAGGTCTGCGAGCACAACGAGGCGGTCGGGATGGCCACGATCCCGTCCGGCTGGTCGGCGGTGGTGGCCGTGTTCCGCCGCTACGACGTGGACGTCGGCAACCTGCGCCAGGTCCTCAGCAGCTGCCTGGCCGCTGGTGACGCCGAGGCCGGGCTGCGTATCTGCGCCGCGGTCCGGCCGTCGTGGATCGTCCGGGGCTCGTTCGCCGAGGGCGAGAGCTGGTTCGCCCGCTTCCTCGGTCTCGGCCGCCAGGAGGTGTCCGACCGGGTGCTGGGCACCGCGCTCATCGGGCGGGCCCAGCTCGCCCTGCCCAATGACCCGGCAAGGGCCAAGGAGTGGGCCCGGGCCGGGCTGGAGCTGTGCCAGGCCTCGGGCCTGCTCATCTGGGCTGCCACCGCGCAGAACGTGCTGGCCGAGAACGCCCTGCAGACCGGCCAGCTGGGTGAGTCGGCGCAGTGGGCGGCCAAGGCCCTGGCCGCCGCGCGAGAGGCGGGAAACGCCTGGAACGAGGGGTACGCGCTCGGGACGCAGGCCGCTCTGGCCGCGGCCGAGGGCCAGCTGCGCCAGGCCCAGCAGCTGGGCGAGGCCGCACTCGAGGTGATGCACGGCGTCGACCAGCGCTGGGGGGTGGCCCGCACGCTGCTCGGCCTGGGCGCCCTGGCCCGGCTGCGCCGCGATCCGGCCGGGGCCATGGGCTGCTACCAGGCGGCCCTGCCTATCCTGCGCGAGGTCGAGGCCCGGCCGGGCATTGCCCACTGCCTGGCCGGCATCGGCCGGGTCGCCCTGGACCAGGGGCAGCTCACCGTGGCCCGGATGCACCTGGCGGAGAGCCTGCGCCTGAGCCGTCTGACGGGGGCACGGATCGGCGTGGCCCGCGGCCTGGAAGCGTTCGCGGCCCTGTGTTCCCGGGAAGATCTGTGTTCCCGGGAAGATCTGTGTTCCCGGGAAGATCTGTGTTCCCGGGAAGATCAGTGTTCCCGGGAAGATCAGGACGTCCGGGGAGGGCAGGACGGCCTGGCGGTCCAGCTCTCCGCGGCAGCGGCCGCGCTGCGCGAGGCGGCCGGCCTGCCCGCGCTACCCGCCGGGCGGACCCAGCGGTACCTGGACGCGGCCCGCGGCCTGGGCCAGGAGGCAGTCACCGAACTGTGGGAACAGGGCCGGAGCCTGAGTCTCGACGCCGCGGTGACGCTGGCGCTCAGATCGGGGCCCGAGGCCCCCTGGCCCACAGCGGGAGTGCCACTGACCCAGGCGACGCCGTACGCCGGGCCCGCTGCGCCGCACGCCAGGCCCGCTGCGCCGCACGCCGGGCAGTCCCCGCTGACCCCGCGCGAGCGCGAGATCAGCGCGCTTATCGCGCAGGGCTACAGCAACAAGGGCATCGCGGACGAGCTAGTTATCAGTCCGGCTACCGCGGCACGCCACGTTGCGAATATCCTGTCGAAGCTGGGCTTTACCTCGCGGGCCCAGATCGCTGCCTGGGCTGCGGGGAACGGGTCAATCCAGCCGTCCGCGGCCCACGAACGGGGCAGCCTCACCCCCTGATGCCGCCTACGATGGACCCTGGCCGGGCCACCATTGGCACCATTCATAGGACGGGTAATGGGCAAGGCGAGCAGGAACAAGCGGGAGAGCGCCCGCGAGAGGATCGCCGCGCAGCGGGCGGCGCAGCGGCGGGCGGAGAGGCGCCGCCTGATGTTCATCACCGGGGGGAGCATCCTCGGGGTCGTGGTCATCGTGGTGGCTTTTATCGTGTTCAAGACCACGCAGAGCCCGACCGCCAGCGCCGCGAACTCCGCCTCCCCGGCCGGCACCGCCCTCCCGGCCAGCGTGGTCAAGGACATCACCAGCGTCCCGTCCTCGACGCTCACGTCCGTGGGCACCGGCACCGCCGACACCAAGAGCGTGGCCGCGGTGTCCTCGGCCAAGAAGCTGACCTCCGGCGGCAAGCCTGAGGTGCTCTATATCGGCGCCCAGTACTGCCCGTACTGCGCGACCGAGCGGTGGGCCATGGCCGTGGCGCTCAGCCGGTTCGGCGCCTTCAATGGCCTCAGCGGCATCCACTCGGCCGGCGGCCAGGAGGTGTACCCGCATACGGCGACGCTGAACTTCTACAAGGCCAGCTACGCCAGCAAGTACCTGACCTTCACGCCGGTCGAGCAGGAGACCGTCAGCGAGAAGCCGCTGGAGAACACCACCACGGCGGAGAGCGCGCTGCTCACCAAGTACGACAGCCCGCCCTACGTGTCCGCCAGCGAGCAGGGCGCCATCCCGTTCATCGACTTCGGCGGCAAGTACTTCGTGCACGGGGCCCAGTACGACCCGCAGGTGCTGTCCGGGCAGACCTGGGCTCAGGTGGCCGCCGCACTCAAGGACCCGTCGAGCTCGATCGCCAAGGGCGCAGACGGCTCGGCCAACATGATCACCGCGGCGATCTGCAAGACGACGAACAACCAGCCGTCCAACGTCTGCACCTCCCCGACGATCAAGACCATCGAGGGCCAGATCTGATGGCCGCCCCCAGGCAGGCCGCGGGCGCGGGTGCCAAGAAGAACAAGGGCACCCGTGGCGGCCGGCCCGAGCCCCAGCCGGTCGCGGCGCAAGCCCGCCGGGCGGGGGGCCAGGCGAAGCGGCCGGGGCAGAGCCCCAGCCAGGCGCAGCGCGCGCGCGAACGCAAGGCGGCCGCCGTTGCCGTCGCTGCGCCGGCCGAGCCTGGGATCAAGATCCCGCCGCTCTGGTACCAGGTGGCCACCTGGGCGCTGTCCATCGCCGGCCTCGGCGTCTCGACCTACCTGACCATCACCCACTACGACTCCTCGGTCCCGCTGGCCTGCTCGGACAAGGGCGTGATCAACTGTGCCCTGGTCACCAGCAGCGCGGAATCCATGGTGTTCGGGATCTTCCCGGTGGCCGTGCTCGGGCTGGCCTTCTTCGTGGCCATGACCGCGGCCGTCTCGCCCTGGGCCTGGCGGCTGAAGTTCCCGCAGCTGACCTGGATCCGGGTGGCGTCGGTGATCGTCGGCATCGGGTTCGTGCTGTACCTGGTCTATACCGAGCTGTTCACGCTGGACGCGATCTGCCTGTGGTGCACCAGCGTGCATGTGCTGACGTTCCTGCTGTTCGTCTTGGTCGTCGGCGGTGTCGCCGCCGGATACGGCCTCCGGGAGCGGGACTACTCCTACTGACCGGGGCCTCCGCTCCCACCGACCGGGGCCTCCGCTCCTACTGACCTGGGCCTCCGCCTGAGGACGACCCCGGCCTCGTCCTGGCGCTGAGGACACCTGCCCGGCCAGCCCTTATTGTCGGGGCATGCGGATTCCACGGGGCATCGCGCGGTGGCAGGTGTACGCCGCGCCCGGCCGCGTCGACCTGCTGATCGCGGGCGGCCTGCTCCTGTGGGGGCTGCCCGATGTGCCCTGGTGGTGGGAGCATCCCGGGCACCGCGACACTGTGCCCGCTATCCTCGGCGCGCTGGCCCTGACCCTGGCCATGTCGGTGCCGTTCTGCTGGCGGCGCCGCTTCCCGTTCCCGGTGCTCGCCGCGGCCGCCGCCGTGCTACTGGTCCGCGGCGTGCTGCACCATGACCTCGTGTCCGCGTTCGCGGCGGTGCTGATCGCCGCCTACGGGGTGGGCAGCTACGGCCAGGACTCCCGGCGCTATGCCCGCGGGCTCGGCTGGGCCGCGCTGGGCGGGGCCGTGGTGATGGTGCTCACCAGTCACGGTCAGCGCATGGACGGCGCGCCGCTGGCGCTGCTCGGCGCGGCGTTCGTGCTGGGCGACGCGGCCAGCGCCCGCCGGGCCGAGTCCGCCGCCGCGGTCGAGGCGGCGCACCAGGCGGAACGGACCAGGATCGCCCGTGAGCTGCACGACGTGGTCGCGCATCAGCTATCCGCCATCGCCGTGCAGGCTGGGGCGGCCCGGATGGCCGCGGGCCCCTCTCCCGACCCGGTGCTCACCCCGGTGATCGGCAGCGTCGAGCAGCTGGCCCGGGAAGCGCTCGGCGAGCTGAACCACCTGCTTGGCGCGCTGCGCCGGGAACCGGACCCCAGCCCGGCCTGCCCCCCGGCCCCTACCCTGGCCGAACTGGACGGCCTGGTGGCCGCCACCCGGGCGGCCGGCACGGTGGTGGACCTCACGGTCGAGGGTCAGGCGCAGCCGCTGCCCGCCGGTGTCGAGCTGTCGGTATACCGCATCATCCAGCAAGCGCTGGCCAACGTGGCTCGGCACGCCCCGCAGTCCGCCGCCCGGGTGATCCTGTGCTACGGCACCGGGGAACTGCGGGTCGACGTGGTGAACGCCGCCCCCCCGGACGGCCACCGGGCGGTGAGTGCGCCGCACGGGCTGCCAGGCGGCCGGGGCGTGCGCGGGATGCGGGAGAGGGCGGAGCTGTACGGCGGCCATCTCCACGCCGGGACCCGGCGTGGTGGCGGGTTCGCCGTCACGGCCACCATCCCCTGCGACAGCCTCACGGTCCCGGTACCGGGATGAAGCGCACAGGGTGAGCGCCACCGGGGACATCAGAGTGGTGATCGCGGATGACCAGGTGCTGGTCCGGGCGGGGCTGGCCACCCTGCTGGACAGCCAGCCAGGCATGTCGGTGGTCGGGCAGGCCGGCGACGGCCAGGAAGCGGTGCGGCTGGCCCGTGAGGCGCGTCCCGACGTCGTGCTCATGGATGTCCGGATGCCGCTGCTGGACGGGCTGGCCGCCACCCGCCGCATCGCCGCCGGGCAGCCGGGCGGCCAGGCCGCCCTCCCGGTCCGTGTGGTCATCCTGACCACCTACGACCTGGATGAGTACGTGTACGAGGCACTGCGGGCCGGGGCCTGCGGATTCCTGCTCAAGCACGCGCCGCCCGAGGAACTGCTGCTCGGGGTGCGGGCCGCGGCCGACGGCGGGGCCCTGCTCTCCCCCGCCGTGACCAAACGGCTGCTGGCCGAGTTCGCCGCGCGACGACCGGCCGCGGTGCCGGCGCCGGCCGCGCTTTCGGCGCTGACCAGCCGGGAGCGAGAGGTCCTGGACCTGGTGGTGCGCGGCCGGTCCAACGCCGAGATAGCCGCGCAGCTGGTGGTGACGCAGAGCACGGTCAAGACGCACGTCGGCCACGTCCTGGACAAGCTGGGCCTGCGCGACCGGGTCCATGCGGTGGTCTTCGGCTACGAGCACGGGCTGGTCGAACCCGGTAGTCGTTAGATTACGCTGAGTATCACACGATTGCGCGAACGGCCTCCGCGGGAATCGCCGGCCCCAGGCCATTGTTAGTTCTGCTAACTGAAAATCGTTAGACTGCCTAACTGTGAGCGAGGCGCACAACATGCCGGGTGAGGCCGACATGTCCCCGGCCATCATGGTCATTCTCCGGCTGTTCCGCGGCCTGGAGTGCGTGGACGCAGGGCTGACCCCCTCCCAGTACCGGATCATGAAGCTGGCCGGCGCCGGGGGTGAGCGCTCCACCCGGCTCGCGCAGCGGCTGGCGGTGGCCAAACCAACCCTCACCGCGACCGCGGATGGCCTGGTGGCCGCCGGATACGCCAGCCGGGCCGCCGAGCCGGGTGACCGGAGGGTCGTGCGGCTGTCGCTGACCCCGGCCGGCCGCGCCGCGCTGGACCGCGCCGACGCGGCGTATTCGGCCTGGCTCGGCCAGTTGCTGGACGCCACAGGCGCGCCGGGGAGCGTGCTGGATGCGCTCGGGCTGCTCGGCTCGGCGATGACCGAGGCGAGGCGGGCGAGGATGGGCCTCGCCGCTCAGGACGATGGGGACGCAGACGGGGACGGAAAGGAACGGGCCCACGGACACCGAACGGCACACCACGAACACGCTGCCCAGCAGGAAGGCGGTGGGTAAGGCGCGCAGAGCCGGCCGGGACGGTAGTGGTACGGGCGAGGGCTGGCTGCGGCGGCTCGCGGGTTACTGCTGGCGCTACCCGCGCCATGTGGTGCTCGCGCTGGGCGGCACGCTGGTCGTGACCGCGGTCGCGGCGGTCATCCCGCTGATCCAGCGGCAGATCGTCGACGATCTGGTCGGCCCGGGGCACCCTGCGGTCTGGCCCCTCGCGGTCCTGCTGCTGGGCGCCGCGCTGGCCAGCTTCGGCGGCCTCTACCTCCGCCGCTACCGCGGCGGCCAGGTCTCCCTCGATGTCCAGCACGACCTGCGGACCCAGATGCTCGGCGCCCTGTCCCGGCTGGATGGCACGCGCCAGGATCAGCTGCACACCGGCCAGATCGTCAGCCGCTCCATTTCTGACCTGTCCATGGTTCAGGCCCTGCTCAGCATGATCCCCATGCTGCTCGGCAACGCGGTGCTGTTCGTCGCCTCCCTGGCCATCATGCTGTTCCTCTCCCCGCTGCTGACCTTGATCGCGCTGGCCGTCGGCCCCGCGCTGTGGCTCATCTCGGTCGCCTCGCGCCGCACCCTGTTCCCGGCCAGCTGGGACGCCCAGCAGCAGGCGGCCGCCGTGGCCGGGGTGGTGGACGGCGCCGTGACCGGCGTCCGGGTGGTCAAGGGCTTCGGCCAGGAAGACCAGGAGACCGGGCGCCTGGAATGGGCCAGCCGCCTGCTCTACGCCTCGCGGGTGCGCGCGGTGCGGCTGATGGCCCGGTACAACCCGGCCCTGCAGGCCGTGCCCGCGCTCGGCCAGGTTGGGGTACTCGCGCTGGGCGGGTGGCTGGCCATCGAGGGCTCCATCACCCTGGGCACGTTCGTGGCGTTCTCCTCCTACCTGCTTCAGCTCGTCGGCCCGGTCCGCGCGCTGGCTGCGCTGGTGACCACCGGCCAGGAAGCGCGGGCCAGCGTGATCCGGGTGTTCGAGGTCATCGACACCGAGCCTGGCGTCACCGACCGGCCCGGCGCGGTGCCGCTCGGATCGGCACCGGCCGCCGTGGACCTCGACGACGTGAGGTTCGGCTACGTGTCGGGCCAGCCCGTGCTGCGCGGACTGTCGCTGCACGTGGCGGTGGGCGAGACCGTCGCGCTAGTCGGCACTTCCGGGTCGGGGAAATCGACCATCGCGCAGCTGCTCCCCCGCTTCTACGACGTGACCGGCGGGGCGTTGCGGGTCGGCGGGCACGACGTCCGTGACCTCACCCTGGACTCGCTGCGGGCCACGATCGGGCTGGTCAGCGAGGACTCGTTCCTTTTCTCCGATTCGGTCCGGGCCAACATCGCCTACGGGCGCCCGGACGCCAGCTGGGAGGACGTCCTGGCCGCGTCCCTGGCCGCCGAGGCGGACGAGTTCATCACCGGGCTGCCGAAGGGCTACGACACGGTCGTCGGGGAGCAGGGGCTGACCCTGTCCGGCGGGCAGCGCCAGCGGGTGGCCCTCGCCCGGGCGCTGCTGACCGATCCCCGCATCCTGATCCTCGACGACGCGACCTCGGC
>Ga0187859_10002631_pt1 | contig 11182 bp, 11 predicted proteins | sample June2016WEW_10_1_2_FD_133019 | JGI IMG/M metagenome (GOLD analysis project Ga0187859, IMG submission 133019) | Peatland microbial communities from SPRUCE experiment site at the Marcell Experimental Forest, Minnesota, USA - June2016WEW_10_10 | ecosystem: Environmental > Terrestrial > Soil >... | reverse complement strand
GGCATCGTCGGCACCAGCCTGGGATCGTGCTATGCCTTTATCGCGACCGCGCACGATCCACGAATTCAAGTCGCTGCCTTCAATCATGCGTCGACCTATTTTGCCGACGTAGTGTGGCACGGCCAGTCGACACGCCATATCCGCGAAGGCCTCGAACCGGCAATTGATTTGGAGAATCTGCGGCAGGTATGGCGTGCGGTCAGTCCGATGGTCTACTTTGACAAGTTTTCCCGCTGGCCGCGGCGTTCGCTCATTATTTACGCCAAATATGACATGACGTTTCTGCCGGAATTTTCCGAGCAGGTCGTTGAGGAATTCCACAATCACCACCTCGATCACAAAGTCGTCACGCTGCCCTGCGGCCATTACACGATGGGAGAAACGCCCTACAATTATTTGGATGGATGGCAGCTAGTGAGTTTTCTCCGGACGGCGTTCGAGTAAATAGCGATGGGCCGCTTTCTAGTCGCGGACGATCCGGCAGTTGTGCTGGGAGGCTCCAGCCGACCTTACCGCAAGCCCAGCTCGCCATCGTACTGCCGGATAACCCCGTAGCACTCGCAGGCGGACGCTTCAAGTTTCTTGCGGTTCACGATTTCCACCGCGCCGCGGGTGTACTCGATGAAACCCTTTCTCTGCAAAACGCCGGCTGCCAGGCTCACGCTAGGTCGGTCTGTCCCCAGCATGGTTGCGAGAAAGTCGTGAGTGATGCGCAGTGACCCAGAATCCACTCTATCCTGAGTCATCAGCAACCAGCGCGCCAGCCGCTGCTCGATGCCGTGCAGTCGGTTACACGCGGCTGTTTGCGCAATCTGCATACCCCGAATTGCGACATAGCGGTTCAGCAGCAATCGAAGGTGGGGAGTGGCTTCCAAAGTATTTTGCAAAGCCCCAACTCTTACCCTAAATCCGTCTCCCGTGATTTGTATCACTGCCCGTAGCGGGTCTCTGCTCAGACCAACAGCCGCCGGTAGTCCCGTAAAGCCCTCTTTGCCAACTACGCCAGCTTCGGCGGTTCTTCCATCTTTCATTACGACGACAAGAGAAATCAAACCCCGGTTCAGAAAATACGCAAACTGCAGCTTTCCACCCGCCTCGTGAAGGACCAGGTGGTTGGGCAAATTGACGTATTCCAGGTGAGGACGAAGCGAATTGTATTCGCTATCGGAGATCGATAGAAGGATTGTATTGCTGACGGGCTTCCCCTCGGCATTTGTGCGCTCGCCGGACTGCACGACTTTGAGGTCTTTGTCAGCCACGAACCAGAACCGGGGAGCACTGCCCAGACGTAACGATGAACCTACCCGTCAAGGCCCGCGAAATGGCAACTCTACTGATCCGCAGTAAGCGCGGAATTATACAGACCCGAAAGCCGGGCTTCTGTAGGGTACCCTACAGTGACCTCTTCACGGATACGCGCACGGATCAGCACCGAATGTGAACAACGCCCACAGCGTTTCCGCCGCTCTTCAAACGAGACCATACGAGTCGACGTCAGCGCAAACGAAACTTTTCCGCGTACGTAGGATTCCCTACAGACGACCCGAAATTGGCGCACGTAAAATTCCGGCACTCGCGGATCGAATGACGGTTGCTTGTTGCAATCAGGCCCTTCGCGGCTGCGAGAAGAGCCGTTAATCGCAAACCGGGACGCTTCATCCCTTGACAGCACGCGGATAGCCGTGGCGCGGCGACAGAGGCGGCTATGAGCCGGAAGCTGGCATGGATCGGCAATGGACCGGCAATGGACCCCGAAGTCACCAAGAAGGCGAGGATTGCGCTCTTGCAGGAAGAGATACAGTCCATCCATTACGTCAACGAGCTGTACTGGCGACAGACGAACCACAGCGTTGCAGCCAAGGCAGAGCATTACCGCAGACAGGATCGGTTGGAAGAAATCCGGAACGAACTTGCTGAACTCCTAAAAGCATAACGCTCTCGTTGGGGCGCAGCGGCAGAGGCAGCCATGACCCGGAAGCTGGTATGGATTGAGCAGAAGCGTTTTCGAGGTTTCGGTTGCTCCGAATGCGGGTGGCGGTTCGGAGCTTCGGCCTTGGCCGCCGGTGAATCGCTCGATGAAATGATGCGCAACTTCGAGTTGCAGCGCGACAAGGAATTTGCATCGCACGTTTGCGGCGATCACCCGGAAAAAGCCAGGTAGCAACTGCCCGTTCACTTATTGTGCCGGATCACGGAAACCGACCTACTACAAAATGGTTTGCAGTGAATTGAAAAACATGTTCCGTTAGGGTTTAAAGCCGCGATTAATTTTAGGGCACTTGCGGCGCGGCTCCCCTGCGGCCATCCCACCATGGGAGAAACGCTATAAAAATACATGGACGGATGGCAGCCAGTGAGTTTTCTCCGGATGGCATTCGACTAGAACGCCACCCGAAGAATTTCAGAATTACATTACTCAGAATTACATTACGACGATGAGCGCCACCCGAACTCCCGGATGGAGCAGATCGAAGAGGAAATACTCGCCGTCAATATAATCGACGTAGCAGTCATCCGTGTACGCCCAACCCGCCGGCCATCCATCCGGAAGAATGAATGAGTAACCTCCGTACGTGAAGCCAGGCTGGCCTTGCACCGTGGTCGCCTGATGGATCGCAAAGTGGTGTTCTCGTCCGAAGCTGCCGCGGAATTTGTCATCCGGAATGTGGCCACCACGCTGACCGCCGGCGGCTTGCATATTCCCGCCGCCTTGTCCTGCAGAATTTCCCTGCGCAGCTGGGCGGGCATCGTTCGGACGAACATTGTTCTGACGAGCGTCGCTCGGCTGTTGAGTCTGATCTTGCCGGGTCCTGTCGTCCTGCTGCCGCGCCGCATCGTTCTGCTGCCGTGTCTTGTCATCCTGTTGGACGGCCTTGTCGTTGCGGTTGGTATCGTTTTGTTCCTGAGGCTTGGCCTCATCGGCGCGCGGTGCCTTCGTGTCATTCTCCGCGGGCTTGGTTTCATCGCGCTGGTCCTGGGCATAAATCCACCCGGTCGTGGCGAGCAGAAAGCACAATGTAAACATCCTTGCTACTTGGGCAACTCTCATAGATTCTCCTCCTTCAAGGCGTGCAAGCATTGGCTTGCCGGTGTGCAGGAGCCCCTCCGGGCCGTTCAACGTGCCATTTCCGCGGAGTAGGGCGACAAGTGAAAGACACACGATTTCGCATACTAGGCGTGGTTGCGCTCGGAATGAATCCCTTTGACCCTGTAGTTACAATCCGCAGGTCGGGTATAGAACGGACAGTATTCGACTGAGCCGGGCAGTGCTCTCTCAGATAGTTGCGTAGAGAAATCGATCGGTCGCGTAAAGGTCTACCAGGCTATCTATGCGCTGTGACCTGGTCAGCGATTCGGTCGTACTCGGCCTTGGAGACAATATGCCGCGTCTCTATGTCGACCGCGTCACTATAAGGACGACCCGCAATTACACGATCCGCCACACTTGCGCTCATCCCAGGCAGTGCCATCAACTGATCCCGGGACGCGGCGTTCAGATCGAGCGGCTTGTTGTGGTTCCAGCCCTCGCGGACCCCTTCCGCCATGGCTTTGACATCGCTCTTTGCTTCGGCAGTGGCTTGGGCGGTTTTCTCTCGCAATTCCTGCGGACTTTGCGGTTGTTGCGTGCATGCCACCAGCGCGGCCAGCAATGCAATGGCGGGAACACTACTGTATCTGAGGAGGCTCATAATCGATCTCTTCTTTCGCTTCTTGGATGACGTCCGGCCGTTCCTGGTTGGTGGGACCGGGGTGTCCGCGAGTAAAATAACCTTCGGTACCTAACCATGAAAAATTCCTCCATGTCCCGTCCCCTCTACGAAGTTGATCCCGAGATTTCGAACGCTATCGACAACGAAGTGCGCCGCCAGCATGAAGGCCTGGAACTGATCGCTTCGGAAAACTTCGTCAGCGAGGCGGTGCTAGAGGCCGCGGGTTCCGTATTCACCAACAAATATGCGGAAGGCTATCCCGGCAAGCGTTATTACGGCGGATGCGAATTTACCGACGTCGTCGAAAATCTGGCGCGCGAGCGTGCCAAGAAACTCTTTGGCGCGGAGAATGTTAACGTCCAGCCGCACTCAGGATCTCAGGCCAATCAAGCCGCTTACGCCGCTGTGTTGCAGCCCGGCGACACCATTCTTGGATTAAATCTCGCTCACGGCGGGCATCTCACACACGGCCATCATCTGAATTTTTCCGGCAAGACTTACAAGATCGTCCCGTACGGCGTCACCCGTGAGACCGAGACTATCGACTACGACGAATTGGAAAAGATCGCCACGCAGGAGCATCCGAAGCTGATTATTGGTGGCGGCAGCGCCTATCCGCGAATCATCGACTTCGTCCGCATGCGGCAAATCGCGGACAAGGTCGGCGCCCTCTATCTTGTGGATATGGCGCACTTCGCCGGCCTGGTAGCGGGTGGAGCGCATCCGTCGCCGGTGCCGCACGCGCACATCGTGACATCGACCACGCATAAAACCTTGCGCGGACCGCGCTCGGGAATGATCTTGAGCAAGCAGGAATTTGCCGCGGCGATCGATAAGACCGTATTCCCAGGAATGCAGGGCGGGCCGCTCGTGCACATCATGGCCGCGAAGGCCGTGTGCTTTCTCGAAGCCTCGCAGCCGAGTTTTCGCGAGTATGCGCGGCAGGTTGTGGCCAATGCCAAGTTGATGGCCGAGACACTCGCCGCGGACGGTTATCGCATCGTCTCGGGTGGAACCGACACGCACCTCATGCTGGTCGACGTGTTTGCTAAAGGCATGCTGGGCAGCGAAGCGGAGAAGGCCCTCGGCGAGGCCGGCATTACGGTGAACAAGAACGCGATTCCGTTCGATACCAATCCGCCGATGAAGCCGAGCGGCGTTCGCATTGGCACTCCGGCGGTGACGACACGCGGCATGAAGGAGTCGGAGATGCGGCAGATCGCGCACTGGATTGCGGAGGCGCTCAATCATCGTGCGGATGCCGCGGCGCTGGCGAAAATCCGCAGGCAAGTGTTGGAACTGGCCGAGGAGTTTCCACTGTATGCGGAGCGGCGGGCACGCACGCAAGCTGAAGTACGAGGTTGACCGTAAGAACGAATTGTCATCCCGAGCGAAGCGAAGGATCTGCATTTTTGCTAGCCTGCGCATAGATGACGAAGGTTTCGTGATGCTCCAGCGAATTCCCTGTGTTCTCCTGCGTCCCTGTGATTAAATTCAGGCTGTGAGAGTAGCCATCGACATCCGTCGCATGACGGAATTCGGAGTTGGCACCTACATACGCAACGTGGTCCGCACCTTGGCGCGTCTCGACCGCGACAGCTCATATTTCCTCATCGGATCGCCGGAGAAGGTGGCGGAATGCGGCGATCTCCCGCCTAATTTCAAAGCAGTGGCTCTAGCCGGCAGCGATAACACGCTTAGGGGGAACCTGGATTTCCGCGCGATCGTACATCGCCTCAATTGCGATCTCGTGCACATTCCGCACCTGTTCTGGCTTCCGCGCGGATTGAGCTGCCCTTATGTTCTAACCGTGCATGACCTGCTGGAGCACATGTATGGATCGCGCAATGCTTCGAGCTTGCGGCGCAGCCTCCACTTTTATCTGACGCGGCGCGTATTGCGCAAAGCCGCACGCGTGATCGCGGTCTCCCAATTCACGAGAAACGAAATCGAAAAACTTCTGGACATTCCGGACGCTCGCATCGAAGTGGTCTACAACGCGATCGACGAGCGCTTTCTGCACGGCCACGCGACTCAGGCCGATCGCGACCTGATCGCCCAACGCTATCTCGTGAACCATCCCTTTATCTTGTATGCGGGAGCGATTCGGCCTCACAAAAACGTGGTGCGCATCATCGAGGCATTTTCAGCGCTCAAGAGCGAACTGCAAAAGCAGGAGCAGTATCCCGATCTCAAGCTCATCATCATCGGAGACGATCTTTCCAGCCATCCCCGGTTGCGTCGCACCGTGGTGCGCAGCGGCGTGCAGAATGATGTGCGGTTTCTCGGATTCGTACCCATTGAAGTTCTGCGGATTTTCTATGATGTGGCCAAGATCTTTGTGTTTCCCTCGCTCTATGAAGGATTTGGATTGCCTCCGCTCGAAGCGATGGCACACGGCACTCCGGTCGTCACCTCGAACACGTCAAGCTTGCCGGAAGTAGCGGGGAATGCCGCATTGCTGGTGAATCCGGAAAATGTTTTTGAAATTCGGCGCGGCCTGCAGCGCGTGCTGCTTGATTCGGCGCTTCGCGATCGCATGAAGCAGCGCGGCTATGAACAAGCGCAAAAGTTTTCCTGGACAACTTCAGTGTCGAGAATTCTTGAGATTTACCGCGAGGTAGCCGAGGCTCGTGTGTCACGCCGAGTCGCGGCAGATTGAGATATCGCCGAAGCCAGATATTGCCGCTCCCGTATACTAATAAGAAATCGCCTGATGAATTCTAGCGCCACGCAAAACCCCGCACCCTCGACAACAGAAAGAATGTTCCATCCCAAACTTTCCATACTGCTATTGATCGCGTTGTGGGCAGTGATCTATCTGTCAGGGCTGTCTCGCCCTGCGTTGCTCGATGATGCCGACACGGTGCACGGCGAGGCCGCAAAGGAAATGCTGCAGCGCCACGATTGGGTGACCCTCTATGTCAACGGTGAGCGCTACCTGGAAAAAGCGCCGCTGATGTATTGGGGCGTAGCCGTGAGTTACAAAATCTTCGGCATCAGCGAGTGGAGCACCCGCTTTCCACTCATGTTGATCGTGCTGGCGATGATCCTCTCCACGTACGGATTGGGCCGGTGGGCCTTTGGCAACGAAGGAGGATTCGCTTCCGGATTGGTGCTGGCGACCGCGCTCGGGCCGTTTCTTTTTACCCGCTTTCTAATCCCCGACGTGGCCGTTGGTTTGTGGCTCACGTTGACCTTCTGGTTTTTCTTGTTATCTCTCGATCAACCGGAGCCCACACGCTGGACTTGTTGGGGCCTTGCCGCGGTGTGCGCGCTCAACGTCCTCACTAAGGGGTTGATTGGCCTGGTATTTCCAGCGGGAGCGATCGGGCTATATCTGATTCTCATGGGAAATTTGCGGCATTTGCTCAAGCTGCGGCTATTTTCGAGCGCGCTCGTGTTTCTGGCGATCGCCGCGCCATGGCATATTCTGGCAGCGCTGCGCAATCCGCCGCAGGGTAACGTGCGCGGATTTCTCTGGTTTTATTTCGTCAATGAACACTTCCTGCGATTCTTAAACAAGCGCGTACCTCGCGATTACGATACAGTTCCGCTCCTGCTCTTCTGGGCCCTGCTGGTTTTATGGCTGATTCCGTGGACTGCGTTTCTTCCGCAGTCGCTACAGGAAGTGCCGCTACGCTGGCGCGAGTTTCGTGGGCAGATGTCGCGGCGTCAGCGAGCTTATCTTTTATTTTTTCTTTGGAACGTCGTGATCGTCGGCTTCTTCAGCCTTTCCACCCGGCAGGAGTACTACACCATTCCTGCGATTCCGGGACTGGCGTTATTAGTCGGCGGTTGGCTGCAACGTGAGAGAGCATCGGCTGCCGACAGTCGCGAGCGGCGTAGTGGGCGGATTTCGTCTGCGGTATTGCTCGTGATCGGCGTCATTATCGCGGCGGCGGGTTTTGCATTGCTCTTATTTTCGAAGGCGCCGGCTCCGGGCACAGATTTGTCGGACTTGCTGCGGAAGAATCCGCAGGACTACGCGCTTTCCTTCGGGCATTTTCTGGATTTAACTCCACAGGCGATGGGAGCATTTCGGGTACCGCTGTTTGGTTTCTCGCTGGCATTTCTGCTGGGCACACTGGCCAACTTTATTTTGCGTCGGCGCGGGCGCTCCGGCGCTGCCAACGCCGCGCTGGTAGCGATGATGGTGGTTGTGCTGGCATGCGTGCGCATCGCGTTCGGTATCTTCTCTCCAATTATTTCGTCGAAAGATCTGGCGATGGCGATTCGCGAGCAGTACCGGCCGGGCGATCAGATTGTGGTGTACGGTTTTTATGAGAACGCGTCTACTCTTAATTTCTACGCCGGCGTGCACCTGCTCAGTTTGCGCGCGCCGGGAGGAAACATGTGGTACGGCACGCAGTTTCCAGATGCGCCGCGTGTATGGGAGACGCAGACATCGTTCGCAACAATGTGGAACGGCCCCCAGCGCGTCTTCTTGTGGACCGATCAGGAGGATCCGGCGGCGTTAAATGGATTGAAAAGCTATGTCATCGCGCGCCGCGGAGGCAAAACTATTTTTTCTAATCAGCCAACTGCGGCCCCACAATAGTCGCTTCCACGTGGTTACTTAACATGTTTACTTAACATGCTGCTTAACCAGGATTAACCGGCCATTTTTCAGAGCGAAAACATCGCCGCGCCAAGTGATGCGATTACCCATAAAGCTCGCGGCCCACACGATTGGCGCTAGCAAGTCGCGGATCGTAATCAGGAAAATCGTGTTGATTAAGTCGTCGTGAAACATCCCGCGGTCGCCGAGCACAACCTCTGCGGTGACGTATGCAATGAGCAACCGCATCACGAACGTCAGTGCAAACAGGGCATACGCCCATGCCGCTCCGCGTGCCGCGAACACCATTAACAATGCCCAGGGCAATCCGAAAGTGAAAAGCAGGCCGGCGTATCCCCAGCGCCGCGCTGCTCGAATCGTCCGCGACCAGCGTAGTTGATGTTGCAAAAATTCTCGAAATGTATAAGCGGGCAGAAGTGTGGTGACGGTCGCGGCGCTCAGTTCAATTCTTTTTCCCGTGGCGGCGATGCGCCGGCCGAGTTCATAGTCGTCCGCAAGATAATCGACTAACGATTCGAATCCGCCAATGGCCTCGAGGTCACGACGGCGAAACGCAAGGGTTGAGCCTAATCCGAAATGTAATCCGTGCTCGAGAAATCTTGCGCTCAACACGCCGGGGATGAAATCGGTGCTGATCCCTGTGGCTTCGAGACGCGATCCCAGCGTCGGGCGTGCGCTGCCGCGGTAGAGGCAGGTCACCATTCCGACGGAAACGTCGGCAAACGGCGCCGTTACCTTGCGCAAGTAATCCGAAGGCACTCGAATATCGCTGTCATTCACCAGAAGAATCTCGTGGCGCGCAACGGGTAGCATCTGCGCCAGATTGCTGACCTTGACATTCGCGCCCAAAATGCGATCGCAAACGACTAGTTCAATTGGAAGGTTGGGATATTTTGCCTGCACCCTGTGCACCACTTCGATCGCGGGATCGGCAGGATCGCTGACTCCGAAGATCAATTGGAATTCGGGATAGTCTTGCTCGCAATGACTGCAAAAATTTTCCCAGATTTCCGGATCGATACCCTTTAAAGGTTTGAGTATCGAAACCGGCGGCAACAGGCGGCGGTCGAGAGCCGCCGCTTGCTCAATCTTCTCGCGATCGCGCAGGAAACTGGCCAAGCCGAGCGCGGATAGAAAATAGAAGCACAGACTGCCGACAGTGCCCACCACCGCCAGAATTTCGATCAGCGCTCTGATGGTCACCGGCGGCATCAGCACACGTTACTCGTAGCGCAGCGACTCGATGGGATCGAGGTTAGCTGCTTTCCATGCCGGATAAATTCCGAAGACCAATCCCACCGTCGCCGAAGCGACGAAGGCGAAGATCGACCAATCCACCGACATGGTCGCGGGGAGGGACGGAAATGCGACCGGAACGATTGCCGTGATGAGCGCTCCCAACAAAAGGCCGATGACTCCGCCCACGGCCGTGAGCATGACCGCTTCCAGCGTGAACTGCACGAGAATGTCGCGCTTACGCGCCCCCATCGCTTTGCGCACGCCGATTTCACGGGTGCGCTCGGTGACCGAAACCAGCATGATGTTCATCACGCCCACTCCGCCGACGATTAAGCCAACACTCGAGACCGCAAACATGAAAACGAAAATCATTCCGGTAATCTGGTTCCAGACATCGGAAATCGAGTCTTGCGTGAAGATCGCAAAATTATCCGCCTTCTCGGTCGGCACCTTCCGGCGCCGCCGCAATAAGTCACGCATCTCGTCCATGGCCTTCGGCATGTCATCGTGCGAAGTAGCCTTGACGCTGATCCAGTACGCTTTCAGCTCGGGATGCAATTTGCGAAACGTACTCAGCGGAAAGAAGACGATGTTGTCATCAGGATTCTTTCCGCCCCCGAACACGCTCTTACGAAGTTTCGCCACGCCGATCACCGTGAATAACTGCCCCTCGATGTCCAGCTCCTTTCCCAAAGGTTGCTCACTGGGAAAGAGTTCCTGCGCGGTGTCGTGGCCGACGATAATCACGGGAGCGCGACGTTCATCGTCGATGCTGCTGAACCAGCGGCCTGCGTCGAGCGCAACGTCGATCACATCTTTATACGAAGCAGTGTCGCCTTCCAGAATCGTTTGCTTGGCCTTGCGGTCTTTATATTTGACGGCGTAAGTGCCGGTGCCGAGTTCCGGACGAAAATAGCGCTCGCCCACGCTGACTGCTTTCACATGCGCAAGGTCCTGCATGGCCATGGCGTCATCGTAAGTCAGTTCCTTACGCGTGCGCATCTCTTCGGTCGGACGTCCGAAAGTGAAGGGCTCGAGGTGAAAGGCGAAAATAATATTCGAGCCGAGGCTGGTAATTACCTGACTGACGTTGTCGTTGAGTCCGCGCACGATGGACGAGATTCCGATGACGACGGCCACTCCAATCACGATTCCCAGAACCGTGAGCGACGAACGCATCTTGTTGCTGCGGATGGTGTCGACCGCCATGTTCAGCCCTTCGCCGAGTTCGCCTTTGAGTAGCATCGCAAAACCTTTTCACATCAGAGCAACTGCAGATCCCTCGCTGCGCTCGGGATGACAAATCAAACCTTCTATGTTTCAAAGCGCAATGCTGCAATGGGATCAAGTATGGCGGCGCGGCGCGCTGGATAAACGCCGAAGAAAATCCCCACACTCGCCGCCACCAGCACTCCCGCCATCACTGCCCAAAGCTTGATTACCGAGGGCATGCCGATGGCGAGCGTAACCCCCTTGGCAACGACAATTCCGAAGAACACTCCGATTGCTCCGCCAAGCAATGCCAAAGCCACTGACTCAATCAGAAATTGCAGCAGGATGTCGCTGCGGCGCGCCCCCATCGCCTTGCGGATGCCAATCTCTCGCGTGCGCTCCGTAACCGACACCAGCATGATGTTCATGATCACGATGC
>Ga0187859_10002625_pt1 | contig 11200 bp, 10 predicted proteins | sample June2016WEW_10_1_2_FD_133019 | JGI IMG/M metagenome (GOLD analysis project Ga0187859, IMG submission 133019) | Peatland microbial communities from SPRUCE experiment site at the Marcell Experimental Forest, Minnesota, USA - June2016WEW_10_10 | ecosystem: Environmental > Terrestrial > Soil >... | reverse complement strand
TTCCATAGTCCCAGCTTGTCGTAAATCACGCGAAGATAATTCTTCACCACGTGTTCGGTGGTGCCGATGGCATCGGCTACATCGCGATTCTTCAGGCCCTGGGCGACAAGCTCGATGACTCGGTTTTCACGCTCGCTGGGAGTACGGGGTCCATAGCGTTCTTTTGCAAACATAACTGCCTCCGGTATAACAGGGTTGCGAGTTTCACTCGCTTGATACCGCCGTTGATGCCGAAACGAAGAAATAATCGATTGAAATGAGCTTTCACGGTGCGCCGCGCCATGTTGAGTTGACTGGCAATCTCAGCGTTGTCACACCCCTGCAAAAGCAGTTCGACAATCTGCTGTTCGCGCGGACCTAGCCGATGAGTCGGCTCATTCATTCCGATCCCCTCCTGTGTTATTGTCGCTTCGCACTTTCGCATCGCCTTCGCCAACGCATGGGGTGCGTGGCTAAACCCGTTCTGATTCTCACAGCAACCACATTGCCATTTTTAGAGAACTTCCGTCAGTGACGCATGAACAGCAATTTCCACAGGCACTTGCGGACCATCGCACGCAGTCGGTGAAGCCGTGGCGCATTTCCAGAAAACCGTAAGTACGCCCGCCAGGAGCGGTTTTTCGCTGGCTAAAGCTCCGCCAACACAGCCTGGGGCCATCGAACTCAATCACAATCGGCGCGAACGGCACCCGGCAGCCGTTCGTTTTTTGTCACATCTTTTATCGCCCCAGAACCCTGCGAGACCGAGGAACGGCACGGAACTCAGGTGAATCCCTTAGACGAAACTTCCTTCCCTCAGGAAGGCCCTGGCACAAATTACACGATCTACCGTAACCCTTCCCATGCTCCTTAGTTTCGGTGAAAAACCGGAAATCGCGGTTGTTGCTCGGCTTACCGGCCAGCATTTCGAGCCTGGTGCATACTTTTGCTTTAGACTGTCATGACTTTGCAACGTGACCGACATGATGAACATCGCCGACGTTGCGTTTCAGCCCGAGACGCAGACCACTCTCCCTGAGGACGAAGTCCATCTGTGGCGGGTCGACCTGGCCGCCGTGGCCGTGGGGGAAAAGCGCTGGCAGCAGCTCCTCTCGGCGGACGAAAGGGCGCGGGCCGCTCGTTTTCACTTTTCGAAAGATCGTCAATACTTCACGGCAACCCGTGCTTTACTGCGAACGATCCTGGGCAGCTATGTTGGTCGCGATCCAACTGAACTTGTCCTCCGTTACTCGGAAAAGGAAAAACCATCGTTGACTCCGTCCCGGTCTGGGAGCCAAGTGGAGTTCAACGTTTCCCACTCAGGGGATGTAGCCGTGCTGGCCTTTTCGAGGGGGCGGGCACTCGGGGTTGACGTGGAACAACTTCGCGAGGATTTCGATCACGCCGCAATCGCACGCCGGTTCTTTTCAGAGCGCGAGCAGAATCAACTCGCAGAACTACCGCCGTCGGAGCGACATCACGGTTTCTTTCGTTGTTGGACTCGAAAGGAAGCTTACATCAAGGCTCAAGGAACCGGCCTGTCGCTGCCGCTCGACCAGTTTGACGTTTCGCTAAAGCCCGGGGAACTAAATGCTCTGCTTTCCACCCGCCCGCACCCGGCTGAAGCTGCGCAATGGTGCTTGCAGGAAGTACCGGCGGCCGAGGGATACGTCGCCGCTTTGTGCGTTCGAGGACACGGATGGCGGCTGAAACTTTAGCTTCGCATTCCACCGCCGCGCACCACTCCGTTCAATGGACCGACTATGCAGTTCCTTGCACACACAGGTTGAGAAGAAAAGGTCGCGCCCTCATGCGCAACACTTTGCATATGGGGGAGGCGTAGCCCCGGGGCCGCAGAGAAAAATAGAGACCTTACCCTTTATCCTTATCAATTTACAGTACAATAACCAAAACCTCTGCGGGCATGGCACGTGCGTGCAGTTTAGGGACGCAATCTTGCTGATATAGACTGGGGTTGGTCAAGATCATCTAGCCCGCAAAGAATTGTATCGTTTCGTTAGCAAGTCCCCCCCGATTAGCCGGTCCGGAAGTCTGCATTGATTCCTTACTGCGAAACGTTATTAAGTAGACACTGAGTTACACGAGCAAATCTAAATCGACGAACCTGGGAGGTTCACGCACTTGTCTGCTTCGACTAGTCATTTGATTTCTCCGCACGGGGGCGAACTTGTCAATCTCATCGCTTCATCCGAAAAAGCCGCTGAACTGAAAGCCCACTCTCGCGAGTGGCCGTCCTGGGACCTTACGGCCCGTCAAGTTTGCGATCTTGAACTGCTCATGAGTGGAGGCTTTTCTCCCTTGCGCGGCTTTATGACCAAAGCCGACTACGAGGGCGTTTGCCACAATATGCGGCTGGCCAGCGGCATCCTCTGGCCCATGCCGATCACGCTCGATGTCACCGAAGAATTCGCCAAGAAGCTCACGCCCGGCAGCAGCAAAGTCGCGCTGCGCGACGCCGAAGGCGTCATGCTGGCCGTGCTCCACGTCGAAGAAGTCTGGCAGGCCGATCGCACCGCTGAAGCCAAGGCCGTCTTTGGCACCACCAGCAAGGCTCATCCCGGCGCCAACTATGCGATCAATCTATCGAACCCGTGGTATGTTGGCGGACGCATTGAAGGGCTTCAGGGTCCATCGCATTACGATTTCCGCACGCTGCGCTTCACTCCGGCGGAATTGCGCGCTGAGTTCGCTCTTCTTGGTTGGCGCCGCGTCGTTGCCTTCCAGACCCGCAATCCCATGCACCGCGCCCACGTGGAACTCACTTTCCGCGCGGCCAAGCAGGTCGAAGCAAATCTGCTGATTCATCCCGTGGTCGGCATGACCAAGCCCGGCGACGTGGATTACTACACTCGCGTGCGCTGCTACCAGTTGCTGAGTTCGAAATATCCGCAAGGTACGCAGAAGCTGTCGCTTCTGCCGCTCGCCATGCGCATGGGCGGACCGCGCGAGGCCATCTGGCACGCTTTGATTCGCAAGAATTATGGCTGCACCCATCTCATCGTGGGGCGCGATCATGCCGGACCGGGCTCCGATCCTGAAACCAAGAAGCCGTTCTACGGTCCTTACGAAGCCCAGGAAGTTTTCAAGAAGCACGAAGCCGACATCGGCGTCACCATGGTGCCTTTCAGCATGATGGTGTACCTCGAAGAGGAGGACCGCTACGTTCCCGACGATGAAGTCAAGAAGGGCGACAAGGTTCTGAACATTTCCGGCACCGAACTGCGCGACCGGCTCAATGAAGGCCGCGACATTCCGGCGTGGTTCACCTATCCGGAAGTTGTCCAGGAACTGCGGCGCAGCTTTCCGCCACGCGCCAAGCAGGGTGTGACCATCTTCTTCACCGGACTCTCGGGTTCGGGCAAGTCCACCATCGCCAATGTCCTGATGACGAAGTTCCTGGAAGTCGGCGGGCGTCCGGTGACCATGCTCGACGGCGACCTGGTGCGCAAGCATCTGTCGTCGGAGCTTGGATTCTCGAAGGAGCATCGCGACATCAACATCCGCCGCATCGGTTACGTCGCGTCGGAAATCACCAAGAACGGCGGCATCGCGATTTGCGCGCCCATCGCGCCTTACGACGCGACCCGTAAACACGTGCGGCAGATGATCGAGCCTTATGGCGGCTTCATCCTGGTACACATTGCCACGACGGTCGAAGTCTGCGAGCAGCGCGACCGCAAGGGTCTCTACGCCAAAGCGCGCGCCGGTATTCTGAAGGAATTCACCGGGATCTCCGATCCCTACGAGGTTCCGGCGGATGCCAACGTGACCATCAACACCGGCGAACTCTCAGCCGAAGAAGCCGCTCAGGAGATTATTCTGCACCTGGAGCGGGAAGGCTTCATCGGCGTAAATAGAGAGGGCGAGTAACGAGTAGGACGGGCAGGAATCGACTATGCCAGTAATCGCAATCAAAATTCTGGTTGGCTTTATCGTAGGCATCCTCATCGGAATGACCGGAGTGGGGGGCGGAGTTCTCATGCTCCCCGTTCTGATCTTCGGCTTGGGGTATTCGCCTATCGTGGCCGTCGGTTCCGACGCTCTGTTCCAATTCTTCACCAAAATCCCTGCCGGACTGCTCCACATGAAAAATGGAACGGTCCGCCGGAAGGTCGTCCTCGCATTGGCGCTGGGAAGCATTCCCGGCTCCTTCGCTGGCGTCAAATTGCTGGTCTACATCCGTCTCCTTTACGGAAACGGGGTGAATACCTTTATCAAGATGGCAGTGGGTGTGCTGCTCCTCGTGATTCCCACCTTGCTGCTCCTCCAGAAAAACATCGAAGAGCGAATCGCGAATCGTGAGCCGTCCATGAAGGGTTTCGCAGGGATGGCAGTGATCGGCCTCACGGTGGGATTCATCGTGGGCCTAACCTCGGTCGGTTCGGGCAGCATCATCATGATGCTGCTTCTCTTGTTCTACAGTTTTCCGCCTAAGATAAATGTCGGGACTGACGTGGTGCATGCGGTCATACTCTTCGGCGTGACGGGCTGGCTTCAGTTCAGGGCTGGCAATGTGGATTCCAGACTGGTGGTTGCGCTATTGATCGGCTCCATTCCTGGCGGCTTGCTGGGTTCGCATCTGGCCACGCGGGTTCCCATGCTCTGGCTGCGCCGCATGCTATGCGCCTTATTGTTGATCACTGGCGCTCGCATGTTGTGGCCCGCTTAACAAATTCATTCCAAGGGATTGCATGACTTCTGCCTATTCGGACATTCTCGCCCGCATTGAATCTGCGTTAGAAGCTGCCCGCACCGTCTTCGCACGCTTTACTCCGGGCGCGATTGAAACCGAATATAAAATCGGCCGCGATCCCGTGACTGAGGCCGATCGCGCGGTGGACGCCGTCTTACGCCAGAGCTTGCTGCGCGACAGCGAAGGTTGGCTCTCGGAAGAAACTGTGGACAATCCCTCGCGCCTCGACAGAGAACGAGTCTGGATTGTGGATCCTCTCGATGGCACGCGGGAGTTCGTGAAAGGCCTGCCCGAATTCTGCGTCTCGATCGGCTTCGCCGAAAACGGCAAGCCCGTGGCGGGAGGAATCTACAACCCCGCCACGCAGGAAACTTTCCTGGGCGCCATTGACACCGGCGTGCTCTACAACGGACAGCCCTCGCGTCCCAGCCAGCGCACTACGCTGGACGGGGCACTTATCCTAGCTAGCCGCAGTGAGGTCAAGCGCGGCGAATGGAAGGCGTTTGAGAACGCTCCCTACAAAGTTCAAGCCATGGGTTCGGTCGCCTATAAGCTCGCGCTGGTCTCAGCCGGCCTCGCCGACGTCACGTTCACTCTGACACCCAAGAATGAATGGGACGTAGTAGCCGGCGCAGCCCTGGTGAAAAGTGCAGGCGGTTTCGTCAGCACCCTCGAAAAAACCGACCTGACCGCGAATCGCCGTGACCCGCTGCTCTCGGGTCTGCTGGCGAGCGGACCATTCCTGAAAGACCCACTACTCTCGCTCGTCGAGCCGCACCTCAAGCTGACGACGGCGGCAATCAAAGAGTAGCGAGCCCTCCCTCGTAGTTCGCTTCGGACCCGTGCTCGCCACGAGCAAACCCATGTGGCGACGGCCGCCTTCGGCCGTCCCGCCAGCGCGAAGCCCGGCGAAATCGTGAGCGCACCCACCTCAGGTCAGTGGAAGGGGTTGGCGACAACCACCCCAAAGTATTTCTGTTGCGAGTTCAAATCTTCCGACAGGATTTTTTCACAACCGGCGCGCTCCGCTGCCGCCACGATCATGCCGTCGTAGAAGTGAATGCCGTAAGCTCCACGGGCCTCCACGGCCCGGCGCACGATGTCCCCGTCCGGAACGATCAGCGGGATCGGCCCCAGGCCATCCAATGCGATGGCGACTCCCTCCATCGAAAGCGGAGGCTGCACCTTGTGCAGCAGCGTCGCGGCGAACTCCGCGAGCACTTGCGTTGAGATCGTAAGTTCGCCAGCAACCGCTCGGGAAACCAGTTGTCGCGCAATTCGTTGTTTCCTCAAGTCGCTCGTTTGGTAGGCGTACACCAGGACGTTGGTGTCCAGAAAATCACGACCGGTCATACAGATCTTCCCGCCGCCAAGTTTTCTTTTCCATGCGGAACTGCACTTGGCTGAAGCTGCGTTCCAATGTTTCCTGGTCTCTGCGTTTTCGTCCCGTCCGAGAGTACTCAGCGGCGAGCTCTTCAAGATGAGCCCGCACCAGGCCGGTCAAAGTCGTATCCCTTTCAACGGCTATCTTGCGAACTTCTTTGACCAGTTTGTCCTCGAGAGAAAGCGTGATATTCATTGACCCATAATAAGGGAAACCCTTAACCCGTGCAAGCCCACGGCACAGCCCTTACAAATAACCCGTAAATGTCATTTCACTGGTTAGGCAGCCGTCCTTAACCCAGCCCTAACCTGCTATAGAACGATCAAGGGTTAGATTGACGAGCCAGGACGACAAACTAGGAAGAAGTTCCACCTTACGCAGAATTCAGATCGAACAAGCTAAGACTATTAGTCCGCCGCAACATCTGTGGGCGTGTCGGCTTCGCGATGCTTCACGGTGCGATTCGAGGGCAGCCCAGCGTCGCGAATCTTATAGAGCAACGCGCGGTAGCTGATGCTCAACGCACGCGCCGCCTGCTTGCGATTCCAGTGACAGTTCTGAAGAACTTTCAGGATGACTTTCCGCTCCAACTCACGCACCGCCTGGCGAGTCAGCTTCTTCAGCGAAATCTGCCCGTCGACGGGAATCTCTGTGTTGAAGAAATCCGTAGGCCGCGGCGTCAGATCGGACGAGATCACATCTTCATTGCCCAGAATCACGTAGCGCTTGATCAGGTTTTCCAGTTCGCGAATGTTGCCCGGCCAGTGATACTTGCGCAGTTGGCTCATCAGCTCGAGCGACAGCGCACGCGCGCGGCAATTGTATTTCCGGTTGTGATAATCGAGAAAGTACGCCACCAGTTCAGGAATGTCGCTGGCCCGTTCGCGCAGCGGAGGCAGGTGAATATTCACCACGTTGATGCGGTAAAACAGATCGGAACGGAACGTGCCGTTTTCGATCTCTTCTTCAAGCTTGCGGTTGGTCGCGCACACCACGCGCACTTCAACTTTTTTGTCTTCCTGCGCGCCGATGCGGCAGAACTGCCCGTCCTGCAGCAGCTGCAGCAGCTTGGATTGCAGCGACATATCCAGCTCGGAAATCTCGTCCAGAAACAGCGTGCCGCGATGCGCCATTTCCACGCGCCCCGGCTTCATGCCATAGGCGCCGGTGAACGCGCCCTTCTCGTAGCCGAACAATTCGCTTTCGAGCAGCGTGCCCGGAATCGCCGGGCAATTCACTTTCACCCACGGTCCCGTGCGCCACGGCGAAGCCGCGTGGATCATGCGCGCAATAATGTCTTTGCCGGTTCCACTCTCACCCTGGATCAGCACGGGAACGTTGGCGCCCGCCAATTTCGTCAAGCGGTCGCGCACGGCCTGCATGCCCTCGGTGCGCCCAAAAACAATGGCGTCGGGTGGCATTTCACCCAGAGGCTGGGCAAGCGTATTCAGACTGCTGGTTGTCATATTTGGCGTACCAGTTTGGCTTACCAGTTGGCTCTTACCAGTTTGGGGGGAGACCTACTAACTTGCACCCGGAGAGCCAAAGATCTCCGGGCCTGCTGCGGGCCACTCAAATCTAACTTATGTGGTTGAAGGGTATCAACTTACCAAAGAGCCGGAGGGTCGCACCCTGGTAATCAGGGAATGGGCTCTACAGTAACACCCTGGGCAGGGTGATGCGCAAACATTTTCACACAGCAGAAGCTATTTTCCGCCTCCGCCCGTTTGAGTTAGAACCGGAGTTGGAGTGCGCGTGGCCCGCAAGCAGCAGCGGACGAGCGAACTTGAGGCCTAGCAAGTAGTAGCCTTCGGCTGGAGTGCTGCGTAGAGCCCTGGCCCGCAGGGTACGGGAAGCTCTCGGCAACAGACATAACGCTGCGACCGGGGCGCTGGGGATTTCCAGCCGGAGCTGGGCGACGGCGGGCAGGAGCCGGCGGATCGCCAGCAACATTCCGCCCGCGCTCACGTTCAGCGCAGTGGCAAACTCCAGAAACTCTTTGCCTTCACCGTCGAGGCTGCGCACGAAAACCGGAATCGCAAGCGGCAACCTGGCCCACTTCCGCCGCTCACCTCCCGCTCGCCCAGCATTCATGCAGACTTCTCCTATCAGCGTCCGACCGTGCGTAAGGAGCATCTGAGGGGCCAAATCTCAGGCAAAACCTGCACAGAACCATGAAGGAACACTAACCTTCGGACATCCGGAACGGCAGAACCCTTAAGAGAGCAGGAGTTTCCCGCTCCTTTCTTCGCCTTTTCTTTGCTTGATGAAACGCCCGCTATCGCCTCCGGGAACTGGTGAAAGTGCAAGCTTTTGCTACACTTGGGTAATTTCCGCGCATTTTCCGTTGACAACAAATTGCGCCTGACATACGATTTTGCTACTGGCACTCGTCCTTAAGAAGGCGCGTGCGGTTTCCCTCCCCGTTTACCTGTGGTTTTTCCCTAATGGCCTCTGTCCACAAGAACACGTCGGTTTCTGGCGCGGCGGGAACCTTGCAACGTCTGCCCGCAGCTCCCGTCCGTCCGGACGGCGATGTGCCCAGCCCGGAAAACTTGCTGCAGGAGTACAAAGAACTGCGCGAACGTTTCCAGCGCACCACCAACGCTCTGGCGTCCGCGGCCCACGACCTTAAAACGCCGCTGTCGATTTTGAATGGCTACGTGGAATTGCTGCAGAACGAGAAACTGGGTTCGCTCAACGACCGCCAGCGCGAAGTTTTGCGCGACATGCAGAGCAGCGGAAAACGCCTGCAGCAGTTCATTCAGGATTTTCTGACCTACAGCGCGCTTGAAACCGGCGGGCTGCGCATGCACTTCGATGCCGGCAACATCAACGATTGCCTGTCGGAAGTGTGCCGCATGTGGTCCAATCGTTTTCAGGAAAAAGGGCTGGCGCTTTATTTTCTGGCCAACGACAAGCTGCCGGTTTTTCCCTTCGACACTCCGAAGCTGGAGCGCATCATCTCGAACCTGCTGGAAAACTCTTTCAAGTTCACGCCGCAGGGCGGAACGGTGTGGCTGCACGCCGAGCCGTACATGTGGGAACGCCGCGCTGCTGAGTTGCCTTCGTCCGCCGAGCGCCGCCGCCAGAACGTAACTCATCCCAACTCGGTGAAGGTGAGCGTTTCCGATACCGGGCCGGGCATCCCCGCGGAATTTCATCTGGAAGTGTTTGACGATTTTTTCCGCCTTCCCGGTACTGAAGCTCAGGAAGGCATGGGATTAGGCCTCGCCATCGCGCGCCGCCTGGTACAGGGCATGGGCGGCAAGATCTGGGTGGAAAGCGATGCCGGAGCAGGCTGCAAATTTTCTTTCCTGATTCCGTATAAACCGGTTGCGGCTGCCGCCAGCAAGGGGAAAACTCGATGAAGCCAACCGCCAAAATCCTGCTGGTCGACGACGAACCCGGCATGCTGCGGTACATCAAGACGCTGCTCGAAGTGGACGACTACAAAGTCGAAACCGCAACCACCGGCGAGGAAGCGCTGCAGCGCGTGGAAAAAGGCCTGCAGCCCGATCTGGTATTGCTCGACGTGCTCATGCCCGGCATCGACGGCCTGGAAACGCTCGAGCAACTGCGCCAGCTTCAGCCCGGCGTCAAGGTCGTGATGTTGTCCTGCGTCAACGATACGCGCAAAGTTGTGCACGCCATGAAGCTGGGCGCTCTCGACTACCTGACCAAGCCATTTCAGAAAGCCGAACTGGACGCCGTGATCGACCTCAGCCTCGGCCTGGGGAAAAAGACTTACAGCGGAGAAGTCGAAGAGCTTTCCGAGGACGTCTTCTTTATCGCCGCCAGCCCGCAGATGCGCAAGATCCGTTCGCAGGCGGCGCTGGTGGCCAATGTAGACATTCCGGTGCTGCTGCTGGGCGAGAGCGGCACCGGCAAAGAAGTTCTGGGACGATTGATTCACAAGCTTTCGCCGCGCGCTCATCGCACGTTCCTGAAAGTGAATTGCGCCGCCGTTCCCGCCGACCTGCTGGAGAGCGAACTGTTCGGCTACGAGCCGGGCGCTTTTACCGGCGCCACGCACGCCAAGCCGGGCAAATTCGAGTTGTGCAACAAGGGCACGATTCTGCTCGACGAAATCGGCGAGATGCCGCCGCTTTTGCAGGCCAAGCTGCTCCACGTTTTGCAGGACCAGCAGTTCTCGCGGCTGGGCAGCAGGTCCGTGATCAAAGTTGACGTGCGCATTCTGGCCGCGACCAACATCAACATTCCCGAAGCGCTGGCCAACAAGCGGCTGCGCGAGGATCTCTATTACCGGCTGAATGCCTTCACCATGCAGATTCCGCCGCTGCGCGAGCGCAAGGAAGAAATTCCCATCCTGCTCAAGCATTCGATGACGCGCATGGCGGAACGTTACGCGCGCGCGCCGCTGCCGCTGTCGCCGGCTCTGCTGCAGGCCTGCCAGAATCATTCCTGGCCGGGCAATCTGCGCGAGTTGAACAACTTTCTGAAGCGTTACCTGATACTGGGGGATGAGAATTTGGCGGTCAGCGAACTGATTCCCAGAAATGACGGCAATGGGGGAAGTTCGGGAGAATCTTCGGCGCGCGGGACGGAATCAGGCGGATTGAAATCCCTGGCGCGGACCGCCAAAGATGAAGCTGAAGCGCAGGCCATTATGCAGGCTCTGGAACAGACGAATTGGAACCGCAAGCAGGCTGCAGTAATTCTGCAGATCAGCTACAAAGCTCTGCTCTACAAGATCCGGCAATATGGAATTGCCGACGCCAAGGCACATCACAAGCTTTCGGCGGGAGCGTAGCGGGCCGCACAAAAACTTGTTGCGGCAGCAAACAGCGCACCTCAGGCGCTAAAGCGCGGCTGAGCGTAAGAGACTTAACGGCACGGCTGAAGTCGTGCCCTTCCCAAATGCGGCTACATCATTCGCTTGGGCTCAAGCGGCCGGTCAACCACCAGTTCAGGATGTAGGCGGCGGAAGGTTTCCGTGACGTGGCAGTTCCAGCAGACCGGCTTGTGCGTGGCGAAGACATCCGGAAGCTGTTCGGGGCGAAAGTTCCTCCACTCGGCAGTCCTCGAATCCGTCCCTAAGAGCGCGGGCGCGTGATCGAGATGATGAAGCGAGCCGAAAGGCTTGTGGCAAAACGCGCAAC
>Ga0187859_10002624_pt1 | contig 11205 bp, 16 predicted proteins | sample June2016WEW_10_1_2_FD_133019 | JGI IMG/M metagenome (GOLD analysis project Ga0187859, IMG submission 133019) | Peatland microbial communities from SPRUCE experiment site at the Marcell Experimental Forest, Minnesota, USA - June2016WEW_10_10 | ecosystem: Environmental > Terrestrial > Soil >... | reverse complement strand
CGTGGAATCCACCATCAATTCGCCGACCCAGTAACCCTCGGGCTTTTGGAGGCCCAAAAGATGTTCCTGCGACCGCAAAATCGCCGCGTCAATCTCTTTCTCAAATTCCGTTTGAAGCCGGGCCGCCCGAGGCGACTGCGTCGTCTGAACCCTTGATTCACTTTCAGTCAACACGCCCATATTTTGCGGGGTTCCGGCGGCGCTGTAAAGGATTTTAAGTCCAGTGAAAACACTCCCTCTCTTCCGCGAAGTGGAGGAGAGGGACGGGGCGAGGAGGTGCGTGATTGCGACCAATCCAGAGGTCGAAGGTTATGGCACGCGTTGGCTGACCGGTCCCGCAACATCCGCCGTCCCAGGCATACTTTTTGATTTCAACTTCTGCGCTAGGTCGCACGCGTGCTCCGCAGACTGTCCCACGGATACATTAATTAACCACTTCTGCCTTGACTTATGCGGACGGCGCGATAAAATCTTCTTATCGAAGGAATCAGTCGATGAAAACGCGCATTAAAACCCTGCTCACTCGTTTCGGCGTAGCTCCAACGCGAAGCCGGGTCCTGCCCGCAGTGTTGACCAGTCTCAGCTTGATGCTGGCTGGCCCGGCGACGGCGCAACTGACAATCACTCTTTCCGGAACTAATGTTGTCTTGACGTGGCCAACCAATGACGGCGTATTCACTTTGCTTTCCGCCACGAATCTGGTTTCACCAGTGAACTGGACCGCCGTCAGCGGGCAGAACGCCGTGACCAATCCCATCTCCGGGACCCAGCAGTTTTACCAGTTAATGCCTCCGGGCATGGCGCTCATTCCCGCAGGTTCGTTTACGATGGGGGACACGCTGGATGGGGAGACCGATGCCATCCCCACGAACGTTTTTGTGTCGGCGTTTTACATGGATACGAATCTGGTGAGCTCCAATCAATGGCAGTCGGTCTATACCTACGCCACGAACCAAGGGTATACTTTTGTGAATGCCGGTTCAGACAAGGCGACGAACTATCCAGTGGAACTGGTGGACTGGTATGACTGTGTGAAGTGGTGCAATGCGCGGTCAGCGCAGGCGCGATTGACTCCGGTGTATTACACGGATACCAACTTGACGCAGATATTCACCAGCGGCGACAATGGCACGACGGTGTATGCGAACTGGGGAGCGAACGGTTATCGGCTGCCGACGGAAGCGGAGTGGGAGAAGGCGGCGCGGGGTGGCTTGAGCGGGCAGCGGTTTCCGTGGGGTCTCACAATCTCCGAAAGCCAGGCGAATTATTATCCTGGCTCCACCAATTCCTATGATTTGGGCGGGACGCAGATTTATGGAGGCGGGGCGTCTCCTTGGACGAGTCCGGTGGGAACGTTTCCGGCAAACGGGTATGGCTTGAATGACATGGCGGGGAATTTATGGGAGTGGTGTTGGGATTGGTATGCAGGGCCGACTTATCCGGCCGGCAGTCCGTATTTGGGAGGCACCGATCCACGCGGGCCGGTCGGACCGTTGAGCGACCGTGTGCGGCGCGGCGGCAGTTGGTTCAACGTCGCCTCCTTCGCGCGGTGCGCGTGTCGCAACGACGCCGTCCCGTACGTCGCCAGCAGCAGCATTGGCTTTCGGTGTGTGAGGGGGCTTTAGTTTTTTGCTCTTTTACGCTTTAACCCGTTTGAACTGGCGAGCGTAAGGGTTTGGAGCAAAGCGAGCGCCGAGGCAGGATCTTACGACGCTTCCCTAAATCCGCGGAAAAGCCGGGAGAAATTTAACTTTTTGCGTTGGATAAACCCGGGAACAAACAACTTTCACGGTGCCAGCATCGCGCGATAGAAACGACACGGCAACGTCGTTCCCATTGAGTCGGTAAAAGTGAAGGGCGGGGTGTTGGTATAAACGCTGGTCCAATTCACCACGTCCGTTGAAACCTGGACGATGGTTGAATAATACGGAGACGGCATGGTAACGGCGACTTGGATTGCGCCGTTGGTAAGACAACCCCCCGGAGGCAAAGGTGCTTTGCGTTCCGTCCGGCTTTATTTCATAGACGGAGTTCGGAACGGCATTCGCCACAAACAGATCGCCCGCGCTATCAAAGGCCAGCCCCCGAGGTTCATCCACAGGGAAGGCAAAGGTGCTCTGCGTTCCATCCGGAGTGATTTCGGTGACGCTGTTCCCGTAAATGATGTTGGTCCCGCTAAGATTGCCATTGATTTCATTCCCGATAAATAGATTGCCCGCGTTGTTAAAAGCCAGTCCGCTGGGACCGGTGAAACCGGAGGCAAAGGTGGTTCGCACTCCGCCTGGCGTGAATTCGTAAACGTTGCCACTCCAGAAATCCGTCACAAACAAATTCTGCGACTGCGCGCTGGCGGCAAAAAGCAGCACTGCTCCAGCACAGACCACCCCGCTGAATGCATGGCGTGCAGCCCGAAGAAATAAATTACGCTTCGCTTTCATGGCGATTGCCTCAATGCTGAATAATGTGCGTTTTACCATACAAAGAAGGCCTGTCAAATGGGATGACGAGCATCATTCATTCCATCTCGTCGAGCCGGATTTCATGTCGATTCAGCTTGTCCCGCAGTCGAATTGTAAAACAGGCTGATTTTAAAAATCATGATTGTTGAATTCGTCCGATTGGGATGGACTTTGGAGCAAATTTGTGTTTTATGGACGGTGCCATGAATACGTCCCTCGTAAAATCAGTGCCGCAAGGTGATTTTGTTGAAGTCAGCGCTTTGGTGAAGGACTGGGAAACCAAGTTTCAGTTGTTGGTCAGCGAAAAACGGCCGTTCAAGTACGACATGTACCCCATGCCAAATATTCCGCAGGAATTTAAGGACCGGCTCAACCAGCAGGGTTATCGTGATTTTATTTTGGAAAGCGACCAGTGGCAGCACTTTTTGATTCCCAATTCGAATTGAGTCAGCCTTGAACGTCATTTCAGGCGGCGACCGTTGAGACCGCCATCCTCAATTATTACTTTGGTCGTCCCGGCTGTGGGAAAGCGTGTAGATGGCGAACAGCGTTCGGGTCTCGCCGTTCAAAAGCAGTTTCTTCGCGGAAGCCCAAAAAATATAGGCGTCAATATCCACCTCCACCTCCTGCACGACAATTCCCCGGGCCGTAAAATCCTTCAGCATCTCCCGATGTTGCTTGAGCCACACATTATGGGACGACGTCATGTCCGGGCACAATTTTTGCCACTGCGGCCATTGCCTTCGCTTGAATAACGGGATGACTCCCTGGGTTTTAATCATGTTTTTCACGGTGTGTTTGGAGCGGTGAACACGCACAACATCAGACACACAAAAGAGGGGGTTGTCAAACGCAGACAGCTTGTCCGGGACGTTTGGAGCATCCCGGCGCCGGCAACCAGGTTTTTTGAGGTTCGGCGCTTTTCAGTGGAATTTGCTTCAAGGTTGGCTAGAATAATTTTCGTGTTGTTGATCATGACCAACAAGTCAAAGCAATTGCTCCGCATCAGTTACGTGGGGCACGTGCAACGCCAGGATTTTAACGACAACTTTGCCGACCTGACGGCACAACTGGCTGAATTGTCACCGGGCTTTCGCCTGTTGACGGACCTGGACCGATTGGAATCCATTCATACGGACTGTTTGCCGGACATTGGCCACATGATGGACCTGATCGGGCAGGCCGGTGTGGGTTCCGTGGTGCGAATAATCCCTGACCCGACCAAGGACATGGGATTGAATATCCTGAGCATCTTTCACTATCCGCCACATCTAACGATTGTGACCTGCCAAAGCACCGTTGAAGCCTTTGAGAGACTTGGCCTTTAAGCGGAGTGCAGGGGCAAATGCAGCCCAACGGCATTGACGCCGGCGGGTTTCAGGCGCACAATCGAGCCATGCCTGCTGGGTTCGAGTTAAAGGGTAAAGTGCTTGTCGCAGATTTTCGGGCCAATGAGAAATTCCGAAGTTTTTACACCACCCGTTGCGACACCCTCACCCTCTCCGGAACCAAAACTGTAGAAGGAGCACCCTAATGAGCTTCGCGGCGTCGTTTATCTCACGACTTGAAGAAAAGGTTGGACAAGGATTTAAGTGTCAATTTGACATTCGTTGAGCATCGATGCGATCTCCGCTTTGCTTCAAGATGACCTTTACGACCTGATTGGTTGCATTCCTTACGAAAGTCGCCTCTGCATTTCCGCCTGGGACGAAAAAGTTGCGATCTGATTTGGGGAACATTTCGAAGCGCGGGCGTCCCGTGATTTGCGCAAAAACGTGATTGGTTTCGGTCGTTACAGTCATGATTGCGCCGCCGCCCAGGTCGTATCTCCCAACCGCGAGAGCTACGTCCGCGGGCGTGATCTCGACGACCTTTTGCTTTCCGTCATTTGGAAGTTCCGAACCCAGAACCCGGCGCGCAATTTCCCGGGCCAAAACCCACTGCTGAATATCCGGAGGATGCGGAGCGCAATTGAGCAAAACCACCACCGTCAAGTTGTAATCCGGCAATCGAAGCAAATAAGAACCGAAGCCCCAAAGTTCGCCGCCGTGGCTGATTTCCCGTGCCCCATTCAACCAGTCTCGAGTCCAACCGCAGGCATATCCAACATCCTCAGGATGGGTCGGATCGTCCAGTTTCAAAAACCCGATGGTGAAAGCCGTTTTCAAGCTGGCTTCCGATAAAACGCGATGGTTGAAAATCGCCTCGTTCCAAAGAAATAAATCATGCGCAGTAGAGTAAAGTTCTCCCGCGGTCGAAACCTGCGACATATCCCAATTCACCGCTCGAACCATCGTTCCATTCGTGTATGAATATCCAAATGCTTCGCCCAAGGACGACATTCCCGCGCGATAAGCGCCGGTATTTTTCATCCCCAGCGGTTTGAAAAATGTTTTCCGCAAATACTCGCTGTAAGACTCACCAGAAACTTTTTCGACAATGTGTCCCAGCAACACATAACCGGAGTTGCAATACGAATACTTCTCACCCGGATTGAATTCGTAAGGATCGTTCTCAAATGAAGCGATAAGCGCCTCCATCGAAATCGGCTCTGTCACATGCTCGTAAAATCCCGGCTTGGCCGTGAAATCGTGAATTCCCGAGGTATGCGTCAGCAGATTCCGCAACGTGACTTCATTGCCGCGCGGCCAATCGGGAATATATTTCGAAAGATGGTCGTCAATGCTAAGTTTGCCGCCTTCGGCCAGTTTGAAAATGGCGGCCGATGTAAATTGTTTCGTGATCGACCCAATGCGAAACCGCGTATGATCTGTAAATGGCGTGTGCGATTCCACCTGCGCGTAGCCGTAGCCCTTTTCGAAAATGATCCGGCCATCCCTAGCCACTAACACTTCGCCGCCGGGCCAGTTGTTTTGCACGACGTTGCTGAAGAGCGGGTCAATTCTCACCGCCAAGTCTGCGGTTGGCTCCACTGCCTCAGCGAGCCGAACCAGAAGCAAAAAGAGCGCTGCGCACAAAAAACATTTCGATTTCGGCGCCATTCTCATGCTTCATTGTCAAGGTAAGCCACTATTGAGCCTCGCAAATCAGGGTGAGCGCAATCATCACTTCTTCGCGATCTTGGGGCAATAGTATGTCAGATTGAGCGTTGTGCGTTCAAACCTACAGACCCTTTCGACGGATGAAAAGCAGGAATAATCGATTCCACACGCCTAAACCGGACGTGGCTGTTCAGCCGGATACAAAATAATACCATCCAGGCCTTGGAATTGGAGATGCGTGCGCAGCGGGCCGAAAAGGAGCGCGATTTGCTCAACGGCATGGCTGATACCGATGCGTATTATCCGTTGCAAAACGGCATCCGCGACATCATCGCCTATTATTACGCGGGTTCCTTGACCGACGTGATGCTCGGGCTGATGGAAAAAACCGGCAGCGATGCGCAGGCGAATGTGGCCAGCACCGCCGAGGTCCGAAAAGCCCTCCAATACCCGCGTTGAATCTGCGAATCCGGATGACGCGGCCATTGCTGTTAACGGGCGGCTTCATTCCAGCATCTGGCCTGACACATTTTGGACGGTCCCTCTTCGCAATTGTTTCGACGCGACATGGGTGCACGGCATGATATAGAATTGGCCGGAGACGATTTCTTCGCGATCAGCCATGACTTTTGACCTCGCCAGAATTCTGGAAAGCAAGCGCACGTAGTTGTGTTCCATCGGGACTCAAATACAACGCCCACCAACCGTTGGTGGAATCAAGGGTCCATGAGTTGGTGGAAAGATCGGGATCGTTGTCACCCGTTTCGATCAATCTGCCCCAACTACCGGGGCCGTTTCCTCCAACATTGGCACTGCTCCAATCTGGCTTAAACCAAAACATCAACGAGCCTGCCTGACAAGCGTGCTAACATACCATCATTCAAATGAATAGAGCACGAATCCGATTCCTACCCAATATCCGTCCGGCGGAAAAAACGACGGACATGAAGGGCATGAACCTGGTCTGGGTTCAGTGCGATGAATCCCGATGCCTGGCTTATGTGGACGCGAACGGTAAATGGAAAAATTTTTATACCGGCAAGGAATTAAGAGGACGCTTCAACGTGATCGGATAATACGTGGTGGGTCAATGTGTGAGAGCATTTTTCAAAAACAGCACGATAATCGTCACAAGAACGCCGCCCCAGACCCAGGGAATAAACGGTTCGATTTTTTTAATGTCAATTTTCATTTCTTTTCCTTTAAATCCGCCATAATCGGCGCTCTAACCGCCATTACTGACAGAACCTGGTGCAATTCCGATGCCAATTGCAAGGGTGGCCAGACAGAGGCTTTTAATGGGGATTATATACTTGACTCACCATAGGATTTATGCGATATTTAGGACATGAAAGAGAACAACGAGTTTCCCGAAACGCTGAGCGAGGCTATCAAATACTTCGCGGATGCCGATGCCGCACTCAATTTCATGGTGTCCGTGCGCTGGCCTGACGGCAAGGTTTGCTGCCCCAACTGCCAAAAGACCAACGCCGCTTTCCTCGCCACGCGCAGACTGTGGAAATGCCGCGATTGCAAAAAACAATTCTCCGTCAAGGTTGGAACCATTTTTGAGGACAGCCCCCTTGGACTGGACAAATGGCTTCCCGCTTTCTGGATGATTGTTAATGCCAAGAACGGGATTAGTTCTTGCGAGCTTGGCCGCGCCTTGGGCGTCACTCAAAAGACAGCTTGGTTCATGCTCCACCGCATCCGGCTCGCCATGCAAAACGGCAGCATGGAAAAACTTTCGGGCGAAGTCGAAGCGGATGAAACTTATATCGGTGGCAAGGTTCGCAGCATGAACACCGAACGCCGCCGGAAGCGCGGTCGCGGGACTGGCGGCACTGGCAAAGAAATCATCATGGGGCTTTTGGAGCGAAAGGGTAAAATCAAATTGAAGCACGTTGCCAATGCTCGCCGCCAGACCGTTCAAGCGGAAGTTCGCCAGAATGTTAAACCCGGCTCGCAGGTGTTTACCGATGCGCTTCCCTCTTACAATGGTCTGAATCAGGATTACGTTCACCAAGCTATTGACCATGCCAAGGAATATGTTCGCGGCAATGTCCATACCAACGGGCTTGAAAACTTCTGGAGTTTGCTCAAACGCGCTATTCGCGGGACATATATCAGCGTTGAACCTTTTCATCTTTTTCGTTATCTGGATGAACAATCATTCCGATTCAATGAACGGGAGAACACGGACTCCGGCAGATTCCTTAAGGGCATCGTTGGTATCATCGGGCGACGGCTCCAATATGAAAAACTCATTGGCGGTCTTCCGGAAACAGGGACGTGGCAAGCGGTGTAAGTCATAGGCCGCGCCTTTTTACCCTGTTTTTACGGGTCTTTTTGTACTCTGCTTCCCGACGATCTATTTCAGTTTTTGGCACAGAGACTATTGCCCTTGTGAACTGCCGGAATTTTTCAAACGGCGTTTTTTCTTTGTCATTCATTTTTTTGCTATGTCCTTAAAGAAGGGATGTTCTCGTAATGGACGATAATATGCAGTGTTTTTGTCCGCATTTGCATTTTTTAGGTCAAACTCCTTTTTCTGTCTTCGCATATCAGTGACCAGATTTCTCCATTCATCTTCGGACATTTCTACCAAGCGCCGCATAACTGGTTGCTGTTTCGCGAGCAATTGTCTGCCGATAATTAAATCCAGAAGGCGAAAGCTGCGAGCATGTCCCGCCTCATACATTTTTGATGAATTTTGACGGTTTTGATACTTTCACCGATGATCTGCTCAAGCTACGCGACTGGCTGGTCCAGTGTGGCGTGCGCACCGTGGCCATGGAGTCCACCGGCGTTTATTGGATTCCCCTGTTTCAAATCCTCGAAGACGCAGGACTGGAAGTCTGTCTGGTCAACGCCCGCCATTGTAAAAATCTCCCCGGTCGCAAGACCGACATTCAGGACTGCCAGTGGCTCCAATATCTCCATGCCGTCGGCCTCTTGCGCGGCAGCTTCCGGCCACTCGAACACGTCTGTGCCGTGCGTACGATTCTGCGCCATCGCAACCGGCTGGTGCGCTGTGCTGCCGATCAAGTACGCCTGATGCACAAGGCGCTCACACAGATGAATGTCCAACTCCAGCACGTCATCAGCGATCTGGTCGGCGTGACGGGCGAGGCCATCGTGCAGGCCATCCTAGCGGGCGAACGCGATCCCCTGAAGCTGACCGAAGCTGAAGTCATCAAGATCATGCGCGAACATCTGGAAGGACTTTTCCCGAAAGTTTGCCTAGTCTGCCATCAGCGTTACGCCACGCTCCGAGAGTATCTTCAGACGACCAAACATTTGGGGTCAGCGATTCCCTACGATGCGGAATCAGATGATTGGACCCCTTTGAAACCACTGGGGACGGTGACTTACGCCAACTGTTCCTGTGGTTCAACTCTGATGCTGACATCTGAGGGGATGGCGCTGCCACGACTCTGGTCCTTGTTGAGCTGGGCAAGGACGGAAACTCAAAAACGGGGTATGACGCCGCGGGAGCTGCTGAACTATCTGCGCGAGGAAATCTGCAAACAGGTTTTAGCTGCAACGGACCAAGCAAGCAAACAAAATGGCGAGAATGGAATGCGAGATAAAGACGCCTAACACGGCGCTGGAGCCAGCGGCGAGTCCGCCGTTGGCTGAGGCATTCGCCCGATTTGGCGCTTGCCGTTTTTCGCGCCGTGGCTCAGCTTCGGGACGTTAGGCATCATTCACACCTTATGACATATCGCACACCACTTGTTATTGCGATATTACTCGCTTCGCTGTTCACGGGCTGTTCAAAGCGACCAGCACCCGCTGCTTTGGCATCGAGTGCATCTATGGTTATTCAGCCCGGAGCGTCCATTGGGCCAGTGCATTCTGGCATGACGATGCAGGAGGTCGTATCGGAGCTTGGTCCACCACAAGAAACAAACGGACCAGCATTGGAGTATTGGAATCTGGGATTTTCTGTCATTGGCCGAGAGGGGAAGGTGCATATTGTGCTTTGTGTGAATCCTTCAGGGCAGAAGGGGCCGTTCAAGAAGGCATTCTCCGGACGCACAGCGCAGGGCATCGGCATCGGGTCGAGTCGGGCTGATGTCGTTCGTGCTTATGGCAAGCCATCAAGCACAGAGATTATCAAGGATGAGCCGGAATATGAGGTTTTGCGATATGACTCACCTCCTCTTTACTTTAGGTTGCGAGACGGCAACGTGGACACCATTGGAGTGATTTTCCATCCCAAATGATGTGTGAGTTCAACTTTGTAGTGCGACAAATCATGCATCAGAGCAGCAACAGTTTACCAAAAAGAAGACATTTCTGTTTCGATGCAAACCCTTACCCTACAGGAAGAAGGGGCTTGCGTCGGAACAGAAATGTCTGGCGAACAGCCTCTTCCGATTTGTCGCACTGGCAACTTGAATCCACCCCGCCTAACACGGCGCTGGAGCCAACGCCGCTGCCCCTTGAGTTTATGGATGGTTTGAGTTATAAAACGATTATCGAGCCAGCGGAGCCACTCGCCGGTCGGCGTGACTCAGCTTTGGGTCGTTAGACCACATTACCACGGTCATGCAATTTGGCGCCTTTTATTCGCAAATTGGCGTTGACAATAGCAAGCAATAAACTATGCCAATAGCTACGGCACAATGACCTCCGCCAAATCCGCCTATGAGACTCAAAATCAGTCCCACATTCTTTTTTCTTTGCGCCTTGTTCGTCACGGCTTCGACGACACGGGCGCAGGTGTATGATTTTCAATTCGTCACCACCGCCCCCGGCTTCGGCGGCGAACTTTTTTTCAACGTTCCGTCCGGAAACGGAACCGCAGGCGAAATCCTCGAAGGAGACTCCTTCATCACCACACCCGACGAGACGTTCACGGTATCCGAAAGCGTAGCTGGCGGTCCCATTGTCTATCCCCCGCCCCCGATTGTTTGGAGTCCTAGTGGCATCACCGCCTTGAACCTCAGCCTATACGAATCACTCGACTCGCAGTTGTATAATTGGACCGCCACACCCACCTCCGTTGCCGACTCGCCGGTGGGTGGGATTCCCCTCGATCCCAGCGCCAGCGGCACGTGGGTTTACCTCGGTGCCGTCCCGGAGCCTAGCGCGATGCTGCTGACGGCCCCCGCTGTCGCCGCCATGCTTGTCTGGCCCATCCGCCATGATTCACCAGTTCGAAAAACAGCCATCAACAGACGAGTCATTTCCGGCTGAGCATTTTTAGGTTCAGACGTCAGGTGGAGCACGCAGGTAAGTAGTTATCGGTTACCTTTGTTTTATTTTACTAAAAGGTGACGCTGCCTAATCACTGTTAGGCCACACTACCCACTATGAAAAGGTTAATAGTTACTCTAGCAGCTGCGATATTGACGATTTGCCTGTTTGCATTTACGGGGATGTCTCAGCCGGGAGTGGTCATTTACGACATGGGCAACGGCAATATGGCGATTGTTGCCGGGCATTGCACACCATTCACTAACGTTGTGCTCCAGGTGACAACTGATTTTACCGACTGGACAGCGATTGCCACAAACATGGCGACGGGAAATGATGTTGCCACGTTTTACGTTCCCAAGACCAATTCCGTAGCATTTTTTCGAGTTTATCAGTAGTGAATACGATGTGGCCTAACACCTATTAAGTCCGAACTGTCAACAGGCAAAAGGAATTCCATCCGGAATTGTATTAATTCCGTTTTCGCGTCCAACGAACGGGAACTCCCACCTTCGCCCTAAGCTATGGTGGGCAGG
>Ga0187859_10002619_pt1 | contig 11212 bp, 10 predicted proteins | sample June2016WEW_10_1_2_FD_133019 | JGI IMG/M metagenome (GOLD analysis project Ga0187859, IMG submission 133019) | Peatland microbial communities from SPRUCE experiment site at the Marcell Experimental Forest, Minnesota, USA - June2016WEW_10_10 | ecosystem: Environmental > Terrestrial > Soil >... | reverse complement strand
CATAACTCAGCATCTTAATCAGATGACGTCTCGTCACTTTCATTGTTGTCTCCTGGAATATCGCGGTTAATTTTACTTAGAAGCTGTTTCATAACCGAGTTTTGAAAGGGCACGGCTTCAGCCTTGCCGTTGAATGCCAAGTTAATTCGCGGGCTTTGGCCCCTGAGGGAACGGCCTGAATTGAAGTAACCAGCACTCTCACAATTCGAAAATCAGTAATCGGATTCGGATTGTACTTTGGTATCTTCGCGCCTCGTTCTCAAGCGTGATTGATGTGTAGCGCCGAGTCTTAAGTACTGCAAGTTTACTTCCATCAGGTTCGGACGAAATCGCTCGCAATCAAGCACGAGTCGTGTCCATCCGATCGCTCGAATCGCGACGCGGCCGAGCTTCCTCGCCCTGCTATACTGTGGCGTGTAGCTATCTTGACAAGAGCCTTGTAAAGCAATAAAAGGAATGTTAACCAAGTGATCTATACCATTGCAACCTGAATGAGGCCATACGCGGTTGATCCTCGATCTGCATGGTGCTCCGGCAATCTCACCATTGACGGAAGATGAGAGATCCTAAACTTTTGTAATCAATCACGGTGGAGTCCGATCGCAAGATGAAACGCACATTTTTGGTACTGATCCTGGCGGCGAGCGCTGCTGCGGCAATTGCCCAAACCCCAACGAGCACGGCCCCGGCCGCAACTCCTGCCGCAGCAACGGCGCCCAAGCACCCCGCCGACGAAGACGATCAAGGCAACCCGATCTACCATCCTGAAGCTCCAGCCCTGGTGGCTGATATTCACTGCGGCGGGGCCAGCATGACGTGCACCATCAAACTGCCCAAAGATATTCCTCCCACTGACGCCAAGCTGGTAGATGACATCAGCCTCCGCTACCAGGACATCAAAGTTGGCGACGGCGCCGAGGCGCTGCCCGGCAAAAAGTACACCCTCCACTACACCGGCTGGAACGCGGCCAGTGGAAGCAAATTCGATTCCACCTATGAGCATCACGCCAATCTCAAGGACAAAGACGGCAAGCCAGTCATAGGGGATGATGGCAAGTACAAGCAGGACCCGGCGCCGCAGCCATTCACCTTCAATTGGGAGGACCACAAGGTAATTCCGGGCCTGGAACAGGGCATTCTGGGAATGCGGGTAGGCGGAAAGCGCCGCATAATCATCCCTTACCAAATGGCCTATGGCGTCTACGGACGTCGCGGGCCGAATGCCGCCCACCCTGGCGTTACTCCAAAGTCGGACATCATCTTTGACGTCGAACTGCTGGACGTGGCAGATCCGTATGTCCATCCGAAACCGGCTCCCAAGCCCGACGCGAACAAGCCGGAGACAAAGGAAGCGGCCCCAGTTGCCCCCAAGGCTTCTGCGCCGGCGTCCACGCCGGTTGCATCTTCAGCTCCGGCAAGTTCAGCGCAGCCCAAGTAGCACCTCTACTGATCGAAGATAAATAAGGCCACGCCGGCTTTCCGGCGTGGCCTTTATCGTTTAGTGCGCATTTTTACTAGCGCCATCTCCAAACAAGGCGCATCATGTGACAGGAGGAAACTCCGATGACCAATCAATCCCAGGCGCCAGCCTCGGCCGATCAAAAGTCGCGTCGGTTCCAGATTGGACTCACCCTGTTTCTCATCGGTTTGTTGGTCGCCTTTTTCCTGCTCGGCAACAGCATGGTAAACCACCGCTTTTTTCGCGGCGGCCGCATCGACCGGTACGGCCACGTAAAACAGTAGAGGCTGTCTAATAGCCGGTTTTTGAAAGGGCATGGCTTCAGCCGTGCCGTTGAGGGCCAGGTTAACTGGCGGGCTCTAACCCCTGAGGGAATGGTACGAATTGCATCGAGCCGGTTGTGAAGCTGCCTCCAGGAGCCGGAAAAAAATACCTCGACCGCAACCCTACCGATCCCCGCCCAGAATCGACCCCACAATCCCGCCCAGTATCGCCCCTCCCGCCGCGTTCCCCACGTCGCGCCTTTCCGTATGCGGCAGGTACTCGTTGATCTGGTGCGCCAGCCGCGAAATCGGCAGCGTCTGCAGCATCACCGTCCCCGGCCCCGCCAGCACCGCCAAAAACAACCCATCCCCGCCAAAGATCGCGTTCTTCAGTCCCGGAACCATGGCAATCTGGAAGGCCACCGAACCCTGAAACGCGCCAACATGCCCCGGATGCACCCGCAGCACCTCGCCCGGTGCCAGCGTCTTCACCACCAACTCGCCTGAAAGCTCCAGCCAGGCCGTTCCCTGACCGCCCACTCTTTGCAGCACAAATCCATTACCCCCAAAGATCCCCGCCCCCAGCGACTGCTGAAACCCGATCCCGATCGTCACCTGATCCGTCGCGCACAAAAACCCATGCCGGTGAACCATATATTCATTTCCAGGGCTAATCTCCACCGGCACAATATGCCCCGGGACCTTGGTAGCAAAGCTCACTGTCCCGGGAACCTGCATAGCGCGGTACTCGGTCATAAACAAGCTTCCGCCCCCAGCCACCCGCTTCAGCGCTCCAAAAATCCCTCCACCCCCGCCCATCTGCGTATGCGTAGTCATCTGAATTGAGCTAGTCATCCACGAGAGCTCCCCGCTCTCTGAATACACGCTCTCGTTAGGGTCAAGCTGCACATCGAGCACGGGCATAGTAGTGCCCTGAATCTTCGCTTGCATAGGTAAAGCCTCCTGTCAGCGACAGTGTACCTGCCTGGCGGCAGACGCAAAAGGACGCACTGTATTTTTCTTTTTCTTTTTACCGAGACCCTGAGCCCTGCCCCTTTGAGTGGGTCATTACCGAGCGCACAAATCCACTACTGAGATTCGTACTTCCTGAGCTTTCGAAACCGAGACTCGAAGCACCCGCCAGTCAGGGGTCCACCGTTCAAAATTTCATCAATATCCCTAATTGGACTGTATTGATTCTGGAGAATTTTGGAGGGGCAAATCCATCCCTGTACGTCGCGCTCAGACAGAAATGACCAACGGAATCCAAGTTCAAGGCGGATGTTACCACTCCGTAACCATTCCATCCATGAACAGTTTTCAGAATCAGCGAGTTGTTTGGAAGCTGAACAACTGTATTCTCCGTGGCAGCCAAATATCGTGGTGTACCCACCGCATCCACACTCAGACGGCCAAACTCCAGAAGACCATGAATCTGGGGAACGACACGAAAGATTGAATATGTTGGCAATTCGATCGTCGCCTTTCCCGTCGTCGCCTTGACGGTTGTGTCAACAACGGCGCCACCAAATTCAACGCCGGTGTGAATATCAAATGCATAGCCAAAGAAAGGTGGCGACACATCGCTTTGCTGGAGCGTAATTCCATTCGCTTTGGCGATCTTTTGCTGGTCTCCAAACTTTCTCAGAGTTTCTACGGCCCTGGGGCTATATAGATTCTTGAAATTGTATCGAAAGTCCGCCACGCCTGTAACATTGTCGCGGTTGAATTCCTTGTCCGTTTCGTAGACCACACTCCCGGAGGCGTATATTTCCTGGAGATTACCGCGCAACTCAAATGGACGCGACTCAGAAAGCCCAAAGTCAATGGTGTCGGTGTAGGTCATGCCGGAGATTGAGTTATTTCCGACATTGGCTAAGGCAGTAGGACAGAACTGCCATCCTCCATACAAACGGCCGACGGGCGGTGCAATCTTCGCGTCCAGTATCCACCCAGGTTTCGATCCGCGCCCTGCGGCGAAACTTCCGTTTATATAGTAGCTGGACGCATCTTTTGTCGCGGGTGCCTTTTCCTGACCAAGCCTGGCTTTGGGGTCCAACGTCATTGCCGTTCCTAAAACATTTTGCAACTCGGCAATCTTGTATGGGATTCCTTGAATGTCTATATCGTTGCCCTCCGTTTGAAGCTCAAGCGTGCCAACTGTCCCAGGGTCAGGTTGGTTCGGTTGGACGCCTGCCAAATCCGCTTGCATCTGTCGGCACTTTGCGGGCCTTGCGGTGAAGGTTCCGGTGTAATTCTGTATGACAAGACTGCAACTGAGCGTTTTTCCAGATCCCAAACCCAGGCCCTGGAACGCGAGATGCGAGCTAACCAGATAGTTATTGGGACCACCTACGGGCAGTGCAGCCAGGGTAAGCGTCGGCGTGGTATCGATCAATGTCGATGTGGGTAGACTTAACACAACACCGTTTACAGTTGAGGATAGTGTGATAGTGATGGTGTATTTTGTTTGAGTTTTGAGGATAGGAGCTACGGGACCGGATTTTGGTGTGAATACCAGGAATAGCCAATTGTCGTCATAGGGGTTTGCAGTGAATGTCACAGGAAGAGGAGAGGAGAGGTCAGTACCCAGATATACCGCCCCTCCTTGTCCCGAAATTCCTGCTGTTGATGTCGCATCTCCACATTGGATAGCGACAGAACTGGGGTTGAATATCTTGTAATCTGTTACCGAGCATAGGGTTTTCGGCGTGGTGCCGTAACATGCATGCGCGGCAGCGATCATCGCGGTGAGAGCGACAAGCATGCACAGCCGGGTAGAGAGAAAGCTCGACAAGGGTCTTTTCATGATTGAGGGCACCCCGGGACAGCCGTTACAAGGTCGGAAACGCACTTGATTCCTTGCGTGAGGTCAGCGACAGTGATGCACTGACAGATTACCGGAGGAGCAGAAAACTCCGCCTGAATGGCCTTTGCCAGAAGCTGAGCTCCGTCTGGGTTATAGGGTGCCGCCTGCGGTGCCCATAAGACGGTAAGTTGGTCAGTATCGTTAGGGAGGGTCCTGAGCTTGGCCCAATTTTGCAAGAGCACTAAGACACGTCCATGAACACTTGTTGGTTTAGAAGTCACAATCTTACCTGGAGGTGCTGGTGTGGATGGCGTCATCATAGATCTCCTCATTCGGTAGCTACCTGGAAGTTAGTGCAATTGTGGAATGGAATCGCAGTGCTTGATTCGCCAGTCAACGAAAGCTTCGACGCTAGCTTTCCGCAATCTTCTTTCCGATATAGGTGCCGTGGCCGAGGCCCATCAGGATCATCAGCGTCTGGCCGATATCGGGCAATCCCAGGTCCCAAATGTTATGGCCCAATCTCGTATCGAAATGAGGGGAACCGGGATTTTGGATGAGAGCGAAGACCTCGGCCAGAAAGACGCCGGCGGCAATCAACGTCCACAGCACGACTTGAACCTTGCCTATATCCGGAAGGCCTTCGTCATCGCTGAATATGCCGCTCTTGCCGTTAGGGTTTTTAATGGGGGGAGCAGCAAGGTGGGCGGCGTAGGCATCGGCATCTTTCTTATCCTGGGATTTGACCGCAATCGACTTCGCAGAAACCGTGGTTGCCACGCTGATGCCCATGGCAATCAGCAGGTAGGTAGGAACACCGGGCAAATCCTGACGGTAGCCGCTGCTAAATCGAATCTGGTAGATGGCCAGAAACGCAAACACTGATGCGGCAGTCCAAACCATCATCTGGAATTTGCTGGTGCTTGGCCGCTCGTCCTTGCCAATGACCAGCGCCCAGGGATGCTTTCCTGTGGCGATAAGTACAATGATCCAAAGCACGGCCAAACCGCCCAGGCCCGTGAGATAAGACATTCCTTCCTGCGTCGTCATACGATGCCCTCCTACTGCGCGGCTCTGAGAGGCAACTGCATCCACCGCGCTCGCATAACTCAGCCCTTACGTGCGGACCAGACATCAGCCGCGCTGCCGAGATTGTCTTTCTTCGATTTTTCTGACACCACTCCGGGCCCCCTTCGTAACTCATCAATCGGGTGATCGTGCTTTGACTTCCAATACAAGATCGCAGGATGCGGCTTATATGAACTCCGCTCTGCATCGGCCCGGCTGCCGGGGAAAGCATTTGTAACTTCCCATGAATTGTCCGGGCATGTCAAGAACAATTGTTGGGACTTCTTTTTTGATATGTAGAAGGCTATTTATCAGCGGGAAAGGTAGAACGCACCCAAGCCTCTCCGCCGCTGCGGAGGGACCAGTGGATTGCATCATCCTGCCTACCCTTTTGCAAACATCTGTTTGATGCCCCGCAGCGCCTGCCGCGTCCGCTCCTCATTTTCGATCAGCGAAAACCGCACATGCGCATCCCCGTAATCGCCAAAACCAATCCCCGGCGAGACGGCGGTTTTGGCTTCCGTCAGCAGCAGCTTTGAAAACTCCAGCGACCCCAGCTTCCTATACTGCTCAGGAATCTGGGCCCACACAAACATGGTTGCCTTGGGGCTAACCACCGGCCAGCCAAGCTTGTTCAGCCCCTCCACCAGCACGTCGCGGCGCTTGCGATAGTTCTCACAGATATCAAGCACACACTTCTGCGGGCCTTCAAGAGCTGCGATAGATGCCACCTGGATCGGCGTAAACGTCCCGTAATCGAAGTAGCTCTTCAGCCGCGCCAGCGCGCCCACCAGCTTCGGGTTGCCCACCATGAAGCCAATGCGCCAGCCGGGCATGTTGTAGCTCTTTGACAGAGTGAAAAACTCGACAGCGACGTCCTTCGCGCCCGGCACCTGCAGCACGCTTGGCGGCTTGTATCCATCGAAGGCGATATCGGCATAGGCCAGGTCCTGGATCAGATGGAAGCCGTACTCTTTTGCCAGCTCCACCAGCCGCGCCAGAAACGGCAGCTCCACGCACTCCGTCGTCGGGTTCGAGGGGAAGTTGACGATCAGCGCCTTGGGCCGCGGAACCATGCGCGGAATCAGCTCCTCAAGTTGCGCCAGGAACTGCTCGCGGTCGTGCACCGGCACGCTGATCACGTGCGCTCCGGCAATCACCGGCCCGTAAATATGAATCGGATAGCTGGGATTCGGTACCAGCACCGTGTCGCGCGAATCCAGAATCGCCAGGCACAGGTGCGCGATGCCCTCCTTGGAGCCGATGGTGACGATGGCCTCGGTCTCCGGATCGAGTTCGACGTCGTAGCGTGTCTTGTACCAGTTGCAGATGGCCTTGCGCAGCCGCGGAATGCCGCGCGAGACCGAATAACGGTGCGTCGCAGGCTTCAGTGCCGCCTCCACCAGTTTGTCTACGATATGTTTGGGCGTTGCCCCGTCGGGGTTGCCCATTCCAAAATCGATAATGTCCTCCCCGCGACGGCGGGCAGACATCTTCATCTTGCCGGTGATGTCAAAAACATAAGGCGGTAACCGCTGAATCCTGCTGAACTCTTCCATTCATCCAGTTTAAGGCAAAGGAGACCGGCGCCGCAGAGCGAAGACTTCCGGGCCAGCGAAGGTGAAAGAGCACGAATTCATCTAAACGTGTTTCATATTGACCAGAAATGAAATTGCACATTGAGAAACAATGTGTGGAGGGAGCGGTTTGCCGCAACGAGCGTGGTCGCGCTTGTCTCCGAGATGGGGAAATACGGTCTGAAGTAGCCGATTTCTGTTCGGGCAACCGCTCCTCCTACTTTAAAGGTGGCCCATGAACGCCCTTTTGGTTTATCCGGAATTTCCTGATACATATTGGAGTTTCAAACATGCGCTCAAGTTCCTGGGTAAGCGTGCCGCACAGCCTCCGCTGGGGCTGATGACAGTGGCGGCGTTGCTGCCAGGCGAGTGGAACAAGCGTCTGGTGGACACCAACGTGGAGAGTCTGCGCGACCGCGACCTGGCCTGGGCCGACGTGGTGCTGTTGAGCGGAATGCACATTCAGCGCGATCCTTTGCTGGCCATTGTGGAGCGCTGCCGCGCGCGCGGGCTGCGGACGGTAGTGGGCGGACCGATTGCCAGCAGCCTGCCGGCGGCTGAGCTGAAAACGGACCACGTAATAATCGGCGAGGCCGAGGAACTAATTCGAACTCTGGCGCGGGATCTGGAGCGGGGAACAGCGAAGCCGGTCTATCAGGCTGCGGAACGTCCGGAGATGAGCACCAGCCCGGTGCCCGACCTGAGCCTGATCAAGATGAACCGCTACTCGACCATGGCGGTGCAATACTCGCGCGGCTGCCCCTTCAACTGCGAGTTCTGCGACATTATCGAAATTTACGGGCGGCGTCCGCGCACCAAAGCCGTGGCGCAAGTGTTGGCCGAACTTGACCAGTTGCACGCGGCCGGCTGGCGCGAGGCGGTGTTCATCGTCGACGACAACTTCATCGGCAACAAGGCGCGCGCCAAAGAACTGTGCGTTGCGCTTGCCGCGTGGCGCAGCCAACACAAGAAAAGTTTTGACTTCCTCACCGAGGCCTCGCTCAACCTGGCAGACGATCCGGAGCTGATGCAATTGATGAAGGATGCCGGATTCATCTCCGTCTTTTTGGGCATCGAGACCCCCGATGTGCCGGGCTTGATCGCCACCAACAAGCTGCAGAACACGCGGCGCAGCTTGCTCGAAAGCGTAGCCGTCATCCAGAGCTATGGGATGCAGGTGATGGGCGGCTTCATCCTGGGCTTCGACACGGATCGCGAAGACATCTTCGACCGCATGGTCGACTTTATACAGAAGAGCGGCATCCCCATTGCCATGGTCGGCCTGTTGCAAGCCATGCCGGGAACGCAACTCTTTCGGCGCCTCCGCAAGGAGGGCCGCATTCTGGATGCGGGTGACGGCGACAATACCGACGACAAGCTCAACTTTCTTCCCCATATGGATTCTGCCAGGCTGCTGGAGGGTTATCGCTCAGTGCTCAAGCGAATCTACTCCAGCGGAGCTTACTATGAGCGCGTGAAGCTCTACCTGAGCCGCACTCAGCCAAAGCCTGAGAAAAAATCCGGCAGGCAGCGCGTGTCCCGGCAGCAGTGGATGACACGCGCAAATGCGCGGGCTTTCGTTACATCGATTGTCCGCCAGGGAATCTTCGGGCGGCAGCGCTGGAGCTACTGGAAGTTTCTGCTGGCGGTAGCCACACGCTATCGCCATTGCGTAGGCGCAGCCATGACACTGGCGGTAATGGGCTATCACTTGCAGGTGATCACGCGCAAGCTGTCGAATGCCGTGGAGTTGCCCATCCTGCCAAAAGCGGTGGCCGATAATGCTGTCGAAGATTCCCTGGGTTGAAGGGTACGGGCTTCAAATGCTGTGGAAAAATCCTGGCTTTGTAACAGGGCACGACTTCAGTCGTGCCGCAAAGAACCCCATTATCGACCTGGGCTTCAGCCCCTGAGGGACGTTTTTCGTCGAAGCTACGACAATTTCCGCGCCTCCGCTACTAAGCGGCGTACAACGGCGTGTATCGATTGGTAGCTGATGAAAATGTTGAGAAGGCTCACAACTGCTCCTCCGATGCCAAGATAAAACCCGCCATGGTCTTTATGTGAGGAGAGTTCAGCCATCAACCAAAGACAAATTGCAAGACAGAAAGATGAGGCCGGCAATTGCACGATTCCTGAGTCGAGAGGCTGTTTCTTGCACCATCTGTCGAAATAAAAGCGTATCCGTTCCATGGCCGCAAGTATAGCTCCAACAATCCGATCCGCCATTAAAGCCAACCACGGAATTTATACTGAAAGACAACATGACCACGTTCCTACCCGTCGACGAACAGATGGACCTGCTCGAAAAAGGCGCCGCGGAGATCATCCGCGTGAGCGACCTCCGCGAGCGCCTTGAAGAGAGCCGCAAAACCGGCCGCCCGCTGCGCATCAAAGTCGGCTTCGACCCCACCGCTCCCGATCTTCACCTGGGCCACACCGTGCTGATGCGCAAGCTGCGCCACTTTCAGCAGTTGGGCCACCAGGTCATCTTCCTGGTAGGCGACTTCACCTCGCTCATCGGCGACCCCTCCGGCCGCAACGTCACTCGCAAGCCGCTCACCCGCGAGCAGATTGACGAAAACGCCAAGACCTATACCGAGCAGGCCTTTAAGATTCTCGACCGCAGCGAGACCGAGATCCGCTACAACTCCGAGTGGCTTGACAAGCTGGGCTTCGAGGGCACCATCCGCCTGACGGCGCACTTCACCGTCTCGCAAATGCTGGAGCGCGACGACTTCCACAAGCGCTTCCAGTCCGAGCAGCCCATCAGCCTCCACGAGATGCTCTATCCCGTGATGCAGGGCTACGATTCCGTTGCGCTTGAGTGCGATGCCGAGTTGGGCGGCACCGACCAGAAGTTCAATCTCCTCTGCGGCCGCGAACTCCAGCGCCACTACGGCCAGAAGCCGCAGATCGTGCTGATGACGCCGATCCTCGAAGGCCTTGACGGCGTGCAGAAGATGTCGAAGTCGCTGAACAACGCCATCGGCATCAACGAGCCAGCTGCCGAGATGTACGGCAAGCTGATGAGCATCTCCGACGATCTGATGTGGAAGTACTGGGTCTTCCTCACCGACCTCCGCCAGTCCGAAGTCGATGCTCTGAAATCCGAAGTGGCCGCCGGCAAGCTCCATCCCATGGAAGCAAAGAAGCGCCTTGCCCGCACCATCACCGCCGGCTTCCACAGCGAGTCCGACGCCCAAAGCGCCGATGAAAACTGGGCACGCATGTTCCAGCAGAAAGAGACGGCGGAGGATTTGGAAGAGATTTCGGTGGCCTTCCCTAATGTGACTGATTCTCATGGCTATTTACACATTCCTAAGCTGTTGGTTCAGATAGGATTGGCGGCCAGTGTGGCAGAAGCCAATCGCAAGATAGCCGAGAATGCCGTCAAGTGCATTATCAATGGGGATGTGTTTGGAGGATTGAGGGTTAAGATCCCCGACCTGCCTGCGCGTGTGGTGGCGCGGCTGGGCAAGCGCGCCAAGGTTGCAGTGATTAAGAAAGATCTATGAACTGGTAGTCAATTTTGCTGCGCCAGATGACCCAATGGAACGATTCTGGTTGAGATTTATGGATTCCTAAGTCTCAGAGTCGATACTTGTGGCATCAGGTGCCTGGTATCCGGCTTAAGGCCCAGGAATGACGTTTTCATTCTCAATCAGAACGCCAAACATCTCGGTCGGCCGCAGGTGATACATCTGATTGTCTTTAATGAAGATCCAGAACTCATTTGCGAAGCGAGCGCCATTCTTAGAACACGCGATCTTCGCCTTGGTGCGCAACTTCGTCGTGATCTCTGTTGGCTCGCCACTCTCAGCAAGGTACACTCTGGTGCCGACTGGGATAGTAAGGGTCGCCCGCTTCCACCAGAATTTCATTGTGCGTTCTTTTTTTGGCCTCTTCTGATTATGCAATGGTTCGACACCTTGGCCTTGATCATCGCGCCACAGGATGTCTAACGCTTCGCTCAGATTGATATCCGACAAATAATTGACTTCTAGTCCTCGCTCTTTAATTTCGCGCCTCAACT
>Ga0187859_10002605_pt1 | contig 11242 bp, 16 predicted proteins | sample June2016WEW_10_1_2_FD_133019 | JGI IMG/M metagenome (GOLD analysis project Ga0187859, IMG submission 133019) | Peatland microbial communities from SPRUCE experiment site at the Marcell Experimental Forest, Minnesota, USA - June2016WEW_10_10 | ecosystem: Environmental > Terrestrial > Soil >... | reverse complement strand
TATTTGGTGCAACTATCTGCCAAATAACACTCGACTAGCATACGTACTACTTAATGAGGTATGCAAGCTGGCGATTAAACCGACGGCCGATCTATTGTTAGACAATATTAGATACGCTTGCTCAATGGCTAGAATTCATTATATGCGTGTCAGGGAGCCTATACCAACCACCATTGAAGAACAAGCTACATATTGGAAGAGATATTACAACACACAAAAAGGTAAGGGAACTACAGATGACTATATTTCAAATTATGCTAAATACACTAACAAGAAATATATTAAACAAAATACAAGCAAGGATAAATAATATGATTGATCCAACCACATTTAAGGTAATAGTAGGAATTATTGGTATAATAGCGTGCATAGCATCATATTGTTATTATGGGAAGGTAAAAAATCCTATAGAACAAGAAGTAGAACAAATTGTTAAAGAAGAAACCGGCATTGATATTGATACCTTTATAGGGCAAGAGCAAACCGCTACCACCGCCAACAATACTACTAACAACACCATAGGATCTAGCACAAACAACACAACAAATAATAATTAAAACAAATTACCTATGTACACAAACAGCCCAAAGAGTGACGTCACCACAGATGATAACGACTTAGATTATAACATGTTGTATCATGTAGAAACCATGCCAGAATATATCGTGTGGCAAGAAATGATCCGCAGGTGTTACGAACCAAATCACCCAAGCTATAAAGATTTTGGTGGGATGGGTGCTACTGTGTGCCATACATGGCAAATTGGCTTTGGCACTTTTTTAAATGATGTAGGCAGGATGCCATTAGATGGCTCTTACATCCTAGAAAGAATTGATAGCACGCAATCATATAATAAAGATAATTGTAGGTGGCGAGTAACCAGAAGATATAACACAGCAAACACATCAAGTCTACCAATAACAAACTACCCACCAGCAACTATAGCCGTACAACCAATGTTATCAACACCACCAATGTTAAATCTATCTTCACCCACAGCAAAGGACGGTAAGCATATACCATTACCACCTAAACGGCCTCATAAGATTGGGTGCCGTATACTTTAATGCCAAAAACCAGCAGCAAAAGTAGCACTATAGTATCATCAGCATTATTATCATCCCTATCACCCACATTACCATTAAGCGCATCTATAATAAACTACCCTACTTTTAAACCGCGACATTATCAACGCGAGTTACTGGATGCTTTCTTTATAGGTAAAAGCAAAAGGTTTTTTTACTTGTGTCACCGTCGCGCCGGCAAAGACATGACGTGTTGGAACTTAATGTGGGGGGCGGCACTACAACGGGTAGGCACATACCTTTATCTACTTCCACAGCATAATCAATCAAGGAAGGTAATTTGGAAAGGAATTATAGGAGATGGGCGTACCTTCTTAGGAATGATACCAAAACAATTAATAAGAAAAGTTAACAATACCAACATGTCAATTGAACTAGTTAACGGATCAATTATACAACTAGGTGGCGGCAAAAACTTTGATGCCCTTATGGGTACTAACCCAGTAGGTATCGTCCTGTCGGAGTTTGCTTTACATTCCCCAATGGTGCTCGCATACCTTAGTCCAATTCTAGTAGAAAACGGTGGTTTTCTTATATGCCAAACAACCCCCCGCGGTAAGAACCATGCGTACCAAACGTTTCAGGCGGCGTTACAGGAACCAGACTGGTTTGTAAGAAGGTGGACCATAGCTGACACTAAGAAGTTTGACGGTACCCCAGTAATTACGGAGGCACAAATTGAGGCCGAAAGAAGGAGTGGGGTATCAGAGGAAATGATTAGGCAAGAGTGGTTCCTAGATTGGGCGGTAGGTAATGTGGGCGCCTACTATACTAGCGAGTTAGATGACTGCGAATATAGTGAACGTCTATTAGACTGGCAAATAGACCCACGACTTCCAATTTATACCTTTTGGGATTTGGGTATTTCGGATGCGACCGCTATTTGGTTTATGCAGCCAGATGGGTACGATCTTAAGATGGTCTATTATTATGAGGCTACTGGGCAAGGATTCTATCATTATGCGTGTAAGCTAGATGAGCTCAAAGGGAGATTTGGGTTTAAGTATAAATACCACTATGCACCTCATGACGTAAAACAAAGGCATTGGGGGCATAACCCAAGATCTACATTACAACTAGCGGCCGAATGTGGGATTAGTTTCCTAGTAGTACCAAGGGTAAGTGTTGAGGAGGGTATTCAGGCAGCCAAAGCAATATTTCCTAGTGTTTGGTTTCATCAGACTAATTGTGCGCAAGGTATAGAAGCCTTAAGGGATTACCATAGAGAGTTTGACGAGGAAAATAGATGTTTTAAGGATAAACCAGCTCATACTTGGTCGAGTAATTGTTTTGCCGGAGACACCAAAATATTGACGCGTAATGGAATATATCGAATAATGAATTTACCCAAGGAAGGAGAAATTTTAACAAAATATGGCTGGAAGCAATATATAAATCCAAGGATAACACAGAAAAATGCTCAACTTATGGAGGTTGTGTTCAAAGACGGAGTTATAGTGAGATGTACGCCGGAACATTTGTTTTTAACAGAAAAAGGATGGAAATATGCAAAAAACCTAATGCAACATGAAAATATTGTTGCAACAATTGTAAATCGGCTAAGTATAGAAAGCGTACGAGAACTAAATTGTATTGAAGATGTTTGGTGTATAACGGTTCCAGGGATAGAACATTTTTCATTAGCTAATGGTGCTGTTGTTCATAATTGTGGAGATTCCTTTAGATATTTTGCAGTTACTTGGAAAGAGGTATACCAACGGCCAGAAATGAGTGAGCAAACAACATATCAAAGTAATTTCTAGTTTTTATCTATAAACGAAATACCATTTTAACTATCATTATTGCGAGGCCAACAATCACGCCATATTGAATAAAAAATGTAGTTATAATCACATCAAACCATAAAAATTACAAGGAATGTAAAACATGAGACAACACACAATTCACACTTGTTACGATTGTGCTCCTATACCCTTAAGACAGTTTGATTGGACAGCAATACTAGATGGGTATGATGGTAGTAAGGATGCGCCCTCTGGTAACGTATGTGGTAAAGGCGCTACAGAGTTAGAAGCCATTAAAGATTTGTTAGAACTGTTAGATAATTATTAAATACTAAAATTTACTCGTAGGGTAAGATGCGAGTGTAAGGCTCGCACCTCGTTAAACTGTTTCTTATGGTTATATAATTATATATGCAACCCAGCTGAGCACTCACCAATAACACCAATAACACCAATAACACCAGGGTAATATAATTCAAGATAATTGGCTAGAGGAACAAAATATTTCTCGCTCTCGTTAATAATTTTATTGATTTTATCAACACTTTTGATGTTTATAGTTTGTAGATTGTGTATTCTATCTATTAATTTTATTAACAATAAATGTCTTTTTAAAGTTACGCCCAATAAAAACATTAATTCTATAGAGCCAATTTTGTTGTTATTATTTCGATGACGAGTTAAAGATTGCACCCCCAAAGTAATTTGTTCACCAAATATCTCTGTGATTTCTTCTGGAGTTATAATTGTATCTTCAATAACATCATGCAAAAGAGCAATTATTATTGTATCTGTATCAGCATAGTAATCTAATACTATACTGGCTACTTCTATTGGGTGGCAACAATAAGGTTCTCCAGTTTGTCTTTTTTGATCGCCATGCCACTTGATGGTATACTTAATAGCTTTAGTAATTAGGTTTTCATCCACCACCTTAGTTCTTTTGTTTGTACTCTTGATTTTATTTTTTAAATCGTATATTGCCAATTGTAATTTATTTAACTTGGCAATATTTGTATTGTTTCGTAATTGGGTGCTGGTAGTCTTGGCATTAGAATTACCATATTGACTAGCGATCGTTGTCATGTTGTAATATTTGTGCATGTTAGTCTCAACAGTAGATTAATGTGCAGCGAAAGGTTTACGTTTTCGCTGCCAGTGATAGTGGTTTCTATCACTGGCATTTATATTTTTAGGGTCTATTATCTCATTCATTTATTATATTTTTGGCGAAACTATTATGCTAAAATATAATTATATCATTTACAAGTATAAAATTAATCTATACCATAAACAAAACAATTACTCAACTTATAAAAGGATTTTTATCATGATGAAGGAAGATTTTGAAATTGTAGACGGCCCTATCGATAACCCTGTATCTCCAACAGATATGGCTATAACCCCACGACTATATAATACTGAAAGTGAATCTATTAGTAATCCTGATGAAAATATAGATTCTCCAACAGATAGGGGTATTATTTCAACTATAAAAGATTTTGCTGGTATAGCATCTAAGGTTACAACTTTAGAAAGCTATTGTAGCAATATGTTAAATAAATTACACGTTAGATTGTCTGATATTGAAAATACCCTACCACAAAGGGTAACAGTTATAGAAAATACCTTATTGGGGAAGATTGCAGCATTAGAAGCTGGATTACCACAACAAGTTGCAGCATTAGAGCAACAAGTAGCTACATTAATAGGGTCATTAGGTAGCCTTGGGGTTACACCTGCTGCTTCTACTACATCGGGCGCATCTTCTGCATCAGCAACACCATCGATATCGATTCCAGTAACCCCAATTACATCTCCCGCAGTAGAACCAATGCCAGCACCAGTTACCTTCCTTGCTCCTATTGCTACATGTGATAGTTCTAGCACACCCGTAGTGGCTGCACCTGTAGAAGGTGATAGCGCACCAGCCATACAAACTGTTAGCAGATCGCTATATTCAAAGCTTGGCTTGAAGAGGTTATAAGATATAATTTGTAATTAACCATGTCACAACAACACAAGTTAGTGTTAATGCTAATTGTGTTGTCGTGATACCCGTACAGTCAATTGGTTAACAGCATAAGAATATGATAAGGGGATATCATTAAATACTTATTATGCGTTGTCTTGCGGTTTGTACATGCCGTCGTGATTTGCTAGGTTAGCTTCAACAGCTTCTCCCATATGCATTATTTGTGCGCACCGACTACATAAAAAGGTACTTCCCGCCCAGTGTGATGACCACGTTTGAGCTCCCGCCAGTATAAATTTATGATACCCATTTTTACTTTTGCCACATGTAAGCCTATTATTCCAGTGCGTACCCTTATCGTTTACTGAACTAGGTACTAGGCTTATGACCGTCGTTGGTTTGACGGCTTCTACTATTGCAGTTGCTGGTACTGGTATTTGATTATCCATAGAGCATCCTTGCTATTATATTGATTGTATAATTGTATGTTTACAAAGTTATATATATTGCTAGTTACAAGTATGATTATGTAACTATGAGTGGTTGTAATTATGTTGTTATACTTGTTCTTCTCCTAACTTAAGGATACTATCTCTTATTTTATAAATCCTAGTAGCTAGCACAAGATCATACGCTTCAACTTCCCTACAACAATCATCTAGCGCTTCGGCTATTAGATCTAGGGCGTGTCCAGGGTATATCTTGTTAGTAATTGCTAGCTCATCCTTTATTATATCCATATAGCCTCCATTAAGATTAAAATAATAATATAGTATTCTAAAATGGGTGGCGCAATCAAAAAGGAATATCGCTATCCATCATGGGAGCGGCTGTAATTACACTGGAAGCGCCGGCCCATGGGATCCATTTGACTATATCTAGTTTATCTTTGGAGTTACCATTTCTATCTATATAGCTAACTTTCTTTACTTCTACTACCGCTTGCTTGCTTGCTAAAAAATTTATATTTGGCACGTTGCCACTCTTGGCCAACGGCATCCCAATAGCAGCCCCTATCTCAGCCATCTTAAAGCCAAAGAAGTTGGCATAAAAGCTTTCTTCGTATCCTTCTTTATCTACAGCATATAGTTTGGCATTAAGATATGGTTTACCCTTAGAGGTTACAAGTTGTTTACCATCTCGATCATATTTAAATATATTTATAATGGTTACAATTACCTGTTTAATTTCCTCGGGTTGCAGACGTGCAATCAGAGAACCTACACCTGTTGATTCTACTCCAGGCTGTTCGTTAGAAACCCAACTAAAAGATAAATCATCACCCCTAAATATTGGATCGTTAAACATGCTATTTTGAAATTCCATTTTCTTGTTTCCTTATTTGTTGTTTGCTGTATGTTTATTCTTGCTTTATTTTATTTTGTTTTTTCTTGCTTGTTATGCTATTTTTATCTATATTATTTACTTATTTATCTATGTAATTACGTACAACTTTACATAATTACATGGCTGTATATTATACTTTGTTGTTTGTTTTATGGCTAACTATCAGTCGGGGTGTCTATATTGCTAGCTGGTTGGCCACCAATACCATTCACTTCTTCTGTTTCCTGTGTTTCCAATACCTTTTTCACCTGTCCAACAAATGAAGGCAAGTCATCTATGTCTAATTGTTGTAACTTGTTGCTTCCAAACTTCTTTAGGATTGTCCTCATTACAGTAGTAAGGGTTTCCTTGTTACCCAATTTAAGTAGTTCATCTAGTGCAGCCTTGTGTTGTGGTGATTCCTGTGGGAGGGTTAACGGAGGAGGTTGGTGATATAATTGTTGTCTTCCATGTCCTTGGTATAAGGCAGCGTCATTGTCATCTATTACTTCTATGCCCATAATAATCACGATCGAGTATCGTTTGTTATAGGTACAAGTCTTGCCTGACTTTTGCTCTAGAGATAGGAGATCATCTTTCTTAGACACCTGCGAGGATGATCCTGGTAATGGGGCATATCCGCTATCGTTCCTGCGATCATCTATAAGCATCCCGGAGGTTGCCATTACCCATTGTTGCGAGGGTACATGCCTAATCTCGGTTAGAATATAATTATAAGTACCAGATGCCTTTCGTTCGTCATGAAATAATTGGAAGGGCAGCAGATCGTATTCGTACATTAGAGGATGCAGCACCCTGTAGATAGCGTTTATATCAGCATATTTATTAGTATAGGTACGCCTATTTTTAACTACTGGATTTGTAAGTAGCTTCTTACGTACCTCAAGTATTACGGCATCTATAATATCTCTCTTTTCCGACCACTTATAGTTAAAAAGAGATAGGATGTGTTCACCTTCCGATATTTGATTAAAGGATGGGTTGACAGTAGGGGTAACAACAACTGGTAATTCTTTAGTAGTGAGATCTTTAGTAACAACAGGGGTAGATACCATCCGTGGCCTCTTATAATTTGTTCAGTGAGTAGATATTGTACAGTTTGTATATTATATAGCAAGTTATAATTTTATATCAATTATAACAGATTACGATTGTATTGTGGTTTTAAGTGTTATATAAAATTATAAACAATTAATGTGTCAAACGGTTAGCCGTAAGCATGACTAACTTAGGGTGAAACAACAAGATGTAAGACGGTAACCAATAAAGTGGTGGTGAGCATAAGAACGACATAATATATGGGCAACAAAACAAAGGAATAGACATCCGTGTCTAAATTATCAAATTATTTATTACAAAACACTGTCAAACCTACCAGGGAAAAGACAGAAAGATACACGCACCTAAACCAAGCATGTAGGTGGCATAATGCCAATAAAAACCCCACAAAAAAGAGGTGCGTATGGTAAAAATTTTACAGGGTGTAACACAGAAAGTCAACAACTATCTAGGTATATTTTTAACTAATAAAACACTAATAAATACATCAACAAAACCTTTGCAAATAACGACCCTAAATAGTCGTGTTTTCAAACTATTAACTGCAATAAAACCAATTATTAACCTAAAAACCAGTCAAGTTATAAGATTAAATATAAGTTATACGTCTTACAAAAGCTTATTGTTATACCCAAAACAGGCAAAACAAATACCACAAGACACGGGGGAACCCAAAGGTTTCCCCGTTATTTTAAACTTAACTCTATTTTATAGGAATAGTAATTATATGCTTAAAAAGCTCTTTTATCTACTGTTATGCTCGCCATTTTTACGGATAACTAATAGCCGCAAAGTGACCATTATGACCTTAAGACTAACAAACCCTCGACTCTTTGGTATAAAGAGCACCCCAAAACAACTAACAACTTTCACCCAACAAGACCAAGCAAATTCAAGGAAGATATCTATATGAATAAAGAAGATTCTGTCAAAAGCATAGGGCAAATATTACAAAAATCCCTAACTCTTATAAACCCAGGACAAATGGGAGACAAACGGGGGACAAATGGGAGACAAACGGGAGACAAACGGGGGACACAACCTAAGACAACTTTTGATAAAGAGGACAAATGGGAGACAAGCCTTTCAGACCTTGTTGGACTACAACTAAGAATCGCCATGTTTGTTTACAATGAATGTAAGGTAAACAGATCAAAGGTAACGCGACATTTGTCTATTAATTATATGGTTAGTAATTTGAAATCTCCTTATTCTAGTGTAAAAAAAACTATAGGTAGATTAATAAAGAAAGGGATTATTATTCGTGAAGAATTAAAGAAAGGCCGGGGCGGGTGGGTGACCTACGGTATACCAGAACTAGTGTTCAAAGACCTGTTTATGCAAAATGAAATGGGATACAAAGAGAGCACAAACACCCAGGGTTGTTCAAAAGTTGAACAGAAATGGGAGACACAACCTAAGACAAGCCTCTCTAGTAGTAGTAGTTATTATAATAATACAACTACTACTAGAGAGGCTGTCTCCCATTTTGAAATCGATTGTACTCCATTAGCGGATATTGGTTTTAACGAAAGCCATCTAACTCAGGTGGTACGGGTTTATCAGCAAAAATCTTCCATAACTCTTACTGCCGATCAAATACAAAACTCTATTTATGCTCTAGCTTTTGACCTTAAGCACAATAATGCGGGTAGAAAACTTAGATCTCCTCTTGGGGTGTTGTTGTCTGGTCTCAAAAAGGGGATGCCGTATTGTAGTATTACCCCAGATAGTTTTAAAACTCCTAGGGAGGAGGCGTTGCAAAAATTTAATGTCATGATGGAACAACAACAACAACGGGAAAGGATTGAAGAACTAAAAGCAATGGATATCGAATTCAAAAAATGGCTATCCTCGTTGGCTGATAGTGAACTTAATGATTTTTGCTCGTTAGATTCGATCCAGGGGGCGCTATCTATGAAACATCAAAGGGTGCTACACAAAAAACGGGCAATGGAGATTGCGAAGGAATTTTTTGAACTAGAAGTGTGGCCTGGGATCTTAAGGGGCATTTGTTGTTAGAAGTATTACTAACGAGTCGTTTGCTTTGTTGTTAGCAGTATAACTGTGCTGGTTTTCAGGGAAAAATGGCTTAAGGAGCTAAAGGTAGCGCTAGCAACCCTAATTAAAGTGGCCTGTAGTTGTGCTGGTGGGGTTTTTGCAAAAACCCCATAGTTGTATAGCCACTATGGCGTACAAATGCAACCTACGGCTTCTGATTTATTTTTTGATTTTTTTGGTGCCCGCTTAAGCTTGGCAACCAACTTTGGTTTCGTTCGTTATTCATCTTCGTGTGTTTCATTTGTCCACCCACCTTCTTTGGCGTACTCGATCAAGGTGGCTATAGTGACTGGCCTCTTGGTCGTTGGCGCTGTCCTAATCAAGTAATTCCAGGAGCTTATGAAATTACCATGGCTATATTCGTTTGCTTGCATACTCCATCTCCTACAAACGTCTTCGGCAGCATCCCCAAAGTGGTTATACATGGAGGCTAACACCTTAAACCATTTTAGGCTACCAATTTCAACTGCCATATATGAAAGCATATCTATAGCGACAGCTAGGGTCACTACTATCGGTTTTTTTATATGTTGTGTTTTTAAAATGGGTGAGTTTATAGTAACTTCAAAATTATACATAGATTCTTCCTTGAGGTTTGATATAATTTGGATCGCATTATTTTGCACCATTTTTGTGAGTAATACAACCAAATCTTCAAATGTGATTAGTTCTATAAAATGAGACCAAGACAATAGTTACGACACTATTTGTTCTTCTGGATAAAATCCAGTAAATTTAACCATTTAAAAAAGAAAGTGACACTCTAAAAACAAAAGTTGACGTACCATATGGTGATCGGGTAGTTTATACTTACATTTTTGGGGTGGTAGGATACGAATTGTAACCGACTATACCAAGATTGGGCGGTGTTGCCTATGGCGTACCGTAATTCTAACTTTGAAAAGGAGTTTCATAAATGCGTTATTTTGCTAATCATCATCTTAAGGTTTTGTATCTCCAGAATATACTTGCTATGTATCCTATGGTTAGTCACCCTATGGCCACTTACTCTCGCCACAAAACTCCCAAGACTGTCAAACGAAAGATTGCCAACAAAATGACGTTATATTTTGCTAATAAACTAATGGTTATATCCGTTATTGGTTATTTTGCTTACTGGTTTTTAATTAACGTGTTATAACCTTCCGCAATATAAGCTTTGCTAGCGACGCAAAAAAAACATAAGGTTACATATACCTATAATTACATATATAACTTTTAATATATGTAATTATTTACAGAAATAATTACCATGCTTGACTAATGGCTGTTTCGCTCATACAATACAGAAAACTAAATAACATGCAAATAAAGTTGATCTCCTAAAAAATAACCCAACAGCATGTAAATAAAAGTAAATAACATACGGCTACACAACAAGGATGTTGAATGGAAGTAGATAAAGAACTAAAACCAATTGTTGACGCAATGGTTAATACGGAGTTAGCCTCGGCTACCAAAAGGTTTTTTGCTTTTTATGTGGCTACCATAATGAGCGATTTATACGATAAAGGTGTTAGCGAGCTTGGTGGAATTTTAGAAGTTAGCAGCGAAAAGGTGAGGGCAGCGGAAGAGCGGCGATTATTTGTGTTTGCATCTAAGGTATTGCCTGATGATCGCATTAAGAAAATGTTTTGTAAGACACTAGATACCCTTACACAAAGACAGGACGACATAGTAGCTGGATTACTAAATAAGTACTCATTGTTGCATAATAACAAGGATGTTAGTTATTACCATGATAGCGTTAGTGTGTTTTTTAGAAAAGAGCTTAAGTTGGCTAAAGAACTAATCTCGGGCGGCCGCTATAGGAATTTCTACGATGCTCTCGATCGGGCTTAGGCTGTAATCCAGAAGGAGAAGACGTAACCCTATAACTAACAATCGTGCCAGCTTCATCTGAATTTGGGGTGGTGGGTGGGGTAGATGAGGGGCTAATTTGTAATGGGCAAATACTTTCCATTAGTTGT
>Ga0187859_10002603_pt1 | contig 11247 bp, 1 predicted proteins | sample June2016WEW_10_1_2_FD_133019 | JGI IMG/M metagenome (GOLD analysis project Ga0187859, IMG submission 133019) | Peatland microbial communities from SPRUCE experiment site at the Marcell Experimental Forest, Minnesota, USA - June2016WEW_10_10 | ecosystem: Environmental > Terrestrial > Soil >... | reverse complement strand
CTTTTGACCAATGATGAGGGTTTCAGCGAAAGCTTCAGTTTCCCGCTTTTCGGATCGCTTCTCATTACCAGCGCGGACAACAATGGGAATGGCTGGCCGGGGTATAATCCCGTAATCAATCCACTATTGGCCCCGCTCTCGTTCCAACTCCCGCTGGACACGAGCATCGGCGTCATACCGACTTCAATTTATCGTTTCAACGATCCCAACTACCCCAACCATCTCACAACCAATTTGGATCTGCCTTTCGAAACGGGTGTGACTTTCAATGGCCAACAGTATCCGCAGCCGCATTGGTGGTTGATGACCACCAACAATGTCCGGGTGATCATCTTGGATACAAATACATCTTTTTGTCACCTTATTGACTATGTGCAATTGCGCGGGCCGGACAGCACCCGCGATTTGACCGGGGAAATCGTCACCAACTACGATGCCCCGGTCATTACCTTTCAAGCCAGCGGCAGCGAGCTGTGGAACACGAATTATCAAAGTGGGCTGCCCATCAGTCTGGTCAGTCAAGTGGGCGTCTCGATGGGGACTTATACCGCCAGTGCCATCGGCGGCACCTGGGACCAGACCGATCCCAACCTGGTTGCGGATGAAATCGCCGGGTTCAGCACCTTCATGGGTTACACTCCGCCTCCACCTTACAGCTTTCCCGGCGAAGCGGATGCTATTGCTTTGGCTCAGACGAGCCTTTCCAATCAGGCGCCCTATACGCCCACGGCGACGGTCGTCCAGCATTTCTCCTGGCAGGCCAATGATCCGTTGGTCCATTACACCGCCGACGATTTGAACTGGCCCGGCGCCAATCAGCTGAATCGGACGGCGGATGACCTGACGAATGAGGACCTGGGCAAGTTGAACCAACGTTACATGCCCTGGGGTGGCAATCCTCTGCTGACGGGCGCGGACCGGAATCCGATTAATCCGGCGCTGAAAGACCCGCTGGTCTGGCAGTCGGATGACTGGGATTTCCCGACGTACAAACTCCCGACGGTTGGCTGGCTGGGCCGCGTCCATCGTGGCACGCCGTGGCAGACGGTCTATCTCAAGGCGTTGGACATCCTGCAACAGACGAACGCGACAGGCGACTTCATCGGCACCAACACCTGGGTGCAATGGACGGGCGACGCGGCGCTGGCCTCGGGCCAATTCTATGATGCCGTCAACACCGCGCCGGCGCAGGACCGGTTGTTGTTCGACAATTTCACCACGGCGTTCAACGACAATGCCTCGCGCGGGACGCTTTCAGTGAATGTTGGAGCAAACGATCCCGGCAATCTCCAGGCCGGGCTCGCCGCCTGGTCGGCCTTGCTCAGCGGCGTCATCGCGCTTTCCAATAATGCCGTGGATGCGGCCATTTCCCCGAGTGTGATTATGCAGCATAACGGCTCGCTCCCATATTTTACCGCGTTTCCCATCAATCCCGCCGGCCCGGGCGGAATGAGTGCGGCGCTGGGGCAAATCGTGACTAACATCAATTTAACCCGTGCGTTTTTTACAAACGCGGATGGATTGGTGGGTACCTTCGAACACGCCGGCGACGTCCTGAGCGCGCCACAACTGGCGGAACAATCGCCGTTCCTGAACCTCTACACCAACGGGGTGATTGACGGGGCCCAACTCGCCAACGGCATCAGCGACGAAATGTACGAATGGCTGCCGCAGCAGGTGATGTCGTTGCTGCGCGTCAGCGGCACGCCGCAATCGCCGGTGCGTTACGTGATTTACAGCTATGGCCAGGCGCTGAAACCCGCGCCGAACGGCATTTACACCGGCAGTGGCCAATATTTCGGCATGGTGACTAATTACCAGGTGGTGGCGGAGGCTGCCACCCGCACCGTGCTGCGCTATGACGGCACGCGGTCGGACAACGTCATTCCGATCTACGACGGCGGTGGGATAGTGACCAATTGGTTGGTTGTGCCGTCGATCACCAACAACCAGGTGGTGATTGAGCGATTTAACACGTTGCCGGCAAATTAAAATGAAAGCTGAAGAAAACAGGTTAAACCACGGATGGGCACGGATGCGCACGGATTTCATGAAGCTCATTTACGGGAGCGCCGGCATCCTGCCGGCGAGTGCTTTAATTCAGGGTGGTGCAACAGGCCGGCAAGATGCCGGCGCTCCCAGACAGACTTGCTTGTCGCAAGCCGGCTTGGATCGGAAATCCGTGTTCATCGGTCCCGCACTGCGGGACCGGTGGTTGTGGTTTCCGCTCCCTCTCGCTTTGAAGCAAACCGTGTGGAATACTAACTAACGATGAGGTGACTTATGCGTTCGCGCCGATTCATGTTGATTTTGTTGTGTCTGCTGTGCGGGGCGGGTGCGTGGTTCCTGTGGCACCATGGCCGCTCAGCGGCGCAGAAACAGGTCATCGCGCCCTCCGCGGTGGTGACCGGTCCCGCTTCGGTCACGCCCACGGCTTCCCGCCCGGGGGTCATCAACACCAACGCAGCGCAAATCAGCCTGGCGGAGTGGAACACGAACCGGTTCGCCGGGCGCCTCAGCAACACGACCCAGCCGCTGGAGCAATTGTTGCACGACGACCGGGCGATTCTGCTGGAGAACGCGCTGATTGACACGCGCCAGCCGGCCAGTTTTGTCTTTCCCAAAAACCTGCAACCGCCGGGCGATCCGGGGGCTTACATCGTCCAGGCCCACGGACCGATTGACAATGCCTTCCGCGCACTGCTGGCCCAGGCGGGGGCAACGGTGGTTTCCTACATTCCCAACGACGCCTATCTCGTCCGCGCTTCCGCTGGTGTGGCCGGCGCGCTGGAGTCCAGTCCCCTGACGCAGGCGGTCATTCCCTACGAGCCCTATTATAAAATCCAATCATCGCTGTTGTACCAGGCGGTCGCGCAGATGGTTTTGCCTGACGGCACACCGTTGAATCTGGGTCTGTTCCCGGACGCCGCGCCGGCGACGATTTCACAGATCACAAAACTGGGCGGACAGGTTATTGGGCAGGACCAATCGCCCTTCGGCCCCGTCGTGCGTGTCATTCCGCCGAGGAATTGGACGGCGCTGGCGGTTCTGCCGGGGGTCCAGATTGTGGAATCGTTCTATCAGCGCGCCCCGGCCAACGACCTGGCGCGGGCAACCAATGGCGTGGCCGCCAACAGCCTCGTGCCCACCAATTATATGAATCTGACCGGTTCCAATATAATTGTGGAAGTGAACGACACTGGCATTGACGCCCAACATCCCGATTTCAGCGGCGGCGGACCGATTCGTGTCATTGGCGATGCGCCGCAAAGTCTGGTGGACACCAACGGCCACGGCACGCACGTGGCGGGCATCATCGCCGGAGACGGCACCGAATCCCCGACCGTGACCAACGCGCCGGGTTCGACCCTGGTCGGCGGCACAGGCTTGCCCGGCCAGTTCCGCGGGATGGCGCCGGGCGCCACGTTGTATTCGGTGGGCGGCATCGAAGGCGGCGCGGATACAAATATTATTACCGACCAGTATTTCCAGGAGGTGCCGGCGCTGACCAATGCGCTCATTTCCAACAACAGCTGGGTGTATGAGGGGAACAGCGGGTACGACTTGGCGGCGGCCAGTTACGACGCGGCGGTGCGCGATGCCCTGCCGATGGTGACCGGTTCGCAGCCAGTGTTGTTTGTGTTTGCCGCCGGCAATGACGGCAATGGCAGCGACAGCAGCGATTTCGGGGGCGGCACGCCCGATTCCATTGATTCACCGGCCACGGCCAAAAACGTCATCACGGTCGGGGCCATCCAGGAGGACCGCAACATCACGAACACCGTCACCAATGCCGAGGGTCAGATCAGCGCGCCGTGGCAGCCGGAGACCTCCACCAGCTATCGCGTGGCCGGTTTTTCGAGCCGCGGCAACGTCGGCATCGGCACGGAAGGCACTTTTGGGCGCTATAAACCGGACGTGGTCGCGCCGGGGACGTTCATCATTTCGACCCGGTCCGAGCAATGGGACATCAACTCGTATTTCTACCAGAACCCGACGAACGACCAGTCACAGACTTTCAGCGGCTTCACCGTCCAGCCGGGATCAATTGTTTCCCGTCCATTTCCATTTATTCCCAGCAATTCCGTGCAGCTCGTCATCACCACCTATCCGAACGCGAATTCGCCATTCAGCTTTGCGGTCCTGCCGACGCTGATGGGTTTGTTTACTTCGCCAGGGTATCAATTCATCAGCACCAATGATCCCGTCTATATTCCCCCCGATCCCGGAGCCCCAACCATCCAACAGATTCTCAATTCGGGACAGGGGTTCACGGGCGCTTTCAATTTTGCCATCAGCAACAATACCTCCAGTCAGGTCATCTTCGATTTGCGAACCGACATTTTCACCACCAACGGCACCGGCAATTATTTTCTGGTATTGAGCAATCTGGACAATTCCATCGGCACCCCCAACTCCAGCAGCACCGGGCCGGGACCGTATTACCGGTACGAGACCGGGACGAGCATGTCCACGCCGATGGTGTCGGGCATGCTGGCGTTGCTGCAGCAGTTTTACGTGAATGCCTACGGCGCAAATCCCAGCCCGGCGATGCTCAAGGCCATGGTCGTCAACGGCGCGCGCGCGACGGGCTTTTACGATTTTAATTCGCAAAACTCCATCAATTACGAGGGCTGGGGCCTGATCAATCTCCCGAATTCGTTGCCGCCGGGAATGACCAATCATTTGAGCGCGGCTTGTTCGGATTTCATTCAGGACCAGAATCCGACCAACGCGCTGGCCACCGGCGACAGCCAGACCTTCTTCGTCACCACGACCAACGCGCAGCCGTTGCGCGTGACGCTGGCGTGGACGGACCCGCCCGGCGACCCCGCCGCCGCCATCAAGCTCGTCAACAACCTGGTGCTGGTCGTCACCAATCTCAGCAATCCAACCAATCCGGTCGTCTATTACGGCAACGATATTCCGGCCTCCAGCACCTTCAACTCCGCGCGGAACACCAACACCCCGCCGGTGATTGATTTCATCAACAACGTGCAAAACGTCTATCTGCCGACTGGCGCGGGCACCAGCTTTTCCGTCACCGTCCTGGGTTACCGCGTCAACGTCAACGCCGTCACCGCCCAGACCAACAACGTGGTGCAGGACTACGCGCTGGTGATTTCCTGCGGCAACGGGCAGCTCCCCAGCGTGATGACGGTCGCGACCACGCCGGCTTCGTATGTTTCCAATCCCACCGGCGACCAGGACATCACTGTTCTCGCTGCCACCAATAGCAATACCCCCTTGCTGAACCAGTTTGTGGGGGCGAGCAGCCCGCTGCTGGGCACCAACACGATTCCGTTCACGGTCACCGCGCCGGAAGCTTTCGGTACGAACTGGCAGGTGACCGTGGGCCAGACCAACCAATGGCATTTCTACGTGGTCACGAACACCTTTGGCGCCAATTTCACCAACGCGGCGTTCATTACGTTCATACCCGACACCCTTTCCATTCCGCGCATGGGTGTCTTTGCCGGTTCGGTGGCCAACGCCACGCGGCCCGAGGCGGACATTGACCTGTACGTCAGCACCGACCCGAGCCTGACGAACCTGAATCCAGCGGCCATATCCAACGCGGTTGTCGGCACGCAGGTGGGAGCGACAACGGCGGGGCCAACATTCATGGGAGCGTCTTTGAGCCGTGGCGGCACGGAGTTTGTCGTGGACACCAATTCCCAGCCCAATCAAGTCTATTACGTCGGCGTCAAATCGGAGGACCAGATGGCGTCGGAATACGGCTTTATCTCCATTTTCAGCGAGACGCCCTTCAGCCAGATGAGTGGTGGCAACCAGGTCGTCAACGGTGTGCCCGTGCCGTTTAACATCCCCGACGGTTCGCCGGCCCACCCGGGCAGCGCCTACATCTTCGGACTGGCGATCTATCCGATGACCGTGGGACTGGTCACCGTCGGCGACACGATTCAGCACCAGAATTTTGGCGATCTGATCGGCACGCTCACCCTGGACGGCAGCCATCCTGACGTGTTGAACAACCACGATTCCTTGCACAACGGCACCGGGGTCTACATCAACAATTATGACGACAGCGGGAGCGGGTCCATTCCAGGTTCGCGCCCGTCCGATGGGCCGGGCAGTCTGAACAACTTCGCAGGCCAGCAAGGCGTAGGTGTGTGGATACTGACGGAAGTGGATGATTCGCTCACCCAGACGGGTGCGGTTCAGAACTTCAACCTGACGATCCAGCCGCACCAGGATCTTACCGGAGACGTGCCCTTCTCTATTCTGCCGAACAGTTGGTTTTACGATTACATTGACGTGCCGCTGGGTGCAACGTATTTGACCGTCACCGTCACCAACTATCCGCCGGCGGCCAACCCGCCGCTGGAATTGTTTGTCAAACTGGGTGCGCTGCCGACGACAAACAGTTTTGATGGATCAGCGCTGATTAACACCCCTGGTCCGGCCGGACCGTGGGGGTCGGTTTCCCTGGGCCCGCCGCTGACCTCGGGTCGTTACTGGGTCGGCATTTTTAACCCCAGTACCACGGTTGCGAACGGGGTTGTCTTCGCCAATATTGGCCTGGGTGTCGCACCCGGGGAGACGATTTACAGTTCGAGCGGGCTGGTGCCGATTCTGGACGACGCGGTCACGACCAACAACATCACCGTGCCGGACAACAACATCATTTCGTCCCTGGAAGTGGCGTTGCGGGTGCAACATCCGCGCGTGTCGGATCTGGTGTTCCATCTCATCGGCCCGGATGGCACGCGTGACTTGCTGGTCGAGAACCGCGGTGGCACGGACCCCAACGGCATGGGCGCGACACTCACCGCTTCCAATGGCGTGGTCCAGCCGCAAAACTTCTCCGGCGGCGCGGAAACGTCCACCAATGTCATCAACACGGGCCAGAACAGCGGCACGCTGAGCATCAGCTACAATTTCTTTACCCTGCCTGATGAACTGGCCGTGTATGACGGGGGCGCGCCGATTTTTCATTCCGGCCTGGTCAGCGGGAGCGGGGTGTTCAACATTCCCTACACCGGCACATCGTCGCAACTGAGCATCGTCATGAACCCGTTTGGCAATCCCGGTGGCCCGGGCGATGCCTGGACTTTTACACTGAATAGTGTTGGACCGGCCTACGCCTATCTGGTGTTGACGGAAGACACCAACAAGACCACCACGCCCATCAAGTTCGCCGTGCCGCCGTTTGGCGGCGCTGGCGCAAACGCTGTTGCCTGGGAAAATGGATTTGAAGAAAGCACCGTGCAGTTTACGCCGACCGCTGGCCAATACTTTAGTGGCGGGTGGCTGGTTGATTATGGAAACATTGATGTTCTATCGTCTCCTTATACACCCTACACTGGAAATTGGTTGATTGACCTGGATGGCAACACGGCCGGGGGCATTTCCACGAACATTCCCACCGTTCCCGGCCAATTCTATACGCTCAGCTTTGCCTACACCCGGAGTCCTGCGAACGTTGGACTAGGATTAAATGTTCCGCAGGCCCAGGTTTTGATTAACGGCACTGTTTTGGGAGTGGTGGCGCCCGGTTACACCAATAGTTCTGCAAATTATAATTGGCAAACGACATCCTTTGTCTATAAGGCTACCACGACACTTACCCATTTGGCGTTTCATTCATTGGATCCGTCTGGTTACGTGGCCGGTGTCTATTTGGATGCAATTACAAACACACCGGGCGGCGACCTTTATTACCTGCCCGAACAATCATTGGCCGATGCGTATGACGGGTTGAACGCGGGCGGCCAGTGGACGCTGGAAATCCAGGATGACCGCGCGGGAGCCACCAATCCCGCGCCGATGCTCCTGAGCTGGCAGTTGCGGTTCAATTATGTGACCACCGGCACCAGTCCCAACGGCACTCCGCCCGGGACGACGGTCACCAACATCATTCCGCCCGGCAGCATCGCCTATTATCCGGTGAACGTGCCGACCAACGCGGACGCCGCCACGAACATCCTCATCTTTGCCAACGGGCCGTTGAACATGTGGTTCAATCCGACCAATGATCCCGTCGGCGCCAATCCGCCGGATTATCTGTTGCTGGGCGGTTCGACCAACGGTTCCTCGACGTTGAGCACCTTCAGCGTGCCCACGAATATTGTGCCCGGCAGCGTTTATTACATCGGCCTGCAAAACACCAACACCTTTCCGGTGACCAACGGGTTTGAAGTGAATTTCCATTTTTACCCGACCCCCATCTCGCTGACCAACGGCGTGCCGGTAACGGGCACCATTTCGGGCACTATTTCGGGAGACGGCATGGCCTATTATTCGGTGACGGTGCCGCCGGACGCCGATTATGCCACGAACCTGCTGCTCTCTTCCACCCAGCCGGTGAACGTGTGGTTCAATCAGAACAAGGTGCCGGTCGGCCTGTCCCCGCCGGACTCGCTCCTGATCAGCAACGCGACCAATGGCGTTTCCATCCTCAGCGCGGGCAGCACGCCGCCGCTGGTGCCCGGCGCGACCTATTATCTGGCCGTCCAAAACACCAACGGCCCCTCCGCGACTTTCGCGTTGGAAGTGAATTTCCACCTCTACACCCCCCTGACCAACGGCGTGCCGGCGACAAATACCGTTTCGTCGAACAGCTTTGCCTATTATACGGTGACGGTGCCGACGAATGCGGATTATGCCACGAACCGGCTGCTCTTTGCCAGCCTGCCCGTGAACGTGTGGTTCAATCAATACGTCCCGCCCACCGGCTTGTATCCGACGGATTTTCTCCTCATCAGCAATGCAACGAATGGGACTTCCATTTTGAGCGCCAGCACCACACCGCCGCTGGTGCCCGGCGCGACCTATTATCTGGGCGTGCAAAACACCAACAGCGTGCCCGTGAATTTCGGGCTGGAGGTGGATTTCCATCTCGTGATCCCGCCCAGCATCAGCGGCCTCACCATCACGCCGACGAACAACGGTGTGACCAACGGCTTCCTGCTCCAGTGGAGCGGGCCGACGAATTATCAATATACGATACAATGGGCGACCAATCTGGCGCCGCCAACGGCCTGGAACACCGTCTTGAATCCGGTCATCAACCTGGTGGTGACGCCCACCAATGGGAATTACTCGTGGTTCGATGACGGCTCGCTTGCCGGCGGGTTCCCGCCTGTTAAATTCTACCGGGTGCTGGGCAGCCTGATTTCCGCGCCGATCACCAACTCGACGCCCGTGACCAACATTGTGGTTGCAGGAACATTTACGCCCTTGATGGTCAACGTGCCCGCCAACGCCATCGCGGCCAGCAACATCCTGGTTTCCGCCACCGGGCCGCTGAACGTCTGGTTCAACCAGATCACCCCGCCCACCACCAGCACGAATGCGGGCAATGTCTTGATGTTGTCCAACGTCACCAGCGGCAGCTTCCTGCTCACGAGCAATTCCGTGCCTCCGCTCGTGCCGGGCGCAAGTTATTACCTCGGCCTGCAAAACACCGGCACGACCAACGTCTCATTCGTCTTTGAGGTGAACTTTGCCTACGCCGCAGTGACGTCCAATGCTCCGACGATTTCCAGCATCACGCTTACCAACATGGGCACAACCAACGGCATTCTGCTCACGTGGTTCGCCCCGACGAATTACCAGTTCCAGGTGCAGTGGACGACCAGTTTGTCGCCGGCTTCGTGGACGACCATTCCGGGTGTCATCCTCACAAATCTGGCGTCCTTTACCCCGACCAACGGCGTGGGGGAATTTCAGTATTTCGACAACGGCTCAATGACCGGTGGCTTTGGTTTGGTGAAATTCTACCGGCTTATTGCCTATGCCCCGGGCGCAACCATCCCGCCGGACCTGATCATCAGCAGCGTGCTGGCGTCGCCCGGCAGCCTCCAATTCCAATGGAACGGCCTGACGAATTATACTTACGACGTGCTCTGGACGACCAATCTGGCGCTGCCGGTGGGCAGTTGGAACATCATCAGCAACCTGGCCAGTCCGACGCTCACGTACAGCAGCGGGATCTTTACCTACACCGATACCAACACGTTGACCGCCGGGTCGGCCGAATTTTTCCGGGTATTGCTGTTGCCATAGCTCCGGCCAGGTAGGGACATCCCGCCGGGATGTCCGGCGGAAGTTCCGCCTCCCAATATCGGACGCCCCGGCGGGGCATCCCTACCTTGAGATTGAAACCGCTACCACAAATGTCTCAGATTTTCGTGGACGGGAATCAACGAAGTTGCTGCTGGGAGCGCCGGCATCCTGCCGGCGTATGCGATACCGGAACCATAAACCCGCCGGCAGGATGCCGGCGCTCCCGGATGTGATCCGCGTCATCCGTGAAATCTGCGGATGACCTGCCGTGACCCTCAACTTTCGACCATTTACGAACTTGTTTTTTGCTTTTGTCGGATTTTTCGGATAAGCTTGCCGGTTAATTGAATTGAAAAATTCGCAGGCATGAGCAAGACATCCATCCGCATCGGCGGCGCGCGTGAGCATAATCTCAAGAACCTTACGCTGGACATCCCGCGCGACCGGCTGGTGGTCATCACCGGCCTGAGCGGCAGCGGCAAGTCGTCACTGGCGTTCGACACCATCTACGCCGAGGGCCAGCGTAAATACGTCGAGAGCCTCTCCGCCTACGCCCGCCAGTTCCTCGACCAGATGCAAAAGCCGGACGTGGATTACATCGAGGGTTTGTCGCCGGCCATCGCCATCGAGCAGCGCAGTTCCGGCAGCAGCCCGCGCTCCATCATCGCCACCACCACGGAGATTTACGACCACCTGCGCCTCCTGTACGCGCACATTGGCCAGGCGCATTGCCCGGACACCGGCGTGCCCATTGTCACCCAGAGCACCAGCGATATCGTGGACAAAATCCTCGCGCTGCCGCCCAAAACCCGCGTGATGCTGCTCGCGCCGGTGGTGCGCCGGCAGAAGGGCGAGTTCCGCGACGTGATCGAACGCCTGGCCCGCGAAGGGTTTGTGCGCGCCCGCGTGGACGGCCAGTTCGTCGAACTGGAGGCCGACACGCGCGTCAAGCTGGACAGGAAGAAATTCCACAACATCGAGGCGGTGGTGGACCGGCTGGTGATTGACGAAAAAATCCGCGTGCGGCTGGGCGATTCCGTGGAAACCGCATTGCGCTGGGGCGACGGCGTGATGTTCGCGCTCCACCAAACACCGGTCGAGAGTCGAGAGTCGAAAGTCGAGAGCGCAAAATCGCGTCCGACCCTCGACCCTCGACCCTCGACCCTCGACGCCACTGTGTGGCACGAGACCTTGCACTCAAACAAAATGTGTTCG
>Ga0187859_10002594_pt1 | contig 11263 bp, 12 predicted proteins | sample June2016WEW_10_1_2_FD_133019 | JGI IMG/M metagenome (GOLD analysis project Ga0187859, IMG submission 133019) | Peatland microbial communities from SPRUCE experiment site at the Marcell Experimental Forest, Minnesota, USA - June2016WEW_10_10 | ecosystem: Environmental > Terrestrial > Soil >... | reverse complement strand
TGATCCTCCAGGCCCTGGCGGCCGCCGGTCGCCAGGTGGTCGCGATCGACATGCGGGGCCAGTTCGAGACCCCGGGCGCGGCCGACGAGGCCGTCTACCGGCTGGCCGCGCTGGCCGCCGATGTGGCAATGGTCGCCGACTGGCTCAGTGAGGGACACGACAGCCCGCCCGGCGCGGGCGACGGCCCGGGTGTTCACCTGCTCGGCCACTCCCTCGGCGGGCTGGTGACCCGGGAGGTGCTGCTGGCCCGGGCCGCGCGGGTCAGCTCACTCACCCTGATGAGTTCCGGCCCGGGGGCGCTGACCGGCCCGCGGGCCCAGATCCTCCAGGAGCTGCTGGCCGAGCTGGACGGGGCCGCCCCGGACGGGCTGGGCGCGGAGATCAAGCGCATCTGGCAGACCCGGCTGGAGCCGGAGGCCGTGGCGGGTGGCGTCCCGGTGGCGATCATCGAATTCCTTCGCATGCGGCTGCTGAGCAGTTCCCCCACCGGCCTGCGGGCGATGGCCGAGGCCCTGCTCACCTGCCCGGACCGGACCCGGGCCCTGGCCCGGCTGAACGCGGTCCCGGTCATGGTCCTCTACGGCGAGAACGACGACGCGTGGGAACCAGCCGCCCAGGAAGACATGGCGGCCCGGCTGCGCGCCCAGCGGGTCTGCATCCCGGCCGCCGCGCACTCCCCTGCCGTGGAGGCGCCGGAGACCACGGCGAGCACGCTGACCAGCTTCTGGAACGCGACCGAGTGCCGCAGGGCCCGCCCGTCCCGCCCGGCGTAGATCCGGCCTGGAACCGGCGTAGATCCGGCCTGGATCCGGCCTGGATCCGGCCTGGATCCGGCAGCCGTCAGTCCCCGGTGAGTTCGCCCAGGCCGTCCCAGGGCCGGCGGGCGGGGGTGGCGGCGGCACCTTCCGGGCACACCGCGCGGAAGTCGCACCAGCCGCAGCCCGGGCCGGGGCTGGGCGGGAACGCCTCGTCCTGGCCCCCGGGCGGCTGCCCTTCCGGATAACGCAGGCCGTCCTGGTAGCGCTGGTCAGCCGCCGCGCACTCAGCCGCGATGTCCTCGGCCCGGCCCAGGTGCCGGTCCAGCGTGGCCTGCGTGTGCTCCCAGGCGTGCACCGTGCCCGTGGGCAGGTGATGCAGCTCGACCCGGTGGCAGGGCCGGCGCAGCACCCGCCCGGCGGCGACTGCGTACAGCGCCAGCGGCAGCGACGCCCTGGTGTCGTCGGTGCTCAGCGGGCGGCGGCCGGTCTTGTAGTCCACGACGGCCAGTTCGCGGTCGCCGGCCGCGGACCGCCGGTCGTCCAGCCGGTCGATCCGGCCGGAGAACGTGATCCGGTCGGTCCGGGCGCCTACCGTCCGCTCCACCCCGGCCGGCTCGTCGGCCGGGTCCAGGCCGGCCACGTACTTCTCGACCATGTCCCTGGCCCGGTCCCGCGCGGCCGCGGACTGCGCGTCGCTGGCGAACCCCTCGTTGATCCAGCCGCGTTCCAGTAAACCCGCGGCGGCAGGCACGGTCCGCTGCGCCTGTGGCAGCCGCCACCATCCGGCCAGCGCGTTGTGCACGCTGGCGCCGAGGCTGTTATGCGCCCAGGGCGGCCCCTTACGGGGGACAGGCCGGTCCAGGTAGCTCATCCGGTACAGCCGCCGGCAGTTCAGCCAGGTACTCAGCCGGGTCGGGGTGCACGCGTACAGGCGGCGGGGCATCCCGTCCAGCCCGAGCTGCTCTTCGCGGCGCATCCGGTCAGTCCGGGTCCGCGGGCAAGTGGACCGGACCGGCCGTCACCCACGAGTCGAACTGCTTCTGGGCCGCCGACACGGTGGTCTCCTCGCCGTGCCCCGGTAGCACCCGGGTCGGCCCGGGCAGGGTCAGCAGGTGCTCCCCGATGGCGCTGAGCTGCGCGGGGAAGTCGGGGTATTCGTGATGATGCGGAACCGGGCCGCTGGCCATCACGACATCGCCAGCGAACACCGCCTCCAGTTCCTCGCTGTAGAGGCACACCGAGCCCGGGCTGTGCCCCGGGGCGAGGATCACTTCCAGCGTCGCGTCGGCGACTTCGAAGATCCCCCCGTCCTCCATCTCGATCTCCGGGTCACCGTCCCGGTGTGCCTCCCGCCAGGCCAGCCGGTCCCGGGGGTGCAGCGCCACCGGGGCCTCGTCACGCGCCGCCACCTCAGGCGCCACCGCCACGTGGGTGGCGTGCCCGTGGGTGCAGATGACGGCGAGGATCTCCCGGTCGCCGACGGCGGCCAGCACCGGCCCGGCGTCACGGCCCGGGTCGACCACGATGACCTCGTTATCGTCGCCCACGATCCAGGCGTTGCCTTCCGGTGCGTCCGCGTCCCCCGGTGACCCCACCCGCTCTATCCGCGCCTCCATGGCCCGCCTTCCTTCCTCATCCTTGTTTCACGAACGCCCGCACCTCGTCCGCCACCAGCTGAACCGCTGCTGTCCGCGATCGCGGACAGCAGCAGGCCCGGGATCCGGGTGGGCAGCTCCACGCCGCAGTCCCGCAGGACACGCTTGACCAGCCCGCAGAACCGCATGGCGAGCCACAGCACCACGATGACGGCGCACAGGGCGAGCCCGAACGCGGCCACCCGTGCCCCATTATGGATCCGCTGGACGAACAGCATGCTCGCAACGATCGCGCCCGGGCCCGCCAGCAGCGGCGACTCATCCGGCGCCGGGCCCGGCGGCCCCGCCAGCCAGCGCCATCAGCTGCTCGAACGCGGCGGGGCTGGTCGTCTCGACGCCCAGCCGGTGCCCGGTGAGGTCGCCGTGGTCGTCGCTGCCCCCGGTCGTCACCAGGCCCAGGCCGCCGGCGAGAGCCCGGAGCCTGGCCCGGTCCGCCGCGTCGTGATCGGGGTGGTCCACCTCCAGGCCCGCCAGCCCGGCCCCGGCCAGGGCGGCGATGGCGTCATCGGGGATCTGCCAGCCCCGGGAGATCGCCCCCGGGTGGGCCAGCACCACCGCCCCGCCGCTGGCCTGGACCAGCCCGACCGCCCGGGCCGGGTCCAGCGCGTACCGGCTCACGTAAGCCCGGCCGCCCGCGCCGATCCAGTCCGGGCCGAACGCCTCGCGCGGTGTGGCGATCGCGCCAGCCGCGACCATGGCCCGGGCGATGTGCGGGCGGCCCACGCTCCCCCCGGCCGCGAGCGCCGCCACCTGGTCCCAGGTGACGTCCACGCCGAGGTCCCGGAGCCGCCGCACCATGGCCTGGCCGCGGCGGATCCGGTCGTCGCGGATCGCCTGGCACTCGGCCGCGAGTTCCGGACTGGCCCCGTCCGGGAGGTAGCTCAGCAGGTGCACGCTGTGCCCATCCAGCCGGGCCGACAATTCCATGCCGCTGACCAGGGACAGGCCTTCCGGGAGGGCCTGACGGGCCTCATCCTGCCCGGCCAGGGTGTCGTGGTCGGTCAGGGCGATCACGTCGAGACCGGCGGCCCGGGCGCGGCGCATCACCTCAGCGGGCGGGTCGGTGCCGTCCGACGCGGTGGAGTGGGAGTGAAGGTCGATGCGCACGACCGCTCATCGTACGGCGCGGCGGCCGGGCTGGCTCTGGTCTTTCAGTGTCGGGCTGGGCGTTCTCCCCATCGCCCGGCTGGCGCCCTTCAGCCGGGCAGCCGCGGGGACAGCGCGCCGAACGGGACGTCCAGCTCCTGCCCGGGGTCGCGTAGATCCCGCAAGGACAGCGTCTCCAGCAGGAGAGTGCCGGCCGTGTCCGGCCACAGGACGATCCACAGCCAGTTGGCCAGCACCTCCCCGGCGAACACGGCCGCCCCCGGCGATTCCACGCTCCACAGCGGGAACTCGTGGTTGCCGAACTGGATCAGCGCGTGCGGCGGGCCCGCCGCGAATCCCTCACCGGGATCCGGGCCGTCCAGCCCGGCCAGGCCCGCCCCCAGGCCAAGCCCCGGCTCCTCGGAGATGACCAGCATCTCACCCAGGCCGCCTACCGGGCTGGGCCCGGACAGGGCGACCACGCAGCCTCGGGTCCCGCTGCGGTCATCGCCCGCGCCGGTGTACCCGGTGACCAGCCAGCCCAGCGGTATCGGCCACGGCAGCCAGACCGGCACGGCGGCCGGCTTGAGCAGGGCGTGCAGTCCCTCCGTGGAGGGGACATGAGCGGGCCGGAGCGGCAGCACCGCACCGTGCCGGGCGCACTGCCAGGCGCTGTGCCAGGCGCTCGGCTCGCTGAGTTCGCCCTGGCAGCGCGGGCAGATCGGGGCCTTCATCATGAGTAATGACGTTGATCTCCAGCCGGGCTCACGTCAAGCACCAGAAGGCCCCGATCATGCTGGCCTCCGCCCGGGGCCGGTTGAGCCGCCCGGCTCTCGCCGGGAATACTGGCCGCGTGCCAGCACTGCGGGTTCCCTGCGTAGGAGTGATCATCAAGGACGAGGCCGGGCGGCTTCTGCTGATCCAGCGGGGACACGAGCCGGAGGCGGGCCGGTGGTCGCTGCCGGGCGGCCGGATCGAGCCGGGGGAAAGCGACGAGCAGGCGGTCGTCCGGGAGACCCAGGAGGAAACCGGCCTCCAGGTGACGTGCGGCGCGCTCGTCGGGTCGGTCGAGCGGCCGGGACTGGGCGGTGCGGTGGTTGACATCCGGGACTACGCGGCCACGGTGACCGGGGGGACGCTGGCCGCGGGCGACGACGCGGCCGACGCACGCTGGGTGAAGCAGACGGACCTGGCGGGCCTACCCCTGACCAGCGGGCTGGTCGAGACGCTCGGCGGCTGGGGAGTGCTCGGCTGAGGTCCCCGGGGGCCAGGGATCGAACACCTGGGTGCGGTCCAGCCCGGCCGAGCGTCCCTTGGTCGCGGTGACCAGGGCGAGCTTGCGGGCCGCCGGGAGCGGTATGACACCATTCGGTCACAGCCTCCTGTATCCACATGGCACGCTGGCTGCGTGAGCGATACCCAGCCGGAGGCCGGCCGGACCCCGCCGGAGGCCGGCCAGCTCGCCCTCATCGCGGAGGCTACCAAGCGGGCCGGCCTGATCTGGATCACAGTCCCGGGCCAGGGCGGCGCTGGCCAGGAGCGGCCGCGGCCGGCATGGCACATCTGGCGCGACGCCGCGTACGTGCTGACCGGCCCGGGCGAGCAGGACATCACCGGGCTCGGCGACGCCAGCCATGTCATCGTGGAGGTGGCGAGCAAGGACACGGGAGGCCTGCTGGTGCGCTGGACGGCCCGGGTGAGCCGGGTCGAGCCCGATTCCGCGGACTGGCCGGGGATCATCGGGGCGCTGCTGGCCGGGCGGCTGAACGAGCCGGCCAACCCCGGGACGCCCTCCCCCGCGCAGCGCTGGGCGCGAACCGGAGCCGTCTACCGGCTCAGCCCGGCCGCTCCGTTCGACCTAGGGTTCGACGCTCCGTAGCATGAAGGCATGGTCATGCCGCCCGCTGTTTCCTCGCCCCCCACTGCCGAGCAGGTCACCCAGGCCCTGGCGGGAGTCAACGACCCCGAGATCCACCGGCCGATCACCGAGCTCGGGATGGTCAAGAACGTCGCCGTGGACGAGCGCGGGGTAGTGCGGGTAGACATCTATCTCACTGTGTCCGGCTGCCCGCTGCGCGAAACTATCACGAGGGAAGTGACCGCGGCGGTCAGCAATCTGCCGGGAGTGGCGGAGGTCCGGGTCGACCTGGACGTGATGAGTGAGGAGCAGCGCCGCGAGCTGCAGAGCAAGCTGCGCGGCGGGCGCCCCGAGAAGGAGATCCCCTTCGCCCAGCCCACGTCGCTGACCAGGGTGTTCGCTGTCGCCAGCGGAAAGGGTGGCGTCGGCAAGTCCTCGGTCACGGTCAACCTGGCCGCGGCCCTGGCCAAGGCGGGGCAGAAGGTGGGCGTGCTCGACGCCGACATCTACGGTCACTCCGTGCCCCGGATGCTGGGCGTCACCGACTCGCCCACCCAGGTCGAGCAGATGATCATGCCGCCGACCGCGCACGGCGTGAAAGTGATCTCGATCGGCATGTTCACCACCGGCAACGCGCCGGTGGTCTGGCGCGGGCCGATGCTGCACCGCGCGGTGCAGCAGTTCCTCGCCGACGTGTACTGGGGCGACCTCGACGTGCTGCTGATGGACCTGCCGCCAGGCACCGGCGATGTGGCCATCTCCGTGGCCCAGCTGGTCCCGGGCGCGGAACTCATCGTGGTCACCACCCCTCAGCTGGCGTCCTCGGAAGTGGCGGAGCGGGCCGGGGCCATCTCGGTGCAGACCCATCAGCGGATCACCGGCGTGATCGAGAACATGTCGTCGCTGGCCTGCCCGCACTGCGGCGAGCCCGTCCCGGTGTTTGGCTCGGGTGGCGGCCAGGCGGTGGCCGACGCGCTGACCCGGGTGACCGGGGCGCCCGTACCGCTGCTCGGCCAGGTGCCGATCGACGTCCGGCTACGGGAAGGCGGCGACCGGGGTGTCCCGCTGGTGCTGACCGACCCGGAGTCCGCCGCCGCCCAGCAGCTGACCGGGATCGCCAACGGTATGGCTAACCGCTCGCGCGGGCTGGCCGGCCGGCGGCTGGGACTGACCCCCGCCTGAGTTCAGCCGTCCCTCACCATGCCGGGCGCACCGGCGACGGCATGAATCCTCTACCCACGCGCCCCCAACCCCCGGTGCCGACTTTTCCCGCGGAACGTGCGTTTTTCCAGGGTGTTTTGTCCGTTTCGGCGAACGTTCCGCGGGAAAAGTGGGCGGGAGGGGCCAGTGTGACTCGTGGGACCGGGAGCAGTGCGGCGGCAGACGAGGGGCATGGACTCACGGACAGGACGACGGTCAGGACCGCCGTCCGGGCCACGAAACCTGCCACCCAGAACTCAAAAGTCCTGGCTACACGGGAGTTACTTCCCTGACCTCGGAGTGACCCTGGAGCTGATTAGGAAGCCTTCAGGTGGCCTCGGGGTCGAAGGGCGGGGTTTCCTCGCGGGCCAGCGTGGCCGTGGCCCTCCGGTCGGCCGCGTACTCGACCTCGGATTCCGCCATTCCCGCGGCGGCGCCGTTATGGTCGCCGTCCAGGTCATCGAACAGGTGCTTGCGGACGAAGTTACCCGGGTGCAGGTCCCGGACGTCGAAGTCAGAGAACTCGGGCCCCAGGCCCTCACGGAGGTCCCGGGTCGCCCCATCCGCCATCTGGCGCAGCTCGCGCAGGGCACGGCCGGCCTGGGCGGTCATCTTCGGCAGCTGATCCGGCCCGAAGATCACGAGCGCGATCACCCCGAGGACCAGAATCTTCCAGATGGACAGGTCGAAAAACACGTCAGCTCTCCTGGCGGGGCGCGGCCGCAGCGGCACGCAGTCTTCCCTCACTGTAGACCGTCATCTGCCGTAACGCTTCCCCCGGAGCACGGGACCGCGTCCCGGATACCCGGCCCGCCTCACCGGAACGGGTCGAGCCAGGAGACCAGGCGGCTCAGGCCGCGGCCCATCCGGCCGAGGAATCCTGGCCCGGCGTTGTGCGGCAGCACGCCTACCACCTGGTCCAGGGTCTGGTCCGGTGCGTCAGCGATGAGCGTGTAGACGAAGCCGCGAGCGGACCATGCCACGCTGCGCTGGTCGGGCCCGGCCACGTAGACGCGGTCACCGCGCAGCGCGACCTGCGACCACCCGTTCAGCTGGGCGGGCAGGTGGCCGCGCTGCACGAACAGTGAGATCACCGACAGTCCGTCGGAGTAGGCCAGGCCGACGACCGTGCCGGCCGGCCCGCTGGTCTGACGCGCGCGGACCAGCCTGAGCTGGCCGGGCAGCTGCGCGGGAAGCGGCCAGCCCGCGGCCCGCATCCGGGCCAGCTGCACACTGGCCAGCAGTTTGCCCCCGGGCACCGATGCGGTGCGCGGCGCCGCCGCGGCCGCCGGTGAGCCGAGCGAGAGGCTCACGAACACGTCTTGGCTGACCATCTGGGCGCTGCCGTCGAAGGTCTCCCGGCGCAGCGGCAGCTTGGTCGCGGTGTCCAGCCAGAACCGGGCGGCCAGCCGGCCGTCGCGGTGCCGCACGACGAGTTCCTGCGCGGGGCGGCCGGCCACCTGGCCGTGGCCGCCCAGGGACACCTGGTAGTTCTCGGCCAGCAACGCGACCATCTGCGAGGTCATGGTCATGATGCTCTCGGGATCGCGCTGGTCGGCGTCGTCGTCGCCATCCGGGTCGGCGGTGCGCGTCCGGTACTGCGGCAGGGCCGCCGTGGGCAGCGTGGCGGCCTGGATCAGGGTCTGGTGATCACGCTGGTGCCACACGTTCACCACGGAGGTCCAGCTACCGTCCGGGCCCTGCCAGGCCGTCAGCTGAACACCCTGGTAGGACACCTGGCGGCAGGCGCTGGCGGCTTCGCTGAGCAACCGCAGGCCCGCGACGGCCGTGGTCCCGGCCGCGGCGACGCGTCTCGCGGACGGCCGGGCCGGGGATGACCGGGCCGGGGATGACCGGGCCGAACCGGGGGACCCGGGTGCCGCAGACTGGCGGAGCCCGCCCTGGCTGGCCGCCAGGGGCATCAGCTCGCCGCCGTGGCCCGCCATGTCCCGCCAGATCACCGTGACGCCGGTGGCGATCAGGCCGAGGACCACCACTGCGGTGACGATACGCAGCGGCAGCGGGTCGTGCTGAGGACCGGCCCCGTCATAGGGGGGCGTGGTGCGGGAGAACATCCGTCAGCTCACGGCCCCGGGCTCGCAGTCGCGGACACGGACACCGTCGCGGTGACGGCAGGGAGCGGCGGCTGCAGGCCGCGGCGCACCATTTCGGCTGCCCGCCCGACAGCCAACCGGCCACTGGCGGACCGGCCACTGGCGGACCGAGAACTGGCCGACCGAGAACTGGCCGACCGGCCTGTCGTGGACTGCCGGCGGCCCGCGCGGGCCGCGGCGGCCGCGGCGGCCGCGGCACCCGCTGCCGCCGCTCCGCTCACACCGCTGGCCGACACGCCCACCGTGACGCGGCCGGCCCGCGTGGCCGGGGCCGCACTGGGGGTGCCGCCAGGGTGGGCGGCCGTCCTGCTGGACGGCGTGAGCGGCAGGTCACCAGTGACGATCGCATGCTGGACCAGGAATGTGCCGACGGCGGGGGTGACCTTCGGGCCGGGCGCCTGCTGCTCGCCGCCCGCGAAGAAGGCCGCCGCGCCGAGGCCGGCCACCGCGGAGGCGAGGATGCCGGCCGTCAGCATCCGGGCGGCCGGGAACACGCCCCGCGGACGCCACGCTGGCCGGGCGGTCCACGGCCGGCCGTCCGGCGGCATCGCCATGGCCATCAGCCGGCCGGTCAGCGCCGCGTCCGCCATCGCCTCGCCCAGGGAATGCATCCGCTGCTTCAGCGCGCGCAGGGCCACCGCCTCCTGGCGGCAGGCGTCACAGCCCGCGAGGTGGGTCAGGACCCGGTCCCGCTCAGACTCACTGAGCTCCCCGTCGATCAGGGCGGAGATCCGCTGCCCGAGATGACTCATAGGTCACCAGCCGGGGGCACGGCCGCGGTCTCCTGCGCGGAGGCCACGACCGCGGACACGGGCGCCACGACCGCGGACACAGAGGCCACGAGCGCAGAGGCGGGCGCCGCAACCACGGGCGCCGCAACCACGGGCGCCGCAGCCACGGGCGCCGCGACCTTGGGCGCGATGGCGGGGCGGCGCGGGCGGCGGTGGTCGAGCGCGGTACGGAGCTGCGCGCGGCCACGATGGATGCGGCTGCGCACGGTGCCCAGCTTCACCCCCAGCGTGTCCGCGATCTCCTCGTAGGACAGGCCCTCGATGTCGCAGAGCACAACCGCGGCCCGGTACTCGGGGGCCAGCGCCTTGAGCGCGGCCTGGATGTCGCCGTCCAGGTGCCGCTCGTCAAAGGCCTGGGCAGGCGTGGGCTCGTCTCCGCGCAGCCGCTGGGCCGTGTCGTCGCCCAGGCCCTCGAACCGGATGCGCTGCCGACGCCGGGCCATGTCCAGGAACAGGTTGGTGGTGATCCGGTGCAGCCAGCCCTCGAAGGTGCCCGGGGTGTAGCTGGACAGTGAGCGGAAGACGCGGACGAAGACCTCCTGGGTGAGGTCCTCGGCGTCGTGGCTGTTGCCGGTCAGCCGGTAGGCGAGCCGGTAAACCCGGGCGGAGTGCTCACGCACGATCTCTTCCCAGGTCGGAGGCGTCCAGCCAGATGCCGCGTCCGGCGTGGTACCGGGCATGTCCACGATCTCGCCGTCCTGCCGTGTGCCGTCTGCCTCTACCACCATGGTGCCCGGGCATCCCCTTCCCGCAACACAACTGCTCGGATCCTGCTACGCCGCGGCTGGCACCCCGCCGGCCAGGCCGACGTGCTCGGTCACCGCTGGTGCGCGGGTTTCTCGCTCGCGTCATACATAACGCACGAACGGGCCTCGCTGGTTCCCGGGTCACGCCGCGTAACGATAGGCTGCCGGACTGGGATAAGCATGCACCGGAAGGCACACATTGTGAGCGCTGAGGCCAACCTTGCCTACGTCGAGGGCTACCTCACCGAGGATGAGCCGCTGCTGGCCGCGCGCCGCGAGGCGGCCCAGATCGGCGGCGCACCGCCGATCGGACCTGGCGGCGGGGCAGCGCTGTGCTTCATCGCGGCGGCCATCAGCGCCAGATCAGTGGTGGAGATAGGCACCGGCTGCGGCACCTCGGGTATCTGGCTGCTCCGCGGCATGCGCCCGGACGCGGTCCTGACCAGCGTGGATGCCGAGCCTGAGCATCAGCGGCTGGCCCGCAAGGCGTTCACCGAAGCGGGATTCCCGTCGAACCGCTACCGGCTGATCAGCGGGAAAGCCCTGGACGTGCTGCCCCGTCTCACCGACGGCGCGTACGACCTGGTGTTCTGCGACGCCGATAAGCAGGAGTACCCGGACTACCTGGTCGCGGCCCTGCGGCTGCTGCGGCCGGGCGGGGTGGTGGCGTTCGACAACGCGCTGGCCGGCGGCCGCGTCGCCGACCCCGGCCGGAACGATCCCAGCACCCTCGCCATCCGGGACGTCAATGAGCAGGTGCGCCAGGACGAGAGGCTCGTGCCGGTGTTGTTCCCGGTCGGCGACGGGCTGCTCACCGCGGTCAAACGCGGGTAGCCCGCCAGCCGGATGTCACCAGCAGAGCGGCTTCTTCCCCGATTACGGTCCGACCGGCGGATCCGCCACCCACCGCAACAGCAGCCGGGCGCCGAAGCCGGTGGCACCCTTGGTGTTCTCCCCGTCGTCGGCGGTGGCCCGGGCCGCGCCGGCGATGTCGAGATGGGCCCAGGCCCGCCCGCCGGTGAACTCACGCAGGAACAGCGCCGCGTCGATGGAGC
>Ga0187859_10002584_pt1 | contig 11295 bp, 7 predicted proteins | sample June2016WEW_10_1_2_FD_133019 | JGI IMG/M metagenome (GOLD analysis project Ga0187859, IMG submission 133019) | Peatland microbial communities from SPRUCE experiment site at the Marcell Experimental Forest, Minnesota, USA - June2016WEW_10_10 | ecosystem: Environmental > Terrestrial > Soil >... | reverse complement strand
ACTCAGCCGCTGATGGCCGCAATCACGGCATAGTCAGAACCGAGTAGGGGCCGACTTCGCTAGCTCGATGAGCACTGATACCCTAGCCCGCACGTGTTTTTACACGACCAAGACCCTTAGGCGACATGAGCAGGCTATGACGCGCGACGTAAAAGAGATAGCATCATAAGGGCCGAGGAAGCCTCAGCAACAGGGGGATGCCGATGAGGCGGCGCGATTTCATCACGCTTGTCGGCGGTGTGGCGGCTGCATGGCCGCTTGCCGCGCGTGCTCAGGAGCCAGGGCGAATCTATCGCCTCGGCGACTTGCATCTCAGTCCACGCAATGCGCTCTATAATGTCGCCCTGTTCGATGCGGTCAAACCGGATGGCTTCATCGACGGCGAAAACCTCGTCGTCGACGATCGCGGCTTTGGGCTGCGCGTCGATCAGCTTGCGGACCACGCGTCGGCTATCGTAAGGGCCGAAGTCGATCTCATCGTTTGCTCCGGTGATCCATGCGTCCGCGCCGCGCAACAGGCAACAAAGACCCTGCCGATTCTTGCCCTAGCGGAAGATATGGTGAGATCAGGCTTCGTGGCGTCTCTCGCTAAGCCCGGCGGAAATACGACGGGTGTCAGCATTCTCACGAGCGAGCTCAACGGCAAGCGGCAGGACATTCTGTTGGAAGCGGTGTCCGGAGTTCGCCGCATGGCAGCGCTGGCCGATGCGAACAGCTCCTTGGCGCAGCAACTACAGGCGATGCAGGACGCGGCGCGCGCACGCGGGGTTGAGCTTTTGATCTACAAGGTGACCAAGGCGGAGGAAATCGTCGGCGCAATCGATGCGGCGAAAAGTTCCGGCGCCACGGCGCTCAACGTGCTGGCCTCCGTAATTCTCTGGAACAATCGCCAGATCATCCTGCCGCGCGTTGCGGCGCTCGGCCTTCCCGCGATTTATCAATTTCCGGCAGCCGCCGAGGAGGGTGGCTTCATCGCCTATGGCTCACGTCTCGACCAGATTTACCGGGACATATGGGCCCGACAGCTGGTCAAGCTGCTGCGCGGAGCAAAGCCCGCCGACATTCCCGTTGAGCAGCCGACCAAATTCGAGTTGGTCGTCAACCTCGAAACCGCCGCGGCGCTTGGTTTGACTATCCCGGAATCGTTTCTGGTGCGCGCGGATAAAGTGATCGAATAAACTGGCCGATGTCGCTTTTTGGCCCTGAACGTCAGGTGCTGTAATGCAGCAATTTGGTTGCTATCGGGGGAAAACCCGACATGACGCGGACATCGCAGAATGTTCGTTGATGCCCCGAAGCGGTCCCCGGGGGGTCCCGAACCAGGCGCGTTTCCACCCACCAACAGTGCTTCGAGGTAGCTCACGACATCGCCATCCTAGCCAGGCGCGTCGCCCCGCGTTGGTGGGTCGTATAGTGTTTACCACTTGCGAAAGCCTTCTCCTTAGCTGAGCGGGAACATGAGGCGGCGTGAATTTCTCAGCGTGCTCGGTGCGGCGGCGGCATGGCCGCTCGCGGCGCGGGCGCAGCAGACCGACCGGGTACGGCGGATCGGCGTGCTGATGGGATACGATGAAGCCGATCCTGAGGCAAAGGCGTTGCTCTCCGAGTTCACGCAGGGGCTTTCGGAGTTGGGCCGGACCGATGGTCGCAATCTGCGGGTGGACGTTCGCTGGGCACCCGGCAGAACCGATCTGATGCACACAGTCGCAAAAGAGTTAGTCAACCTGCAGCCCGACGTGATTCTGGCAGATTCGACGCCAGTGACCGCTGCGCTAAAGCGCGAGACATTGACGATCCCAATTGTATTTGCCGCCGTCGCCGACCCGGTCGGCTCCGGATTCGTTGCGAGTCTACCCCGCCCGGGTGGGAACATCACGGGGTTCGGCTCACTTGAAACGGGGTCAATGGCGAGCAAGTGGCTTGAGTTGCTCACGGGGATCGCGCCCGGTATCAAGCGGGCCGTAATGATGTTCAACCCCGAAACGGCTCCCTACATCAAATCGTATGTTCTGCCCTCATTCGAAGCCGCTGCCCGATCGTTAAGAGTCGCCCCAATCGCAGCGCCCGTTCATAGCGATGCTGAAATCGAAATGGTTATAACCGAACTTGCACGCGAGCCGGGAGGCGGTCTGCTTGGCATGCCGGATAATTTTGTGGAAATCCACCGCGCGCTCATCATATCGCTGGCAGCGCGGAACAATGTGCCTGCGGTCTACCAGACGCCTGTTATCGCTAGAGATGGCGGTTTGCTTTCCTACGGAGCTGACTTCCGAGATATATTTCATCGCGCCGCCCGCTATGTTGATAGCATTCTCCATGGCGCAAAGCCGTCGGAGCTTCCCGTCCAGTTGCCGACAAAATATTTGATGGTGGTCAACCTGAAGACTGCGATAATGCTTGGACTTACGGTGCCGCCATCGATCCTGCTCAGTGCTGATGAGGTGATCGAATGAGGCGGCGCGACTTCATCGCGCTATTGGGCAGCACCGCAGCGTTACCGACGACATGGCCGCTTGCCGCGCGCGCGCAAAAGGCGGGGCGGGTGCGGCGGATTGGCGTGCTGATGGTGACCACCGAAAGCGATCCGCTCGGGCAGCAGCGCGTCGGCGCATTGCGTGCGGGATTGCAGGAGCTGGGTTGGCGGCAAGGCGACAACCTGCAGATCGACGTCCGCTGGTCCGGAGGCGATGCCGGCCGCCTCAAGGATTATACCGCCGAGTTGGTGCGGTTGGCGCCGGATGTCATCGTCAGCAATGGGACTCCGGCCACCGCCGCCATCGCGCAGGCGACGCGCTCTATCCCGATTGTCTTCGCGGTCGTCAGCGATCCGGTGGAGCAAGGGTTCATTGCCAGCCTGGGGCACTCGGGGGGCAACATCACCGGCTTTTCATTCGTTGACTTCCCGCTGTTCGGAAAGTCGCTCGAACTGCTGCGACAAATCGCGCCCAAAGTGACCCGCGTCGGCCTGATGTTCAGACCGGCTGACCACCCGTATTACGACGACTATTTGCAGTCGTTCGCCGCGGATAAACAAATCCTACCGACGGTGGTCGCGCGCGCCGCCGTCGGCTCTGAAGCTGAGATCGAAGGGGAAGTCGCCAAGCTCGCCGCGCAGCCTGGCGGCGGGCTGATCGTCGCTGCTGATACGTTCACGCTGGTCCACCGCCAGGCGATCTTGGAGTCCGTGGCGCAGCATGGCGTCCCCGCCATCCATTCCTATCGCGAGGCCGTGGTGGAAGGCGGCCTGATGTCCTACGCGCCCGACAGCGTCGACATCTTCCACCGCTCCGCCGCCTACGTCGATCGCGTCCTCAAAGGCGAGAAGCCGGCCGATCTGCCGGCCCAGGCACCGATAAAGTTCGAGTTCGCGCTCAACCTCAAGACCGCCAAGGCGCTCGGCCTCGAGGTGCCGCCGACGCTACTTGCGCTGGCTGACGAGGTGATAGAATGACGCGGAAAGGGGCTCACCCGCGGCTCGCAGCCGCAGAGGCGAGGGCTTGGCTTGTCGCGCCATGCGCGGAAAACGTCAGATGATCGCATGAGGGCGCTGCCCGATCATCGCAAAGGACGCATGCGGGCGCTGGGCCGCCTCGGCAGTATCGCGCCGGCAGCCGGCGCGCCGATCGTGCGCAGCCGGCTGTTTATCAAATATGTCGCGCTGTTCGTGGCTGTCGTGAGCCTCGCGCTTGTCGCCAATGGCGTGTTCGATGTCTACTTCTCGTATCAGGAGCAAAAGACCTCGCTGGTGCGCATTCAGCGCGAGCAGGCGGAAGCCGCGGCCGGCAAGATCGGGCAATTCATCAGCGAGATCGAAAGCCAGGTCGGCTGGACCACGCAGCTGCCCTGGTCGGCCGGCACGCTGGAGCAACGGCGTTTCGACGCGCTGCGGCTGTTACGGCAGGTGCCCGCCATCACCGAACTCGCCGAGATCGACTCAACCGGTCACGAGCAGTTGCGCGTCTCGCGGCTGGCCATGGAAGTGGTTGGTAGTGGCAACGACGTCTCCAAGGAGCCGGCCTTCACCGAGGCCGTGGCGCACAAGGTCTATTACGGCCCGGTGTATTTCCGCCGCGAATCTGAGCCGTATATGACGCTGTCGCAGGCGGGAACGCGGCGCGACACCGGCGTGAGCATTGCCCAAGTCAACCTGAAGCTCATCTGGGACGTACTGTCCAAAATCAAATTCGCCGGGCATGGCCGCGCTTATGTCGTCGACGCCGCCGGCCGGCTCATCGCTCACCCCGACATCAGTCTGGTGCTGCGCAACACCGACGTGTCACAGCTCTCGCAGGTGCGCAGCGCCCGTGCCAAGGTGGCCGGAAATATCGACGAGCAAGTGCAGGAAGCGGAGGACGTCGAAGGCCACAAGGTGCTCACCGCCTCGGCGCCGGTCGCCCCGCTCGGCTGGCTCGTCTTCGTCGAAACGCCGATCGAGGAAGCTTACGCGCCACTCTACGCCTCAATCGAGTGGACCGGGCTCGTGCTCCTCGGCGCGCTCGCGCTCGCCTTCGGCGCCGGCATGTTCCTCGCCCGGCGCATGGTGGTGCCGATCCAGGCGCTGCGCGCGGGCGCGGCCCGCATTGGCTCAGGCGACCTCAACCAACGCATCGCGATTAAAACCGGCGACGAGGTCGAGGCGCTGGCCGATCAATTCAACGACATGGCCGGCCGGCTGCAGGAATCTTATGCCGACCTGGAGCATAAGGTCGAAGCACGCACGCATGAGCTGACTGAATCGCTGCAGCAGCAGACGGCGACCGCCGACGTGCTCAAGGTCATCAGCCGTTCCACCTTCGACCTGCAGACGGTCCTCGATACGCTGACCGAGTCGGCCGCACGGCTTTGCGCGGCAACTAACGGCGTCATCTTTCAGCGGGACGGAGACTTGTATCGATCGGTCACGAACTATGGGTATTCGCGCGAAGCGGAGCAGTACTTCGCCGAGCACCCCCTGCGGCCTGACCGAGGCAGCGTTACCGGGCGAGCTGCACTTGAAGGCAAGGCAATTCATGTTCCGGACGTGCTGGCCGATCCCGAATACCGCGCGACCGGCTATCAGCAGGCCGCCGGATACAGAACTGGCCTTGGCGTGCCCCTCCTGCGTGACGGAACGACAATCGGCGTCTTCGCGCTCACCCGCAATGAAGTGAACCCATTCACCGAAAAGCAGATCGAGCTGGTAACCACCTTCGCCGACCAGGCAGTGATCGCCATCGAGAACGCACGGCTGTTCGAAGCCGAGCAGCAGCGCACCCGTGAGCTCGCGGAATCGCTGGAGCACCAAACAGCGACCTCGGAAATTCTCGCCTCGATCAGTGGCTCGATCTCGGACACCAAACCTGTATTCGATGCGATTGTGCGCAATCTGCTGCGGTTGTTCGGCACGCGCTTTGCAACGGTCCAGCTTTTACACGACGGAATGGTCGAAATGCCGGCGGCCGGCGGGCGGCCGGGGTTCGAGAGAATTGTGGAGCGCTACCCGCGTCCGCTTGATGACACCACGGTGGGCGGCCAGGCGATGCTCTCGAAGGCGGTCGTCCAATACTCGCCTGTGGTCGGCAATCCCATTGTACCGCCGGCAGCCCAGCAGATCGCCCGCGATAGCGATTATAATTCGATCATTGCCGCGCCAATGATCCGGCAGAACCATGTCATTGGGGCGATCGTCTGCGTGCATCACGAGCAAAGGGTCTTCGACGAGAAGGAAGTTGCGCTCATCAAGTCCTTCGCCGATCAGGCCGTCATCGCGATTGAGAACGTGCGGCTGCTCAAGGCGGAGCAGCAGCGCACCGATGAGCTTGGCCGGTCGGTCGGCGAGCTGCGCGCGCTCGGCGAAGTGTCGCAGGCGGTGAACTCGACGCTCGATCTCGAAACCGTGCTGTCGACCATTGTCGCCAAGGCGGTGCAGCTCTCCAATACTGACGCTGGCGCGATTTACGTCTTCGACGACACGCGGCGCGAATTTCATCTGCGCGCGACCTACGGCATGGACCAGGAACTGATCGACGTGCTGACGCAGCGGCACATCGGCCTTGACCAATCCAATATCACGCTTGCCCTCAGGCAGCACGAGCCGGCCCAGATCGCCGACTTGAAGGAGCAGGCGCCCTCGGCGGTGAATGAGATCATCATACGCGCTGGATACCGTGCGCTGTTGGTGGCTCCGCTGCTCCGCGGGGAGGAGATCGTCGGCATGCTGGTGGTCCGACGCCGCACGCCGGGCGCCTTCCCGCAGAACACCGTCGATCTCGTCAAGACGTTCGCCGCGCAATCGGTGCTGGCGATCCAGAACGCGCGGCTGTTCCACGAAATCGAGGATAAGCGCCAAGAGCTGGAAGTGGCCGGCCAGCACAAGTCGCAGTTCCTCGCCAACATGAGCCACGAGCTGCGCACGCCGCTCAACGCCATCATCGGCTACAGCGAAATTCTCCAGGAAGAGGTCGCCGACCTTGGACAAGAAGGTCTGGTTCCCGATCTCAAGAAGGTTGAAGGCGCCGGCCGGCATCTGCTCGGCCTGATCAACGATATTCTCGATCTGTCGAAGATTGAAGCCGGCAAGATGGACGTCTATCTCGAAGACGTGGAAATCGTCCCGGTGCTCGAAGAGGTGCGTGCGCTCATTGTTCCGCTGGCCGAGAAGAACGGCAATACGCTCGAAATCCGGCCGGCGGAAAACCTCGGCAGCATGCGTACCGACCGCACCAAACTCAAGCAAAGCCTGCTCAACATTCTGAGCAACGGCAGCAAGTTCACCGAGAACGGCCGGCTTACCGTGGTGGTGGAGCGCTTCGAAACCGATCGGCCGATGGTGCGGTTTGCCATCTCCGACACCGGCATCGGCATGACCGAGGAACAACTCGGCCGGCTGTTCCAGGCGTTCAGCCAGGCGGATGCGTCGACGACCAAGAAATACGGCGGCACCGGCCTCGGCTTGGCGATCTCCCGGCAATTCTGCCAGCTCTTGGGTGGCGACATCACGGTCGCCAGCCGGCCCGGCGAAGGTTCGACCTTCACGATCACCCTGCCCGCCCGCAGCGATGCGCCGGCGCAAATCAAACTGGTCGATACTCCGCGCATTGCTGCAGATGCAAACCATGCCGCCACAGTGCTCATCGTCGACGACGATCCGGCGGCGCGGGATCTTTTGACTGCGAGCCTGAAGAGCGCCGGATATCGTCTCCTTCATGCCGCCGGCGGCACCGAGGCTCTGAATCTAGCGCGCACGATCCGTCCGGATGCAATTACGCTCGACGTGATGATGCCCAAGCCCGACGGCTGGGATGTCCTAAGCGCGCTCAAAGCCGACACCGACCTCTGCGACATTCCGGTGGTCATGGTCAGCGTCGCTCCGGACCGCGGCATCGGCCTTTCGCTGGGCGCCGTTGATGTCCTGACCAAACCCGTGGACCGAGCGCGGCTGACGGCGCTGATCCATCGCCTGGTCCGGCGGGAAGGTCCCATTCTGGTGGTCGAGGACGATGCCGATACCCGCGACATGATGCGGGCTACGATCGAGAAACTTGGCATCGCGGTGGCCGAGACCGTCAATGGCCGGCGCGCATTGTCCTGGCTCGGCGAGAATGCGCAACCGGCTATGATCCTGCTCGATCTGATGATGCCGGAAATGGACGGCTTCGAGTTCCTTGACGCCATCGCCGCCCGTGCGGAATGGCGCGAAATCCCGGTGATCGTGGTCACGGCCAAGCAGCTTACGGCAGCTGAGCGCGATCGCCTTTTGCGGCAGGTGCGCAAGGTGATGGAAAAAGCAACGGCGACAAGGCTCGATATCGCAGCCGCCATCAGCGAGGCGGTGCGGCGGCGGCCGGCGCGCGCGACGGCACGCGCAAAGTGACGGCGAACGGTTAAGGCAGGAGTATTTACATGAAGAAGGTTTTGCTGGTCGAAGATAACGAAATGAACCGCGACATGCTCTCTCGCCGCCTAATACGCCGCGGCTTCGAGGTGGTCTTTGCTGTGAACGGGAAGGAAGGGGTCGACCTCGCGCGTAGCGAAAAGCCCGACATCATCCTGATGGACATGAGCCTGCCCGTCATGGATGGATGGGAGGCGACCCGATGCGTAAAGTCCGACGATGCTACGAGCAGCGTGCCGGTGATCGGGCTCACGGCGCACGCCATGAGCGGCGACCGCGAAAAGGCGATCGAGGCCGGATGCGACGATTACGACACCAAGCCGGTAGAAATCAACCGCCTCATTGGCAAAATGGAGCGGCTTCTCGGCGTGGCGAAAGGCTAGCGGCTCACCGCACCTAGGGAGGAGCCTTGTCGATAACCCTGCTGGACGAGCGGCTGAACCGGGCCTTGGCGGCGTTTCTCCGGCAGGAAGTGCAGGCGCCGGCGACAGCCATCACCGATTTTCTCGACATGATCATCGAGGATGCGCGCGGCTCGCAGCCCGAGAGCCTGCTCGCCGATCTCAACCGAATGCGCAGCGCGAGCGTGCAGTTAAACATGTTCGTGAAAAGTCTCATCCAGGATTCATCGCTCGATCGCCAGAAAGACGAGACCCTCGAAGCGTTCCACCGCCGCCTGCGTCACGATCTGCGCACGCCACTCAACGCTATAAAGGGGTATAGCGAGCTCCTCATCGAGGATATGGACGCCGATGGCGAGCATCCGCTGCGGTCGGACCTCGGCAAGCTCAAAGAATCTGCTGACCAACTCCTCGGTCAGGTGGACGCCATGGCCGCGCTAGCGCGACGGGAAGGCGCAAAATCAACCGACGGCGGCAGCCGGGCGCAGCAGGTCGATCTTGTTGCCGAGGTGTTACGTACTGTTCAACCTCTGCCTTTGGGCGGCGCACGTGAGGTGGTGCATCCGAGTCATGTCCTGATCGTCGACGACAATGCGTCCAATCGCGACGTGCTTGAACGCCGACTGGTGCGCGAGGGCCATCAGGTCACGACCGCGGCGAACGGGCCGTCCGCGTTGGAGCTTGTGGTCGGGCAGACGTTCGATCTCATCCTGCTCGATCTCATCATGCCGGAAATGAGCGGCTTCGAGGTGTTGCGCCGGCTCAAGGCGGCGGAGCATACCAACCACATTCCAGTCATCGTGATTTCGGCGCTTGACGAGCTTGACAGCGTGGTGCGCTGCATCGAAGCCGGCGCCGAGGACTATCTGACCAAGCCGTTCAATCCAATTTTGCTGCGGGCGCGTATCGGCGCCTCGCTGGAAAAGAAGTGGCTGCGCGACCGAGAAAAAAAATTCGTTGCTGACCTGGAACAGGAAAAAGCGCGCTCCGAGACCCTACTCCTGAACATCTTACCGCGGAGCATCGTCAATCGCATGCGCAAAGGCGAAATGGTTATTGCCGATCGAATCGGCGAGGCGACAATCTTATTCTGCGATCTCGTGGGCTTCACGACGCTCAGTCAGGAGTTGACAGCCGACCGCACGATTGACTTTCTCAGCAAGATTTTTTCGGAGTTCGACCGCCTTGCCGCGGAATTCGGCGTGGAAAAGATCAAGACCATTGGCGACGCCTACATGGTCGCTGCTGGAATTCCCGAAGCTCAGTCCAACCATGCGGACCGCATTGCCTCACTAGCTCCTCGCATGCTCGGTGCGGTGTCCGCTATTGCTGAAGCGACCGAGCTGAAGCTGGAGGCGCGCATCGGCATCCATACCGGCTCGATCACCGCCGGGGTCATCGGCACGCACAAGTTTGTCTACGATGTGTGGGGTGACACTGTAAACACTGCGAGCCGCATGGAATCCCAATCGCTGCCCGGCCGCATTCAGGTTTCGGCGGCGACGCGCGCTGCACTTGGCGATCGTTTCAAGCTAGAACGGCGCGGAATCATCGAGGTCAAGGGCAAGGGAATGATGGAAACCTATTTCTTGAGCAGTCAATGACCCTTGTGCTCGATATGGCGCTGTTGACCCTTCTGCGACATCGCCCCGCAGCGCCGTGACATGCGGCGCGCTTTGAGATCTGATATATCGTGACGTACCCACGTAACCCTCGGTGCGTGGAAGAAGCCCAATAAGGCGACAGGAAATCAAGCGACTATGTTGTGGCCTACGTGGTCGGTAGGCTAAGGGAGGGCTCCATGCGCCGCCGCGACGTCGTTAAATTGCTTGCCGGAGCCGCCATCGTTGCGCCGTTGCGCGTCGTCGCGCAGACGGCCGCTAAGACCTATCGCCTGGGGATGCTGGCCTCGGGCCCGGCGTTCCCTGCGGAGAGCCCGCCGGTGAAGATCCTCCTGGGAGCCTTGGCGGAGCATGGCTACAAGCTCGGCCAAAACCTTGAATTCCAGTCGTATGGCGCCAATGCGCAGCTTGACCGGTTGCCGCAACTGGCGCGCGACATTGCCGCGAGCAAGGTCGATGCCGTGGTCGTCACCGGCTGGCCGCCGACCAACGCGATGAAGAGCACCGGCGTTCCGACCGTTGTCGCCGTCGGGGCCGGCGATCCGGTTGCAAGCGGCCTGGTCGCCAGTTTGGCGCGGCCGGGAGGCAACGTGACCGGCATATCGGACAACGCGACGACGCTGAGCACCAAGCGTCTTGAGCTGCTCAAGCAGGCAGTGCCGAGCATTCGCAAGGTGGCGATGCTGTGGAACAAGGACGACCTCGGCATGACCCTTCGCTATCAGGCATCGGCGGACGCCGCCAAATCTCTCGGCACAGCCGTTCTACCGCTAGGCGTTGCCGAGCCCGACGACTTTGCCGACGCATTCACGGCGATGGACCGCGAGCAGCCGGACTCGATCCTCATGGTGGCCGACGCGCTCACCGTTCTTAACCGCAAGCGCGTGTTCGACTATGCCGCCGCCCACCGCCTGCCGGCCTTTTACGAATACGACTTCTTCGTTCGCGACGGCGGCCTGATGTCGTATGGACCCGACTTCAAGGAATCCTTCGAACGCGCCGCTTCCCTAGTCGATCGGATTTTCAGGGGCACCAAGCCGGCTGATTTGCCGTTCGAGGAACCGACGCGCTATCTGTTTGTGGTCAATTTGAAGACCGCAAAATCGATCGGCCTTGAACTGCCGCCGAATTTGCTCGCGCTTGCCGACGAGGTGATCGAATAACCATTCCGGACGTAGCGTGTGCGTCGCAGCAAGTCGAATCCGAAAGGAGCGGACGCCATTGTCGACGGTGTGCCGTACTGTTCATTTGTTTACTGGCGCGACGGCTTAAGCTGAACTAGAGCATGTTTCGGCTGGGTTGAATCGGGGGATTCCCCTTAGATTATGAATGGGGGAATCTAGCGGCATTGATTCGATTTTTGGAGGGGATCGATGCCGAGACCTTGTTCACTGGATTT
>Ga0187859_10002583_pt1 | contig 11296 bp, 7 predicted proteins | sample June2016WEW_10_1_2_FD_133019 | JGI IMG/M metagenome (GOLD analysis project Ga0187859, IMG submission 133019) | Peatland microbial communities from SPRUCE experiment site at the Marcell Experimental Forest, Minnesota, USA - June2016WEW_10_10 | ecosystem: Environmental > Terrestrial > Soil >... | reverse complement strand
GGTGTTAGCCAGACTCCAACTCAGACCCTCCCGGCCTCGTGTTCTGCGGCCGTGGTCAAGGGTCAGTCCAAGGCGCAGTCAACGGTGAAAGAGAGCCCGAAGGTTGCGGCTCTGCGCGCTGGATGGATGGCGAAGAAGGCGGAGATCTTCGCTGGCAAGTACCAAAAGCCGGACTCCGAAGACCCGGACACCGTTAACCACCTCAACTGGTACGAATCCACCGGGTTTATGCGCCCCTACCCCGGCGAGAAGACGGTTCGTCCGGCGAGCGACTTCAACCGCGCGGCACCGGCCAAGGCTGACGACGACGACTAAAACACGTTAGACTGAAAACCCTCTTCCCGATGACCGGGGAGAGGGTTTTTTCTTCAACCCTCACCGTTCCCACCTCCAGGAGCGTGATCAACAATGCCTTGTTCTCTTGCGGCTCAGGAGCCGGGAACCAAGCCTCTGTAACAGAAGTTTCACCCGATCTTCATAGACCCGTAACAAACCCGTAATACTGATTGGCGACTATTATCGCCGCTGATCTTTCCACCCCAATGTCTTTCCATCCCAATGTTGCACGGCCAATCCCACTTGCGTGATGAAAAAAAATCAAAGAGGAGAACGGTATGTCTGGAAAAGCTTCTCGAAATAAGCCTCAAAAGAAATCTAGAAATAAGTCTCGACTCAACCGTCTGCGTCCGCTCACTGGCATGCTGGCGGCGGGGCTGAGCTTGTCGACGCTCGCCGCTGCTCAGTCCAAGGAGTACCCGAAATACTTCACCGGCCCGCAGTCGAACGGCTCGTGGGTCGTCAGCGATGGCGCGGTCATCACGCCAGCTGGCACCCAAGTCGACCTCGGCATCCGGGTCCGCGCAAAGGCCATCGCGCTGAACCCCACACCCAAAAGTCACACCGCTGCCGTCCTCACCCTGGGCGCGACGCAGGCCGTCGAGATCTTCGACACCAACACTGGCAATGTCCTGCAGAACTACGCCACGTTCGGAACCGATTCAAGCGGCAGCTATGGCGGCATCGCCTATTCGGCGAACGGCCAGTACCTGGTGTTTAGCCAGGACAGTAGCAATGTCACGATCGCCAAGGTCAACGCACAAGGCTTGCTCGAAGACGACGCCCAAATCAGCGTGCCGCCGAACAATTCCTTCATCACCTGCTTCCCGAACAGTCCTCCAGCCTCTTATGGCAACCCCTGCGGCTCGTTCTATTCTGGGTACACCTCTTATCCCGGCGGCGTCGCGCTCTCCAAGGATGGCAGCAGCGCCTACGCCCTGCTGAACCAGAACGACACGCTCACCCAGATCGACTTGACCGCGACGCCGCCGACGCAGGGTACGCAGATCCGCGTCGGGAATGCGCCGCACAGCATCCTGATCGCCAGCAATGGCACGACCGCCTACATCAGCAACGAGGGTGGCCGCGCGGCAACCGAGGCGGACTTCCAGATCAACTCCGCTGGCACTGAAATCGTCGCCGACCCGTTCGTTGGCGCCGCGATCACTGGTACCGTTTCTGTGGTTGATCTGCCCACGATGACGGTCCTCGGTACCATCTCGACCGGTCTACACCCGACCGGGATGGCGTTCTTTGGAGGGAGCCTGTTGGTCGCCAATACCTATAGCGACACCATCTCGGTGATCGACACGGCCACCAACGTGGTGGCGCGGACGATCGACCTTGCGCTGCCCATCGGAGTGCCCGGCCAAGGTCCGGCCTATGGCGCCGGTCCGAACTCGATTGCCGTCGACAACAAGAATGCCCTTGCCTATGTCGCGCTTTATCATGCCAACGCGATCGCAGTGGTTAACCTCAGCCCCGGCGCGACGAATCCCGTCTTGGGCATGATCCCCGTGGCGTATGCTCCGAGCTCGGTCGTGCTGGACGCGACCAATAACACGCTCATCGTTGCCAACGACAAGGGCATCGGCGCGCGGCTTTCGTACGAATGCGACCACGGCGTCTGCGGCTACAACACCCACCAGGACAATGGCACCGTCAGCATCGTCCCGGTGCCGCTGAGTGGGGCCCTGCAGGCGATGACGCAGCAGGTTATCTACAACAATCACTGGGATCTGGCGCAAAATATCGCGTCGGCCAGCGGAGGCAACCCGAAGACGAAGCCGGTCGCACTCCCGGCCAAGATCGGCGATCCGTCGCTGATCAAGCATGTGTTCCTGATCGTCCGTGAAAACCGCACCTACGATCAGGTCCTGGGCGACGTGGCCGCCGGCAATGGCGACCCCTCGTTGGCGGTATTCGGGGACGGCTCCGCAGCGGGTGGCACGCCGGTCACGCCGAACGCGCACCTGTGGGTGCAGCGCTTCCCACTGTTGGACAATTTCTACGACCCAAGCCGACAGTCGGCGGATGGTCATCAGTGGATCGAAGAGGGCATGGCGCCCTATGCCGACGACATCCAGTCGCCGGACTGGGTCCGCAGCTACCCGGGCGGGAACGCCGGCGATGCACTCGCCTATCAGAAGAAAGGCTTCCTGTTCTCCGAAGCGGAGGCCGCCGGTCTGCCGGTGAAGATCTACGGCGAATACATCGAGAACAATACGTACCTGCAGCCGAACGGGTCGACCAGCGAGCCGAGTTGGACCGAGTTTTACGCCGACTCGCAGTGCTTCGAGGGAGGGCCTGATTGCGGACCTCCCGGGACCCCCGGCGAGACGACGCTGTATTATCAGAACACGATTCAGTCAGAGTCCTCTATCCCTGCCGTGTATAACTACATGGTAAAGAACTTCCCATATTTCGATCTGAACATACCCGACCAGTTCCGCGTCGATTTGTGGGTGCAGGACTTCAATAATGACGTCGCGCGCGGTACGGTGCCTGCGATGGAACAGCTGTGGATCATGGACGACCACACCACCGGCCCGCCGACCCCGCAGGCCGAACAAGCCGATAACGATTTGGCCGTTGGGCGCATTATCGACTACATCAGCCACAGCTCGATTTGGTCCTCCTCGGCGATTTTCATCGAGGAAGACGACGCGCAAAACGGCGTCGACCACATCGACGGTCATCGCAGCCCGGGCTATATCATCAGCCCATACGTCGTGCAGAACGGACCCACCGACCACACCTACTACACGCAGGTCAACATGACGCGGACGATCGAGCAGATCCTCGGTCTGACGCCGATGAACCAGTTCGACCTCATTGCGTCGCCAATGAGGACGGATTTCGTCAAGGGCACCCCGCCCGCGGACAACTTCCTGCCGTGGACGCACGTGCCGAACCAGATCCCGCTCAGCCAGGGCGTCGGAGACAACGTAGTAGATGACTCGAAGGACAGCCCGGCGGTCAAGTCCCTGCGGAAGGGTTGGCTCCAGAAGAAGGAGGAGATCTCCGCTGGCAAGATGCACAAGCCCGACTCCGAAGACCCGGACACTGTCAACCATTTCAACTGGTACATGTCCACCGGGTTTACGCGGCCCTATCCTGGTGAGAGCGCGGTTCGTCCGCCGAGCGAATTCAACAAACCGGCTCCCGCGGGTGACGGGGACGACGACTAAAGCACGTTTCAACTGCAACGGCCCTCTCCTCGATCATCGGGGAGAGGGTTTTTTGTTAACGCCTCAAAATCCCCTCCGACCTGAACCGCCCCGGCACCGGCGTGAATTTTAGACGCTTCGGTTGCATGCTTGCGCATGGCGGCAGCCTGTCCATGCTAAGCCGCGGCACCGCTGAAATCCGGCGCTCTCGCTGCAATTTGAGTGGGTATTTTCCGCCACGCGACGAAAGCGCTTGCCAGGGCGAGGCAGGCGCAAAGCAGCATGATCAGGCGAAATCCAAAGACGAATGCTTTCGAAATGGCGGAACGAATCGTCGCCGCGCTTTGAGGATCAGCATTGAGCGGTGCATCGAGGCTGCCGAGTTTGGCGGCATTTGATTCAAGCTGCTGAACAGTGTCGGCATTTAAATCCAGAGCGGCGAGCGATTGTCGCAGGGAATGAGCGAAGGCTGCTGCCATGATCGCACCCAACACTGCTACCGCCAGCACACCTGCGACTCGAGCCACCGCATTGTTTATCCCCGACGCTGCGCCAACGCGCTCCTGCTCCACCGAGTTCATGACCACGGTTGTCAACGGCGCGACCGTGATGGCCATGCCCAGCCCCAGAACCATAAAAGCCGGAAAAAGCGCGACCCAGTACCGGGCGCCTACATCTGGCACCGTAAAAAGAAGGAATCCTGCCGTTGCAATCAGCGGGCCCACAATCAGCGGAATCTTTGGACCGTAGCGTGTTATCAGCCCTCCGGACCAGCGCGATAGCAAGAACATCAGCAAAATCATCGGGAGCGCCGCCGCACCGGTTGCGGTCGCCGAGTACTTCTGGATCTGTATAAAGTTCAACGGAACTACAAAAAAGAAAATGCCCACCGCGGCATAAAGAAATAGTGTCAACAGATTTGCGCCGCTAAAGCTCGCTGACCGGAACAGCTTCAGCGGAACCATCGGGCTCCTCACACTCTTCTCGACGAATACAAAAGCAGTCATCGATCCAAGTCCGACAATCAAACTGCCGATTACGCGAAGATCCGCCCAACCAAGAACCGGCGATTCAAGAAATCCATAGACCAGCGCCGCCAGGCCGATAGTCACGATCGAGGCACCCAACCAATCGATACTGCCAGGATTGGGACTGCGGGATTCGGGCACGCGCCACAACGAAACGACAAGAACCAGAGCAGCCAGAGGAATATTAATGAAGAAGACCCAATGCCAGGAGGCGTGATCGATCAATAATCCCCCCAGTACCGGGCCAAGAGCAGTAGTAATGGTTGTGAATCCGGCCCATGTCCCGATGGCTTTACCGCGAGACTTCTCGTCGAAGGATGAGCTGATGATCGCGAGACTGCCTGGCACGAGGAAGGCGGCAGCAACACCTTGCACGCAGCGCCAGATTAACAAGCTTTTGATGCCGGAGGAAAAACCGCAGCCCGCGGAAGCAACCGCGAAGCCAACTACACCCCACAAAAACATCGCCCGACGGCCAAGGGAATCTCCCAGAGCGCCGCCAACCAGAATCAGCGCGGAAAGAAATAGTCCGTAAGATTCGATGACCCATTGCACATCCACCACATTCGCATGAAGGTTGGATTGAAGTGCAGGCAAAGCCACATTCACGACCGTACTATCGATGAACGCCATGCCCGAACCGAGAATCGTGGCGGCGAGCACCCACGGGCGCGATTTCTCTGCACATGGCGCGCCTAAAGCCCCGGCCCGGATTAGTCCCTCATCGCATGGCTGCTTCATCTCGAATCTGGATGCTTATGGATTGCGAACGGATTCGAGCTTAGCGCAACTTTGATCCGACTGCGCCAGGGGGCTGACCATAGCGTGGCGAGCTTGATGGATTAATCGGAAACTGTGAGAGCGCTATCGATCGAAACCGCGGCAAAGTTTGCGTCAGGGAGAACAAATCATGGATCAGTCGAAGACAAGCACTTGTTTCGTTCGCGACTTTTTCTCCGCAACCTTGGTGTAAGCCTCAATCGCTTTGTCAAATGGGTTGCATTCGGGTTGCGAAACATGCAGAAAACCGGCATGAAAACCTTCTCGCAATAGGTTCATCACACGGGCAATTTCGGGTCCTGTGAGTTTCTGTGTATCGACTCCAATCAAATGGAGTTGGTTGTGATAGAAGTCGGTTAAATTCAAATGAACTTCGGCATCGGGGCCGGTAGCATTCGCTATGGCAATCTGCCTTCCTCCAACCCGCAGCGTGCGGAGGCAGGAGCGAAACAAATCGCCTCCGATAGTATCAAGCACGATGTCTACTCCTTTGCCGCTGGTCGCTTGCTGCACGCCGCTTACCAGCTCTGTTTCTTTGAGATTCAGAAAGATATCGGCTTCCTGCGCTCCTTGCGAGATGTCGGCGGCTATCACAACCGCACCCTTCCAATGAGCGATCTGGATCGCGGCACCACCCACTGCGCCTCCGGCTCCGGTGATTAGAAGTGTTTCCCCCTTTTGTAGGTGTCCTTCTTCTACCAGGGATTGCCAGGCGGCGAGGTAAGGCACCCCGACCACAGCGGCCTCCTCCATGCTCAACGCTAAAGGCTTCTCCGATAGCCACGAATAAGGCGCAGCGACAAATTCAGCGTGGGCGCCAGGGCGCGCCGTCCCGAACCCCGCGCCAGTACCCCATACCTGCTTGCCTTTCCACGCGCCTCCGTCCACGACAATTCCAGCGTAGTCACGTCCCGGAGTCATCGGAAGGTTAGAGTGGAAACGCCCAGCAACCGTGCCAACATCTGATGGATTGATGCTCGATGCCTTGATCTGTACCAACACTTCGTCTTCTTCCAACGCAGGAAGCGGCAAATCCTGAAAGCGGAGAACAGAGGGCGGACCGTACGTTTCGAAACGGAGTGCTTTCATCTTTTGCCTCGGTTGCCGCAACACCTGTCCTCAAAGATCAAGAATGATATTCACGTCTGGCTGCGAGCAGCATACCAGCACATTTCCCGGAGCCGGCCTCTCCAGGGGTTCCGGGTTGTAACGAATCGATCCGGCAATCAAACCCGTCATGCAGGTATGACAGACCCCAATCCGGCACGACCATCTAACCGGAACGTCGCACGCTTCCGCCAGTTCAAGCAAGCTCTGATATTTAGGGTCCCATGCGGTCGTGATCCCGCTCCGCGCGAATGAAACTGGGGGGCCAGATCCGGGCGGCCCTTGTGGCAGGTGAGGAGTGTGATCAACCCGCGCCATACCCGGTGTAATGCTCTCAAGCGCACCAAAGATTTCCGTGTGCACATTCTCGGCGGGTACACCCCAGGTTCGCAGCCCATCGCGCATGTTCTGCAAGAATGAAGATGGGCCACACAGATAGAAGTCACTACCCTGTGACACGCCAATTTTCTCTACCAAAGCCGTGTCAATGTGCCCGGGGGCATCGAAGTCTTCCCCGACTCGGTCCGTTGCAGCGGGCCTACTGTACACGATATATCCTCGACCGCGAGAGAGCTGTTTTACTAATGAACGCGATTCTTCTGCGAATGGATGTTCGACGCGATTACGCGCTCCATAGATCCACCAGATCTCTCGTTGCGATTTTTCGGCAGCGAGTGAGTGCAGCATCGACATCACGGGCGTTGCACCCACTCCAGCGCTCAGGAGAGCCACAGGACCTTCGCCGGGACGCAGAGTAAAGCTTCCGCGCGGCGCACTCACATCCAATACATTGCCTTCTTGCGTACGGGTGCACAGAAATGAGCTTCCAATCCCATTCAATTCGCTCTTGACGCCGATGCGGAAATGGTCGGCTGCCGGCAGATCAGACAACGAATAGCTGCGAAGAACGGGAGATTTATTCGGATCGACGAGCAGCCGCAAAACGACAAATTGACCCGCTTGGCAGACAGGAAGAGGCTGCCCATCGATTGGCGACAGAACGAAGGAAGTTACGCTAGCGCTTTCCTTATGAATATTCGCGACTCGCATCTGTCGAAATCCGGGCCATGCCGGTGCTTGTTCCTCGTTCGCGAGTCCTGGATTCCCTGCCACAACTTTGGAGCTCAAATCTTGTTGGAGCATCGCCTGGAACGAACTCTGCCAACCCTTGCTAAGCGCCGGAATCCGCAGCACGCGTTGCAGTTGCTGGCTGGATTGTCCCGGCAAATACAGGAGGGCGTCAACGTCGGCCACAGTCATTCGCTCGGGACCGTCAGCAATTTTTACAATGTCGTCGCCCGCTCCAACTTCTCCTTCCTGCAACACGCGAAAGTAGAATCCTGGCCTGTGATGCGCTACGAGCAGCGCTGGCATACGAGGCTCGTTCATGCGAATACCCACGCGGTAGCAGGTTACGCGCGGCTGTGTTACTTCAAATATCGCGTCACCAATGCGGTATCGATCGCCAATGCAAACCTCATTATCAAGAAGTCCCTCAACAGTGAAGTTTTCGCCGAACTGGCCGAAAGTAAAATCGCTGCGGCTCAGAAAGCGTTCCCAGTATTTATAGGAGTCCATCTGATAAACAAATACGGCGCGATGCTCACCTCCGTGGCCGGCGAGATCGCCTTGCGCATCGCCATCGATATCGAGCTTGCGCACCATTCGCCGCCCCGTAACCGGAGATTTCCAGATTGCGGTTCGGACAGTCTTACCGTTCCATGTCACGTCGCGTGGAAGACCGACATTTACTGAGAGCAGGCGAGCCATTTTCGGGCAAATCCCCCTTACTTCTCAACCGTCCATCGTGACGGACGTTCCAGTCATCCATTTCGCTGCGGGCGACACTATGAATACAAGCGAGTCGGCGATCTCTTCCGGTCGCCCGTAGCGACTGATCCCCGCTTTTTCTTGCAAGTTTGTTTCGTCGCCCTCGTCAATGCTCGTATTGTGCTCCGGCCGCTACTTCTCCAGGAAGGAGCACCGTCATCGGACACCACGATATGCACATCTATTTTCTCTGATGGCATTGGTCTGTGCGTTCGCTGTCGGATCAGCGTATTACGGAGTAGCTGACCCAAGGTAGAAGCATCGAAGTACTGCTTCCTCTACCCCTTTCGTCCGATCGAGGGCGTTTCCACACTGGCCCGCTTATTCCACCCGTGAAAAGGCGAGAGGTCCCCTGCATTCCACGCCTCGCGGAGCCCGGGTTTGCTCAGATCCCAGTCTGGGCGGATTTCGCTCGACACGGCGCGCAGGTCGCGCCAAAGATCGACGATCGACGGACGGCCCCAGAACCAGTAGCCGTTGTAGATGCTGTGGATCACGAGGCCTGGCTTGAGCACGAGCGTGTGCGGGATCATTGGATTGTGCTCGGGGTCGGTGTACTCCTGGATGTCGAGATCCTTCTGAACCGTTCGGCCGGGGTCTGAAAGGAAAGTCCACTCGGCTCCGACCGAGGCTCGAAACTCCTGGAGCGTGTGGTGGTCGTCGGTAGAAATCGTCGCGATCTGCGTGTACGCCACCGCAATCTTGGGGTAAAACGCGGCGAGTTCCAAATGCTGCTGGTGTTCCTTTGGGCAGTACTGGCCGCGCGCGAGCGTGAGGATCAGCGGATCGTCCCCCTGTAGTTCGCTGAGCCTGCGCATTTTATCCGTGTGATCGGGCAGCTCGTAATCTGGGAAAACACTTCCGGGCACAATATCAGAACGCATGCTTGGACTCCTCCGATTACATCCGTTGGCATCGCTTATGAGTTGCCACTTTTCATCCGCAATCCACTGGCCTGAATCGAGCTCATCGCCGAGGAGTGATGCGGATAAAGGTGTATCAACGAATCCGGCGGCGATCAGGTTCACTCGAACCGAAAAGCGCCGCAACCAGCTTCGAGCCACACTTCCCATCCGGCGGGTTGTTCAACCAGCAGATGTCGCCGCGCTCGCCGTTCACCTTATCACCAACACAGCCCTGACGGGCGCAACCTGCGACATCGATGGTGGACAGCAGTTCGTTGTCGCCTCGCTTAGCTAAGAACGCAATTCGAGTATGCATCAGATCTGACTTTTCGTCATGATTGCTCCAATCAACCGTTTCCTGTCATGGAACTCCCTAAGGCTAGCAGCGGAAGCGAGCCTCCGCTTGTATCGGTGGTTGATGATGATGAGTCGGTGCGCGAATCGCTGCCTGATTTGCTAAGGGAATTCGGATTTGCAGCTCGAGCTTTTTCGTCAGCGGAAGAGTTTCTCTCATCCGATTGTCTCGATCAGACCAGCTGTTTGATCCTCGATATCGCTATGCTGGGCATGAGTGGACCGCAACTTTAGCAGGAGCTAAAACGCCGCGGGCAGGAGATACCGATCATATTCATCACTGGTCAAAGAGGTGAGACGATTCGTGCTCGAGTACTCAAGCAGGGTGCAGCAGGGTTTTTGCTCAAACCATTCAATGACGGAGCTCTGCTTTCGGCGATCAAGATGGCACTGCAGGGCACTTGATGTTGCGCTAGTTAACCTCTAGAAGCAAACCAATGAATTCAGCAATGTCGAATGTCACGCGATTGGTATTCATTGATGACGATGATGTGAGTAGTTGATCGGGCTGGCGAAGTTCGGGTGATTCAGGATGTTGAAGAAATCGGCTCCCGCCTGAAAAGCATGCTTCGTCGATCGATCACCTCAGTAACTCGCCGGCGAGCCAGTAATCGACACTGAACTTTCCCGGACCGGAACAGATCAGCCAGATAAAGAAGAGCACGTACAGGACCTCGGGAAGGTAGAGGAAATCGTCGAGCCAGCTAAGAGGCGAAAGTCCTTTAGGCAAGGTGGAAAGCGCGCTGGTCAGGGTGGCGACAATCATATCGATCATTAAAGCCGCGCTGGCCGGGCTTGAAAGAAACCCCACGGTCACCAGGGATCCGCCAACGAACTCGACGCCAGCCACGAAATAAGCCGTCTGGCGCGGAAACGGGACATTGGCCTTAACGAGCGTTTCATAAACAGGTTTCGTGCCGCCGGCGACAAACAATTTGTTTCCCCCGGAGATGGCGAAAAACAGCCCGATCGATACGCGCACCAGCAGGATGGCATATTGTTCCAAATCACGGCTACCTAGCAGCGCAAACTGCACCAACCGTTTCCAATCCATCTGTTATCCCTCCATCGCGGTGTCGTGAGCGAATTCTCGCGCCCCCCGAGATTATGTGTCCATCCGTTCGACCCATTGAGCGCGAAATGCGGGAGCCGGGAATGGGTCCGCAAAGTACTGTGTCTCGCGCGCAACCTTGTCGCCCGTGAACTCCATGATGCTGACGGTGTAGGACGGCTTGCCGTCATAGGTCAGGATGAGTTCGGTGACCCAGAGATCACCGCTGCCAATGATTCGTCGGACAGTAAACCGCTTTTTGTTCGGCTGACCGGCGCGTTGGCACTCTATGTTGTGTCGACCGCGGGTGCGCTCGCCTGACTGCGGGTAGTCCAGCACCGCGTCCTCGTGATAGATGAGGTGCTCCGTTTCAAAGTCGTTGGCATCGGACGCCGCCCAATGCTGATCCAGTGCCGCACGGATCTCTTGATCTCGCGCTCCGGAATACTGCTCCGTCTTTGGTTGATCGTTCATCTTGAGCCCACCTTTCCGAGTCACAGTCCTCGGCTCGCTCCAGCGCGCAAATTGTAAGCCTGGAAGCAGCCCTGGGCGATTGGGGGCCGATTAAGGTTGGAACCCGTCCGCCATCCACTTGGCGAATAGCTCAATTCGAGATTGCTGCCAGGGGCCTTCTCCTCTTGGTGGTGGGGGCGGCATTACGGCGCCGCCGATTCCGCGGATGCGATCATAGATGGCGGCAGCGTGCTTTTTGACGTCATCGTAACTTCCCAGGTT
>Ga0187859_10002581_pt1 | contig 11298 bp, 7 predicted proteins | sample June2016WEW_10_1_2_FD_133019 | JGI IMG/M metagenome (GOLD analysis project Ga0187859, IMG submission 133019) | Peatland microbial communities from SPRUCE experiment site at the Marcell Experimental Forest, Minnesota, USA - June2016WEW_10_10 | ecosystem: Environmental > Terrestrial > Soil >... | reverse complement strand
GACAACAATTTATTCTTACGCAATTTCGCAATACATTCTCTGCTAATGAAATGAGCACCGCCCTGGCAATGTTCGCCGGGCTCGTATCGGTTTTTCTGACTTTTACGAAAAACTTTTCTGAGAAACATTACGCCGCGCCGATGGCTTGGAAATTTAAAAAGGTGTTCATCACTCATCTCCAAAAGGAGTTGCCTGCCGTTCCAAAAAAAATTTCTGCATTCTCCTCCACAATCTTTTTTGTAAGTGCCAATGCTGCCAAATTCGGGATGTCGGCGGAAACAGCGAATCGCATCGTCTTCGGGATTTTCACCAATAATCAACGCGTCAGTATCCATTTTCAACAGGACATCAAAAAAATAATTTTTGTAAGCAAATTCGAAACCCATGCAGAGAGTAAAAAACAACCATGCCTTTCTACCGCGGCATTTCGACGTTTTGAGTACGACAATTTCTGGGAAAATCTGTTTAAGTTTTTTGCCGAGATTCTTTCCTGAATCGTCCAAGACAATTATTCGTCTCGAAGCAGTGGTGTAATGCAAAACGCTTCTTATGGTATCTTTGACATAATGAATTTTTGCATCCGGTCCCACCGGCATGACTACGGCCAGTTTTATTCGCTCCATAAATTAATGTCTGATTTGAGATGTTCTGCGCTTGTTCCAGTCGCATAACCACCGGCACAAATGACGGTTACGCAGAGTGATCTTGCCATGGAATCCAAAGACATGACAGGTGCTAGCACTGGGATTTTCCGGCACAGGAAGTTCGATGGAAAAACGAGCAGCTATTTTTGGCGGAGCGTAACGAATGCCTTGGCCTTCCAATTTATGTCTTTGTCTGCGGCAAAATAAAATGTCATCAGCTGACCTAGGCAAATACCGAAGACGGGCAACTTGCTCTAAAAATCGCCGACTCCGCAGGCAGAATCCGCTGTTTCCAACACGATGCTTTGGAAAATTGCCACAAAGATTTTTAGGCCATGGAGCTCCAATATAATCATAATCTAAAAAGCAGGATTGCCAGCACTCCGGGTTCAACACAAATCCGTCCGGTTGGACGATTAACACATAATCCGTGTCAACATATTTCACAAAATTCTTCACGGAAAATTTGTTATAACCTTGCAAATCCATTTGTGGGATGATGACGAATCCGATTTTTGAGGGAATAGGTCGGCTTGGAGCAATAGCGGCAAGAAGTTTAATGGCACCGAACCTGATTTGCCGAGCGGATACCTCAAGCGCAGCCAGCGACAAATCAGAATTGGACGTGCCGTTGGCCGATAGTAGCGTGACGTTTTCTAATTTCAGCAGATCACCACTCATTCTACTCGCCTAATGAAAAAATTAGAGTCACAGACATATTTAATCATTAACGTTAAAAACGCCAAGCTGATGCACTTATTTCCAGTGCAACAGCTTGGCCTTAAAGTCAATACCAATCCGACCTTTTCCCTTTTTGCCCTCCCTTAAGCCCAAAGATCTGGACTGGTATTGAAAATTATTCATACAGGCGTCATTTGCACTTAACCATATGTTCCTATTATTAATACGGATTAAAATAGGCCAATCTTTCAAAAATCTTCAAAAAAATTTATCATTTTTTGCTTTTTTTTTGAAAGAAATGCCCTTGAGCTTACGTATTCTTAATATGGATGAATGATATAGACACACTTGTACCCACCCGCCAATCATTGTTGAGTCGGCTGAAGGATTGGAACGACCAGGAAAGCTGGAAGGTCTTTTTTGATACCTATTGGAGATTAATTTATAACGCCGCCATGAAAGCCGGATTGACCAATACGGAAGCACAGGATGTTGTTCAGGAAACTGTAATTTCGGTTTTAAAAAGTATGCCTAGCTTTAATTATAATTCGCAAAAGGGTTCGTTCAAAAGCTGGTTGCTCAAACTGACCAGCTGGCGAATCTCGGATCAACTGCGAAAACGGCAGCAGGACATCGAATGTCAACAAGATGAATCTCACACATCCACAGAAACAAAAACTGCGGCTTTCGAACGCATAGTTGATCCGGTGGGATTCGAGGCAACTTGGGACGAAGAGTGGGAAAAGAACCTCTTTGAAGCAGCTGTTGAAAGAGTAAAGGGAAAAATTGATCCGAGACAATATCAGTTGTTTGATCTCTATGTTTTCAAAAAGTGGTCGGTTGCGAAAATAGTGAAAACTTTGATGGTCAACCCCGGAAAAGTTTATTTGGCCAAACACCGAGTTGGCAACCTGGTCAAAAAAGAAATCAAGCATTTGCAAACCAAACCGATTTAACGACTAGGCAAATTGGGATATTTATGAATCTAAAAATTGTAAAAAACCGGCTGAAACCATTCGCGTTACAGAAAGTCAACGGTACCGTCATGCCACGCCGTGCCATGTTTGAAATCAGGCAGAATATTTTAAAGAAATTGCTTGTTCGCGTAAAGAAAGATTGCTTCTGAATGAAACTAACATTTCCACTCCGCCAGGGAATATCAGGGAAAACGGCTCCACAACGCGTGTTGCAGAGTACTTCTGAAACAGAACCAAAAACATAAACCTACCATGCCTACAAAAAAATCGAAACACCACATCAAACCAAAACCCAGTCCCAAACCCAAGCGCCAGCGCAAACCGTTTATAGCGGGGAGTCCGAGCTACTCCCCTGACCCATATACCCCAGAATTGTATCGAAAGTCCGGAAAAATAAGGCGAGTGAGTTAGGCAGCTAATATACTCTGTTTCTTTGTTCGAAGAATGGGAAAAAGCGGTTGCTTGTTTCCTGTGCGGAAGTTAATTCTCAAATGCGGCTATTCGCTGGGCGACATCGTCATGATGACGTCCGCCCTTCGCGATTTGCACATTGGACATCCGGGGCAGTTTGTGACGGACGTCCGCACATCCTGCCCCGAACTTTGGCAGAACAATCCTTACATCACACACTTGTCTGAAAAAGAACCAGACGTGGAGCAAATTAATTGTTCATATCCGCTAATTAACAGATGCAATACGACGCCTTACCATTGCCTGCATGGCTTTATTGATTTTTTTAACGAGCGCTTCCGGCTTTCCATAAAACCTACCGTTTTCAAAGGCGACATACATATTTCCGTTCAAGAAAAAACATGGGACTCCCAAATCCGCGAACTTATTCAAGAAGATATACCCTTTTGGATTGTTGCCGCCGGTGGAAAATACGACATCACCATTAAATGGTGGGACTCCAAGCGTTATCAGGAAGTCATAAATTATTTTCACGGCAAAATTCAATTCGTCCAAGTTGGTGACTATGGCCACCACCATCCCAAATTGGAAAGCGTGATTGATCTGCGAGGAAAAACAGACCTGCGCCAGTTAATAAGGTTGGTCTATCACTCCCAAGGTGTTCTCTGTTCTGTAACAGGCTTGATGCATTTGGCTGCAGCGGTGGAAACCAAACGTGGGCAACCGCCAAACCGCCCGTGCATCGTCATCGCCGGCGGACGCGAACCGGTGCATTGGGAAGCTTATCCGGACCATCAATTCATTCACACCAACGGCGCATTGCCTTGCTGCACTGATGGAGGATGCTGGAAGGCAAGAACCACACGTTTGAAAGATGGAGACAAATGCGATTGGCACGGCCATCTCTGCGTGGATGTTGTCAACGGACTGCCGCATTGCATGGACATGATTACTTCTGCGGAAGTTATCCGCCGCATAGAGATGTATTTCTCCGGAGGTGTTATCAAATATCTTTCGCCGCGCCAGCAGGTTGTTGCAGAACGCGGCGTTGAAGCCACTGCCAAAAATTCATACGACCGGCAAAAATTAAACCTTCACAACGCCGGCATGGCTTGCGACCGATTCATTCAAACAATTCCGGCTTTCCCAAATCGTTATCAAGGACGCGGAATTGTGATTTGCGGCAATAGAAAGAATTTTGCCGATGTCAGAAATTACATCAACAGGTTGAGAGAATTGAATTGTGAATTGCCGGTCCAATTATGGCATTTGGGCAAACAATTTATGCATGAGCGGGCGGCGAAATTTTTACCTCGACTCAATGCAGAATCTATTGACGCCAACAAAATGCGAAGGAAATTTCCAGCGCGAATGTTGAATGAATGCGGATTAATACCGTATGCCATACTTCACTCGCCATTTCGCGAAGTCTTGTTTCTGGATGTGGACTTTGATCCAAAATTCAATCCCGAAATTTTGTTCGATACTCCCAATTTTCGAACCACCGGCGCGATTTTTAGGTCGGAATCCAACAGCGACCAAAATAAGAAAGCCGAAATCGTCTGGAAAAGCTGCGCATTGCGCCGGCCGAAAGAGCGGCTATTTGAAACCGGACAGATGCTTCTCGATAAAGAGCAGTGTTGGGCCGCACTTAATCTATGTCTGTGGTTTAACGAACATTCGGATTTTTATTATCAATATCTGGAGGAGGAAAAAGAAACGTTCCATTTGGCATTCCGCAAATTAAAGAAGCGTTATTTGCTGGCAGACCAAACCGTTTGACGAAATGAACATGTAAAGATCGCTTCAAAAATTTATAGGGAAATTCAGCCGCCGATGGTCGTAATAATCTTTGAAAACAGTTGCGGCATTTCGCTTCAGGTATTTTAATGCGGCAGTTGTTGCCTGAAAAAATGGATTCGGACGCCCCATCCGCCGGTCGGCAAAGTGACCGGCTTCTTCCTGTCGTAATTCCAGATCACAAACTGGTGCGCTGCATTGGTCGCGGCAGTTATGGTGAAGTGTGGCTCGCGCAAAACATGATGGGCGCGTATCGTGCGGTCAAGATTGTCTATCGCAAGTCTTTTCAAAATCAACGGCCATTTGATCGGGAGTTGTCCGGCATCCGCAAATTTGAACCGATTTCCCGCTCGCATGAAGGATTCATTGACGTATTGCACGTGGGAATGAACGCAGAACATGGATATTTTTATTATTTGATGGAATTGGGCGATGACCAAACCTCCGGCCAGAATATAAATCCGGAAAATTATTCCCCGAAAACGCTGGCCAGCGAGATGTCCGTTCGTGAAAAACTTTCTTTCGCGGAATGTCTTCGTTTTGGACTCGCCCTAAGTTACGCACTGGTTGAACTTCATAAACATGGATTGGTTCACCGGGACGTCAAGCCGTCCAATATCATTTTTGTGAACGGTGTGCTGAAACTTGCCGATATCGGTTTGGTGGCGGAAATCAATGAAGCTCGTTCCTACGTTGGCACCGAAGGTTTTATTCCGCCCGAAGGTCCCGGCACGCCGCAGGCTGACATTTATAGTTTGGGAAAAGTGCTTTACGAAGCCAGCACGGGAAAAGATCGCCATGAATTCCCGGATCTGCCGACAAAACTGGAAGAATTTTTGGATGATAGTGGGTTTCTCGAACTGAACGAAATCATTCTCCACGCATGTGACAACGATGTCCGCAAGCGTTATCGATCGGCATTGGATATGCATTCGGACCTGTTGCTGCTTGCCGGCGGAAAATCAGTCCGACGTTTAAAACTGCTGGAGCGGCGACTGGCACAATTCAAAAGAATTGCGAGCATTTCAACGTTGGTCTTAGCGGTTTCAGCAGTAATTATTTATCAGGCTTATCGTGAATGGGAAAACGCGGTGGAATGGCGCCAGCGGCAAATAGGTGAAAATGTTGCTTACGGAAATCGCGCCGTAGAATCAGGTGATCTTTTGGGAGCATTGCCTTATTTCGCCGAAGCTTTGCAATTGGATAAGGGAAATTTGAAACGAGAAGCACCGCACCGCTTGCAATTTGGTTCCACTTTAGCTCAATGTCCAAAACTGATTCAAATGTGGTTCTTGGGGCATGAGGTCCGCGACGGTGAATTTAGTCCGGATGGCAAAAAAGTTATAATCCCTGAATTTCTCGGCAAAGTGCAAATTTATGATCTTCATAGTGGCGCGCTATATTCTCATTCATTTGGGCATGGAATAGGAATTTGGAGTGCCGTTTTCAGTCCGGATGGAAAATCTGTGCTAACTGTGAGCAGCGAACGTAATACAGCCTGTGTTTGGGATGCTGTCAGCCTCGAGGAACTCCACATTTTATCGCACCCGGCTAGAGTTTATAATGCGAGATATAGTCTCGATGGTCTCTCGATTGTCACCTCTTGCAAAGACGGTGTCGCTCGAGTGTGGGATGCTAAAACAGGTCGGTTAAAATTATTGCTCAAAGGACATTCCGATGTGATTCGATTCGCCTCCTTCAGTTCTGATGGCCAATTAATTATAACTGCGAGTCAGGATAATACTGCGCGAATCTGGAACGCAAAAACCGGTCAACCTGTTGGAGTGCCTCTTCAGCATGGAAGTTGGGTGAATTACGCAGCTTTCAGTCCTGACAACCAATTGGTTGTAACCGCATGTTCAGATCACAAAGCGCAGATTTGGGAAGTGGCAACCGGCCGAAGAATTTTGATTGATTTGGATCACAACAATGGAGTTGAAAGTGCCGAATTCAGTCCTGACGGGCGAATGATTGTTACAGCCAGTCTGGATGGCACCGCCCGGCTGTGGGACATAGAGAATTTACAATCGCCTGAATCCAACTTTGTGTTGCGACATAGCGCAGGTGTCACTCACGCTTCATTCAGTCCTGACGGACACAGCATTATCACGACTTGCACAGATGGCTCGGTTCGAATTTGGGACCTCGTGGGAATTACTGTACCGCCTCTACCCCGGCGATATTTGTATAGTCAGGACGGAAGCCGGTTTCTAACCATCACTGACAATTTTCTGCAAGTTTGGAATGCTGCCTCCAATAAATCCATTTCTCCTTTGATTGCTGTTAATTCCTCGCTCGAAAAGGCAGAGTTTAATCGCAATGGACATTTCATCGTGAGTGTTTCAAAAACGAATGGAACGAATCATTTGATCCAAGTTTTGGATTCTTTGACTGGCAAGGTAATCGCGCCGGCATTCCAAGTATCGAATCCTATCAATGGCGTTGCACTTAGCGATGACGGCGAACGTCTTGTAACTTTTGGCGGCAACATCGCGCAGATATGGGATGTCCTTACCCAAACAAATCTCTCCCCACCATTGTTGCATGATGAGCCTGTCAATTCCGCTTTTTTCAATCCGGAGGGTAATTGCATGGCAAGCATTAGTGGAACAAAGCTCTATGTCTGGCGTGCCGATGGACAAGCCGCATTCGCGCCATTAAACCATTTACGACCGGTATCATACGCTGCATTCAGCCGGAATGGTTCCCTCATAGTGACGTGCTGCTCTGACAATCAAATTTACAAATGCTTCGCGCAAGTTTGGGACGCTGCAACCGGCCGGCCAATAGGCGCTCAGCTTAATCATGCTGACGGCGTTCTTTTTGCTTCTTTTAGTTCTGACGGCCATCGTGTTGTAACGGCCAGTGAAGACTACACGGCAGTCGTATGGGACATCGCCAGCGGGATACAACTAATTCCACCTCTTCGGCACGAAGACAAAGTGCGAACGGCGGTTTTTAGTTCGGATGGCAAATGGATTGTGACCGCCAGCGCAGATAAAACAGCGCGGGTTTGGAGCACTGAAACGGGCGACCCGCTAACCCCTCCGTTACGACATCTAACCCCTCTGATGAGCGCAAAATTTTTACCTGGCAACAGTCGAATAATTACCTCTGATGAAACAGGTGATACGTGGACGTGGAATCTCCCTTCGGTTGGAATGCCTGTTGAAGATATAAGAAAAATCGCATGCCTGCTCTCAGGCAACGCAACTTCTTCCAGCCAATCGTCCTCATCGCAATCAGAATCATTTCAAATTATCTGGCAGCAGCTCCGGGCTAAATATCCTTCAAGTTTTACAACCTCCCCGCAGGAAATCGCCGCATGGTACGAATTTGAAGCTGAAGAAAGTGAAGCCCATCAACAATGGTTTGCAGCCGCTTTCTACTTAAAGCGCCTTTTATCCGTCTGCCCGGATGATAGATCGCTTGTCGAGCGTTTCGCCTGCGCGACCCAGGGTTTAAAAACAGACGATAGACTGAAATAATTATTTTTTCTTCCTCGCTTTAACCTTCGCCCATCGCGCCTTGGCGGCGGCAATTTTGGCTCTAGTAGCAGCTCTCATTTTAAACTTCTTTTGAGAGAACTTTTGCCGATGGTCTTCAATGGCTGACTTAAAAAGTTACCAAGCTGTCTTTCCAAGACTGAATTTTGTCTTTCAGTTCCGTTGCCCTTCTGAGTTGTTCTGGTGACAGCGCTCGAAGGAGAAAATTTATAGAAAGAGACTACAAACTCGAGTCGGCTAAATCAACTATGTCATTACCTCTGATTTCTTGCTTTCCCAATTTCTCGGTTCGCTGTTACGTTGCCGACATGCGAATCTTGTCAGGCATCCAGCCTTCGGGCGCGCTGCACATCGGAAATTATTTCGGGATGATGCGCCCCGCCATCGAGTTGCAGGAAAAAGGCGAGGCGTTTTATTTCATCGCGGATTATCATTCGATGACCTCGCTGTTTGACGCGGATGAACGGCGCAAAAATACTCTAGATGTGGCGCTGGATTTTCTCGCGTGCGGTCTTGACCCGAAAAAATCCGTTTTCTTCAAACAATCTGACGTGCCGGAAGTGACCGAGTTGACGTGGATTCTTTCGACCGTGACGCCGATGGGTTTGCTTGAGCGCGCCCATAGTTACAAAGACAAGGTCGCCAAAGGCATTTCTCCGAACCACGGCTTGTTCGCATATCCCGTTTTGATGGCCGCGGATATTTTGATTTATGATTCAAATCTTGTGCCCGTTGGCCGCGACCAGAAACAGCACGTCGAAATGACGCGCGACATTGCCATCAAGTTCAACGAGCAATACGGTCAGACATTCGTGATTCCTGAAACGCAAGTCCGCGAGGAAGTCGCCGTCGTTTCCGGCACCGACGGCCAGAAAATGAGCAAAAGCTATGGCAACACGATCGAAATTTTCGGCGACGAAATAGCTATTCGCAAAAAAATCATGGGCATCACCATGGACTCCCGCACGCCGCAGGAACCAAAACCTAACGCGGATAAAAATCTCGCCATTCAATTGCTCAAACTTGTCGCGCCACCAAATGTCGGGGAAGAATTTGAAGAAAAATTGCGCGTTGGTGGACTCGGTTACGGAGATTTGAAGAAAGCTTTGTTCGGAAACTATTGGAATTATTTCGCTGTAGCGCGCAAAAAACGTGCGGAGCTCGCGGCGAATTTGGATTACGTCAACAAAGTTCTAGCCGACGGCGCGGTCAAGGCGCGCGCCAAAGCGCAGGTAGTTTTGAAACGCGCGAAAATCGTGAGCGGGCTTATCTGACCAAGGCGCGTGCCTGCCGGATTAAATCCAAATCGCCGGCGAGTTCACCAAAACGGAATTTCGATAGCCCGCTTTGTTCGCGGCCAAGTAATTCACCCGGCCCGCGCAATTTCAAATCCGCCTCCGCGATTTTAAAGCCATCGTTCGTCTCCTCCAAAATTTTCAATCGCGCCTGCGACTCTTCGTTCTTCGCGTCTGAAATCAAAATACAAAAACTCTCGTGCATGCCGCGACCGATGCGCCCGCGCAACTGGTGCAACTGCGCCAGCCCGAACTGCTCCGCGTTTTCAATCAGCATGATCGTCGCGTTCGGAACGTCCACGCCAACTTCAATCAAAGAAGTCGAAAGCAGAACGTGAATTTTGTTTGCGCGAAAATCGGACATGACATTTTCCTTTTCCGCCGATTTCAAACGCCCGTGCAAGAGTCCGACGCGGAACGGCGCGAGCATTTTTTTTAGATTTTCAAATTCCACCGTGACTGCTTTCAATTCCTTCGCACCGGAATCTTCCACTCGCGGATAAACGACATAAGCCTGCCGGCCGCCGGACAATTTTTCGCGGATGAATTCAAAAACCTTCGGCAATTTTTCCGTCGCCCGCACAAAAGTTTTTATTTTTCCTCGACCGCCCGGCAATTCGTCAATCACTGAAACGTTCAGGTCGCCGTAAAGCGTCAGGCCGAGCGTGCGCGGAATCGGCGTCGCCGTCATCACGAGCAGATGCGGATAATTTCCCTTGCGAACAAGCGTCTCGCGCTGCGCCACGCCGAATTTGTGCTGCTCGTCAATGATCACGAGGCCGAGCTTCGGCAAATCAAAACCGGACGTGAGCAGCGCGTGAGTGCCGATGAACAAGGTGACAAGTGACGGGTGACGGGTGACATGAGGCGCGGCGGTTTTTTTCATGTCACCTGTCACTTGCCACTTGTCACTTGCCGTCTTCCGGCTGCCCGTTTGCAATTCCACTTTGATTCCGAGCGGTTCAAACCATTTTTGAAAATTCCGGAAATGCTGTTCCGCCAGAATTTCCGTCGGTGCCATCAGCGCGACGTTGAATCCGCTTTCAATCGCCATGAGCGCCGAACACGCGGCGACCGCCGTTTTTCCAGAGCCGACATCGCCTTGCAGAAGCCGCCGCATCGGATGCGCGCCGCTCATGTCGTGACGGATTTCGCGCAGGACTTTCGTTTGCGCTTTCGTCAATTTGAAACCTAGCGCGGCAAGAAACGGCTTCATCAAACGATTGTCGCCGCCGCACGACAACGCTTTCACATTCGCTTCAAATTTTTTCCGGCGCAATTGGATTTGCAATTGCAGCGCGATGAATTCATCCAACGCCAGTCGTTGTCGCGCGATTTCCACATCCGTCAATTCTTCTGGAAAATGAATCATGCGGACCGCGTTCGGTCGCGTCGGAAAAAATTTCAAATCCGGCGAAGGCTTCGGTTCAATAATTTGATTTTCAAATTTTTCGAGCGTGCGCCAAATCAATCCGCGCAGCCAGCGTTGCGGCAAACCTTCCGTCAGCGGATAAATGGGCGCGATGCGGTTGATGTGGATGAAACTTTCTTCGCCAGCTTCGATGACTTCGGTTTCGGGATGATCCATCGTGCGCGGTTTCGTTTCCTTCAATTTTCCGAAAACGAAAACCTCGTCGCCCATCGCGAAATAATTTTCCATGAACGGAAGGTTCCACCAGCGGCAATGCAACCGCGCCGAGCCGTCGTCCAAAATGATCTCAAAAACGGATTTGCTGCCGCCGCGAAAACGTTTGAGGCCGAGCGCGACGATTTTTCCGCGCGCCGTGAACGGTTCGTCCTTGGTGAGTTCGGAAATTTTTCGGAAATGGCGGCGGTCTTCGTAACGCTTGGGCCGGTGCAGCAGCAAATCTTCAATCGTGAGAATTTCCAACCGCGCAAGTTGCGCCGCGCGTTCCGCGCCGACGCCCCAGAGCGAGGTGATCGGCATTTTGAGCGGAGAAATTTTATTTTCCGGCGGCGACAT
>Ga0187859_10002570_pt1 | contig 11335 bp, 6 predicted proteins | sample June2016WEW_10_1_2_FD_133019 | JGI IMG/M metagenome (GOLD analysis project Ga0187859, IMG submission 133019) | Peatland microbial communities from SPRUCE experiment site at the Marcell Experimental Forest, Minnesota, USA - June2016WEW_10_10 | ecosystem: Environmental > Terrestrial > Soil >... | reverse complement strand
CGCCTCATGATCGGGTCGGGCTTGCTGCTGCTCGCCATTCTGGTGACGCTGGTGGTGTGGCAAGGCTCATTTACATTCGGTCCATTCGCTCCGTCCAGTGTGCAGCAGACCGTTTTGTTCTGGGCGGTCTCCACATTCATTTTCATTCTCACCATTACGCTGGGCTTCATTTTATTCCGCACCGGACTCAAGCTGTATATGGAACGGCAGAGCAACCGGCCCGGCTCGCATATCAAATCCAAACTGATCGGCGGCGCCATTGCGCTGAGTGCGCTGCCGGTATTCTTCCTGGTGGTCTGGAGCGTTTCAGTTCTGAATCGAAATCTGGAGAGCTGGTTCAGCCGGCCCGCGCGCAATATGAACATCGATCTTACGCAGGTGGCGGATGCGCTAGATCAGGAGGTCCGAAATAAGCTGACCGCGCAGGCCCACCTGCTGGCATCGTTATCGCCGACCGAAAGCGCCGACTATTACGAGCGGTTCTGCGCCGCCAATGAGATTGAGCGCGCCGAGGTGGAAAGCCCGGCTCAAGTGAAACGGGTACTGTGCGTCGTGCCAAAGTTACGAAGTACCGATCTCTATACCGTCGACACCCAGACCGCTCGCGGCGTTATCACTCTCGCTGCGCGCCTGCCGTTGAATCTTGCTGCCAAACAGGCTGAGATCTCGGGCTACGTGGCTGAATACAACCGGCTGGCGGTGGATCGAAAAGCATTCCGCAGCATGTACCTTTTGTTGCTGAGCTTAATAACGCTCTTTATATTGTTCTTCGCCACTTGGATCGCGCGCTACATGGCGGGACAGATCTCGACGCCCATTACGGCGCTGCTCAAAGCAGCCGAGCAGATCAGAAAAGGAAACCTGGGATACCGCGTGCACGTGGCCGCCATCGACGAGATGGCCACGCTAGTAAAAGCGTTTAACGAAATGACCGAGGCGCTGGAGGCCAACAGCAAGGAGTTGGAATCGCGCCGCCGTTTCACCGAAGCCATTCTCGAAAGCATCCCCACCGGCGTTATTTCACTCACGGCGGACGGCCGCATCCAGCGCGTCAATCGCGCTCTGATGGGAATTTTTCCCGAGGAGCAAGTGGCGCGGGCGACGCGGCTGAGCGATCTGTTCTCGCGCGACGATACGGCCGAGATCCGCTATCTGATGAATCGCGCGCGGCGCACAGGCGTAGCCGGTACTCAGATTGAATACAAAGCCGAGCGGCACGTCCTCCACCTGGCCCTCACCGTAGCGGCGCTCGATGCCCAAAGAAGCTCCGGCTTCGTACTGGTAGTGGAAGACACCAGCGACTTGTTGCGCGCACAAAAAGCCGCTGCCTGGCATGAAGTGGCGCGCCGCGTGGCGCATGAGATCAAGAATCCGCTGACGCCCATCGCGCTGTGCGCGGATCGTATCGGACGCCAATTGGAGCGCGCAGAGTCAGCTTCCCAAACAAGCGCTTCCGACACGCGGCGCATTTTGCAGGAATGCTCCACCACCATCGCCCGCGAGGTGGAAAGCGTTCGCACTTTGGTGGATGAATTTTCCCAGTTTTCCCGTTTCCCGGCCGCGCAGCCGGTAGCGTCCGATCTGAACGAGGTGGTGGAAAATGCTCTGGCCGTCTTCGACGGGCGCCTGGACGGCATCCAGGTCCGCACTGACCTCGCCGACTGTCTGCCGGCCGTCAATATCGATCGGGAACAGTTCAAACGCGTAGTGGTGAATCTGGTGGACAATGCGGCCGAAGCGATGCAAGACTCGCCCTCGAAGCGCCTCTACATCGCCACGCGTCACACGGAAGTGGATTCAGTGGAACTGATTGTGGCCGATACCGGATGCGGCGTGTCGCGCGATGACAAGGAGAAACTTTTCCTGCCTTATTTTTCGACCAAAGGCCGCGGCACGGGTCTGGGCCTGGCGATTGTGAATCGCATCCTGGTGGACCACGACGCGACTATCCGCATTGAAGATAACGTCCCGGTGGGTGCGCGATTCATTGTGGATCTTCCCACGCCCGCCTCGGCTGATCACGAAATCAAAACCACCGAAGTTATTGCGGAGAGCCGCTTGTGAAGATCGCGCGGATATTGATTGTGGATGATGAGCCGGGCATCCGCCAATCGCTCGCGGGCGTGTTGGATGACGAAGGTTACCAAACCCACGCCGTGGCGTCCGGAGAAGAATGCCTGGAGGAGATCACGCATTCCAGCTACGATCTGGTGCTGCTGGATGTCTGGCTGCCTGGCATGGACGGTCTGGAAACGTTGACGCGTCTGCAGGAGATTCCGTTCGCCAGCCGGCCCGTGGTGGTGATCATATCCGGTCACGGAACAATTGAAACCGCGGTGAAAGCCACTAAGCTCGGTGCGTTCGATTTCTTGGAAAAACCGCTGACCATTGAGAAGGTGTCCGTGGTTGTGAAAAACGCGCTGCAGCAGCGCAAGCTGGAACTAGAACTGGAACGCTTCAAGGAAGACGGCAAATCGCGGCTGCAAATCATCGGCGACAGCATCCCAATGAAGGCGCTGCGGCAGCAGCTGGCTTTGATGGCCGCCACCAACGGCCGCGTGCTGATTTATGGCGAAAGCGGAACGGGCAAGGAGCTGGTGGCGCACGCCATCCATAGCAGCAGCGCGCGAGCTTCCGAACCGTTTGTGGAAGTAAACTGTGCAGCCATCCCCGAAGATTTGATCGAGAGCGAGTTGTTTGGCCATCGCAAGGGCAGTTTTCCCGGCGCGCTGGAGGACAAAACCGGCAAGCTGCAAAAGGCCGATGGTGGGACGCTCTTTTTGGATGAAGTGGGCGACATGAGTCTGAAGACGCAAGCCAAGGTCCTGCGGTCGTTGGATGAACAGCGCTTCGAACCGGTGGGCGCGGAGACGTCCATTCAGGTGGATGTCCGGGTGGTGGCAGCCACTAACAAGAATCTGGAGGATGAGATCGAGCGTGGGAATTTCCGCGAAGATTTGTTTTACCGGCTGAACGTGATTCCGTTTCATGTACCGCCGCTGCGCGAGCGCATTGAGGACGTGCCGCTGTTGGCCAACCATTTCCTGCGGGAATTCACCATGGCGTACGGACGGCGTCCCAAGGAGCTGACGCCGGAAGCTTACGAGGCGTTGAAGGACCATCGCTGGCCGGGCAACGTGCGCGAGCTGCGTAATTTGATGGAGCGCATCGTCATCATGAACCCGCAGGTGCGCGTGGATGCGCGCCATCTCCCGCTGACCAACGGCAAGCGCAACCTGATTGAGCGCCCTGTGGAGCGCTTCGGAAGTTTGCACGATGTCCGCGCCGCCGCCGAGCGCGAATACATCCTTAAGACACTGGATGAGACTAAAGGCAATGTCACGAAAACCGCGGAATTGCTGGGCCTGGAGCGCAGTAATCTGTATCGGAAGATGAAGACGTTGGGTATCGCGCCGAAGGAGTAAGTCGACCCGGAGACCTCGTTGGTGCGTAATAATCGGAATGGAGGTTGGCATGAGTGTTTCAGCCGATCCGGATCTGACGAGGATCACCATCGACGCGGGGCAGCGGTCAGGGCAGCCGTGCATCCGCGGCTTCGGCATCACGGTTTGGGACATTCTCGACATGCTCGCGTCCGCCGTGACCGAGGGCGAGATCCTGGCTGATTAAATCTCGAAAGCGCTGACTTCAAGGCCGTTTAAGCATACGCTTCCCACTTTGGCCGCGAGCGAATGTCCCGTTGACGTTAATCTTGGATGCCAATCTTTCGCCAAAGCTAGTGCGGCGGCTGGTTGATCTTTTTCCTGACCTCACACACGTCTTTGACACTCGCCTAGCGGAGTTCACGCCGGATATCGTCGCTTGTCCTGCACAAGCCGACCGAGCAGCTAGCCTGGTTGGCGACCGATCACGCCCAGCGTGCCACAAATTAGCTGGCCCAAAGTGCAGCTTTCGGATCCAAGCCCGCTGCCGACCACGCCGGCCAGAAAGCGGACCACAAGGAAACGAGAAACAGGAAGACCGAAACCGAGCCGAGGACCAACGGATCTCGCTCCGAAATTCCATAGAGGAGCTCGGAGCCGAGTCTTCCGAGCGCGCATACGATACATGCGCCGAGCAGTTCGCCGAGCAAGACCAGCACCAGCGTGCGGGATATCATGTCCCGAACCAGGCGTGATCTTTGTGCGCCCAACGCGTTTTTGATAGCGATCTCGCGCTTGCGTGCCGCCATCGCCTCGGCGATCACACTGTAGACTCCGGTTGCCGCGAGCACCGCCGCACACATGCCAAACCATAACAGGAGGATCATGTTGAATCGATGCCGGGCGGCGTTTCGATCGACCAGCTCGCCTATTGTGGCTACTCCGGCCACAGCTTGGGTGGAATCGATCTCCGCAAGCTTTCGGCGGACCAAGGCTGTGAGATCCTTCGCGGATTGGGTCCCCCGGATGACCAAGTAATTGGTTGGTTGCGCCGCCTGCGAGTACGGCACGAAAATATCAGCGCCTCTTTGGGTGATGCTCCGGTACCGGGCGTCGGAGGAAATGCCCACCACCTTGCTCCAACGATCGGAGTTGTGTCCATGGCGGAGGCGATATCCCAGCGGAGAGAAGCCGGCGGCGCGAATTCTTTGCGCGAGCGTTTGGCTGATAATCACCACTGGTTCTCCGTCCTCGGAATCGTGTTCGTCGAAGTCGCGCCCTTCGAGCAACGGAGTGCCGACGGTTTTAAAGTAGTCCGGAGTAATGACCTCGTAGTTCGTTTTCGGCAGAACCGGGCTGTTCCTGCCCTGGGCTTCATACTCGAACTCATAAGAAACGTCCCACCCGATCGTTCCCTCTAATGGCCGCACCAGGATGGCCGCCGCCGAGGTGACCCCCGGCGCTTCCCGCAACTGGGTAAGCAGACGAGTGTAGAATTCACGCGGCGAATTCCACGCGCCTGGACCGCGCAGGTGAAGATTCATGGTCAAGGCATCGCGATTCCGAAAGCCTGTGTCCACGGACATCATGGATTGGTAGCTCAGCACCAGCAGGACGGCCATCGCGAGCAGCGTTACCGTCACCGCCGCCTGCACCAGAATGAAAGCGCCCCTGGTTCTTGCACCCTGACGGGACAAGGACAACCGTGTGCCGCCTTCCCGCAGGCCCGACTCTAAATGCATCCGCGTCGCGGACCAAGCGGGTACGACCGTACACGCGAGCGCGGCCAACGCCGCGGCGCCGGCTGCAAAGCAAAAGCTGTTGAGATCCAAAGCCGCGTCCGTTAAACGAGGAATGTCCGGCGGAGCCCACCGGACCAGAAATCGAACTGCCGATTGCGCAACGCCCAGCCCTGCCGCCGCCGCGAGGATCCCTACCACAGCGCCCTCGGACCCGAGTTGCGCAAGAATATCAGCGTCTCGCGCACCCAACGCCAAACGCGTCGCAATCTCGGGCCGGCGCGACAATGTGCGCGACAACAGAAAATTGCTTGCGCTAATGATCGAGGCAGCCAATAACAGCAGCGAGGCGCCCAGCATTATCCAAAGGTGCAGGCGAGCCGATCCGGTCCAATACTCGACCAGCGGCGTCACCACTCCATGCTGCGAGCGCGTGTACGCCTCAGGATGATCCACTGCCAGTCTCTGGAACAATGCATTCACTTCGCCCGAAATCCTCTCGCGGACAATACCGGGCTTCACGCGCGCAATGGCTTGCAGGAACGTAGCGCCACGGCGCTCCACGATTTCAGCGTCGACTCCGAGAGGAACCCATAATCCCGCTCCCCGCGGAAACTCCACTCCCGGCGCCATCACACCAATCACGGTACGCCCTTGCCCGTTGAGGCGGATCATGCGTCCGATGATGCCCGGGTCAGCACCAAGCTCGTCCCGCCACACTCGATCGGACAGCACAACTACGGGTGGCGCATCTACACGTTCATCGGAACTCGCAAAGTCGCGGCCCAATGCGGGAGTTACGCCCTGGACTCGAAAAAAGTCGTGAGACACCGGGGCGCTCTCAATTTGTACCGGCTCCGCTTTGCCGCTCTGGAGCACTTTGCCGTAGCCATAAAGTGATGTCGGCATCACGGCCACGTATTCGAAATCCTGGATGTTCTGCTGAAGGTCGCCCAGCTCCGGATAAGCCAGCTCCTCGACATGGCTGCCGGCAAGAGGATCCACTTTCCAGATCACTTGAATCGATTCCTGCCTGGGAAACGGCAGCGGCCGCAGCAGGACGGCGTCCACCAGCGAGAACATCGCGACGCTCATTCCGATTCCCAGCGCCAGAATCCCGGTTGCCGGGAGATAGGGACCTCTATTCCGCAGAATTGACCGAAAGGCAACCAGGAGCAATCGGGCTCGCATGTCTAAAGAATACTCCGAAGCTGGCTCACCTCCGACCAGGAGCGGGTTGGGGCGAACGGCATGCTGATCCCGCGAAAGGCCCCGGCTTTCATTCAGGTAGTTTGCGCAAGAGCGATCTTTTCCACAATTGCTCTCGCCCAGGCGCCGGGCACGGCGTGGTTTCGGGAAGGGTTGTGGAAGTTGGAAGACTTGGGGACCGCGCCGAAGGAGTAGTTCGATCACCACGGGGTTCATCGCAACCATCTAATTCAGGCCATAGACGTCCTCGGCCAGGCGCGATATTTCGGGCGCTACATCGCCATCCAACTGTTCGATAAAGTCGATCAGATCATCCATGTTCGCCTTAGAGAAGATGCGCGTGTCGAAGACCAATCGCCGGGTGGAACGCAGTTCGTTGAGGTATGCCCTGCACGTGTCGTCCACGACGATCGCATGGCAGTACGGCAAGAGACACGCGATTGTTTCCACATCCCTTAGAAACCCGCGGTTTGGAGGTTCCCGCTGATTCTTCGCCTTGCGAGCTGCCGTCGCGAAAAGCCAAGAAGAAACACTGATGAACGCAACTTCAACGAATGTCGCCGACTGGATGAACTCCACGGCTGCCTCACAAAGCGCTTGCGGATCGTGATGGCGAAGAGTCACCAGATTGGGCAAGCTGTTCAGCAGCAGTTGGCCGTCGGAGAGGCGTCCTGAGCGTACCTCTTCTTCCTTCCATTCCGCGATCTGCCTATTAGGCATGGATTTCCAATGCTGGAATACCGCAGTCATTTCGTCGTAGCCTTGCTGACGCACACTTCGTAGGTGGGCCTTCTGTTCTGGCGACATTTGCCATTGGACGCTTAGGTTGGGTATCGGCAACCAGCGGTGAGGATTCTGATGCATAACGTCCTCTGCCGGCAAGCGAAACGGGTCGAACCGCGCGTTGCCCTGCTGTGCCAGGAATGCAGCAGTAAGTTGATGGCCTCTGATGCTCTGGAAGTCGCTGAAGGCGCAGCCTCCAGCGAAATACTCGGCAGCCGCCATGAAGGCCTCAAGGTCTTGAGCGACAGAGGACTCCACCTGATGGGAGAAGGAGACCGGGCACACGACCACTTGCTTCCGCACGGCACGGCTCAACTGCAGCTAAAGTTGTCGCCAGGCTTCGTCGGGCTTCTTTCCGGTCGATTGGCGACAATGAGCCAGATTGGATATTGCGCTTTGATCGAGATACAAAATCGTCTTCTTCAAAGAGGGAAGAGTAATCGCGCCCTGCAAGCAGGCGCAGAATCGGCGAAGACTTTGCGGGGATTCAGGAGTAACGACTAAGAAACCCACCTTGCCGCATCGCGTACACCGATACCGGCTTCCCGAAGAACTCCGACCCGACACAATTACTCGTGAGCCCACACAACAATTGGACCATGCGAGGTGGCTTCCCGTGGCCGCGCGAAATCCGTTCGAAGTCGATCTGGCAAGTCTATTCGTTGGACTCGAATAGCGACCTGGGCAACCCTGACTTGCGGAGGATACTCATGAGAGTGCCTCGTCGAACCGCGTCATGGAGGGGAACGGGAACGGTTATCGCGTTCCCTTCCCGTCGCTTCTGCATGATCCTATGACTACCGCGCTGGCGTACTGCCACGAATCCATGCGGTTCGAGAATTCCGCACATCTCTGAGCCGAAAGAACTCGAAGCCTACCCAACCGGTACCTCGATTTGCGTTACGAAGACTTCATTGTGAAATCGGCGGTCGACTTCGGAAGAGCTGGCGCTCTCGAAGAACAGAGTAAGCGCTTCCACCAGATTCGCCCGAGCATCTTCGATTGATGAACCTTGGCTCGCGATGTCGAGTTCAGGACACAGAGCCACAAAGCCGTCGTCTTCTCGTTCGATAATCGCAGTCACGCGCTGATGTCGCTGCATGATCCGAGTCTACACCAGGTGGACGGTGCGCCAGAAACGAATTTCCTGGACCGGCGTCACTAAGTTACATAACCGAAGGAGCTCCCGTCATAGATTGCGTCCTAACGCAAGATTTACATCCTTGGAATATTCCGCTATCCGGATTCATCCTAGCAAGTGGATGAGCCTGCCCCGGGTCTCTGCACCGGTTGTGGTTGCCCGTTTGCACGTACCTGAGATCGAGAGGAAGCAATCATGAATGCAATCGATCAGAGGGTGGTCATAGTAGGAGCCGGGCCCACGGGATTGTCTTTGTCCGCGGAACTGCATAGGCTGGGCGAGCCCCGCAGATCTTGGACAGGCTGGTTACCTGTGAAAATACGTCCCGCCGTACTTGGTTTGTGGAAGCGTTTCGAAGCTGTACGTACGGGCCGCCCTCCAACATCCCGGAATTTCAGAAGATGTTCCAGTACTTCGAGCCGGTTTAAGAACCTCGCAAATGTTTTCGCGGATCCCGTGGGCGAGATTTGCGGCGGGTGGTGAAGTAGCGCCTGGTGCCGGAATCAAGCGGTCGCCGACGCCGCATGCCGGGCGCTGCGCCGCGGCAACGTCCCCGAATCCAGTGAGAAGTAGAGCCGATTGACACGGTGGACACAAGCGTGAGCACGGGGACGCCTCGAATACGAAGTCCAGACTGCTGGCGCCCCGGTCGATATTGTAGGAGAACCGCGTTAGCTGGGGCCGCTCAAACAGCCGTGAAAAAAGAAGGGCCGATATCTTAAATCGCGGTGAAAGCGCTCAAGTCAACGCCGGCGGCCAGTGGTTTGTACCGGCTGATGCGATATTTGGGTTTGCGGTGAAAAAAGCACCGACTCCCTTATCGGTCGCGGTTCGGTTACGATCTCCCGGGAACGAGAGACGAGAAACGGAGTGCTAGGTTTCTAGCTTGTATCGGGTTGCGGCTAGGACGTAGAGGCGGCGCCAGAGTAGGCGGTTGATGGTTACTACCAGGGCCGCCATCACTACGGTCGCGCCCAAGAGGACGGCGAAGTTGCCGGTGTCGGTGGCTTTGCTGATGATCGCGCCCAGGCCGGTGGTGGAGATGGTTTGGCCCTGGAAATGGACGTACTCGGCGACGATGCTGGCGTTCCAGGCGCCGCCGGATGCGGTGATGAATCCGGTGACCAGGAACGGGAAGATGGCGGGTAAAAACAATCGGTGCCAACGTTCCACTTGACTCAAGTGGAATATGCTGCAGACCTCTTTCAAATCCGTGGGGATGGCGCTGGCGCCGGCGATGACGTTGAACAGGATGTACCATTGCGTGCCCAGCAGCATCAGAATTATGGAGCCGATTCCCAGTCCGCCGCCGATGCGGATCAGGAATAGCAGCACGATGGGGAACAGAGCGGTGGCTGGGACAGAGGCCGCCACTTGCGCGATGGGTTGCGCGATGGCGGCGAGCCGAGGGCGCAATCCCACGTAGACTCCGACTGGGATGGTCCACAGTCCGGCCAGCACCAGGCTGACTTCGACGCGCAGAAACGTGGCGCCGGTGCCGCGCAGGATGGCGCCGATATCGGGGCGCGACAGCGTGCCGAGCAGCGCACCCATTTTTACCAGGGCGAAGATAATGCCGACGGCGGCGGCGAGCAATCCCAGCCGCGTGATCCATTTGTTCAGCGAGCTGGAGCCTGCCTTCGGGTGGAACGATTCGCGCTTTCTTGCGAAATACAAAGCCAGAGCTTCGCGCGTGGGCGCTACTGAGATGCGGCCCACGCGGCGAACAAGTCTCGAACGTCGAAGGAGATCGAGAATGGGCGAGCGCGAGGATTGGGCCGCTTCCACTTGCTCGAATTTGAATTTGTCGCTCCAGGCGATTACAGGACGCCAGATCAATTGATCCATCAAAACGATCACGGTGATCATTACCGCGAGGCCCCAGAAAATGGCGCCCATATCCCCGGCATTGGATGCGGATTGCAGGTAAGAGCCGAGGCCGGGGAGCCGGAGGTCCCGGTTTCCGAGAACGAACATTTCGCAGGCCATCAGAAAGAACCAGGCTCCGGCGACGGACATTATGGAGTTCCAGATCAGGCCGATGGCTGAATAGGGCAGCTCTAGTTGCACGAATCTCTGCCACCAGCTCAAGCGATAGACCTCGGATGCCTCCAGCATCTCGCGCGGAATATTTTTCATGGACGAGTAAACGCTGAAGGCCATGTTCCAAACCTGTCCGGTGAAGATCAGCACGATGGATCCCAGCTCAACGCCTAACTGGCGGCTGGGAAAGAGCGCCACCATGGCGATCATGACGGTTGGCAGGAAGCTCAGGACTGGAATGGATTGCAGCGTGTCCAACAATGGGATCATCACTCGCTCGGCTCTGGAATTGTGAGCGGCGATATAGGCGTAGACCAACGCAAAAATCAAGCTGATGAAGTAGGCGAGGGTGATGCGGGCGACGGAGAAAAATGCATACTTCGGCAAGGCACTGGCGTGGAGATCGATGGCTTGTTGCGGGCCCACGGGGCTGGCCCAATAGTGGGCTAGCGAAAGCAATCCGTAAAACAACGCCAGGCCCGCGAGCATGACGGGCAGATCCGTCAGCAGCGAGGCAGCGGAAGTGGGGAGCACTCCCCAGGAGGGGAGTCCGGACGCCGCTTTCTGGGCCCGCGGCTCCATTAGTTGGACTGCACCTCTCCGCCTTCAACGTGACTGGAGGATTGATGCATAGTCAGCCGGTCGCTCGAGGAATCATATTCGAAAATGTCGGCGTAGCGGCCCCAGTCGAGCGCGGTTTCGATTTCCCGTTGCGTTTCATCGCGGGCGAAATGTTCGTCCAGGATGTCGCGGAAAAACTCGAGTGGAATGGCGTGATCTTTCTTGCTCTCGAGGACATTGGACATCTGCTTGAGAAGCGCGACATGGGCCAGCACAGCCTGGCGAAATAGCGCTTTGCGGGTGGAGATATCAGCCTCGGCGAAGGCTTTCCCTTCAGGCGTGATCTCGACATCGCCCTTGTCGGATGTGGCGAATGCGAGCAGGACGGCGGCCTCCACGATGGGCAGCAGGTCGTCCACTTCCATTTGCAATTCGTCGGCCACGTGATAGAGATCCTCTTTGCCGCCACGATCGTT
>Ga0187859_10002564_pt1 | contig 11341 bp, 9 predicted proteins | sample June2016WEW_10_1_2_FD_133019 | JGI IMG/M metagenome (GOLD analysis project Ga0187859, IMG submission 133019) | Peatland microbial communities from SPRUCE experiment site at the Marcell Experimental Forest, Minnesota, USA - June2016WEW_10_10 | ecosystem: Environmental > Terrestrial > Soil >... | reverse complement strand
GGGGAGCATGCCGCGGCCAGGTGCCGCTGAGCGACGGAGCACGAGTGATCATGGACGACGATCTGATCATCTGGCTTACCAAGGATCTTCACGACTGACATCTGACGCACACCATCTGCGGCATGACCGGATATTTTTGTGCGTCGCGCTTGGGCGCTATATAGCGTGCACGCTTATGTCATCTGCCTGATGGCCGGAAATAGCGCAGGAGCTGGAGCGCGTAATAGATCTCCCGCGGTTCGCCGAGAGCCTGGGTAGTTTACCGTCGCGGCCACCAGCTGAATCCACCGCCGGATATCCGGCCCAAGATACACGCAACAACGGGAGGGTCAGGTCAGCGAACTTCGGTGTACTGGCTGCGGTCCAGCTGCACGACGTTGGTGTAGTCGCTACCCTCCGGCTCTGCGACTGGCTCTGCGACCGGCTCTGCGACGTCGGTGTACTGGCTGCCGTCCAGTTGCACGACACGGAAGCTGCGCCCAGAGAGCAGTTTGCGCAGGTGCCGCATCCCGCTCATGCCCGCGAGCGCGACAGCTAGGGCAGCGGCAAGGATCGTGCCGCCGAACAGCGCGAGCCCGCCGACGACGTGTCCCAGCATCATGATGACCACTCCGGCCAGCAGGGCCAGCGGCACGGCCGCCACCAGCAGCAGCGCCAGCAGTGTCACGGCGATGACGGCCTTGGCCGACCTGTCCGGCGTCCGCTCCACGTACCAACCGGTCATCACGCTCACCTCTCAAGGCCCGGAGCTCTTCGAGGGTCCGCGCCTGCAAAACTAACACGATATGTCGTGTTATCTATGTCAACGCCCCTCTCGATAAGAATCATCCCGTGACCGCCCGGCGCGCTGATCGTGGGGTGGACAGCCTGCCTCCGGAGTATCCCAGCGCGGCCGGGCTCCCGTCGCTTCATAGCAGACGCGGTCACGCTAGGCGGTAAAGGCGCCAGAACGGTCAGGCGTTCCCGGCGGTTCACCCTGGCAAGACCTCTGGGCCGTGGGGGCAGCCACAGCCGGCCAGCTGCCGCCGGTCGGCTTGCCGGCACGGGCCGCAACGCCCCGTGGAAACTACGCCGATACCCCCCGCCGCGCCAGTAGATCCAACTGAAGCGACGGTCCGGCGCGCTCGCCCGGACGGCGGCATGAGAGTGAGCCCGCCCAGGTCATGTGGATGCGTCCAGGCGATGCTGCTGCTTAGCCATTCAGAAGGCAGCGCGCCGCCGGAGCTTCGCCGGGGAGGAATGCCGCCCGGGCGGCTCGCGTTGACGCGCTGGTGAAGAAGATTGGCTTTCTGTCGTTCGGGCACTGGTCGTCGTCACCCGGCTCGCGTACGCGGTCGGCATCGGACGCGTTGCTGCAGTCGATCGACCTGGCCGTTGCCGCCGAAGAGCTCGGCGCGGACGGCGCGTACTTCCGCGTGCACCATTTCGCGAGGCAGCTGGGATCTCCGTTCCCGCTGCTGGCAGCGATTGGCGCGCGCACCAGCCGGATCGAGATCGGCACGGCAGTGATCGATATGCGCTACGAGAACGCGCTCTACATGGCAGAGGACGCCGGTGCGGCCGACCTCATATCCGGCGGCCGCCTCCAGCTGGGGATCAGCCGCGGCTCGCCGGAGCAGGTGATTGAGGGCTGGCGATACTTCGGCTATCAGCCGCGAGAGGGTCAGACGGACGCCGACATGGCCCGCGGGCACGCCCAGGTGCTGCTCGAGGTGCTGGGCGGCGAGGGTTTCGCGCAGCCCAATCCCCGACCGATGTTTCCGAACCCGCCTGGTCTGCTGCGCGTCGAGCCGCACTCAGAAGGGCTGCGTGACCGCATCTGGTGGGGTGCCGCGTCACAGCAGACCGCCACGTGGGCGGCCGAGCTGGGCATGAATCTGCAGAGTTCGACGCTGATCAATAACGAGTCCGACAAGCCCTTTCACCTTCAGCAGGCTGAGCAGATCCAGGCATTCCGTGACGCATGGCAGAAGGCTGGCCACGAGCGGGAGCCGCGGGTGTCGGTAAGCCGGAGCATCTTCGCCCTCGTCGACGACCGGGATCGGGCGTACTTCGGCCTCCGGAATCAGGACACCGACGAGATCGGGTTCATCGACGCGAAGACCCAGGCGATCTTCGGCCGCACGTACGCTGCCGAGCCGGATGTGCTGATCCAGCAGCTCAAGGAAGACGAGGCGATCGCAGCCGCCGACACACTGCTGCTCACCGTGCCCCACCAGCTCGGCGTCGACTACAACGCCCACGTCATCGACAGCATCCTCACCCACGTGGCGCCTGCGCTCGGCTGGCGATAAGCCGACTAGCGATCAGCAAGACCAGCCCCGGGCTGTGGCGAGATCTTGCGCTGTATCTGCGGCAGAGGAGTGCGTCCGGTCAGGGTGGGATGAGCGCGATCCGTAAGCCTTACCTGGTTCAGGCTGCCGAGGCGAGCTCGCGGAATTGGCACCATAGGCAACTATGAAGAGGGTGATAATTACAGGTCCTGGCGCGGCGGGCAAATCGGCCCTCGCGGTCCGCCTGGGTGAAATTATCAGCCTCCCCGTCATCGAACTGGACAAGCTCTTCTGGCGGCCGGGCCTGACCGCGACGCCTCGCGACCAGTGGGCGGCTATCCAGCGCGAACTCGCCGCGCACGAGTCGTGGATCATGGACGGGGACCTCGGGCCCTATGACGTCCTCGATGTTCGACTGCAGGCCGCAGACACCATCGTGTTCCTGGACTTCTCACCGGCCCGTTGCGCCTGGCGCGCCATCCGCCGGTCGCGGGAGCGCGCGGACTTCTGGTGGTGGCTGCTTACCTATCGCCGGCGGAGCCGTCCGCTGCTGCTGCGGGCGATCACCGCACATGCCGGTGACGCCGAAATCCACGTGCTCCCGACCCCGCGGGCGGTGAGACGATTCCTCGCGCAGATAGCCTCCGGTGCGCCGGATCTGCCGTGACGTCTCGCGCCGATACTGGTGGCGCGGGGAACCGCCTTCGTAGGCAAGACCGCTCGACTCGCGGCAGAAGAGTAAGTTCCTGGCGCTCAGCGGTCGTGCATAATCATGCAAGCCCGAACAGCGCAGCGTTGTTGGTGTCAGGGGGATCGGCGGACCTGCAAGCTCCTTCTACGACACGCACCAACCCGCCTGTTCGAGGCGGATTGGCCGATCGGCCCGCCTGGGCGCACACACCCGATCCGGTGGGGATGATCTGTTCGGGGCTCACTAGCCGAGCTAGCCGAGCTAGGGCCGGCGAAGCCGGCAAGATTGAGTCAAGTTTGACCCCGGCTGGTCAGGCGGCTATTCCTGCTCGCTGGGTGAGGTTGTTGATGGCGGCCTGGTAGATGGTGGCGGCTTTGCGCAGGGGTGCTGGGTCCGGTCCGGTGAGTTCGGCGAGTCCTGTTTGCAGGATCCGGTCGTGGACGCGGGTGAGGAACATGGCGTGGCGCAGGCCGGTGCTGGTGACCTGGTAGCGGTGGGTGTGCGGGATGCGCTCGATGAGGCCGTGCTCGCGGAGCCGGCACAGGTCGTAGGTGGCCTGGCCGGGTGTGACCGATCCGGGGCCGTGGGGCGGGCGGCCGAGGTATTCGCCGAGCAGGCTGCGCAGGTCCTTGTTGAGGAACCCGCCGGGGTGCAGCCGGAAGATGAGCAGGATGTGCAGGAGTGCCTGGGCGCGCGGGTCGGTCAGGCGCAGCCCGGCGACGCGGGTGCCGTTGCCGTGGATGACGGGATCGCAGGCGGAGCGCAGGACGCTGTCCCCGGTGATGGGGTCGTGGCTGAGTCGCTGGACGGCCAGCAGCCGTCGGTTGGCGGTGTAGCCGATCTCCCGCAGGGCGGGCAGATTAGTCAGCCGTTTGCCCAGGCCGAAGTCCATGGCCTGGTTGATGGTGGTCTCCGTGCGCAGCGCCCGTCCGTGCTTGTGGTACGGCTTGATCTGGGTGTGCTTGTAGAGAACGTGCAGGCTGGGGGTGACCCCGTCGGTGACCACGCGGGTTACTGCAACTGCGGGACGTAGACGTTGAGGTACATCCGGCCGATGCACTCCACCTCAAAACTCACGTGCTCGGACAGGACATCGGCAACGGTGCGCGGTAGCGTCATGGCAGGCTCCGGCCGGACAGGCCGCAAGGCCACCTACCGCCAGCAGGCGGCCCATACCGGGGCACAGCGTGCCACCGCATCGATCCGGCCGGAGCCACTTTCACTCAGCTCAGCATGCGGACATGGCTCGCCGGGCTGGGGTAAAACCCCGCTGGTTCGTATACTTGTGGTGTGGCCCGGCCGGGTGAAGCTCTGACCGAGATTCCGCTGGAGACGCGGCGTTTCGGGGATCTCGGCCGCTACCTGCTGGAGTCGATGATCGAGCGGGTGCGGGTGGCCGAGCAGCAGGCCGGTGAGCTGCTGGGCGGACGGACGGTCTGGGTGGTGAACTCGACCGCTTCGGGTGGCGGGGTCGCGCAGCTGCTTCGCACGCTGCTGCCGTACTGGAAAGGCGCTGGCATCGACGTGCGATGGGTGGTGCTGCACGGCTCTGGCGAGTTCTTCGGCGTGACCAAGCGCTTTCATAACCAGCTGCAGGGCCAGCCAGGCGATGGCGGCGTGCTCGGGATCGAGGAGCTGACGACGCTGGACCGGGCCGCCCTCTACCACGCCCGGGCGATGGCGTCCCTGGTCGCCCCCGGAGACGTAGTGGTGCTGAACGACCCGCAGACGGCAGCCATGTCCGAACCGCTGCAGCGGGCTGGCGCGACCGTCATCTGGAGCTGCCACATCGGCATCGACCACGACAACGAGTACTCCTGGAACGCGTGGAGGTGCCTGAGGCCGCGGCTGGCCAGCGTGCGCCGGTTCGTCTTCAGCCGCTACACCTCGCTGCCGGAGTGGCTGGGCGGGGCAGAGACGTCGATCTTGACGCCGGGCATCGACCCCGGGTCGACGAAGAACCTGCCGATGCCGGATGCCGCCGCCCGGGCGATCTTGCAGCACCTTGGCCTGGCCGCCGGAGTCCCGGCCGCCACCCCCACCTACGACTGCACGGACGGGTCCACGGCGAGGCTCGCCGGCCGGCCCACGGTCTTGGACTGCGACGGGGCACCGCACTGGGGCCGGGACCCGGTGGTCGTATCGCTGGCCCGGTGGGACCGCATCAAGGACCCGCTCGGGATCCTGGACGGCTTCCTGGAGCGGGCGCTGCCGGCCACCGGCGCGCACCTGCTCCTGGCGGGCCCCGACCCGGGCCAGGTCGCCGATGACCCCGAGGCAGAAGCCGTGCTCGCCGACGTGCGCGAACGCTGGCGGCGGCTGCCGCCCCGGGCGCGCGCACGGGTTCATGTCGCCTGCCTCCCGCTCACGTCGCCGGAGGAGAACGCCGCAATGGTGAACGCGATCCAGCGGCTGGCCACGGTCGTGGTCAAGAAAAGCTTGCAGGAGGGGTTCGGCCTGGGAGTGACTGAGGCGATGTGGAAGGCCCGTCCCGTCGTCGCGAGCGCCGTGGGGGGCCATCTCGACCAGGTCCAGCACCGGCACAGCGGGCTGCTGGCCGACCCTGCCGACGTCGCAGCGTTCGGCGATGCGATCGTCGAACTCCTGCACGAACCGCCGCGGGCCGCCCGGCTCGGCCAGGCCGCGCGCGAACGGGTCCGCGCCCTGTTTCTCAACGACTGGCACTTCGTGCGCTGGGTGGAAGTCTTCGGCTCGGCGCTCGAGCCGCGGGCCGGTGCCACCAGGCCGACGGGCCCTGCGGGCGTGCCGGCGCAACCATCGCATGATGCTGCAGAGTTCGGCGGCCTTGATCTTGGCGACCGCGACGCCCTGACCGCCCTGTGGAACCGCCGGCGGTTCGAGACCGAACTGGACCGCGCCCGGCAACATGCCGAGCGCCTGGCGCTTTTGTCCATCGACGTGGACCGGTACCGGGATGTGATCCGGCGGCACGGCTGGGCGGCCGCGCAGGGAGTGATCCAGAGCATCGCGCTCATACTTGCCGAGCGCCTTCGGCCCAATGACACGCTGGCCCGCATGGGAGGCGACGAGTTCGCCGCCGTGTTCCACGCTGCGACGCCCCCGCTCATCCAGAGCCTGGCCGACGGGCTCTGCACGGCCGTGCGCGAGCAGTCACACGTCACCGGCACCAGCCGGATTCCTGCCACCATCAGCATCGGCGCCGCGTTCTTCGACGCGGGCACGCAGACGCACCAGGAAGCGCTGCGCACCGCCGACACCGCCCTCCACGAGGCTAAGGTCGCAGGCGGCGACCGCGCCATCGTGTACGAGTCCCTGCAACATGCCTAGGAGGCCACTGAATAACCCTGTTTGCGATCAAGGAGCAAGCGGCTGACCTGCGGCTTTGCGACATTGATCATGGGAAAATGGGACTTATTCAGCGCGCTCCTAGCGCAGCGCCGCTGTGACCTTGCGGGGGTTCATGTCCAGGCGCCGGGGGTCACCGCGTTATAGCCATCTGACAACAAACGTGACAGCAACGCCGACACGTCGAGAGAACACCGCGCACAGCAGAACGACGATCTGTGTACGGGCGGTTCAACCCGCCGCCGCGGTAGCCAGGCCGCGCGGAATCGGCAGAGAGGCGCGCCTCTGAGCATCCATTACGACGCTGGGTATCCGGTGACAGATAAGTCGGCCCACCAACCTGACCTGGGCGGGCCAAGCTCGATGGCAGACGCGACGCTGACCGTTTGCCAGCAGGGCTTGCCCGGCAGTTGAAATCAGCGTCTGCGTGCCACGGCGCCTCACCCGGCTCAGTTTCAGGACACGCCCTACGAGCTGGACAACCGCCCTGGACTGGGATCGATAGCTGGCACGGCCGAGGCAATGGGCCGGATTGCGCCAGGACGCCTCGGGGGAGCCTGGCCGGCGCGCCCGGCGCTGATCTGGAGGGCCTGATCCTTGATCGCCTGGCTCGCCAGGCTGCCTGGGCCGTCGGGCTCCACCTGGTTGCGGCTTCGGCCGGCGACGACCAGCAGGTGCTCGTCAGTCCAGCAGACCTCGGGTCTGGGCAGGCGGGCCAGGAACGCAGCGGTGGACGCGCGCAGCTCCTCCGGCGTGTAGAGGGAGAACGTCGAGTAGTGGCGCCCCTCGGCCTGGGCCTGGAGCCGCTCGGCCGTGCTCGAGCGCGGATGGCTGAAGGTCTGTGTGGCCAGCACGGTTAGCCCGCCGGTCCGCCTGACCGCGTCCCGGAATGCGGCCTGGCTGTGCAGGCGCTGCTCGTGCTCGGTGAAACCTGGGAAGTAGCGGCCCCAGATCGTCCGCGCGTTCTGCTGCGGGGTGCGGGTGTAGATGAACAGCTGGCCGCCGGGCGCCAGCACCCGGGCCACAGCGGTCAGGAAGGGGCCGAGGTCGAAATGGTGAACGCAGTTGAACGCGGTGACCAGATCCAGGCTGGCGGTCCGCAACGGCAGCTGTTCGGCGGCTGCCAGCAGCGGCACCACCCCACGGGCGTGGCCGCAGTCGCCGGCCTTGAGCTGTGCCAGCATGGCCGCCGAGACGTCACTTGCGGCCAGCAGCGAGCCCTCGGGCAGCAGCGCGCGCAGCAGCCGCGTGTACCGTCCCGTCCCGCAGCCGATATCCAGGCCGGTGACGGGGCGGTCAGGCAGGAACTGGCCGATCCTGCGCACCGGCGCCTCGTCGGTGGTGCGCAGCGAGTCGTAGACGGCGGCTACCCGCTCGAAATGGCCGCCTGCCGTCACCTCCGCCACCTCCCCCCGCTGGGCCTGCCAGCGACCGTCATGCGCTCACCCTTGCTCAGTTCACACACTGTTCACCCGCACGACAAGACCAGGATCCCCATCGGCGCCGTGTGGCGTGCGTGTGGCGCACGGCAAAGTCACTGCGACGGGCCTGGCATCATGAGATGCGATGAGCAATTCAAGTTCCCGCCCGGTCGTGTGGTGAGCTGCTGAGGCGGTGCAGCGGCTGATTCCCTGGCAGGCGGACGCCGCCGGTTCTGCGCGAGTCCCGGGGGGAGTGCCTTACCGCCATTTGTGCGTAGCCTGGCATCGGGCTGTCCGGATTGGATGGCTCATGTGCACGACCTTGCGAGCGGACCGGGTTCGCGGGCCAGGACGCCGGGGGGGATCTGGTCGTACGGAAGCTGGCAGGCTCTGCGCACCGCACGCAGTGCATCACCTCGCGGAGAGGGTAGAGAGGATGCTGATGAGCGCATCGGCCGCTCGACTGGTCGAACAGGTGGTGGACAACGCCCGCTATCCCCTGCGGGATCCGTCCGGCACCGGCTGGCGGGATGTCGTCTCTCGTGTCCGGCAGGACCTGGATACCGTTGGCTGCAGCGTGCTGCCCGACTTCGTGCGGCCCGCCCTGCGCGAGGCGCTGCGGCGGGAGTGCGAGGAGATCGCACCTCGGGCGTACTACGACGTCGAGACGGTCAACGCGTACAACACCGACGCGGACCCGTCTCTGCCGGACGGTCATCCGGCCCGGATGACGATAGAGCGCGGCAACGCGTTCGTTGCGCGCGACTGCATCCCCGATGAGCTCATCATCCACCGGCTCTACACCAGCCCGCTGTTCCAGCTCTTCGTCGCCAGGTGCTTTGAGCTGCCCCAGGTCCACGAGCTGGCGGACCCCTTGTCCGGGCTGTGCCTCAACGTCATCGCTCCGGGACGGGCGCATCCGTGGCATTTTGACACGAACGAGTTCACGGTCAGCATGGTCACCCAGGAGCCGGAGGCGGGTGGCGTGTTCGAATACTGCCCGAATATCCGGTCGGCGCGAGCGGAGAACTTCGAGGATGTCCGCGCCGTGCTGGCCGGACGCGGTGAGCACCTGATTCGCCGCCTCGCGTTGCGTCCGGGCTATCTCCAGCTGTTCACGGGCCGCTACTCCTTGCACCGCGTGACCTCTGTGGACGGGACGGCGCGTCACTCGGCGATCTTCGCCTATAGCCAGCGTCCCGGCGTGATCGGCACCGTCGCGCGGACGCGGCAGCTCTTCGGCCGCGTCGCGGCCGCGCACCTGGCCGCCGAGGGCCGCGCGGTGCGGGTCGACCAGCTGATGGACTAGGGCGCCGCCCCGCCCGTTCCCCGTTCCGGACACCGAGATCAAGGAGGATCGTGCGCAGCAGCCAGGAACTATCTCCGCTGACCTTCGGCAACGAGGATCGTCTGCCACGCGTGCCGCTGCCCACCTTGGAGGAGAGCTGCGACAGGTTCCTCGAGTGGTGCGGGCCGCTGTTGACCGCCGACGAACGGGCGGCGACCGAGACCGCGGTGGCATCATTCCTGCGCCCCGGCGGTCCCGCTCGACAGCTGCACGCCGCGCTCGAGCAATACGACGCCGCCGATGGCGTGCACAGCTGGCTCGACACGTTCTGGCCGTACCGGTACCTGGGCCGCCGCGACCGCATCGCGCTCAACGCGAACTTCTTCTTCCTCTTCGAGGACTCCGATCAGGGACAGGTGGAGCGGGCGGCGGGGCTCGTCGCCGCGGCTATCGGCTATAAGCTCCTGATCGACGAGCAGCTCATCCCGCCGGCCATCCAGCGAGGAGAGCCCCTGTCCATGGAGCAGAACAAGTACGTGTTCTCGGCCACCCGGATCCCGGGACCGGTGCAGGACAGCGTCCGCACGCCCTACAGCGAGGACTGGCCGGGCCCGTCCCGGGAGCGCCACATCGTGGTCTTCGTCCGCGGCAACATGTTCCGCCTGGACGTGATCGGCCCGAACGGCCGTCCGCACGCCCTAGACGAGATCGCGGCCGGGCTGCGTGCGGTGATGGAGGCCGGTGCGGCCCCGGCCGCGCCGGGCACGGCGGTCGGGCACCTCACCACGAAGGCGCGGGCGGAGTGGGCGGCGAGCCGGCAGGCGCTGCTCGACTGCGATCCCGGCAACGCGGGCAAGCTCGACGTGGTGGAGACCGCGCTGTTCTGCCTTTGCCTCGAGGACGCAACCCCCGAGGGCCCCCGGGAGGCGTCCGATCTGCTGCTGCACGGCGACAGCGGCAACCGGTGGTTCGACAAGGCCCTGTCGCTGATCGTCTTCGGGGACGGGACGGCGGGCCTCAACGCCGAGCACTGCAAGCTGGACGGCACCACCATCGTGAGCTTCATCGACGCGGCCCTGGGCTCCTCGGCGGAGGAGCACTCGCGCCGGTCGGTGGCCGAGTCGCAGGGGACCCCGACCTGCGCACCCCTCGATTTCGTGCTCGACGCCGGCCTGCGGGCCGATGTGCAGGCCGCCGCCGCCGCGTTCGCCGCGTACGCGGCCGACACCGCGTCCTGCATCCTGTCGATTGACCGCTTCAGCAGCGAACGGGCCAAGCAACTGCGGATGTCGCCGGACGCGTTCGCGCAGATGGCCTTCCAGCTCGCCCACCAGCGCGCCAAGGGCCATGTGGGGGCCACGTACGAGTCGATCGCCACCCGGCACTACCGGCACGGGCGCACGGAGGCGATGCGCGTCGTCACGCCTGAGGTAATGCGGTTCGTGACCGCGATGGACGACGTGCAAGCGGACGAGCGGACCCGCAGGGCGGCGTTCCGGGCGGCCGCCGAGAAGCACGTGGAACGCACGCGGGAGTGCCAGATGGGGCACGCGCCCGAGCAGCACCTGTGGGAGCTGCAGCTGATCCAGAAGCGCCGCGGCGCGGAACTCGGCGTGACCGAGCCGCTGGCCCTGTACGAGACGCCGGGCTGGCTGAAGATGCGGGACGATTACCTGAGCACCAGCGCCGCACCGTCCACCCACATCCGGTACTGGGGTTTCGGGTCGACCAGCCGGAAGTGCATCGGCGTCGGCTACGTGTTGCTCCCCGATCGCTTCGACCTCTACCTGAGCACGCCGCGAGCGGTGAGCGAGCAGATGTCCGTATTCGCCGGGAAGCTCCCGGAGGCGGTCCGCGAACTGGAGGATCTGCTCACCGCCGAAGACAGTGGATGATCGAAGCTCAGCGGCTGAAAGGGGTGCCGATGCTCGATGACGGGGCGTTGACCAGTGATCGCAAGGCGGACTTCACCTGGATCTACAACCAGCCGGATCCGAGGGCGTACTTCCGCACCCTGAACGACCTGGAGTACCAGGTCCCACAGCAGGCCCTGCCCATCTTCGAGGCCGTGCTCGCCGCGTCGGTGCGGGAGGGGCGCCCTCGGACGGTCCTCGACGTCTGCTGCTCCTACGGGATCAATGCCGCGTTGCTGCGTTGCGAGGTCGATCTGGGCGAGATCGGCGCCCGCTGCACCGACACCGAACGGGCCGCCCTCCCACCCGACGAGCTGATCAAGGCCGACGCGGAGTTCTACGCCCACCGGCTGCGCCGCCCCGACCTCGCGGTGCTCGGCCTGGACGTCTCGGCGCCCGCGATCGACTACGCCGTCCGAGCGGGCCTG
>Ga0187859_10002556_pt1 | contig 11365 bp, 12 predicted proteins | sample June2016WEW_10_1_2_FD_133019 | JGI IMG/M metagenome (GOLD analysis project Ga0187859, IMG submission 133019) | Peatland microbial communities from SPRUCE experiment site at the Marcell Experimental Forest, Minnesota, USA - June2016WEW_10_10 | ecosystem: Environmental > Terrestrial > Soil >... | reverse complement strand
TGGAGCAGATTACAACGTTTACGTGGTACAATTCTCTATATCAGGCAACGTATTTACATTCGGCACAAAACAATATCCAATTAATAATAGCAATGCAGGATCGGTTAATAATAACTTTTTGACAGGTCAATTAGTTGCAATGGATTCTACACATATAGGGGCAGTCTATGAGGATCAATCTTCCAATGGAAGATATGCAGTCGGTAACGTTCTTGATGTAAATAGCGCGCCAACTTGGACATCTTCAGGGCCAATTTTTTCGAGTAATAATTTCTATGCTTATGCAATTTATTCAGGTTATTCAAATTTTAACTCTGCAATTTGGATTGGCGCAAATCGTTTCATGTTCTTCGGACAAACTTCAAGTAATAATAGTCCACAAATATGGACACAGGATGTTGGTTTCAATAATGGTTATAGCCCTATTCCTCAGTATAGTTCACAAGTATCTCTTTCAAGTACTGGTTCAGGTTCAAGTACATTACTGCCATTATTCTGTAATTTAAATTATGATTATACAGATGGAAACCCACGCATATTAATGGCGACAGTAAACAACAGTAGTTCTGCATATTTTACGCCAATTAATCCAGGCCTACAAGGCAGCAGTCCTGTTGTTGGATCATCTACTACAGTAACTGCATACGCAACTACCACTGGTTACAGTTTAACTAACATAGGCACAGACGTATCTCTCTTCTTATATAATGGACAAGGTGGCCCATACTCAAACCAAATAGCCGGATGTGTAGTACTAACTAGTGGAAATACAATCAGCTCAGTAGGAAGCCAAGCTCAAGTAGTATCTACTGCAAACGTCCAGAATATTGGTGGAGGGTTTTATTCAGTAACACGTATTAATAATACTCAAGCATTGTTAGTATACTCTACCTACACTTCTCCAGCACATACTTATGGTGTTAGTGCAGTTGTTCTAAGTATTTCTGGTACAACAATTACAGCCGGAACTCCTGTAAGTTTAGCCTCAGGATACGCGTCTTATTCTGCAATCTTAGCTGGCACTGTATTTACCGGTGGAACAACAGGTGTGTTTGCCTATACAGACAGTGCAAAAAGTCTAATTTATGTAAATGGTTTCACACTTTCTGGCTCAACAATTACTGTAGGTACTCAGGCAACAGCAGTTACATATTCAGGCGCTACTGTAATGAATCAATCTTACTCTACTTACAACCCACCAATTGTGCCTCTTAATGCAACTCAAGCATTATTATGGACTAATGGATATCAAGGCAGTGGGACAACATTCCTAACATTTACGTACAATAGTATTAATAGTATTACCACTTACAATCAAACTACTAATAGTGCTGGACCACCTAATATTCCTACTGCGATTATACCTACAGATAATTCAAATAATTACCTTGGGTTTTTAAATAGTCCGACAAATTCTTGCACAATGAATCTTCTTTATAGGGCATAATCATGGCAACTAGCGGAACATATAACTTTTATTCTAGCGAGCAGTTGGTTCAGTTTATTACTGAAGCTTTTGAACGCTTAGGATTTATGGGTGAGCAAGTATCGGGAGACATGATGACTTCCGCAATAAACTCGCTCAACTTTATGTTCGCTAATTGGACTTCTGATGGTTCTAAGCAATGGGGGATTAAGTTAATTAATCAAGCTATTGTTCCAGGACAAGCAAGCTTTCAAATGCCTGTTGGTTCGTACGATATCATTGATATGATTACAAGACTTAATGGCATTGATATTGGTATGTCACAAATCTCCAGGGATGAATATTTACTTATTTCTCAAAAAAATGTGCAAAGTACTCAATCAGTTAACTATTTTGTTGATAAGACCGCATATCCGCCAACAGTTTACCTCTACCCAGTCCCCTTAAATACCACACAGGGCATTTTATATAATGCTCTTATGGTATCGCCGGATGCAAACGATATGAGTTTAATGAGTGGGGCAACTCCTTGGTGGAATGATGCAATAGCTGCGGGCTTATGTGCCCGCATGGCAGAGAAATTTAAGCCGGAACAGTTTAAGGATAAGATGGCCGTAGCGGAATTAACTTATATTCGAGCAAGTCGTGCCGATGGCGACAAGACTGATGTTCGTCTGCGTACTCCCTACAAGTTCGGATAGGAGTGTAAGGAAAATATGTTGCATATAAATTTAAATTTATCTATGATCCCAAGCATAATTTATGCCTTGGGAGAAGATATGATTAAATATGAAAAAATATGCAGATATTGTGAAAAAAATCTTAAAGATGCAGTCACAAATCGTACTTATTGTTCGGAGGATTGTAGGTTCTGGAATAAAGTGAGTAAATCTAGCGATGAAAATGGATGCTGGGTGTGGACTGGATTCTTAAATAAATGGGGATATGGTACTTTCCCTAATGAAGAATATTCGGATCTTGCTCACAGGTATATTTATCAGAAAACTAATGGGGATATTTCTAAAGAACTACTTGTTTGCCATAAATGCGATAATCCTGCTTGTGTTCGTATAGATCATCTTTTTTTAGGAACACCAAAAGAAAACAGTGATGATTGCAATTATAAAAATCGTAGCGGTAAAAAATTATCTTTAGAATGTATACAAAACATACGTGACGATCAGAGAATATATAGAGATATAGCACAAGACTATAATATAGGACGTGCATCTATTAGTCGTATTAAATGTGGGGTTGATTGGAAGCATGTTGAAGGTGAATTAGATAAACGCGGGAAAGTAAGGGGAGAAAATATTGGTAGTGCCAAACTCACAGAAGAAAAAGTGTTGGCTATCAGAGTAGACAAAAGGACTCACAAACAAATTGCTGAAGCATTCAAAATATCTGAACGTCAGGTTTATTGTGTGAAGAGTGGAAAATATTGGAAACATGTACTTGGCCCACTCGATATAAGAGGACGCGGAAACTATCCTAGGGTTATCAAAACAGTAGAAGGTTCATATGCCACATAGATCGCGCAAGGATACTCTAGCTATTTGTGGACGCTCAGGAATAGAGACACTAAAAAGCAATCTCGTTCGTGACGGATACATGCGTGGTTTATGGGTTCTACCTGAGTATTATGAGCCTCCTCAACCAATTAAGTACAGGCCAAAGCCCGAGGTTCCTCCTTATAATCCTCAGCCTTTAATCGATGTGTATCCTCAGACAGTAAATCTAGGCCAGGTGTCAGAAACACCTCCTTATGGTGTATTTTCTCAGGGTACATTTAGATTTCAAATTAAATTTAACATATCTGGCGTAGTGGTAATTACTGAGACAGGAAGCTTCTTGCATAATTATGGCTTTAATTTTCCGGGTATTGATGTTTTTACAGCCACCAAAGAATATCATGGTGATTTTGTATTCCCGTATGGCGATTTGGAATATGGAGCTGAAACATATGGTGGAGATGAGAATCCCGAGGGTTATGGCTTAGATGCATATGGCGTTACAGATTATGGCAGTACTGCTGAGATATTTGATCCAAACTTTATAGTCGCTTTTAATGGTGTATTCGGTACTCAATCAATGTCAGGCGTTGGAAATTTTGGTGTGATCTCTGGTGGTTACGGTGGTAATGGCTATGGATTCGGGCCTTATGGGGGCAATTATGAAATTATGATGCCACTTACCGGTATAGAAGTAGCGACAGAAAATGGTGCGTTCATCATTAATCTAGCAGCTTATGGAGCTAATGGTTATGGATCAGGGCCTTATGGAGGCGATGCTGGATACGGATCAAACAATTATGGAGATGCTGCATATGGAGTACAATAGATGGGCTTAACGTTTACATATCCAACATTAGTATCGGCAATCCAGCAATATACGCTGGAAGGTGAAAGCTTAGTTAACACTGACTTTTCAGCCTTTTTGCCTACTATAATAAATATTGCAGAAGAAAGGATTATCCGTGATCTAAATCTTAATGTCTTCGATATTGAAGAAACAGGATATTTAGTTGCTGGTGATCCATATCTTGCAATACCAGACGGATATCTCGGTATCAGATCGCTTAGAGTCGCGACTGATGATGTTACTTTTGTGCCGCTTAAGCGTGTCGATATCACTTGGCTTGAAAACTACTGGCGTAATCCAGCTCTTGTTGGTTCTCCTGCTTATGTATCGGTATATGGTAACAACGATGGTATTACACCAGGTTCTTTCAAATTTGCGCCTAGTCCTGATCTTGCATATCCTTATATCTTAAGATTTATACAAAGACCTGAAACTATGTCAGCAAGTAATCCTGAGACTTGGTTAGGCAATCATGCGGCAGACTGTTTATTGTACGCATGTTTAGCAGAATCGATGGCCTATCTACGTGAGGACATACCAGCAGAACAAGGCATGACGCAGATGTTCGAGCAGAAATATGCACGGGAAATGGTAAAACTGAGACAAGAACTTTCTAACCAAATTATTACAGGTCAGTATTATTAAGGGGATCAAACTATGACAATACAAACATGCGTAACAGTACAATACAAGTCAGACATTATACAAGGAGTACAAAATGTATCTTCTGATGTTTACTATGTAGCACTTTATACATCCGCGGCTACTTTAGGGCCGACCACATTGGTCTACACGAGTACAAATGAGTGTAGCGGAGGAAATTATCCGGCAGGCGGCATAATAATGCCAAGCGCGGCGGAAGTAACAGACACAACCGTAGCAATCTTAACGTTTGCTAATCCAACGTTCATTAACTTAACGTTACCAGATGTAAGAGGTTGTGTGATTTACAACTCTTCCAAAGGAAATGATACGGTTGCTGTTTTCGATTTTGGTACGAGTATTTCATTATACACGTCCGACTTCACCCTTGTCGTGCCTGCTGCTACTGCAACAACAGGTTTAATTAGATTAAATTAGGAGTTATTATTATGCCAAGTTCATATACGTCCAATCTTAGATTAGTAGAACAAGCAACTGGGGAAAATTCCGGTACTTGGGGTACAATTCTTAACACAGGAATGATTGCTTTAATCGACTCTGCGGTAGCAGGTGTCGTTAGTATTGCAACAACCGGTGGTAACACAACTTTAACAGCTAACAGTGGTTCTGCGGATCAAGCTCGTGGCGCGATCTTAAATGTTACAGGCGCTTTAACAAGCGATGCAACAATCATTACTCCATCTGGAGTAAGCAAGATTTATGTAGTGAATAATGCTACTACAGGTGCACATAATTTAATTATGAGCTCTGGTGGTACAACAGTACAAATCACTCAAGGTACAGCAATGATTTGTTATACTGATGGTACAAACTTCGTACTCGTAAGTAACGCATCAACTGGACTTCAAGGTACTGCTACTGGTAACATCGACATGGATAACTTCCTATTCGATCGTCCATTAATCAAAAGATACAAAGAGTTCTATGATCCTCTTGGAAATCAAACAGGTTCTATAAATCTTGATTACAATAATGGTAATTATCAGTCTATGACTTTGACAGGTAATGTGAGTGTAACTCCTACTAACTGGCCTGCGTCAGGCATTGGTGCGAGCATGACATTGTTCTGTACTCAAGATGGAACAGGAAGCAGAACATTATCATTTGCAAGTGGTACGGTAAAAGTACCAGGTGGTGGTGGATTAGTTCTATCTACTGCTCCTAATGCAATAGATGAAGTTTTAATTACTTCATTTGATGGTGGTACAACTTTTTATTGTGCAGTTCTAAAAGCGTTTGCTTAAGGGTTGAGTAGATACTATGCCGTACGGTCATTTACTAATTAAAGAAGGTTTTTATACAGAGGACACCAGGTCGGATTCTGCTGGACGTTGGATTAACGGAGATCATGTGAGATTCGTTACCGACTTCCCGCAGAAGATTGGTGGCTGGACGAAGCTATCCCAACAACAATTTTTGGGTGTGTGTCGTGCTATGTTAACCTGGACTTCATTAGAAAATTGGAAGTATGCGGCACTCGGTACTAACAGCAAGCTCTATATATTCTTTGACGGTGAATTCATTGATATTACCCCTTATCAGACTGGTAGCTTCCAAAGCAATATATTCAGCACAACAATTACATCTAATGTGATATTGGTGACTATACCAGCGCATGGATTGACTACTAGCGACTATGTGTTCTTTTCTAATGTTACTCCATTTGCTGGAGTAACAATTAATGGAATTTATGCAGTAAATTCTGTAATAGATGCAAATAATTATACAATTATAGCTACTACTGCTACTTCCACTGTTAATTTACAGGGAGGGTTGTTAATAAATTATTATACTATTCTACATTTGACGAATCCTTTTACTACTGCAATTGGCTCGTCAATAGTAACTGTAACGCAGACTAACCATGGTTTATCTGTTGGGACTTTTATTACCTTTACCAATGCTTCGGCTGTAGGTGGAATCACTCCTAATGGAACGTTTACTGTGTTGTCAGTTATTGACATGAATACCTATACATTTGATTCAGGAACGATTGCTACTTTGACTATTACGGGTGGTGGAACAGTAAACTATGCATATCAAATAGATGCGGGCGCGGTAGACACTAGTGTTGGTCTTGGTTGGGGTATCAACACATATGGTCTAAATGGGTATGGGACACCGCGCCCAGATAGGGGCGTGATCTATGATTATCCTAGGATTTGGTCATTAGATACATGGGGCGACGATTTAGTCGCATCCCCAAGAGATGGCAGTATTTATTATTGGAATCATCAAAACTTGCCAATAACTAATATTGCAACCATTATTCCTAATGCACCGTTGCAAACAAAAACTATGGCTGTTTGGCCTGAAGCACAGATACTAGTGGCATTTGGTTGTACCACGATAGAGGGTACTTACGATCCGATGTGTATTAGATGGAGCAGTGTAGGTGATTACACCCAATGGCTGCCAGAGTCATTTGGCGGCCCTGCTTCTAGCACCGCAGGACAAATAATTCTTTCTAATGGTAACGAAGTTGTTGCTGTTGCTAAGATGCGCGGACAAGTCTTAATTGCAACTGATACTAATTTATATGCAATGTTCGCAGATGTAGAAAACGGATTTGCATTTAAATCAGTAGCAGAATCACGAGTTATTGGCCCAAATAGTATGGTTCAAGCGAACGGTATTGTTTACTACATGGGCGAAGAACAATTCTACGTATTTGATGGTACTCTAAGAGTAATTAAATGCGATGTACGCCAGGCAGTATTTGAAAATATTAACCTGAATCAATTCTATAAAGTATGTGGGGCTCTTAATACTGCATTCAATGAAGTGTGGTGGTTCTACCCAAGCGCAATTAGCGATGAGAATGATAGTTATGTAGTCTATAATTATCTTAAGAATATATGGTATTTCGGTACAATGGACAGATCAGCATTTATTGATATAGGCGAGGTTATTCCTAACCCGATGGCTACAAGTCCTGATGGATACTTATATGCACAGGAAAGTGGATTAGATGCTGATAACGAACCAATGTATCTGTATCTAGAATCAGGTGATATGACTATTGCGGAAAGGAACAAATTCGTTTACGTAAAGAATCTTATACCTGATTTAGTAGCAATCAATAAACCGATACAAATCTATGTTACAGTACGTGATTTTCCTCAAAGTTCACCTAGATTGTTTGGCCCGTACAACATCAACCCATTTACTCCAGCTGTACTTGACCAACAGGGTGATGTGGTTACTCCTGCAATTGCTGCAACTGATGTTATAGGTACGAGAGCCAAAGGCGGTCAAATCAGCTTAAAGTATGTACAAAATGATCCAGCTTTTCCTGACATGCAGAATCTTAATGCACAATTTGAAATAGGCGATATAGAAGTTCAGTTCGTTCCTACGGGGGTCAAATGAGTTTACCTCCTCTTCCACAATTCGATGACATGTATGAAGGAAGCAAGCAACGGTATCTTATCCAAATTCTAGAAACTTCTTTTGCTGATCTCTCTAGATTGCAAGCCTTATCGGCAAAAATACCAATTATTCAAACAAACGCAGCTACTCAGGGTAATACAGGCAGTGCAGAAACGACTCTTTATACTTTTCCAGTGTCTACTAGGAATATCAAAGGAAGTACGTGGGAAATATATGTTACGGCATTCGGAAGTTTTGCTGGCACAAACAACACAAAAGAGTTAAAATTATATTTGAATAATAGCGTGATCTATGATTCGGGTGCTTTTGCGGTAAATGGTGGCACATGGAAAATAGAATCGATCATTGTTTGGAACGGAAATAATGCTCAAAAGAACATTACAACGAGCATTTCCAGTAATGGAACCTTCCCTACCACAGTGGTCTATACTACTTCTTCCGAACTATTTGATACACCTACGACAGTTACTTTAACTGGCACAGGGCAAGCAACGAACGACATAGTAGCGCAGGTAATGATAGTAACAACGCAAGCGAATTAGAATGGGTTATAAGAAAATACGGAAAGCAAACGGATTAGATGTAGGACAGTTAACACATTTATTGATTGGTTGGTTAGAAGAAACAGAATTTGAGTACCCAGGATATTGTGAGTACTCTCCGCTTTGGTTAGCGGACTTCATTTACAGGCATCCGACATTTGTTGGAGAAGTAGATGGTAAGATTATAGGAGCGATTGGACTTAAGTCTGGTTCTTTCCCTTGGAATAACGAAATAACTTGTTTGTTTTGTGATTTCTTAATGGTTGATAAAGAATTCAGAAGTAATGGAATCGCGACAATGTTAATAGATGAAGCGAAAAAACTCGCAGATCAACATGAGATGTCTCTTCATCTAGGACTAATGACCGGTAACAAAGCAGAGCTTAAAGATCGGTTTTTAGAAATAAGTGGGTTTATGTATGCAGGAGGCAATTTTGTCTATACGAGATGAGGTGATAATAAGGCCAGCAACAGAGTGGGATATATCAAGTATATTGCCTTTGTTACTAGAATGGACTGAAGAATCACCGTTCAAATCTTTCGGCAAGTCAGATAACAAACGTAATCCGAAAGCTGGTGTATGGGTTGCAGAAATGATCAGATATCAGCTTTTTATGGTAGCAGAATACGAGGAAAAAGTGATAGGCGGAATATCGATAAGAGAGCATACATATCCATGGGATGATCAGACAAAAGTATTATGTGCTGATTTCTTAATGGTACTAAAAGATTATAGAGAAACGGGAGCTGGTATGAAATTAATTAAAGCGTTGAAAGACATAGCAGATTCTGCCGGACTACCTGCTACTTTAGGAATGAATATGGCAGTAGACATAGAAAAGAAAAACAGATTAATGCGGATGAACGGATTTGTGTTAACTGGCAACAATTATCTGTATGGAGGTCAATAATGTGCGGAGGTGGTGGCAATAGCCCAGATACTGTAACTCATATTAATCGTAACGTACCTGAATGGGTGGAAAAAGCTGGTCAAGATATTTATGGTAAAGCAAAAGCAACTACTGGTGGGCCAGCGGGCGCGAGAGTTTTTCCTGGAGAACGTCTTGCTCCATTTTCCGGTTCTCAGCAGCAGGGCATACAAAATATTAAATCTACATATGGAGCTCATCAAGGAACAATTGGTGAGGGAGCTAACCAATTAAGACAACAGTATAACACGCCAAATGAAAGAGTTTCAGCGGGCACAAATGCACAGAGAATCCATACAAATCGTTTTACTGATCCTAACAGTCAGTTTAATCAGTATGTCGAGAAAATATATAATCCCATGGAGAAACGTCTTAATCAAACGGCGGATCGCGCTCTAGGGAAGGAGAGGCTGGCTAATGCTTACGCTGGGAGAGGAAACAGTTCTATGGGATTGCACCGTGAGGATGCCTTAAACCAACAAAGACAAGATCAATTAGCTCAATTACAGGCTAATACATTGAATCAAGCGAACCAGTTCTTCCAATCAGATGAGCAACGAGCTTTACAGGCATTGATGGGTCAAGCAGGTGTGAACCAACAAGATTTAGATAGAATGCTAAAAGCACAAGAATCGAACCAAGCAGCTGGATTACAGAACAAGCAATTGAATATGAAAGCTTCCGAAGGATTGATTAACTCTGCTTTATCCCAATACAATATGAACGCACAGGATATAGCTAGATTAATGTCAGCAGGCGGACTTGAACAAGGACAGAATCAACAACAAATTGATTCTGATCGTGAAAAATGGAATGAATTGAACAATTATGACCGTATGGAACTTGAATGGTTAGCAAGAATGCTAGGACAAAACCCAGGCGGTGAAATGAAAAGCAGTTCAACTCAACCTACAGCGGATTCTAGAGGCTCAGTCTTCGCTGCCGCAGCTTTACCTTTAATAACAAACTATATAAAATAGGAGATTACTATGGCTTTCTTACCAGCATTGGCGGCAGCAGCCCCAGCAATAGGCGCAGCAGCAGCGCCAGCAGCAGCAGGAGCCGCAGGAGCGGGCTTGGGTGCGGCAGGATTAGGTTCAGCACTTGGTGGAGCTGGAGCAGCGGGATTGGGTGCATCAGCATTACCAGCAGGAGCTACAGCTCTTGGCGGCGCTATGCCATGGTTACAAGGCGCGGGAACAGCAGGTGGGCTAGCAAGTTCTCCGGCGGGAATGATGGCCATGACTGGCCCAAGTACTTACTCCATGTTAGGAAATATCGGCGCTCATCCAGGGATGGCAGGACAATTAGCCGGTGCTTTCCCAGGCATGAGCGGAGGAATGGCATCTAAATTTATGGAATCTATGCCTGGTATGTTGGCCGCTATGCAACAGAATAAGCAAGCTCAGGCTCAGAATTTAGCAAATACACCTGCTCCTCCTGCTGCCCCTCCTGCCGGTGGAGGCATGCAAGGTGGTAAATCATTAATGGAATCATTGAACGAACAAAGCATGAATAGACAAATGAAAAATCCTAATATGGATTTAGAGCAATTGATGAAGCGTTTTAGTCATACTGTATAAGAAAGGATGGAGTGATCATGAAAAATAGAGATTTAGAGGATGCCGCTGGCATCCAACAAGCACTTCAACAACAAAGAATGCCAGTGGCGCAAGCCGCTCCTGGTATTGCTCAAGCTGCGGGTGGTCAAATGAATGCAGGAATAAATCCTGATTTTGTTAATTATCTTCAGAATCTTTCTCAAGGTCAGGCTCCTGATTTCCAAAAGATGTACGATGCGAAGCAAGCTGCATTGACTCCTACGCCACGACCTGCTGAAGAGTTTAACCTTAAAAATCTTTTTCTTTATTTAGCGGATACTGTAAGGCATGGGGCTTTGGCGCAGATTGAAAATCCTCGACTAGGACGATGGTCAGCGCTAGCTAAAGGTAGTAATGCAGCCTACGACCAACGCGAGAACAAACATAAGGAAAAGTTTACCACTCAGAAAGATATACTTACTGATCTTCAGAAGACTGCTGAAGAGCATC
>Ga0187859_10002552_pt1 | contig 11371 bp, 12 predicted proteins | sample June2016WEW_10_1_2_FD_133019 | JGI IMG/M metagenome (GOLD analysis project Ga0187859, IMG submission 133019) | Peatland microbial communities from SPRUCE experiment site at the Marcell Experimental Forest, Minnesota, USA - June2016WEW_10_10 | ecosystem: Environmental > Terrestrial > Soil >... | reverse complement strand
GATTCCCCAACACGGTCAATAACGCCTTCGGGCACACTGTCTTCATGGCTTGACAGTTGCCCGTAGGAGCATGTCCAGGCCCCGCAGTGCCGCCCGAAGCCCCGCCTGCCTCTCGACGGGTGGCCACACTGGCGGCCTCGAGGATGGTTTGGCGGGGATGCGGGCTTCAGCCCGCACCCCGCCACCATCCTTGTCCGGGAGGTGTGTCCAGAGGTCGTCAAGTAAGAGGTCAACAGGGGACTCGTGGTGGAACGTGAAGGTGTTCAGCCACCGTCGCACGCAGGATTCCACGGGATTCAGGCTGTTGGGGGAGTGATATGCGGGACGATCAACATCGGTTGTCCTTGCTGGGGCGGCTTCCTGCGCGTCTGACGGCTGAAGAAGTGGCGTGGGTGCTAAATTGCCAGTCACACGACATTCCTGTGCTCGTGTCGGCGCGTTTGCTGAAACCTTTGGGGAATGCACCCCAAAATTCGGTGAAGTATTTCGCGACGGTCGAAGTGTTGCATTTGATGCAGGACCACGCTTGGCTGGCGAAGGTGACGAACACAGTGGCTCAACACTGGCAGAGAAAGAATCGACGAAAGAGCAGAGGGGCCTTTGTCGAGGTCGGCGCAGTGGCGGTCGGCTGAGGGAATTGGGGAACCTCTGCTGAGGGGGGTGGGCTGGCGGAGCCTTTGGACGAGTCAATCTGCCGACTGAGCGTCTGTGAGGTATGGTTGACGCAACTGAAGCGGAAGCTTACACTAAGATCGTGAAGACGGCCATTTGCGGCGACGATCACAGGCTTGTGAGTACATCCAAATACGTAAGCTAGGTGCGACGATGGTTTATCGTGATGCACGCGAGCCTGACGCTTATCTTAAGTTGCCGAAGATCGCGGCAAATGATCTAAAGATTCTTTGGTGTACAGAGTGGTATGACGGGCCGGAGGCGGGCGTGCTGTGGTATCACAACCGAAGGTGCTACTTTGCGACTTGCAGGTTGTTGGACGATGACACGAAAATAGTGCTAGTCGTCGCGCTTACCGAGGAGCAGTTGGGAGAACTGGAATACCGAGTCACGAAATGGGTCGAGAAGGTCGGCGGGAAATCGCCGCATGTGTACATCGACATTCCCGTCGAGAAGCCAGGTGATCCAAGATTATTCATGGACTATCACACCGAGATGGAGAAGCGTCCGAAACCTGACTATTCACAAAACCAGGTTTTGGGATGGTTCGAGTTTCTCAGGAGCTCAGAACTTTGCTTTGGGATGGGGGTTGAGAAGTCAAACAAGAGCTAAGAGAATCACCGGAACAAACCACGGCATTCAGGAACGCTTCCTCTGACTGTAAGGGTATCAAATTATTGAACCTCAGACTGGACACCAAGACGGACACCAAAAGAGTTAAACGGAGTATAGTCGGGTAAAGCCGATTATACTTGATTAGCCTGCAAAATCAGGCATTCTAGGGGCGCAATCGCGGCGGAAAACGGTCGATTCCGACACCCGCCTCCAACACTCCCTAAGCCGACCTCTCAGATTGGGAAACTCCTGCTGACGAGGAAGGGCTGGCGAAGCCTCGCGGTTACCGCTTAGGTCTCTTGGAATGGCTCTTGCCCCAGTGGATCGCCTCATAATTCGCCGCATATTGCTTCGCCTTGAACGGACGACGTTTTGAGCCCTTGCCCGCCTGTCGGCTCTCCGCCTTGGCTGCCGGTTTGCCCTCCGCCTTGTCAACGCGTTTTGTCTCCGTCTGGTCTGCCGGTTTGCTCTCCGCCTTGTCAATAGCCTTGGCCTCCGGCTGGCCTGCCGGTTTGGTCAGGTCCTTGCCAACGGGTTTGGTCTCCGCCTTGGGTGCTGGTTTGGTCTCTGGGTTACTCATGGTCTGGCAATCCGTCCTCGCCTTTCGGCACAATTGAAGCTAAAATGGTGTCATGAACCCCACTGAAACACAATACCGGAACCATAAGATTGTCATACGTGACGAGATTGAATTCGCGTCCGATGCCGTCACGGGGAAGTCAGAAAAGCAGCCGGTTACCAAGAGGATAATCGAAGTTGACGGGGTAGACGTAACCAGCCGTTGCCGCATGTCAAATACGGATGAAGAGAGAACTGAGGCCGCCAAGCGGTTTGTTGATCGGATCTACCCCAAAGGGAAGTCCGAATCGTAGGGGCGAGGTCGGGTTCCCCGCCCGGTTCTCATCCTGGGCGGTTGCAGGCGGCTGAACTGGCGGGGGGATGGGGCGGCGAACCGATAGTTCTGCGGCGAGAAATATACTTGGCGAATTCATTAGGTTATTCCGAATTGAGACCTATACTGAGAGTGGTAGGAGGAGCATGAACTACACCGTCAGGAATCAACGGCGTCAAAATGCCGTTGCAGTACAACTGAAACAAGTCATTAACAAACGGAGGCTTAGCATGAAGAAATTATTAGCAATTGCGGCAGTGGCAGCGGTAGGTGTCGGGACGAGTTGGGCCCTTCCGCCCGTAACGACGACGAACATTGTTGAGAACCAGGAGTTGACCATCACCGGCAAACTCAGTCCGAGCGGGACAGCGGTGACGGGTGCGGATCTGTCGGGGAACACCAACGCCATCTCGTTTCTTGACCTAGAACTCGTCACCGGGACGACGACGAATGAAGTGCAGGGGATTGGACAGGTTGTCGGATCGAATGCCACCGTCTTCCTGACCCAGGTTGCGAACGTGGATCTAACGCCCAATGCAACCAAGGGAGACAAGTTTGTCACCGTGTTTTCTGGAGATGGTGCGGTGGGCTCATCCACTAATGCCATCCTGTTGGTTGCGGGATCGACGAAAGTTGTAGTGAAGAGTGGGGTAACGAACGAGACCGTCAGCGGGAAGATCACCGGGGTCTGGGTAAATGGCGAAGCCTCCTCCGGCGGAGGGCAATCCATTGCCGGTTCGGTTGCCAGTGTCAAAGTCAAGTAATCGTTGCCGTTAGTTGCCACGCGGCTCATCAGAAGACGGGGAAGGTTCTCGGACCTTCCCCGTTTCTGTCCTGGGTTTGGGGCAGATGGCGGTTCAGGAGTCGGAGACTTACGGTCCAAGCACCTTGACCGCGTACTCAGGAAAAGCCGACAGAAATGCCTCGCCCAAGGCGTACCGGTCATTTTCCTGAAGCATGGCAAACGCCAGTGCCGCATAAGCCAACTGGTTCACAGTTTCAACGCCAGGTTTTTCACTTTGGATCTTCGCCAGCAACGTCACCCACGCCTCGGGTTTCAAGAACGACTTGTCCTTGATGTCCTCACAGCAGCCCGAAAGGCGCTCGCGCAACGTCGGATTGGCGGTGGCCAACCATTGCCAGATGGCATTATCCAAATAGTCGCAACGGCCCTTTTCGCTTTTCAGCCTGAGCGTTGCGCGGGCGACAGGGGAATTAAACAGGCTGACCAGCAGTTCCTTCAACTTCTCGGGATCCACTGCATAGGAAACAGTTGGCTTACCGGGCCAAGTGGTGCGTTTGCAGAATTGTTTGATGGCGTGATGAAGGCTTTCTTCTGCGTAAAAACTGGATAGAACCTCTGCGTCATTCAGCAATGGGCAGAGCGGACCATCCAGGGTGAAGGGGTAGTACGGCGTTGCTGGAAATTGATCATTCACGGTTGGCCTCAGGAACATCAAAAGTTTAACCCGAAACAGGTTTCGGCGTCAATGTGGCAACCAAGCAGCCCGGCGATTGAATGGAGGCGGTTGGGCGTAGCGGTCGCATAACGTAGTGCCGTGCTCGGCGATTCATGAAATCCCCGATGGGGTGAATACCCCATGGCACCTGCAGGGCTCCCAGCCTATCGTGTTGGCATGAAAACCCATTACAAGAAGAGGGCATTGACTCTTGGTACTGTCATGAAACTTGGAATTGCCATCACTTGCCTGGTCGGCCTTGTAGCCGCCAGTGCGACCCGAGCAGCAGATACGAACGCGCCTCCTCCCCCCACGCCGCCCGCCCACCGGCCCATGGGGCCGATGATGGATAACCTGTTGCAGCCGCGGGTGCTCGAAGAACTCGCGTTGACGCCCGAGCAGAAGACGAATTATGACGCTCTGGCGGCTGGCTTCAAGAAAGACGCCGCGAAGTGGCGCACCGACAACAATTACGACCCCGAGAAGGCGCGCGAGGAAATGCGCCAGGCACATGATGCTGGCGACCAGGCAACCATCCAAAAGCTGATCGACCAGCGCAAGGGTCTCATGGATCTTCGCAAGAGTTACGTCGACAAGGTGCGTACCTACCTGACCGTCGAACAAAAGGCCACGCTCGACAAGGCTCTCGAACACGCCCGCGCATGGAGCGGTGGAAATGGTCCCGGCGGTGCGCCGCCGCCACAACCGCCACCCGGGGACAAGTAAACCTTACGCTCATTATAACTGTTTAACCCACGCCATGACTTTGGGGCGGTCGATCGGGATGCCCCAACGCTCGTGGCAGAAAGTAGAATAAGGCATGTCGAATGGAACCAGTTTCCCCCGCAGTCAAAGTCCCCGTACGGATAAAGGTAAATTATCTGGAGCCCGCGCTGCTGCGCATCCCCGGCCCCGAGTTGCTTGTCAACGTGGTGAGAAGGCGTGTTCGCCAACTTGTGCAGGGGCATCGCCCTCTCACGCAGACGGATGCGCGCATGGATTTCTCCGATATCGCGCTGAAGGAAATCGGCGAGGGAAAGCTCTCCTACGAACTCGTCAATGAAGTCGAGGCTGTGCCCGAGACCGACCAACCGCACGACGGAGTAACGCCAGCGCGTTTTTAAGTGCCGTTCTCGCAGTTGTGTAGAGCCTGTGCCCGCTCAGCCTGTACCGCAATGGGATGATGGTTGTGTCAGAGCTTATTCGGTCAAACTGGATCGCCAGTACCTTGCAACCTTGCCCGCAGTGTCGCCCGCTTCTCAGGCGGGGCGGATTCCAGTTGGCTCTCAAATTGACGGCGGAGTTTCCAGAGCAAACCATGTCATAAACTGGCGTAATGATTGCCAGTGTTGATGGCAACAAGGTACAGTCCTTCTGTGACCCGGGCCATCCTCCATGTCGACATGGATGCCTTTTACGCTTCGGTCGAGCAGCGGGACAATCCCGACCTGCTGGGCAAACCGGTCATCGTCGGTGCGGGCCCGCACGTGCGCGGCGTCGTGGCCGCGTGCTCGTACGAAGCTCGCAAGTTCGGCGTCCACTCGGCCATGCCGTCGCGAACCGCTTACAAACTTTGTCCGCAAGGCGTTTTCGTTCGGCCCGATATGAAGAAGTATGGCCAAGTTTCCAAACAAATCATGGTAATCCTTGGAACTTTCACGCCGTTCGTACAACCGGTCTCGGTCGATGAGGCGGTCCTGGATGTGACCGGCTCGACCAAAATCTTTGGCGACGCGCTGACCATCGCCAAGCGCATCAAGGCTGAGATCCATGCGCAGGCCGGGCTGACGGCATCGGTTGGCATTGCCCCCAACAAGTTCGTGGCGAAGCTGGCGTCCGATTTGAACAAGCCGGATGGGTTGACGGTCATCACCGAAGGGAACAAAGTCGAAATACTGGCTCCGTTGCCCGTCTCGAGAATCTGGGGCGTCGGCAAGGTCACCGAGGAGCGGTTGCATGAACTGGGGCTTCGCACCATCGGCGACATCCAGCGGATGCCCATTGAAGAATTGCGGCAGCGATTCGGCAACACGGCGGATCATCTGCAGGCATTGGCGCTGGGCGAGGACGACCGGGAGGTGGAGACTGATGAGGAATCCAAGTCCATCAGCAGCGAGCACACGTTCGATGTCGACACCGCGGACCTCGATCAAATCAAGAAGTGCTTGTTGGAGCAATGTGAGGAGGTCGGATTGCGATTGCGGCAGGAGAAAGCTGCCGCTCGCACCGTCCAATTGAAGTTGCGCTACGCCGATTTCACGACCCTGACCCGGAGGCGGACGCTGCCCCGACCAACGCAGGACGAAATGATGCTCTATGATATTGCCGGGCAACTGCTAGTGGCGGAACGCATAGATGGCAAACGCGTTCGGCTGATTGGAGTGGGCGGCTCGAACTTGGTGGCGCCGGAGATTCAAAGCGATCTGTTTAATCGGGCTGACGAGAAGCGCACCCGGTTGGCCAAGGCGCTTGACGAACTGCGGGGAAAGCTGGGGCCGGGAGCGATCAAGAGGGGCAGTTCGTTGCGGTGAAATCGCGCATGTCCGACGACGCGAAAGAAAGATTACCTACACGGCTGATGCGGTGCACTGTGCGCCCCACTTTTTTTTCGCGACCGCACGCAAGCCGGTAAAGATTTTTTTGTCCGTTAAAATATTCCTCTTGCACCGGCAGTTTTTGCTCGCTACGCTCGCACTGCCAAAAGCGAAGGCGAGGAGAGGACGGGCTTGTGAATAACTTGTTAACAGCTTGGGCTTGCTGCCTGCGAAAGCAGGTATGCCAATGAAATTGGCCCAAATTTCGGATTTTTTTAGTATTCACTGCCATCTTCGGTCTCGTCTGAGGGACGACAAGGGCTTCGGCTGTCGCGCAACGGTTTAGGCACGGGGCGGGTAGTCTTGGCGTCAGCGACTGTCGGATTGCGGGTGTTTTGATGGGGGATTTGGTGCTGTATTGGTCGTCACTCGGATAATGTGCGCCCACCTCGCTCGGCTTTGGCGGAGCATATAATCGTCAACGACAGCAACAAGGAATTGTTAATAGCCCGTGAATAACCCACCCCCGACAAGAGCGAAAGAGCCTGTGGCCGAAAGCCTTGAACAACTCTGGCGAGACGCCTGTGTCGTGTTACAGGGCAAAGTGAACCCGGAACTCTACACCCGGTGGTTTGAGCCAGTCCGCCCGCTGGATCTGAAGGAAGACACCTTGCAGCTTGGTGTGGCCCACGAGTTCACCCTGATCTGGTTACAGGACAATTTTTTACCATTGATCCGCGAAGCGGTGAATCAATCCGCCAAGTCCCCCCTGCATGTGCAGCTCGTTGTTACCGGCGATACCGAGACGAGGGAAAAGCCAGCCACGCTGGGCCGCCATCGTCAGGACGAACGTTCTCCGGTCGCCGCCCGCGTTCCGCTCGACGCGAAGTTGAATACCCGATACACGTTCGATTCCTTCGTCATTGGCCCGAACAACAACTTCGCCCAGGCTGCCGCCCTGAGCGTCGCCCAAGCCCCGGGGCGTTCCTACAATCCGTTCTTCATGTATGGCGGGGTCGGGCTGGGGAAGACGCATTTGATGCAAGCCATCGGTCACGCGGTGATCACAAGCGGTAAGTCCCGCCGCGTTTGTTATGTGACCGCCGAGCAGTTCACCAACGACTATATCCAAGCCATCCAGACCAACACGGTGACCAAATTTCGCAAGAAGTATCGGCAGATGGACGTGTTGCTGGTTGATGACATCCATTTCCTTGGCGGCAAGGAGCGGTCGCAGGACGAGTTCTTCCATACGTTCAACGCCCTGATCGATTCCCAGAAGCAAATTGTCCTTTCGAGCGACCGACCAGCGGCAGAAATTGCCAACCTCGAAAGTCGGTTGGTTTCCCGGTTTGAGTGGGGTTTGGTGACTGAATTGCACCCACCTGCACTCGAAACTCGCATCGCGATTCTCAGGAAGAAAGTGGCAACGTTCGACGTGAAGATCCCTGACCGCGTGATCGAGTTTTTGGCTGAGCGCATCCGCACCAACATTCGCCGACTCGAAGGCGCACTGATCCGTGTCGCCGCCTTTGCGCCGTTAACCGGTCAAGAAATCACGATTGATTCGGTTGAAACGCTCCTAGGCGATGCCCTCCACGAGGAAGCCAAGCACACCATCACTGTTGATGCCATTCAGAAGCAGGTAGCCGAACACTTCGACATCCGGTTAGCCGACATGACGAGCCATCGCCGCCCCCAAAACGTCGCCTTCCCGCGACAAGTCGCCATGTTCCTGAGCCGCACGTTGACCGATCGGTCGTTGGTGGACATCGGCGAACGCTTCGGTGGGCGCGACCACGGCACCGTCCTGCATGCCTGTCGGCTGATCGACAAACGGATGGCGGAGGATCAGCGCCTGCGCGAAACGATTTCCCATCTCCAACAGGTGTTGCAGAGGTAAGAAGTTTTCCACGGCAGCGAAGGGGGCCCACATGGTTTATGGCAAACGACTTACTGAGCGGGTATGAGTCGTCGATTCATTAGTCCGAGCACACGCCGTCTGGCGGTGAAGCGTCACGGGCGCAGCATCCTCCGTAGCCCCCCCAGATACGGCCCAATTCGCCCACAGGCCCCACAGACTGGGGATGGGGGCTCCACTTCCCCGCCTTCTGGTTCGCCCACCACGCTTTTTTCGCCCTCGCAATCGCCAGCCGTCCCGCTCGGCTCACCTTGAGTTTCTTCTTTCCGGAATTTGAATAGCGACGGAACGGAGTCTGGAAAACTGCAAAACTCCTATGCCTCAGTTCGATTCCGACACCCACCTGCAACTCTCCTTAAGACGACCTATCAGATCGGGAGAATTCTGTGTAGCCGCCCCGCTCTTTCGCCCTTCCAGAAAGAGCCGGGCGTTTCGGACACGGCTTATAGAGCCGTGGCTACACCAGCACAGGTGGATATTTCGCACCCGCATTCGGACGAGTGTGAAATTTCCAGGTTAGGAGGCGGTCGAGGCGATGCGACGGCGTTTCTGGCTGTAGGTCAACTTGCGGAAACGGCTGAGTTCCTTCGTCCGCCCGGCGCGGGGAAGACGGTCGAGATACCGCACGTACCGTCGGGCCAGACGGTTGGTTTCCTGATAGCGCTCAGCCAGGCAAGGATCTTCAAAAGCGGCGTTGTCGCGATCGAAAACACAGGTTTTCAGCCAGCGTCGGTCGGCATCCGTAAGGCGCGGTGGTTTGACGAAGAACGCGCAGTATTTCTGGAGGACCAAATAGGTATCGACTTTCGCCTGGAGTTCGAGGTCGCGCACGAACATTTCACTGTGGATGTCGCGGACCCCTTCGCGGAATTTCAGGGCGGCGTGGACCGCGTGATCCAGTTCCTCCAGGAACACCATGAACGGAACGATATTCTGGTCATTCAGTCCGCAAGCGGGATTGTTGGCCTCCAATGCCTCGATCACACCCGGGTCGTAGTGAATTCCCAGGCGCAACTGGCCATCGGTGATTCGCAGGAACACGCGTCCCAAATCCGAGATTTGCGCGGCACTGGTCCCGGCCATTTCCGCCAGGATGCGACTGCGCTGAGGGCTGAGGATGAAATCCTCGAAGTTTACGCCGGTGATCCCGTAGGTGCGTTCCAGTAACAACTGAATCTCGCTGAGCAAGGACATCGTCCTCATATTGAGCAGCTTGGATGCCGTTCGCGAAAATGACGGAAGTCAGCAAATACAAGGCGTGCGGGTCTCGCGGTAATGAATTGGAGGGCCACGCTCGGCAGCCTGCCCCGATTCCTGCGTCGGGGTGGTCGCACCATGGCCGCGCAGCAGCGCGGCCCCACCTTCATGGACGCGACGAAGCGCGTCCCTCCGACGGGCTCGGCCCTACAACGGCAAGCGGAGCGCTTGCCCTACAACAGCAGCTCTTGCGTTGAGAGCGTTCTTTGTGTATAGAAAGAGCTGGAGGCGTGAGAACCTTATTATGAGTGAACCGCGTATTATTGCCTGGTTAAAACCGAGCTGTGGATGGAGCAACGGCGTGCGCGCCGTGCTGCGGAAATACGATCTGAGCTTTGACGACCGCGACGTGATCAACAACCCCGCCAACTATGAAGAGATGGTCGCCAGAAGCGGTCAGGCGCTTCAGCCGACGTTGGAGATCGACGGCCAGATTCTGGCCGATGTCAGCGGCGAAGAAGTCGAGGCGTGGCTGATCGAGAAGGGGTATGTAAAGCCCAGTTCTGCGCCGGCGGACTCACCGACCAATCAAGCCTGTCAGGACCACCCGGCACCGGCTTCCAGCGTGGCGGTGAACATTGCCGGCCCGACCGGGCCGCATTCCGGGCGAAGAATCCGATAACCCCAGCCGCGCGGCCTCGACCTCGAAGGGTAAACCGCGCCGCCCTACCTAGGGCGCTGGGTGTGGTGGGAAACGGCTAGGCGGGAAACGACAGAGATCCTTCGACTTCGCTTCGCTACGCTCAGGATGACAAATGAAGGCTGCGCTGCGCTCAGGGCAGGCTATCGTCCCGTCATTCGACGGGAGATGACAAATTACGGCTCGGCGGGATACCCCGAAACGGCATCGGGGCATCCCGCCCGACAACTCGGCCGCGCGGCTGCGCAGCTTTACCTACGGAGCGGAGCTCGGCGGCTCGGCGGCGAGGCCCTACCTACGACACAGAAACGACGCGGTCGCGCGGCGCTCGCTGAAAGATTTGTTCACGCGGCTGCCATCCGCGAAGATCACGCAGATCAAGCAGTTCACGCCCTCAGGGTGGGCCAGGTCATGTCGGACTCGATCCGATCGTTTCTGCTATGGCACTACCCGGACGCGATAGAAGCGGGAAGGGGCGTTGGTCGCGGCACCGGTATCGAGGTGGTTGGTGGTGGTGCCGACGGTGTTGGTGACGGTGAAGATGTCAGCGAACCCGTTGGTGTCGTAATCGCCGAATCCGTCGCCGGCGGTAAACTGTAGTGCGTTGGTACGGTTGGGCCCCATCGTCCATGTCACGAGCAGGTCGTTGCCGGTCGGTGTGATTGATGTGATGCGGAATGCCGCAGCGGGATTGGTCGGGTCGACGCCCACGAGATAATCCTGAAGGACGGTGAAGCCGGTGCCGTCCGGATCATCGGTCGCGAGCGAATTGTCGTTGGACTGGCCCGTGGGATGGCCGAAGTACTGCTCCGTCCACAAGTCGGGAATGCCGTCGCCATCGCTGTCCGCCGGCGGGGGACTGCTGAGTTGCTCGAGCGCGATGCGGTAGAATACGCTTGTGCGCATTGCCCCGCCAATGTCTTTGACCCACTGAATGGCGTCGTTGCCGGGGATATTGGTCACAATATCGGTCCACGGTCCGCCCATGAAATCGCAGCTCTCCAACGAGTAATACTTGCTGTTCACAGACGTGAAGTACACCCTGACGTCTTCGCCCACCGCCGCAATCCCCGTAATCTGGAGCACCGAGTTCGCATTGGTCGGGTCAAGGCCGGCGAGATAATCCTGCAAAACGGTGAAGCCGGTACCGTCCAGGTCCTTGGTGGAAAGATACGGGTCCAATGGATCGAGTCCGTACTGCAGCTTCCAACCATTCGGGATCCCGTCGCCCACGGCACTCAGGTTCGGATCAAGCACCAGATTACTGTAAAAGAGCGTGCCCCCAGTGTGAATGAGCTTGCCGCAGGCATTGGTCAGCACCAGTCTGTCCAACTGCAGCATACCGCCGTTTTCGAGCGTAAGTTGGCCGTTCCGCACATC